>OFQZ01000386.1_pt1 | contig 15608 bp, 13 predicted proteins | sample 1543011 | NCBI WGS metagenome assembly OFQZ01 (sample SAMN07774216, study PRJEB24372) | wastewater metagenome | isolation source: Exp Tend NO 0WW | collected 2016-02 | reverse complement strand
CCGGCTCCGACATGGTGTCACGCGCCGTTGATCTGGCGTTTCCGTGGCTCGTCACCAACGGCTACGCCATCGCGGCCAGACATTGGCTCTGGGTCCAAGGCGAGAGCAACGCCAGCGACACGCAGTCGGCCTATCAGGTGCCGCTGCAGGCCATCATCGACAGCCTGCTCGCATTGGGCGTCACCACCATCGCATCGCGCTATGTGCTGGCGCAGATGCTGCCCGGCAGCGCCACCTACGGTCAGGGCGTATTCGACGCCAAGGCCGCCATCGCCGCAGCAGACCCCACGCACGTCAAGACGGTGCAGATGGACTACTACGCCGGAGACAACACCCACTGCAACGCCCGCGGCCAGGTGCAGCTTGGCTATGACGGTTTCGAGCGCGTGTTCGGCGCTGCGCACATCGCAACCTGAGGCCCTGACACATGGCAGTCACTTTCGACGCAGGCAGCGTTAACCAGGCGGATGGGTCTGGCGCCTCATCGCTGACCATCTCCCACACCGTTGGGAGCGGCAGCGACCGCGCCCTGGTGGTGTTGGTGCACTCCATTGCGGCCGACAAGCTCAGCGCGGCAACCGTCACCTGGAATGGCAGCAGCATGGGTTCTGCCGTGCTGGCGGACACGGCGAGCTTCTGCTATGCCTGGGTCCTGGTTGCGCCTGCTTCTGGCACGTTCAACGCGGTCATCACGTTCAACAGCGGCGGCACTTACGCCAATGCAGCAGCGGTATCGTTCGCAGGGGTCGACCAGACCACGCCTGTGGCGGCAACTCCGACCCCGTATGACAACGGGTTCGCCACCTCGCCGCGGTCGCTTGCCATGACGATCCCGACGGACGGCGCCGGCCTGGATCTGCTGTTCGCGGCCAATGCAAGCACCACTCTGACGCCTACCGGGTCAGGGCAGACGGCGGTCGCTGCGACGCAGGTCAATACCGGCGTCTGGTCCACCCGGTTCAGCTACCTGCTCGGCGCTGCGTCGTCGATGGACTGGACATTCACCGGCAGCGGCTTTCAGGCCACACACGGGGCGCTGGCTCTGAATCCTGCGGCCGGCGGCGGTGGTGGCGGCACCACCCCCATGGGAATCATCGTACCCAATCAGGGCATTGCCTTCGCCTCTGCGGCGCGGCGTTCTATCTAGGAGTCAACACACATGGCATCGACAGACGCTCGCCCGGTCCCGATCAAGAACACGGCCTACCGGCTCACCTTCCCGATCTACAAGAGCGACGGCACGCTCATCACCGGCGCTGCCGGCCTGGACAGCGAGGTGTCGAAGGACGCCGGCACGTTCGCCGACTGCACCAACGAGGCCACCGAGATCGCCACGTCGAGCGGGGTCTACTACCTTGATGTGACCTCGACCGAAATGAACGCCGACTGCTCCGTTGTGCTGGTGAAGTCCAGCTCCACCGGCGCGGTGCCTGTGGTCTTCGTCCTGTACCCGCAAGAGTCCGGCGACATCAAGGTCGACGTGCAGAGCGCAGCCGGCACGGCATGGGCAAGCGGCGCGATCACCGCCGCATCCGTGGCCGACGATGTCAGCACCGAGATCCGCGACAAGATCGTGCTGCGCACCACGCTGCGCGGCACCGTGTCGACCAGCTCGAGCACGACCAGCGTCACCACCTCGGCGATGTCTCCCGCCACCAGCGCGGCCGATCAGCTCAAGGGCCGGATCGTGATCTTCGACCACGACACCACCACCGCGGCTCTGCGCGGCGCCGCAACCGACATCACGGCCAGCAGCGCCAGCGCAACGCCCACGCTGACAGTCTCCACGCTGCCGGCCACCCCCGCGAGCGGCGACACGTTCACGGTGGTGTGACGTGGCGGCCAAGACCCAGCACCGCCCACACGGCGCGCTCGCCGGGCGCCGGTATGGGCCTTCGTTTGTCCGCACGCTGCCCACCATCACCTCGGAGCCGTTCAAGAACAACACCGGCACCGTGCTGGCCAGCACCAGCATCCCCTTCGTGCTGGTGGTCAAGGTCAGCGACGGCACCACTGCGCTCAGCCTCACCAGCCAGACGACTGACGCCTCCGGCGTGCTTACGATCACCAACGCCGCGCTGGTGGCCGGCACCGAGTACCTGCTGGTGACCTGGGATTCCGGCGCTGCAGCCTTCGGCTGCGAGCCCTACACCGCCGCCTGACGACGAGCATGGCCTACCGCTTCGGCTCCCAGCTGCTGGCCAGCGCCTACCACTTCGGCGTCGGCGGCCTCGGCGTGCTCGGCTCCGAGGTGCCCAGCACCGGCACGCACGGCGCTGGCTACCTCTACAACGACATCACGCTCCCCGGCGAGGCTTCAGACGAGTTCTACGGGCTCATCACCTCCGGACCCAGCGGGCTGACGAGTTTCTTCGCCTACGAAGATTCTTCGTTTGTCGCAACCGGCCCCGACGGTTCCTACTCGTTCACCTACACCGGCTACAAGAACGGTGCAAGCTACGGCAGCACAACGGTTGGCTTCACCATCGGTGCGGCTGGCACAGTGGCGGGGAGGGCAGACGAGACCGACACTGCGCTGGCGCTTGCGGCCGTGCAGAGTCAGGGGATCGGACTTGCGACCGAGACCGACACTGCGCTGGCGCTTGCGGCCGTGCAGAGTCAGGGGATCGGACTTGCGACCGAGACCGACACTGCGTTCGCGTTGAGTGCCGGAGCGAGCACGCCTGTCGGCCTCAGCACTGAGGCCGACACCGCCTTCGCACTCAACGCCGTTCAGCTCAAGGCTGCCGGCCTCAGCACTGAGACCGACTCCGCCCTCACGCTCAGTGCCGCACGCCCTGCCGGCCTCGCGGCAGAGAACGACGCCGCGCTCACTCTGACCGGCTTGCAGATTCGCGGTGTTGGCCTGGCCTCAGAAGCCTCCACCGCACTTGCTCTCGCTGGCCTGCAGTTGCGCGCCACCGGTCTCGCGACGGAGACGGACATCGCGCTGGCCCGCGCGCCGGTGCAGATCCGCTCTGCCGGCTTGTCCACCGAGGTCGACACCGCACTGGCACTGGCGCCGAACGTCCCAGGTGCTGTTGGTCTGGCTGTCGAGACCGACATCGCGCTGGCGCTGGCGGGCCGCCAGATTCGTGCCGTCGGCATGGCAACCGAGACTGATGCCGCTCTGGCCCTCACGCCGATCCAGCGCATGGCACCCGGCCTGGCGCTGGAGATCGACGCGAGCTTCGCGCTTTCGGCGGTGCAACTGAGGGCGGTTGGCCTTGCCACCGAAACCGACACTGCGCTGGCGCTGGATCCTGCCTCGACGGGCGGCGTCGCTGGCGCGGCCGACGTTTGGAACTACGTGCTCAGCAACGGGCTGACGGCGGAGCAGACGGCCGTGCAGACGCATGCCATGTTGACGGCGCTCCTCGCGAGTTGCCCGGCCGACTTGGCGCTGGTCTTGAAGTTGCTGCGCAACAAGCAAGTCACCAACCCCTCGACCGGCCGCATGACGGTCTACGACGACGACGGGTCGACCGTGCTGCTGGAGGGCAATCTGTTCGAGGATGCCGCTGGAGCGCAGCCGTACCGTGGCCAAGGGGCTGAACGCAGGGAGCGTCTGACGTGATCGTCGCGCGAGGCCTCGGCAGGGGAACCGGCCGGGTCCTCGTCACGGCCGGCCTCGGCCTGGTGAACGCGGCGTCGGGGCCGCCCCCGGTCCTGCCCCCGCTCGGGGGAGGCGGCCATCTCGGCGGCCGAGCCCGGCCTGCTGTGAAGCGCCGTCGTCGCCACGATGCCGACGAACTGTTGTTCCTGCTGCGCAAATAGCGAAACACCGTCCCTTACTCGCGGCAGAGTTTGTCGCCAACATCCGCCGCACCATGAAGAACTGGTATTCGATCAAGGCCCTTGGGCCGGAATCCGACTCGACGGAGATCACGGTCTACGACGAGATCGGTTTCTGGGGCGTCAACGCGGCCGACTTCGCTCGTGACCTCAAGCTGGTCACGACGCCGAAGATCAAGTTGCTGATCAACAGCCCCGGCGGCAGTGTGATCGACGCCCTGGCCATCTTCAATCAGCTGCGGGCCTCCGGCAAGCACGTTGACGTCAAGGTGATGGGCATCGCGGCCTCGGCCGGGTCGTACCTCGCGATGGCGGGCGACCACATCGAGATGCCCGAGAACACGTTCATGTGGATCCACAACCCGATCACGGGGACCTACGGCAATGCCGAGGACCACCGGGCGGCGGCTGCGGACCTGGACAAGTTCGGTGCCTCGCTGACCGCGACCTACTCGCGCCGGTTCAAGGGCGAAGAGAAGGTGCTGCTCGAACTGCTGGCCGCCGAGACGCTGCTCACCGCGGCCGAGTGCCTCGAGTACGGGCTCTGCGACGAGGTCACCCCAGCGATCGAGGTCAGCGCGAAGTTTGAAGTCCAGGAGCGCAAGCTGCCGGACGCCGTCAAAGCCCTGTTCAAGCCCAAAGACCCCGAGCCCGCCCCGAAGGCGACCTCGCTGATCGACCGCATCGTGGCGCTGACCAAGGAACACGGCGTCGAGGACTACGCGCCTGACTTCCTGGTCGACGCGCGGATCTCGGACGCGGCCCAGGCCGAGACTGCGATCGCCGAGGCCGGCCAGGTCGTCAAGCTGTGCAAGCACGTCGGCGCCAGCGAGCGCGCCGGTGAGTTCGTCAAGGCCCGGTCCAGCTTCGATGACGCCCGCAAGGCGATCGCCGAGGCCCGCGCTGCCGAGGCCGAGAAGAACACGATCGACAGCGCGCGGCGGGCCAAGGACGTCCAGGGCAACGCCAACAAGCCCGAACCGATCAACCCGACAGACCTGTGGTCGCAGATCACCGCAATGCAGGAAACCCAGCGTAGGAGCGCGAAATGACCGTCCTCACCCAAGGCAAGCAAACCGGCGAGTTCTTGCTCTCCGAAGCGAACGGCGACCGCAGCCGTGAAGTCGTCACCGTCACCGTGGCCGGCGCCGTCGCTCTGCCGTCGGGCCAAGTGCTCGGCAAGCTGAGCGCTACCGGCAAGTACGTGGCCTACAACAACGCCGGAGCAGGCGGCGCGGAAATCGCCGCGGCCGTGCTGCTGAATGCGTGCCCCAACGTCAACGCGGACTACAAGTGCACCGTGTTCGTTCGTGACTGCGAAGTCTGGGAATCGATGCTGACTGGCATCGACTCGAACGGCAAGACGGACCTCACCGCGCTGGGCGTCATCGTCCGCTGATTCACTGGAGAACCGAACATGCAACTCGACGTTTTCAGCTCCGACCCGGCGTTCACGGTCACCGAACTGACCCAGAGCATCAACCTGCTGTCTTACCAACCGACCAAGCTGCAACGCCTGGGTTGGTTCACGCAAGAACCTATCGATACGACCTCGGTCAACATCGAAATGGAAGGCGACGTTCTGACGCTGGTCCCGGCCAAGCCGCGCGGTGCGCCTGGCGAGGTCAAGGGCCTGCAGCGCCGCAACTTGCGCAACTTCCAAGCCATCCACTTGCCGCAGCGCACCGCGTTGATGGCCGATGAGGTCCAGAACCTGCGCGCCTTCGGCTCGCAGACCGAGACCGAACTGGCCAAGGACCGCCTGATGAAAAAGGTGAAGGTCGTTCGTCGGGATCTGGACCTGACGATCGAGTACCACCGCATGGGCGCCTTGAAGGGCCTGATCCTCGACGCCACCGGCTCGACGATCCTGGACCTGTATGCCGAGTTCGGCGTTTCGCAGCAGACGCAGGACATGGCGCTCGACGTCACGGGCACCAAGGTGCTTCTGAAAGTCATTTCGGCAAAGCGCAAGAGCGAGGACTCGCTCGGCGGTGTGGAAGCTGCCGGCTACCACGCTCTGTGTTCGCCTGGGTTCTTCGATGCCCTGGTGACGCATCCGGCCGTCGAAGAGACCTACAAGTACCAGCAGGGCTCGACGCTGCGCACCGACCGCCGCGGCGGGTTCGAGTATGGCGAGACCTTCTGGGAAGAGTACCGCGGCGCCGGCAACGTCAAGATCGCCGACAACACCGCGCTGCTGGTCCCGCTCGGCGTGCCGGATATGTTCGTCACGTACTACGCACCGGCGCCATACATGGAGACGGTCAACACGATGGGCCTGCCGTTCTACCTGAAGCAAGAGCCCATGCGCATGAACGTCGGCATCGAGGCCGAGTGCCAGTCGAACCCGCTGAACCTGATCACGCGACCGGCGTCGATCATCAAGCTGGGTCTGAACGCAGGCGCCCTCGCCTGAGCGCGATGGCACTGGGCTACATGGCCCGCGCAGTCAGAGCAGGGCTCGCCAAACACGGCGAGCCCGCTTTGCTTCGGGGCGTCTCGTGCGGCAAGGCGCCGCTCATCCGCCAGGCGGATATCTACGCGGGGATCGGCGACACGGCCGACGACAACCCTGTGGTCAGGTTCGACATCACGACGATCGACGTCCAGTACAACCCGCAGGTCGGCGACACGTTCGACCACCCTGACGGCGATTTCAAGCTGGACCGTCTCGTGGTCGACAACGGCTACACCCGCACGTTCATCGTGGTGCCGAGATGAGCCTGCGCCTGACCATCGACGTCCGCGAGATCGACGGCCTGGAGCCGAAGCTGCGCCGGCTCACCGGCGAGGCCTTCGGCCTGGCGGCCTCGACAGCGGTGAACGAGGTCATCACGCGGTTCGAGAAGGTCGCCACGCGGGGCATGAACGAGGGGATCAACCTCAGCGATCAGTACGTCAAGTCGAAGACCGACCTCGTCCTGTCTCGCGCCGGCACCAACCCCGAGGCCACGTTGACGACTCGCGGCGACCTGACCATCCTCGGCCACTACGACCCGATCGTGCTCTACCGCTCGGCCCCTCGTGCTCGAGGCGACTCGTCGCGCGGCGTGCCCGCTGGTGCTCGAGCGGCCGGCGTCAGCGTGGAGGTCACCCGCGGCAGCCGCAAGAGCATGCAGGGCGCCTTCACCATGAAGCTGCGCCAGGGCACCAAGGAAGGCGACAAGGTCGGCGTGTTCATCCGCAGCGGCGACCGCAAGAAACACGTCTACGGGGTCGCCCCGTACTCGCTGTTCCGCTTCCAGGTCAACAAGCGGGCCGACGACCTGGAGACCGACCTGGAGACCACCGCGGCCAGCGTCATGGTCGACGCTGTCGAAAGGGCCCTCGCATGACCGTCCTGAACCGGGCCGAGGACGTGGCCGCCGAACTGAGGTCGCGCCTGCTCACGCTGACCATCGCGCAGGGCGCCGAGACCGACATCGGCCGCAAGGTCTTCCAAGGTCGGCGCAAGGTCGACGACTCGATGCTCCCATGCGTGTCGATGATCGAGGGCGACGACGTCCCCGCCCGCAAGACGAACAACACAATGTACGAACTGGCGCAGCGGTACGTGCTGTTTGCCTACCTTCCTTGCGACGCCGACGACCCCAACATCGCAGCGCACGCGGCCCTCCGCGACCTCAAGCGAGCGGTATTCACCACGGCAGGCAAACCCAGCGTCACCTGGGGCAGCAAGGTCGCGAGTGTGGAGTACCTCGGCCGCGACATCGGCCCGCGCGCTGACGGCGCGGCGTTCGTTCTGGCTTCGATCGAGATTGCCGTGACGTTCGTCGAGTCGCTGCACAACCCCTGAAGCAAATAGCGAAACAGCGTCCCTTACGCATCAACCCGGGCGTCCATAGGATGCCCTCGACTACCGGAGAACAATCATGTCCGCACGTGGCTTTCTTGGCGCAGGCGACCTCTACATCAACCGCTACATCGGCGGCGTGCTTCAAGGCCTGAAGGGCCCGTTCGAGGCGAAAAAGTTCGAGGTCAAGCCGAACGTCGAACTCAAGGAAATGACCAGCAAGGGCAAGGCCACGTACGGTCAGGTCGTTGAAACGGTCGCGATCCCGGCCCCGTTCGAGTTGACGGTGGACCTGGCCGAAACGAACAAGGAAGGCCTCGCGCTGGCCTTGTTCGGCACAGCCGCCGCACTGACCCAGGCCAGCGGCACCCTGACCGACGAGGTCGTTGTCGCCAAGCACGACGTCTGGGTTCCGCTGACCAAGGCCAAGTGGACAGGCGAACCGACGGTCACCAACTCCGCCGCCTCAGTCACGTACGTCCAAGGCACCGACTACATTGTCAACAAGGCAATGGGCTGGTTCAAGGCTCTGGTCGGCGGCGCGATCGCTGACGGCCAGTCGTTGAAGATCGACACGGCCTATGACTCGATCACCGGCAGCGAGATCAAGGGCGCGACCGAGACCCAGATTCGCGCGCAGTTCGTTCTGGACGGCGTCAACTTCGTGGACGGTGCGCCCTACAAGGTGATCGTGTACGAAGCGGTGATCGCCGCCGACAGCGCGTTCGACTTCCTGGCCGACGACTTCAACACGCTGTCGCTGCCGGGCAAGATGAAGACCCCGAGCGGCTTCACTGAGCCGTTCCTGGTTCAACTGCGAGACGCCTGATCTCCCGAGCCCCCTAGTCGCCGCCGCGGGGGCGTCAGTACCCGCCGCAAGGACCACCGATGGCAACCGGCACCAAGCGTGATGTCCGGCTCGCCGTCGGCATCGAGACCACAGGTCAGGAGTCGATCCGTCGCCTCGCCGACGAGATCACCCGCCTGTCGGCGCAGGGCGGAGACGCCGCGCCAGCCTTCGCCAAGCTCGACGCCGAGATCAGCAAGATCGGCGCTCAGGCCGAGGCGGTCGCTACCCTCAAGGCCCTCGCCGCCGAGGTCCAACAACTCGCAGCGACGCAGCAGGCCGCGGCCGATGCGTCCGCCAAGATCTCCGAACGCTATGCCGAGCAGAAGGCCAAGGCCGATGCTCTGCGCGCCTCCCAGGCCGGCGTGCGCGAGGAGATCCGCCAAGGCGAGGTCGAGCTCACTAAGGCCCAGTCTGCGGTCAAGGAACTGGCCGCCGGCTATGACGCCGCCGGCAAGCGCACCGCCACCTACCGGAGCCAACTCACCGAGTTGACCGCCGACGTCGGCCTGGCGAAGCTGCAACTCACCGAGAAGCGCAACGAACTCGATCGCCTCGCCCCTGTGGTCGCCGCTGCGGCCCGCGAGGAGAAGAAACTCGGCGATCAGTTCCAAGCCCTCAGCACCAGCGCGCAGAACGGCGCTGCGGCCCTCAAGGACCGTAATGCCGCGTTCGCCGCGGCCCAGGCTGCGGCCCAGGCTGCCGGCGTCACGACGACCGACCTGGTCGCGGCCGAAGACCTGCTGCTGGCCGCCTACCAGCGTGTCGCAGCCGCTACCGAGGAACTGAAGGCCGAGCGCGTCGCCGCAGCGGCTGCCGCCAAGGAACTGGCCGCCCTGGACGCTGCGAACACTGCGGCGTTGGAGCGCCAGCAGAAGTCTCTGTTCGAGGTCGTCGCGGCCTACGAACGCGAGCAGCAGGCGATGCGCGAGTCGGCGGCTGCGTCCGAACGGCTCGCCGCCGCTCAGCGCGAGCAGGCCGAGTCCGACCGCCTGGCGCTCATCCAGTCGCGTGCGCTGTCCGACCAGCTGGAACGCGGCAAGCAGGCGCTTCAGGCCGAGGCCGCCACGATCCGCGAGGCCGCTCAGTTCGTCGAGCAGTACACCACCGGCAAGCAGCGGGCGGCGCAGGAGGCCCTCGACTTCGTTCTGGCGCTCGAGCGCGAGGAGGCCGCGGCCACGAAGGCGGCGCTGCGCATCGCCGAACTGAACGCGCAGGCTGAGCGCACGGCCGCCGCCGAGAAGTACGTCAACGACCTGGCTGCGGCGTTCGACGCGGTCGATGCGCAGGCCGCGCAGGCCGCCGCGGCGATCCGGGAACTCGACCAGCAGGCCGACATCGCGCAGGCCCAACTGCGGGACCGCCTTGCGGCCAACGCAGCCGCCTACGAGCGCGACGCTGCCGCCCTGAACGCGTCGGTTGCCGCGACGCAGCGCGCCGAGCAGGAGGCGCTCGACTATGTCCTGGCGCTCGAGCGCGAGTCCGCGGCGTCCGACAAGGCAGCGCGATCCGCGGCCGAACTCGACGCTCAGATCAAGCGCATCGCAGACGGCAAGCGGTATGTCGACGAGGTCGCCGCTGCGTTCGACCGCGCCGAACAGGAGGCCCGCCAGGCTGCGAAGGCCGTCGCTGACCTCCAGGGGTTCTACGCGCGTCTGAAGACCGAGGCCTCGGGCGTGGACGCGGCGTTCGGCCAGACCGGCGTGCGCTCGCTGGAGGCGATTCGCGCCGAGATCTTCAACGTCAACAACGCCCTGTCGACGCTCAAGGACAAGTTCGCGATCGGGGCCATCGGCGCGGACGACCTCGCGCGGGCCACCAGCAGCGCGCAGGTCCGCCTGCAGACCCTGACCCGGGAGTTGGAGACCATCCCGACGGTTGCGGGCCCGTTCGAGCGCATCAGCGGGTCGATCAACAACCTGATTACCCGGTTCGGCGCGTTGGGCGCGGCCATCGGCACGATCGGCATCGTCGCGCGGCCGATCATCGAGACCGAGGTCGCGCTCGAGCAGATGCGCCGGGTGCTGACCACGGTCACCGGCAGCACGACCGAAGCGGCCAAGCAGATCGAGTTCCTGCGCAGCACCGCGCAGTTCGCCGGCCAGTCGTTCACCGGGCTCGGCGAGTCGTACAGCAAGTTCGCGGCGTCCGCGCTGCAGGCCGGCCTGTCGACCGCGACGGTGCAGAAGACCTTCGCCAGTGTGGCCACGGCTGCCGGCAACCTGGGGCTCAGCAGCGACCAGGCCAAGCGGGCGCTCGAGGCCCTGAGTCAGATCGCCAGCAAAAACGTGGCGAGCATGGAAGAGTTGCGGCAGCAACTCGGGGACGCGCTCCCCGGCGTTCTGCCGTTGCTCGCGCAGCAGTTGGGCCTGACGACGCAGGAACTGAACAAACTCGTCGAGTCGGGGCAGTTGCTGGCCTCTGAGGCGATCCCGGCGATCGCCGCGTCGCTCACGAAGCTGGCCCCTGCCGGCGGCAGCCCGGTGCAGGGCCTGGTGGCGGAGTGGGAGCGGGTCAAGAACGTCATTACTGAGACGACCTCGCTGTTCGCGGCCGGTTCGTTGGGCGACGCGGTCGGCGTCGTGTTGTCGTTCATCAGCACGCGGCTGAAAGAGTTCGCGTTCCTGGCCTCGGTGGTGTCCGAGGGCATCACCCTAGCGGTGCGGGGGATCGGGGTCGCTGCGGCGGCCGTCGCGAACGGCGACCTGAACATCCTCAAGGAAGGGTTCACCGATCTGTCCAAGCAGTCGCAGGACCGCCTCGACGGTCTGGCGTCGCGGATCACCGGCGTCGGCACGGCCGCGGCCGGCGCAGGCGACAAGGCGGCCTCGCTCGGCAAGCAAGTCGGCGACGCGATCGGCAAGCTGGCCGACTCCACGCCGGTGATCGAGCGGCACGCCCAAGCGCACACCCAGGCCGGTACCGCTGCCGCCCAGCACGCGCAGGCGCAGGGCACCGTGGCCAGCGCCACGAAAACGACGACCGGCGCGATCGAGGGCCAGTACAAGTCGCTGTCGCAACTGCTGATCGCCAACGTCAAGGCCGTCTCCACGGCAGAGTCTCTCGCGTCGTCGTCGCAGAAGGTCGCGGAGGCCAAGAAAGACGAGGCCGAGCGGATCAACCGTGTCGCTCAGTTGTCGGGCCTGGAGGCCGATGCGAAGGCCGCCTCGGCACGCGCGGCCGAAGTGCTGGCCGTTGGCCTCGATGCGCAAGCCGCGGCCGATCAGCGCGTCGTCGCAGCGATCCAGAACAGCATCGCCTCGACCCAGCAGTACGCCGCGGCCAACGGCCTCAGCGCGGAGGCGATCAGCGGCACGATCGACAAGCTGGACAAACTGCTGCTGAGCAAGCAAGCCGACGCCGAGAAGTCGCTTGCCGCCGCCGACGCCGCGCGTGCCGAGGCCGACCAACGTCGCTTGGCGGCGGAGGTACTGAAGGACAACACGTCGCGGTATGTCGAGTTCAAGGCCGCGGTCGAGCAGGCCGAACTCGCCCTGACGTCCACACAGCGCGCGTTCGAGCGCGACAAGGCGACCGCGGCCGACGTGACTGCCGCCACGATCGAACTGACCAAGGCCAAGCGCCTGCTCAGCGACGCGATCACCGACACCGCAGCGGCGGCCGAGCGCAACATCGCCGTCATGCGGGCCGATGCCGACATCAGTCGTGCGTCGCTGCAGGTCCGCTTGGAGGAAGCCAAGCGGGCGGTCGAGGCCGCGCAGTTGCTCGGCAACGAAACGTCTGTTCGTCAGGCTCTGATCGCTCAGAAGCAGATCGAACTGCAGATCGCCGCGGCCACGGTCGAGGCGAAGCGGGCCGAGGCCAACGAGATCATCCGCACGACGGCGCTGCTGCTCGACGAACTCGCTGCCAGCGGCCAACTCACTCCTGAGAAGGAATTCGAGTTGCAACTGCGCATCAAGAACGCGCAGGCCAAGGTGCTCGAGGCGGACGCCACCACTGTGGCCAACAGCCGCATGTCGGAAGAGATCCGGCTGTTGAAGGAAACGACCGGCGCCATCCGCGAGAAGACCGCGGCGACCAACGCCAACTCCGCGGCGAACCGAACCAACGCGTCGAGCGGCGGCGGGTCGTCGGGCGGCCTCGACATCAACGGCCTCGACTCGCAGGGTCGCAACGCCGACGGCCTCAAGCCTGGCAGCGCAGCGAGCGCGAGCGGCAGTTTCGACGATTACAACAAGCGGGACACGAGTTCTACGTCCTCGCCGACCGACAAGCAAGGGTTCGTGCTCGACAGCAACGGCCAGCGTCAGACGTCGGGGACGTTCTTGCCGGCGCCTTCGATCGACGGCCCGTGGTCCTGGGTCGGCGTGTTGAACCAGGGGTACACGTACGGCGGCTACTGGGTCAACGAGCGCGGCGTCCGGTACACCGGCATGAAGACCGCGCCCTTCGGCCAGAACAAGTCGTCGTTCCTTGGCGAGCCGATGTCCAACCTCGGCACGGCCGGCTACGAGAAGGGGCAGAACGGCCCGGTGCCATACGGGGGCGAGTCGTTCCTGCCGGGGGTCAAGAGCCCGACCAATCCGAGCGGCCAGACGACGGAGTTGCCTCCGTCCTCGAGCGCCGCTCCGGCGGCTACTGGCGGGGGCGGGTCCTACACCGTCAACGTCACGATCGCCGGCCGCACATCGACGGTCAAGGTGGCCAGCCGCGCCGATGCCGACGCGCTGCAGGCGCTGCTGCAGCAACTTGAAGACTCCGCAGGAGCGGGCTGATGACCATCACCCTGAACGCAGCGTCGACCACAGTCACGCTTCACCCCGACCTCTACTGGGAAGACCAGTATTCGTGGTACCCGGTCGAGCAGGGCACCGAGCGCACGCTGACGGGCGGCCTGATCGTGGACGCCGTCGCCAAGGTGCTCGGCCGCCCCATCACCCTCAAGCCGGACAGCGACGGGTCCGCCTGGATGCCCAAGGCCACGATCGACCAATTGGCCGTGTGGGCGCAAACGCCTTTGCTGCAGATGACCCTGTCGTTGCGTGGGACCTCCTACCAGGTTCTGTTCCGCCACGACGACCCGCCCGCGTTGTCCGTCGAACCCGTCGTGTTCTATAGCGACCCCGGTTCGGCTGACTTCTACCTCGCAACCATCAAACTCCTGGTGATCGCATGAGCATCCTCGCTGGCGATATCAAGCTGATCGCGTCCGAAGTCATGGACGACGTCCCCGAGGGCGGCGGCGCCCCGACGGCCGTCATCATCCCCGACGGCGCAAGCAACAGCGTTTTTAACGACATCAGCGAACTCGACCGGGCCGGCGGCAAGGTCTCGTTGCGCAAGACGTTCGTTGGCGTACAGACCGACAACCGCGATGGGTTCTTCGGGGCGAACGTCATCGTCGCCGACCCGCCGGAAGACCCACTGGTCAGCGTGACGGTGTTCACGACCGGCTCGGTGTTCGATCGGCGCGAGGACGCCACGTCGCGGGTCGAGGCGTACCTGAACGCCGGCCCCGAGTGGCCTGGGTACCTCTACGAGAACCACATCACCGGGCAACGCTCGATCCAGTTGTTCACGCGGACCAACGTCGCGCCGCCGCCGGTGGGCCGCACGTTGCTGTTGCGCATGAACGAGGCGACGGTCACCGAGTACGAGCAGTACGTGCGGATCACCCGAGTGACGACCGAGGAGCGCACGTTCACGATCCCGGGCGGCACCACCGACTACCAGGCCTTGATCGTCACGTGCGACCTGAGCGACTCGCTTCGGTTCGACTTCCCCGGCTCGCCGGCCGACCGCACGTTCACCCGCAACTCGACGAAGACCAAGACGCGCGACACCGTCGTTGCCGACGCGGCCGTCTATTACGGCATCGTGCCCCTCACCGAGCAGGTCGACGTCGGCGAGGCCGTTGTGCTGGCCGAGTCGGTTTACACGCAACTCGTCCCCAACGCGCGCACCGAGACGCCGCTGCTCGATCAGTACCCGAGCGGGGACGCCAAGACCACGGTCGCCACCACGCCGCGCCTGGTTGAAGTGCCCCAGGCGCCCTACAGCCAACGGATCCGGGTCGGGCAGGAGAACCGCTCGTTCAACTGGGTCACCATCATGACGCCGGTGCCCTCGCCGGGCACGGTGAAGGTGACGTATCGCGCGCTCGGCCAGAACTACGAGATCACCGACAACGGCGACGGCACGATGGGCGGGCAGGGCACCGGAACGATCAACTACCTGACGGGCAGCGTTGCGGTGACGCTCGACGCGCTGCCGGACGATCGTTCGGCGATCGTCTTCTACTGGGGCCAGAAGGTCGCGTACACAAACCGCTCGGGGCAAGCTGGGTTCCGCGCGCCGGAATACTCGTTCGACCTGGATCACTCCGGCGTCATCCCCGGCACTGTGGTCATCACGTGGTACTCGAACGCCGTGCTCAAGACGGCGACCGCTAACGTCCGAGGCATCCTCTCTGGCGACGCAGTCGGCGACGTCAACCACAACACCGGCCTCGTGTTCCTCCGGCCGACGGCGATGATCGATGCCGGGGGCGAGTTCTCGATCTCCTATCAATGGTCGGAGCAGCAGGACCAGTCGTTCTCCGGTCTGACGCCGGACCTGACGGGTAGCGTGCAGGTCACTCTCGCGCAGCAACCAGCCCCGGGGTCGCTGGAGGTCTCCTGGCTTACGACGCGGGTCTTCTCCGAGACCTCGGGTGCGACCTCTACCGCGGCGTCCTCGAACAAGACGCAAACGTCCACGTCGGGGCAGACCTCGACCAAGAACACCACCACGACTTTCGTCGAGTCAACGAGCGCGACCAAGCCCCCGGGCTATATCTACGCGGGCTTGACTCAGTTGCCCGGCAGTACGGAGTTGTTCAACCCGTATGTGCCCCCGGCCACCACCACGACCAAGGTGCCGGTCACGACGACGACGGAAACGACGCAGTCGAGCGGAGCGAACGCGAGCACGACCAACGGAGCCTCGTACACGTCCGCTTCAACCCAGACGTCCAAGACTTCGGTAACGACCTCGCACACCGTTACGGACGACGGGGACGGGGAGTTGTTCGGCGTCTTCGGCACCATCGGCTACGTGTCCAAGGTGCTGACGGTCAAGGTCAATATCGACGCCACCGAAACGTCGTACTCCGCCAACCACGAGGACGCCTCGAACTGGGAGGCGTTGAATGGCACGTCGGAATCA
>OFQZ01000385.1_pt1 | contig 15629 bp, 7 predicted proteins | sample 1543011 | NCBI WGS metagenome assembly OFQZ01 (sample SAMN07774216, study PRJEB24372) | wastewater metagenome | isolation source: Exp Tend NO 0WW | collected 2016-02 | reverse complement strand
ACCAGGCGTGGACCGAGAAGGTCCTCGGCAAGCGCGGGCGCGAGGCCCGCGGCGATCATCCGCGCGCGCAACTCGGGGCCGGCGTCGCCGACGAGCATGAGGCGGTTGGGGCCCGTCCCCGCCAGGTCGCGGAGCAGCTCGAGGGCGCCGGCGCCACCGTCTCGCCCACCGCCCGCTCGTCACCCCACCGCACGCCCCTCGGCGCCGCGAGGCGCGGGTCCCGGCCCCCAAGGGCCCAGCGCAGCACGCCCGCCAAGGCCACCACGTCCCCGCGCACCCGGTGGTCCCCGGCCAACACCGAGGCTGCACGGGCGAGCCCCGCAAGGGCGTAGCTCCCCATGCCGGGCCGCAGCTGGCGCACCCACGGAAGCGAGTCCACCCAGGCCCACGAGGGCAGCTCCAGCCCCAGGCGCGCACACTCGTCCTCGAGCACGGCGTAGCACGCGCGCGGGTCGCCGTCGCGCGGCTGGCCGACGCTGCGCGGCTCGCGCACCGTCGATCCGGTGAGTTCGATCCGGCCCGTACCCTTGCCGCGCTTGGCCTGCTCGCGGAAACTCGGATCGTTCTGCAGCACGTCGGTGAGCTGAGCGCCGAAGGACTTCTCGATCACCGGATCGCCGGAGGTATCGGAGCCGCCACCGGGACCATTCAGGCGACCGAGCCGGCGGTCGATATCGGAGAGCCGCTTCTCGACAAGCTCGGGGATCTTCTCGCCGCTCGCCTTGAAACCGGCCTTCACCGTTTCGATCTCGGCGCGCTGGTTGAGCGATTCGATCGTCTTGTCGAAGCGACCCTGGCGGTTGTAGAAGCCGGCGAGCTGCAGGCCAAGATGGCCAGTAATTGGAAGGACATCAACGCCCGGCAGACCGGCAAGAAACCTGCGCAACCCATGACGCAGGCCGAGAAGGAACTGACCGCCTACCACGAGGCAGGCCACGCCATTCTTGCGCTCAACGTTGCCTCTGCCGACCCGCTGCACAAGGCGACGATCATTCCGCGCGGCCGCGCGCTCGGCATGGTCATGCAGCTGCCCGAGTCCGACAAACTGTCGTTCTCGCGTGAGCAGATGGTCTCGCGCATGGCGATCATGATGGGCGGCCGCGTCGCCGAAGAACTGATCTTCGGCCACGACAAGGTCACGTCCGGCGCATCGGGGATCGCCACGTCGCGCACCGTTGGAAGCGTAGGAACCTGCCCGATGTTCACCGTGGGCGCCACACCGAAATTGAGCGTCGGAACCGTAATGTCGAAGTCGTCGATCTGCACATCGTCCAGCGTCGCAGAGAAAGCCCCCGGCTTGCCACCGGGCTCCGTGTACGTCGTCGTCGGCAGCGCGGGCAGGTTCGGGACCGGCGGCAGGTTCGGCGCGGGCAGGCTCTGCCACTGCACGCTGATCTGCGCCGGGCTGTAGACCGAGCTGTTGAACGCCTGAGCCGCCTCCGATAGACGCGACGAAGCCGCATCGGCAAGCTGCACCGACTTGGCGTACTTGTCGTTGACGATGATGACTGCTGGATCGGTGATGGCCATGGTCAGACCCTCCGTGTTTTGGATTGGGCTGTAAGCACTTCCACGCGGTCGAGCGTGAAGGCTTGCCCGCCTGGGGTGGAAAGGCCGAAGCCGAGATAGTTTTCGCGGATGCCGCGCCCTACTGGGCAGCGCGTCTGATCGCTTGCACGCAGTGCGAATGTGTAGTCCCAGTCCTGCTTCGCGCCCTGCACAGTGAACACCGCAGAGCCTTCGCCGTGCATGGACAGGTAGACCATGGAGATCGCCTGCTTGAGCGTCGAGTCACGCAGCGTGGCAGGTAGGCTAATGTCGGCCACGATGGGCTGGTCAACGTCCAAGTCGCCACCAAAGGCGAACAAGCCCGTAGCGGAACCGCCGTGCGTCGGAGTGATGGACTGGAAGGCGTGGCGCGTGTACTCGGACACGGCGCCAGTGAGGGTGTTGAGGGTGATGGTGTTCAAAACGGAACCCCTTTGTTGTTGAGGACGTTTGAAGTCATAGGTGGCAGGCCGGTTAGCACGGCATCAGCTTCCCGGATGCCTGCTGCGTCGATCAGGTAGCGTTTGCGAATTACAGCGCCATCGTCCAGGGTGACAGTTAGCAAGCCGCCTCCAGTTTCTGGAGTTTTGGTCAGAGTCACGGTTGGCTTCGGATGGGCAATGTTTGGCGATAGCCCCCTGAAGCGTGAAAATGTCCACATTGCCCGCTGGTCTTCTGTCGCGTCGGCTGCAGCCTGTAGTGACACAGATCCAAGATCAGCGAACCCTTCTTCTGTTCTGAATATCTGCACGGGCTCCAGCGCAGCGTAGCTCGATACGGCCGGAGTTCCTGGGGCAATACCAGTGTTAGCGAATAGCTCCATTAGTCTTCTGAGCCTATTTTGCTCAAATGCGCTGTCAGATGTTGAGTAAAACGGCAACGCAATCTCTATAGATGCCCCACGGCACTTAATGATTAGTTTTGGCGTTGGCGGCGTTGGCAACGGAACACCACCAGACGTCGAGAATATCTCCCGATTGGTCGTTTCAGAGCTATCAGAAGCCGTATAAATAGTCTTCCATCTGTTTCGGTGGCTTCCTGTAGAAGTAACGTCAGAAACCACCTCGGTATAGCAAAGCAGATCAAGAGCCGGGTCGAATGCCATCAGGGAGCGTTCTTCCTTGTGTAGCGTATACACATATGAAAGATCGCTGTCATGCAGCACATAGTTTGTTTCTTCTCCGCCGTCTGCGGTGAATTCATCCAACAATGACAAGGAAGAGTTTTCAGTATACGTTGATGTGCTAGCTACTAACGACGCCCCAATTGGATCAAGTGCAATTGTTCTTTTTGCTATCGTCTTGACTGTTGTTTCCGCTGCAGTAGTGCTTGTCGAAAAATAAGGAGCAACCGGGAATTCTCCAGGTGATGGCTTGTATTCAATTGGCCCAGAAACATAACCAAAACCATTAGCAGTTATATTTCCTAGCACCCGGTGTTCATACGAGAACGTATCTTCAGCAACAACGGATGCAATCATGTTGGCCCCGGCACATTGCAGAGAAAGCACTGAACTTGATGATTCGTTGCGCGTACCTACGTATTTGACTAATCCATTTCCGCTAGTTGTATAGTACCACTCATACCTTTCAATAATTGGGTCATAGCTAATCTGCGTAACTGTTGCTACTAAGTGCTTAGGGTAATGAGTATCCTTAACTTCTAACGACGAATTTGCATGGTCAAAATATATTACCGAATCTGCAGGAAGAGAAATAACAGAATATTTAGTCAGAGGTGAAGCATTCCCATCATCAAGCGACTGAACCGTGCTTGGCGCCCCATACGATGTTCCGGCTAGGTTGCACCGAACAATCTTCGTGGAGAAATTCCTTTCACGGTATTCAGCCGGCCCAGGTAATCCAGCCCTATAACTGAAAATACCGTATTCCCCGTACCGCTCGGCAGCAAGTGCAAAGAATCTGTGGTAGGAGTGTAAGTCCACTGTCGATCCTGAAACAAGACTATGCCCATTGGTCTTCTCTGACGTGGTGACTCCGAATGCTATCACCGACCCATCCTTCGAGGCCACAGCCCTGGATGATAGGTATTGGTTTTCCTCGGGTGACATTAGCAATTCACCGGAATCTAACGAAATTGTCTCGTAGGTAGATTTACGCGCGGCTCCGTATTCAGGAAAAATAATGTCCGATGCGTCTCCGCGAAAAATCTGTACGCTTCCGTTTGATGGCGACTGCTTTATCCACAGTGCAGTTCCATCTTCCAAAATAGTTGCCACGTAGCAGTCTGATCGGTCCGCATATGCGAACACATTTCCGTACCGTCCTACCGTTTCTGTAGACGCGTACATGTACCTATTCTTTGAATCCAAAGAACGCGAAACTGTCAACTCGACATATTGGTTGTATTCAGCATGTAGCTGATCTTTCCCAGACTCAATATCAATATCCAGGCCAGCAATATCTACAACTTTCCATTTGGTTGATGGTGTATCCATCGAACCTTCATTAACAAGGAGCAGCGTTGTTCCTGGGAACCGTATCCCACTGTAGGCAGTAACTGCGCCCACCACCCCTACCCGCACTTCCATAATCCGCGTATTCCCCACCACCACAATCCGGTACTTCGAGCCATCGGGCAAGAACCCCTGCTGCGTCTGGTTCGCTGCGAACGAGAGCCGCTCCGTCATGCAGAATTTGGCGAACGCCTGCTGCGCCATGGCGAGCTGCTCTTTTGTCGGCTCCGCGCCATACACGCGCAGCGTGTTGACCTGCGGACCCACGGGCTGGCCCGTCACGCCGAACGCATGGGGGTTCCAGATGTTGCTCACTGCGGCACCGCCAGATACTGCGGGATGCCGCCCTCCACCTCGCGGAAGGTTGCGCAGACTTCTGTCGCCGTGGTCCGGTAGCGCCCGTCCGTCAGGCTAGTGGTCTGCCCGCTGCCAAAGCCCGCAACAATCTCGCCGCCAGCAATGCACAGCATGGCCGTGCCGTTGCCCGCGCCGTCGCCCAGTTTGATGCGGTCGCCCGGAGCCGATACGCCAGAGCCAGGCACCACCGGCCCGCGCCGCGTCGGCACGTAGGCCAGTTGGTCCCACGTTGTGCCAGCAAGAAAGATCAGGTCTTTCGCCGTGCCGACATAGATGCCATCGTCCACCGGCTGAATGGCCGTGATCGCTGCGCCCATGGGCTTGAAGTCGCGCCAGTCCGACAAGTGCGGCATGGCAGAGCGTGAGGCCCACAGCACGTCTCCCTGGGCCACCAGCACGCGCCCACGCCAGAAGGCGGTGATCGTGCCCACCGGGAACGGCTGCGCGCCCAGCGTGCGGCACGGCAGCACCAGGGCCGCGTTGTTGCCGGTGTAGTCGAACTCTGCGCCCGTGGTGCTTCCTGCAAGGTAGGCGCCTTCTCCGTCCTGGCCGCTGAGGTACACGTTCACCGCGTAGCCGTCGAGCTGCGGCAGGCCGCCCAAGTGCAAGCCGCCTTGTGAAATGGTGACGGGCTCAGAGCTGATCGCTGGACCCTCCAACCGATCGGTCAGGCGCACATGCGTCAGGTGGTAGCGGTACTGGCCCGGATAGAGCGCGCCAAAGGCCATGTCTGGCGCACCGAGTGAACCGGGCGCAGGCACGCTGCGCTCCGCGTTGGTCAGGCCATCCGTCGCGCCTTGAATCAGCCCGTTGGTGTAGGTAGTGCGCCCGTCCGGCAGATTGCAGTACCAGACCCGCTCCGGCCCGAGTGCCGGGTGAATCACATGTCGGTCTCCGTTCGGGTGAATGGCCGTCAGTGCGCTGCCGCAAGTTGCCAGCTTGAAGCCGTCAGCCTGCCAAATGTTCTTGTGGCACAACGGGGATTCCTCGGTGTAGCCCCCGCGTCGGGTGATCTCGCCCGTCAGGCCAATGTCCACGTTCAGCGCGCGCGTCAAGTCCGATCCACTGCGGCGCTTCTCGGGCAGTACATTGTTGATGCCGGTGAATCCCTTGAAGGTCAGCATGTGGTGCCCCTGTCAATCGAGGGCCTGCCGCTGCGAAACAAACTCGATCCTCTGGCATGCACGCAAGCCGATGTTCTTGGGGTTCCGGCTGAAAACGTCGAGACGCCAGCCGCAGTAATGGTTTTTGCTGCGCTCGCTTTTGGGGTGCCCGAATGAAACACGCTCACTCCAAATGGGAACGCCAGCATGGTTACGCTTGGTGTGCCAGCGCTAAAAACACTGACGCCCACCGGCCTTGCTGTTTGCGCTGCAACGGGTGTGCCTGCTCGAAACACGCTCGACCCAACAGCATTGGCTACCGGGCTCGCGGTCGCTGTTCCGCTTTTGAAAACACTGGCGCCTGCAACCTGCACCGCAGCGGCTGATGCGCTCGTCGGGGTTCCGGTAGAAAACACGCTGACGCCCACCGCCACCACAGTCGTATATGCCGTTGCTATCGGGTCGGCGATGGCCATTGGCTGGCCTGACCTGAACACGCTGGCGCCAGGGACAGGGAGTGTTTTTGCTGCGTAGGGCAGTGCTTCTGGTGTCCCAGCAGAAAACACCGAGACGCCTTCAGGAACCACGCTAGCCGGGTAGCCTAGCTGGGCATGATGTACGCCAGAAGAAAACGCAATCCCGCCTACCGCTTGCGCCGTCCGGTTTGGGCCTCGAATCACCGAAGGCGTACCGAAGGCAGCGATTGAATTTCCTTGGGGGTAAACCGTCACATCCTCGGATTGAATCGCTGTTGCTGTTCCCGAAGAAAGCAGACCAGCGCCAATGACCTGTGCGGTCCGGTTGGGGCCATAGATGGCCGCTGGCGTACCGAATGCGAATACTGATCTTCCTTCTGGATAGACTGTTCGGTTGGGGTCCGGGGCGCCAAAGCCAGCTTCGTACCCTGCCGGTGGGGTATAGGTAAACGCGGTCGCTCCGAAGTTAGCCGTAGCCTCTCCGAAGTACCCAGCCGCCGCAAAGAATGCCGCCCCCGTTAAGGTAATTGTCACTCCAGCATCTGCGCCATCCACCCAATACTTGAGTGTTTTGGCGTCTGCATCAAGGAGCACAGATAGCGTAGTGGTGGGAGGCGTCGATAACGTAGCAACGCCAGTACCACCGTTAGTGACGACCCCATCACTTACGCTTGCCCCCCATCCATAGGCATCACCGCCAAGCCACATAGACATAGCAGACGCAGCCGTTGCCACGCCAATATGCTCTGTTGTAACCCCGCTCGGAAATGTGACTTCCCAATAGTATTTGCCAGAAGGAACACTAGCTACAGACCGAACGCTGCCGAAGGAAAACGTCGCCGTAAGATCCCCGCCACTAAGCGTGACCGTCGAGTCCTTGTCTGACGGATTCCATGTGGTAGGCGTAACAGCCACGACTAGCCTTTACTGGAACAGGGCAAATATCTTGTACGAGCCGTTGTCCCACTGCAGGGTAATGTCGCCCCCGTTGGTTGCCATGGGCAGGCCGGTCACGGTGTCCATGTAGTAAATCAGCGAGGACGTTCCGGCAACGCCAGTGTCTTTGTAGAGCGCGGCAAACTTGGCATTGCTGCCTGCAACGAGCGCTGCAAACACAGAATCAGCGCCATCAACCGCGCCATTGGTGATGGTTTTGCTGGCAAGCGTCTGATCGGTGCCAAGGCGGGCCGCAGAAACATCGCTGAGAAATTCGTGCGAATCGCTGTAGGTATAGGCATCGGACAGCAAGATCACCTTGATCGTGTCCGTTGGGATATTGAGCAAGGCGCTCAAAAACTTCTCGCGCGCCTTGGGGTAGAGTTTGTTTGCCATGGTGGAGGCTCCTGCTGTGAATGCAGGCAGTTTTCCCGCCATGGCCTTTCTTGGCGAACCCTAGAGGGGGGCTATTGCTCTATAGCGAATCTCCCAGCGTCGCGCGCATCGGTTCTGTTCTTTGGCAGGTAGACCCCATCCTTCGCTTGGTCGATGCGCATCTGACGCGCTCTCACGCTGGCCATCATCTGAGGAACGGTGATGCGCCGGCCAGGGTTCTTCTCGTTGAACTTGGCAATGTCTGCCTGCGCTTCTTTCACCGCCTCTGCATCGCCTTCGCGCCGCGCATTGGCAAACTCGGTCAGCAAGTGGCCACGCCTGCGGGTAAGTTCCCGGTCGAAGTCCAGCACTGCGCTCTTGCCTTCGGATGCGTTGCGCACGCTCGATGGCGAGAATCCAAGGGCTTGGCCAATCACCTCAGCCGGATTCACTTCGTCCTTGATGACGATTCCAGACTTGTCCTGCGCGCCCTCGTTGGCGTAGCGGACGGCCTTCGCCCCATTGCGCACTGCGGCAGGGAGCATCCCCTCCAGGCCACGCGCAAACTGGCCGTTGCTCATATCCTGAATACCTCTTAGCACGTTCACACCAATGCCAGCCACAGGGCCAAGCGCTGCGGTCATGGCCGATTCCGCCAGGCGCTGCCCTTCCAGCCCTTCCTGAACGTCCGGCAGGATCAGCCGGTCCAACCCTACCCGCCCGGAAATATCCCACGGCGTCAGGCGGGAAAGCCCGTGCATCAGCACCTCTGCCGGCTTTTGTCCGAAGGCGTCGGCAAGCATGTTCTGTAGCGCCACCTTGGCATCCCACGGTTCGTCGTCATCGCCACCGATCATCGAGGCAGCGGCCAGCAGGGTAGTCACCAGCGGCAGGCCAAGAGTACCTGCCCCAAGTCCGTGCATCACCAGCAGTCCTGTCAGCGCGCGGCGGGCCTCTCGGCGGGCTTCTGGCGTCTCGCCCTTGATGGCCTGCTGCGCACTGCGCGCAAGCGTGTAGATCATGTTCTGGCCGTACTGCTTGAACAGCAGCAGCACCTTGGCGGTGTTGCCCTGCATGACGCGGGCGCGGTTGCCAGACGAATAATCGAAGTGGCCTTTGTACGTCGCATCGGTTGCCTGCTCGAGCGCTGTCTTGGCGTCGGCGCCTGAGTCCTTGGCCAGTCGGTAGGCCGCAATGAACGTCACTTGCCGGTTGAAGCGCTCGGCATGGTGAAACATGAAGCTCGCCCAGCGCATCACCGGGCGAATCTTCCACATCACGCCCGAGTCCTCGCCTTGGGCGATGCCGGCCAGGTCGTGCGCCATCGTCACGTCGATGGTGCCGGCACGCACCGCCTCATCGTAGGCAGCGCGTTCCTCTGCATTCAGCGATCCCGTGATGTCGTTCTTGCCCATCGCCGCCTGCTTGGATGCGCGCAGCAGTGCAGCGGCTGACTTGTCAAACCCCCACTTCGACGCCATCACCGGGTAGGCCACCAATGCCGTCTGGCTCAGGTTGACCAGGGCCGAAGCCGGGGACAACCCAAGGAAGAACACAAAGCCGAAGCTGGTCAGCGCACTGGAGAGCGGGTTGCTCTTGGGATTCATCAGCGACTCATGGCGCTTTTGCATCTCGTCCACCACGCGCTGGGCGGTTGGCTGGTCGAAGTCCTCGACCTCCTTCCAATCATCGGCCATCTTCTGCATGTCGGTGATTTCCGACTGCATCAAGTCAGCGTAGCGCAGCTTGGCCAGATACCGGCCACCGTGGAACATGTTCTGTGCGAATGCGCGGCGTGCATCTTGGCTGAAACCAGGGGTTCCCTTTCGGTGAATGCCATGCTTTGCCCAGCTCAGGTCGGGCAGGCTCGATAGGTACAACTGCCCCAGCGTGTCCTCAAGTTCCAGGCGCTCGGCGGCGCCCATGTCTACATCGTCCAGTGCGTTGTACAACTCTGTCATGAATCCCCGGCCCACGGCATCGCGGCTGGCAATGAACTCTTTGGAGAGCGTCGGGCGAACAACCTCATGCCCACTGCTAGGCGGGAACGCCTTGACCAGACTGGCTCGCAGTGCCTGCGCCTCGGCCATCGTCTCGGCGCGGTTCACGCTGGCGATGCGGCCATCAGGGCCTTTGACCGCCACCACGTACTGCCCGAAGCGCGCGAGCGGGAAGTACACGCCCTTGGTCTTCTTGAAGAACTCGTCGTCCATGCGCTTGAGCAGCTCCGCGCGACGCGGGCCAGCCAATTCGCTGCGCATGATGCGCTGCTTGATGGCCTCACGCACCTTGGAGTGATGGTCTTCGTAGGCCGCACGTGCATCGCGGTACACCGCCTTGGCCTCATCGGACAAGCGCTTGAAACGGCCCGACAGCATGGCGAACTGCGCTTTGTCGTCGCCAGTCACGTGCTCCTTGTCCGGGTCAATCTGCGCCAGCGTGGCATCGTGCATCAGTTCGGCCAGCGCCTTCTCGTCTTTCACCTTGCCCCAGCGCTGCGCCAGTTGGTCGGCCTCGGCACCGACTTCGTTCTTGTCGGCCTCCATTTGCGCGGCCAGCTTGTTGTAGGCGTTGAGCTGCGGAAGGTCTTTGCCGTAGATGTCCACAATCTGGCGCCGGCCAAGCGTTTGCAGGCCAAGGCCCAGCCAGTCCGCTTTCTTGTAGCCCGCCTGGTCCTTGACGTTTTGCACCGTCACCGACTTGATGGCGTCGCCCATGCGGGCAGCAACACCTGCGGTGCTGGTTCGGCTGAAACGAATGTCGGGGTTGGCGGGGTCGAAGGCTCCAGAATTTCCGGTGGCGGATTTGATCTGTGAAGGCTTGAACGCGACAAACTCTTGCGAGCCGTCCGGGTAGGTAAGCACAAGGCCGTCGTGCCCCATGCTTTCGGCCCGAGCCTGAACCTCCCGCCCGAAATAGCCGTCACCTTCCCTGGCCTCTGTGATTTTCTTGGGGGCATTGCGGCCCCACAGCGCGCGAATCAGCGGCACGGCAGCAGAGTCGAAATCAACCCGCTCTCCCGCCATGTAATCTGCACGCACTGAGAGTGGGTTTTGCAAAGACAAGTAAACCGGCATGATGTTGGCGCCATCGTCGTAACTTGTGTACGCCTCTGCGGCATCGGCATCGGCAAAATAAACGCCAGCCCCAAATGACCCCCTCATTGATGGCTTGAACACTGAGATGTCGGCTTTCGTCCCGTGATAAACCACAAGCGGCTTGCCGTCAGCATCCACCACGCGGCTCCCCGCAAACCAGCGCTTGAACGCCTCGGTCTGCGTCTGGTCGCCGGGGGTTCGGCTGAATGCTGCGCCGCCACTATCCGGCGCGGTGGATTCATTCGCAACAGTGACATTGATGGACCCACCGGGCTTACCGACACTCAACCGAAAGTCTTTGCGCCCATCTGGGAATTCATCATCAATCGAAAGGCGTTCAGGTCTGACGCGAATTGGAACAGCGGTATCACCATATCCGGTATCGGTTTCACGGCGCGTGGTGACATAAACATCAGGTTCAGCTTGTGCTTTGAGCGTACCTGTTTTGCGAATCGCATCGGCGTTTGCTTTTGACGTGTGGTGGTAGACCGTGACTGTGCCATCTGCATTCAAAGGCAGGCCAGTGTTTTCGTCGGTGCCCAGTGAGTTGTCATCGGCAGAGCGCCCGCCTTGTGTGTTGCCGACGACATCTTTGTTCGTCATGGCCTCGTTTGTACCGCGGCTGAACGCCAGCATCGCCCGCTCAATCGACTGCTTCGGCGTCTCCTGGCTGCGGGTCACAAAGCCCCTGGCTGGCAGGATGTACCCGGCAACGATGTCCGAATCCGTCAGGCGCAGGTTGTTGAACCCTGGCACGTTCTTACGCAGCCAGTTGCGAATCAAGGCAATGGCGCGCTTCACAAACCCGATGGTGGGCTGCGTCTGGGCCATTTCGGCCAGCACTTCCTCGGCGGCCGATAGCCGGTCCTTGGCGCTCATTGCTGCCCATATCTGCGCGACGCTCGCTGTCTTCTTGTCCAGCCCGCCCAGCGCATCCTTGTCGAACAGCCCGTATTCGCGGGCCTTGGTCACAACATCCTTGCGGCGCATGGTGCCTAGCTGCATCAGGATAGGGTCGAGCCCTTCACCGAACACTCCGCGCAGGCCGTAGTGCCCGAGCACTTCATGGAACAGCGTCTCTGCAATTTGCTCTGGTCCATTGAGTTGGTCGGACAGCAGGTACACCACGCCCTCGTAGATGAAGCCGCGCGCTTCGCCCGTTGCGCCCTGGCTCTTGAGTTCTGCGTCGTAGTCGCGCACTTCCTGCGGAATCTGCGGGTCTTGCATGTTGCGCGCCACGATGATCTCTGGAACGCGCGTCCACTTCTCGGTAAGGCCATCGACCATCATCTGCGTGGCGACGTTTTGAGCGTTGCTGTCGGCGCGGGAGAGGGCGGGAGATTGGGCGCGGCTGAACATCGCCACACCCTCTGCCTTGTCGATCACCACCATGCGAGCATTGACGCCAGTGTTCACGGGCAAGCTCGGGTCCATGAAACTACCCTCTGGAAGTTTCTCACTGGTCCCTCCAACCGACTCCAGCCATTCGCGGAAATCCTGGGCCTTCTTGTCCTGGCCGAAGAACACACCTTCCCCCATGATCGCAACAATCCGTCCACCCGGCTTGAGCAGGCTGTACGCATGGCGCACATGCTCCGCATCGCGCCGGTTGCTGAACGGCGGGTTCATGATGATGCGGTCGTAGCCGCTGGCCGTGCCGTTGTGGGTAACACCCGTCAGGTCGGCCCGGTCGTAGTAGCCAGCACCCACCATGTCGCCAGAGGCATTCACCAGCCGCACGCGGTTGCCATTGGCGCCGCGCATGATGCCCTCGGCCCCGTCTGGGGCTCGGAAGGTGTCGCCAAAAGTGAAGAACCCGCGCGGCTTCAAATCAAGGAAGTCGTCCACTGCCTGGGTGGTGTAGCCCTTCTCCTCAAGCAGCGCGCGGCGCTCGCTCGAAATCTCGATCACGTCTGGCTCTGCCCCCGCCTCGCGGATGCGGTCGGCCAAGTGGCCCATGCCTGCACTGGGCTCCAGCACCGCCATGTCAGGCGACAGATCGGCCGCCTCGATCATCTGGTCGGCCACCTCCGCAGACGTGGGGAAGAAGTCCAGCCCGTCAGCCTTGCGGCCCACCATCTGCAATTCCATGGCGCGTGTGCGATTGGCCACGGCCTGCTCTTTGAGGTCGATGAACTCGCGCAGGGCAGCGCGGAATTCGCTTGGCGTCTCGATGCCGATGCGGGCCAGGGCCTTGCGGCGGTCATAGGCCGTCTGGAATTGCCATGGCACCGACAGCTGGTTTTGCTTGTTGCCACGGCGGCCGATGGCCTCCACCAACTCAGCGCCAAACTCAGCCGTCAGCGTGATGCGCTTGTCTCCATCGCCCTTCCACACGCCCCGGCCAATGGCCTCGCCAGGGCTCAGGATCACGCGGTTCTGCCCGCGCTTGATGGGCAGCACAATGGCCTTGCCGGTCAGTCCGCTGCGCTTGATGGCGCGCTCAGCCTCGTCCTTGCTGGCAAAGTCGGCCAGGGCATCTCCCCGCCCAAACTGCGACACATCCCGGAAATTGGCCTTTGCAAACTCCAGATAGGCGTCGGTCACATCGTCGGACACCGACATCAATCGCTGGCCCAGCTTCTTGGTGCCATCCACCTCCAGCATCTGGCGGCCCAATGTGGCCAGGTCAGAGCGGAACGCTCCGTAGCTTGGGAAATCTGCAAAGTCGGCCGTCTCCGCTGTGGGCGGTTCTCCCTTGCGCTTTTCCTGGTCCGCGTAGCTCGGGTACTTAGCGCGCAGCTCAGCGCCTTTGGCGGTGTCAACGGTGCCAGTCAGCATGTCCACCTGGGACTTAGTTCGCACCTCATCTAGGAACTTCGCGTTTCCGTCCTCAATGGCCTGCGCAATGTTGCGCATGGTCTGCGCCTTCGCCTTGTCGGCTGCAGCCGCCTGCAATGCAGCGCTGGCAAACCTGGCCCGGCGCTCGGTGTTGGCCTTACGGTCACGCCCCTCCACCTCTTGCGCTTGTGCTTCCAACTTGTCCGCCATGGCGCGTAGGCGCTCCACGGCTGTCTCGCTTCGGTCGTCCTCGAAGGCATCGCGGCGCTGGGCTACCTGCTCCTGTGCTGCCGTCGTGTCGCCACCGACCAGGGACACAAATGCCTCGGCGTTGGCCTTGTCCTTGAACTGGAACCCTGGGATGGCGCCATTGCCACGGAATGCGCTGTACCAACCGCCCAGCTTCTTGGCGCTGGCCAGCACGGTCTTGTAGTCATCTGCGCTCAGGCGGTCTGCCAGCTTGACCACAAACAGGTCGTAGCCATCGCGGGTGTGCTTGGTAGCGATGATCTCGCCGCCCGTGGTCTGGCCTGCGGTGCGTACCTCCGTCTTGGCCGCACGCTTGCGTGACTCTCGCGCCTCCTTCGTGCCTTCGGCCTCAAGCGTGTCGTACTGAATCCGCTGCTCTGGCGTGAGCATCAGGAAAGCCTCTTTGCGGGTCTTTCCGGTACGCATGTGGGCGTCCAGCAGATTGCGGAAATCATCTCGCGTCTTTGGGTTTTCCAGTGCTGCGGCGCGCGCCTTGCCTCGGGCCTGCGCCTCGGCAATTTCATCTTGTCGGTCCTTGACGTACTGCGCCAGCTTGTCAGCATCGGTGGCTTCGACCAACTTGCGCACGGCGTTCTGATAGCTGTCGCGCCCCATGCCGTAGGTCACAGACTCACCCAGCGCGTACTCGCCCACCATTTCGCGGTACACCGCGTCCACCACATCGGCCTTTTTCTCGTTGGCGTAGCGCATCTGCACGAAGGGCCCGCCCTCGCGCAGAAGCTGCACCTTGGTCATGGCGTCCAACTCGGCCACGATGGCCGCTTTGCCGTCCACCACCTGCTCGAAGCTGGCCCGGAACTGCTCGGCCGTAGCCTTGCCTTCGCGCACGGCGGCCATAGTGGCGTTGTGGCGGTCAATGGTTGGAGTCTTGCTGGCGGGCTTTTGCTCTGGCACACGGTCTGCATCGGTCAGGCCCTGCCCGCTTTTGGCGTTCACCTTGTCGATGACGCTGGACAGAGGCACGGTATCGGCCTTGGGCGCGGCTGGGCGTTCGGCCTTGTAGGCGAACCCGAACGGATACCACAGGCCATCAACGCTGAACTCATTGCGCGCCTGGCTGATCCCGTCGATCTCGCCAAACTGGTCTTTGCCGCCCACGGTGTAGCGCACGTACTCGCCACGCTCAAACGTCACGGGCTCCATCTGGCCTGTTTCGCGGTTCAGGCGCTCCAGCGTGAATGTGTTGCGGTCGTTCGTGGGCGCTGCCGCCTGCTGATTGGCGTCGGCATACGTCACCCGTTTCCACCCTGCGTCCTCGTAGGTTTTGGCGTGCTTGGCGTAACTCTCGTCAGGCACCATCACAAACTTCTGCCCGTTTTCCAGCAGCGTTCTTTCCAGCGGCCCGTAAATCGTTCGCTTGCCGCTTGTGCTCATGCTGGCTGATTCGGTGCTTTTCTTGTCCCAATACTGCTCAGCTTCGTCGCGTGTTTCAAACTGCAATGACTTTGCGGTGTTTCTTGCCACGTTGTCTGCAACGCGCTGCTCTGCTGCCTGCTGGCGTGCAAGCTCCACATCAATATCCGACTGGCTGTAGTTGGGAAACAGCTCGGTCGGGTGGGCAATTCGCCCGTCCGGCAGTGTGACGTAGTAGCGCACCATGGCGCCGGTGATGTCCGACTTCTCGAACAAGTCGGGCGAATGGGCGTATCCATAGCGGTCATTGCCATTGCCATCTTGCCCCTTGAACTCGCGTTCTGCGCCCTTGGATTTGTAAACATCCACCAGCGAGTCGAGTACTTGCTTTCGCTGCTCCTTGGTCAATGACTTGCCGATTTCAAAGCGCGCTGCGTTTGCCTGCGCTTGGGTAATGCCATCTTGCAGGCTAGCTGGCGCCCTGTTTTCACGAGGTACACGCGGATTGACGCCATCATCCTGACCGGCATCCGCAACTCGCCCTTCCATGTTAGCCTGCAGCACGCGTCGTACATCCTCTGGCAGCGTCGCGCCGAACTCATCGGCAGCGGCCAGCGGGTTGACCTTCGTGAAGTCGGTCATTGCCGCTTTGTTGCGCTCTTTGCTGACGGTGGGCCTCACGCCCATGGTGGGCAAGAACCGCCGCGCAATCGTGTTCACCTCGCCCGCCGTCATGGCGTCGATGCGCTCTGTAATGATGGCTGCGGCCTGCTGCTGGGCGGCTGTTACATCGGCGCGGGTGATGGGTTGCGGCGCTTGTTCTGCTAAATCTTCGGGGGGGGCTTGCTCTGCGACC
>OFQZ01000384.1_pt1 | contig 15679 bp, 27 predicted proteins | sample 1543011 | NCBI WGS metagenome assembly OFQZ01 (sample SAMN07774216, study PRJEB24372) | wastewater metagenome | isolation source: Exp Tend NO 0WW | collected 2016-02 | reverse complement strand
CAGCCGAGCCGCGCATTGCCTCACGGTTGCAGAACTGGCGGCTGATTGAACTCACGGGCGCGGATCGGCGGAACGGGGGCGAGAAGTGAAACGCTCCCCCAAGGTCAAACGCCAGGCCCTCAAGCGCGCCAACGGGTGCTGCGAGCAATGCCGCTGGCCGGCGGAACTGTGGGTCAAGCAATACATGGCCGAGGACAACCTGACGCGGGCGAGGGCTATCGCGGCCATTTGCGAGCTCAAGGGCTGGGGCGGGCTTACGAGCCTGTTGTTTGTCGACCACAAGATTGCGTTGGCCCTGGGCGGCGCAGACGCAGTCGAGAACACGCAGGTTCTGTGCCACCCATGCCACCAAGCCAAGAAAGACCTGACAAAGATTGCGAAGTGCAAACGAGTGTCGAACCGCCGGGCCACGTTTGAGGCCCGGATGCGCGAGAAAGCGGGGAGTGATGACCACGAAACTAACGGGCGAGGGTGAAATGCGAGTTTTAGTAGCCTGTGAGTTCAGCGGAATCGTGCGCGATGCCTTTGCGGCCCGTGGCCATGATGCGTGGTCGTGTGACTATCTGCCGAGCGAGAGGCCTGGCAAACACATTATTGGCGACGCGCGCGAGGTGCTGTACGGCCCCGGTACGCATCCGTGTCGTTGGGACTTGATGATCGCCCACCCGCCCTGCACGCACTTGGCAGTCAGCGGCGCACGTTGGTTCAAGGACAAGCGGGCGGAGCAGGAAGAGGCATTCTGGTTCTTTATGGCATTGGTGAATGTGGAAATCCCGCGTATCTGCATCGAGAACCCAATCAGCATCATGTCCACACGTTACCGCAAGCCCGACCAGATAATCCAACCGTGGCAGTTCGGCCACGGGGAAACGAAGGCAACCTGCCTGTGGCTCAAGAACCTGCCGCCCTTGGTGCCGACGAACATTGTTGACGGACGTGAGGCACGGGTGCATCGGATGCCCCATGGCCCGAATCGTTGGAAGGAACGCAGCCGCACATTCCAAGGCATCGCCGACGCAATGGCAGACCAATGGGGCAAGTAACTAAGGCGAGCAAGGGGAACGAAAGTGACCAACGAAACCTTTCAGGCCCGGATGCGCGAGAAAGCGGGGAGGGGATGACCAACATCCAATGGACTGACGAAACCTGGAACCCGGTCACGGGCTGCGAGAAGATCGCGCCGGGGTGCAAGAACTGCTACGCCGACGCCGAACACAAGCGGCGGCACAAGGCCTATCTTGCGCACGGCGGCGTCTACCCCAAAACCGGCAAGCCCATGCCCAAGCAGTACGCCAAGCCGTTTGAGTCGGTGCAGTTGCACCCCGACCGGCTGGACGCGCCGCCGCGCATGCGCCGTGGCCGCAGAATCTTCGTGTGTTCGGGCGCGGACCTGTTTCACGACGACGTGCCGTTCGAGTTCATCGCGGCAGTGTTCGGCGTGATGGCCGCCTGCCCACAGCACACGTTTCAGGTGCTGACCAAGCGCCCCGAACGGGCGTTGGAGTTCTTCGAGTGGGTCGCGGCAAACAAGCCAAGCCAGTGGGACGAGCCCAAAGTCTGCGTGGATGCCATGGCCGCCGCTGGCGTAGACACGGACTGGTTCACCCATCCAGCATGGCCCCTCCCCAACGTCGAGTTCGGCGTGTCCCTGAGCGACCAGCCGACCGCCGACAAGAACATCCCGATCCTGCTGCGCATCCCGGCGGCCGTGCGTTTCGTCAGCGCCGAGCCGCTGTTGGGGCCGGTCGATCTCTGGACACCGTGTTCTAAACAGTGCCCGCAGTGCCACGGCGCTAAGGAGAGCCAGAATTCAGAGGAGGGCGGCATTTGGGTGTCGTGCCCGTGCGAGCGCCTTGTGGGGCTCAAATGGGTGATCGTCGGCGGCGAAAGCGGCCCCGGTGCCCGCCCGTGCGACGTGGCATGGATTCGCAGCATCGTCCAGCAGTGCAAGGCGGCATCGGTGCCGGTGTTTATGAAACAGTTGGGCAGCAAGCCGACGGGCGCATGGACAGACGACGCCAAGTTGATCGTTGATCCGGCGAAGTATTGGGGCGAACGCATCAAGGACAAAAAAGGCGGCGACCCGTCCGAATGGCCCGCCGACCTGCGCGTGCGCGAGTTCCCAATGGAGGCCCAGGATGCCTAAGGTGGTGCGTGCGTGGGTGGACCTAGGGAACCGCAACCTGTACCTGAAAGTCGGGTCGCGTTGGTACGAAAAGGGCTACGCCTACGAGGATTCGCATTCCTCTGTGCGCTGGATGAACAGGCACTGCCTTGAGCTTCACGAACGCGAAGCCCGCAAGCTTGACAGGGAACGGAGGGCCGCAAAGTGACCGCCCCCCTCAAGATCTCCGCCGCCGATTTCCGGGCCGTGCTTGCCGGGACGAAGCTGCTGCCTGCCCGAAAACATGCCCGCGCGCAGGCGGAAACGCCCCTGGTTTCGTCCGGGGCGGGAAAAGGGGGGCCGAGGCACACCCCGGGGGAAATGAACAAGACAGAGCGTGCCTATGCGGCCGAACTGGAGTGGCGCAAGCAGCGGGGCGAAGTGTCGGACTTCTGGTTCGAGCGCGTGAAGCTGAAGCTGGCGGGCAAGACGTATTACACGCCCGACTTTCTGGTGCGGCTGGCGGACGGGAGCCTTGAGTTCCACGAGGTCAAAGGCTTCTGGCAGGACGATGCAAGGGTCAAGTTCAAGGTTGCGGCAGAGCAAGTCCCGTGGGCGCGCTTTATCGCTGTCCGGCGCGCGAGCACGAAACAGGGCGGCGGCTGGCAGTACGAGTCAATCTAGCAAGACAAGGAATCGCCGACCATGCCATCACAAGTCACCTGCCCATTCTGCAAAGGCTGCGGGCGCATTCAGGCCGAGCAGCCCCCGCGTGTGCCGCGTGGGTGGGTGACTTTGCCGGTGCTGGCCGCACAAGTCGGGCTGTCGCACGGCACAGTGCACAAGCACATGGTTGCCGAGTTGTTGCACGCGCAATGGGGCCAGTACCGGCGCGGCCGGGGCAACAGGCAGACGATGGCCTACTTCGTCAGCCCGCCAGAAAAGCAGCGATACAAGTCCTGGCTGGCGACGCGGCACGGGCCGCACGAGCGGTACAGGACAACAGAGTATGCACGAATGCTGGACGCCGGCGAATCGCATGAAGTGATTGCCGCGAAGTTCGGAATCAAAGCCGCTTCGGTGCGGACGTTCGCGGCCCGGCGGCGCAAGCGGCTTGGTGGGAAACTGTAAGTGTGTCACCAAACGCGCCCGAGCGCGATGGGAGGAAGGGAGGATGAGCAACGATCTGCGCGAAACTGAAATCTGCCCTGTCTGTGACACGCCGCAGACGAAGCAGGTCATGGTCTGGTGGCGCTACATTCCGGGCGAAGACGTAGTGAAGGTGTTTGTGGGCGGCAAGCTCGCCACAGTCTTCACCGGGAAAGAAGTGTGCCAGATTCTGCTCAATGCCTCAAGGAAACGCTCATGACCCCCGAACTCAAGCGCGCCCTACGCCAGTTGTCGATGACCCTGCCCGAGGCGGAGGCGTTTGTGCGGTTGCGGAATCGATGGGCCGACAGGGTGCTGATGGATTGGTGTACCAACGGTTGGGCTGGGTGGCGCAATGGCGACAAGGGCTACAGGTTGCGTCCGAAAGGCCGCTTCGTGGCCGAGGCGCTTGTGAGGCTGGGTGTTGGGAGGAAGCCATGAGCCATTGTAAGCACGGACAGCGCATCACCAACATTGGTCATTGCGCGTTCTGTTACGCCGCCCTCGAAGCCTCCAACGCCGCGCTGGTCGCGGAGTGTGCGAGGTTGCGTGAAACGGTCGATGCCGCCGCGCTTCAAGTCCATAGCGCGATTGACCAACTCGCTAAGCACGCAGACGCCCGCGACGGAGAGGATGCCAAGGTTCGGCTCAGCGACCTATTCGACGCCCTGATCGCCGCCCTCGCGCAACCCAAGGAGACCCCATGACCCTATATGAACTAACCCGGCTTCTCGTGGCGCGTGGATGCCCGGAGCATCCGAGGTTGTTTCAGAAGCCACAATGCCCGCCGTGGTGGCTTCTGCGCGATTCAATCCCGGACGACCCACACCACGTACGGTCCAGTGATACGGTTCATTCAGATGACGCCCGCGACCTGTGGACGGCTCATGCGCTGCGGTGGGTGGAACCGATGCTTGGGCTGGAATACATCGCGCATCTGGCGCACCTGCAATATGGTGACAACATCCTGGAAGCCATCGAAGCCGCCACCCGTCACCTTGAAAAGGGCGGCGTTCCAAGTTGAACCGCCGGTAGTGTTTTTGCGGGATGCTGGGGCGCAGGATGATAGACCATGAGCAACGCTGATCTTAGAAAACCGGCCGCTGAGGCCCGCGAAGTTGCGCCTGTCGATGTCGCCGAAACGGCCGCCATCATGTTCCTGAAACAGGCCGCGTCCGACCTGGAACAGGCCATCGCGATCCTGGCCCCGTTCCAGCCGGCCCTTGTCCTGCAGGCCCCGCCGCGGGCTGTTGTGCTGCTGCGCCTTGCGGCCGGAGTGCGCCAGGCCCTGCTGACCGAGGCCGCCCACTTGGGGATTGTCCGAAAATCCTAACTGCAAGTAGTTTGCGTTTGGGTGCGCCAGCGGTATCCTGTTGGCATGGCTACTCAATTCACAACCTGGAACACTCCCAAGTCCGGCAGCGCGGGCAAGAACTACTTTGACTGGCTGCGCGGCCAGCAGGGCGGCGGCGGCTCGTTTCAGGTGGGCGCCAGCGGGCCTACCACGGTTGGCGGGCTGAAACCCGGCAACTCATGGGACGACCTGCAGACCGGGGGCGGGCAGCAGGGTATGTCGCCCCAGGAACTGGATTCCCTTGACCGGGCACGGCAGCGACTGGCATCCGGCACCTACGCCGGCAGCACGTTCGGGCGGACCTTGCAGGACCGCTACATGAACCCTTACGGCTATGACCCCAAGACCCGCCGGGGCCTTGAAGTGCAGGCCGAAGAGCGCCTTGCGGGCCGGTTGTCGAACAGCAAAGAGAACGCGCGCCTGATGGCAAACGCCCGGGGCGCCATGGATTCGGGCGGCTTGACGAACCTGTTGAGCCAGCTTGAGGCGGGGTCAGCGCGTGACTTGAACAGCGAAATGACCAACATTGCCGACCGCGACGAACAGATGCGGTTGCAGCGCGAGCTTGGCAGCGCGGGCTACCTGACCAACCTGTTCGGGCTGGAACAGGGCAAGGATTTGGCCGCGGCGCAGTTCGAGGGCAACATCAACTGGCCGACCGACGGCGGCCAGGGCGGCGGTTCCACGCCCTGGGTCGGGCAAGGCGACCAGAACCTGCTCAACGGCATGGGGCAAATCGACTTCACGAAAATCTACAACTTGCCGGGCGGCCGCGATTACTGGATGGACATGGCGCGTCGCCAACGGGAGGCCTATGAGCGCTGGAAAGCCTCAAATCCTCAGCCATAGCGACAACCCCACCAACCGGCGCCATGCCGTCGTCGCCTTTATCGTCGCCCGTGCCGAGGCCGAGAAGGCCCTGCGCGGCAAGCCCGACCGGTGCATTGTCGACCGGGCCACATTCGCGGCCATGTTGAACGCCAGCAACCGGATGGACGCAACGGTGAAGGCCGACCCCGAGACCCCCGTGGTGTTTCGCGGCGTGACGCTGGAAGTGTCGGACGCCCCGGGCCGCAAGGATTCGTGGCAGTTCCAGTTCATCAGCGAGCGCGCCCCAGGCAAAGCCTTGCCGCATGATCCGGTGGCGGCCGCGAAGTGGCGGCGTGACCGCAAGAGGAGCGCGTAATGGGCCTTCCCTTCGTGACCCACAGCTTGCTGAAGGGCTACAACGTAGACCCTGTGCAGCTTCAGGCCTTGCGCCAGCGCCAGCAGGAAGACGCCCAGCGCCGGCTTGAGTTCTCGCAGGAACAGGAACGTCTGCGGGAATCGTCACTGGTCGACCGGATGTTCCGCGAAAAGGCCGCCAAGTTGCAGGAGGACGATTCGGTCTTCTACCGGGGCATGAGAGGCCGCGAGCTTGACGACGCAATCGCAGCCCGGGCCGAGGCACGCCAACAGCACCAGGCTGACCTGGAGCGCAAGGACCGCGAGTTTGCGGCCAAGCAGACCGAGGCCGCCGAGCGCTTGCGCATGGAGCGTGAAGACGCCGCCCGTCGCGACCGTGAGATCGGCATGAACCAGGACCGCTACGACGCCGCACAGGCGCGGGAAACGACCGCGCAGCAGGACATCACGAACCGCGCGCAAGTGCGGACACGTTCGCGCGCCATCATTGCAGACCGTGTGCAGCAGCTTCAGCAGGTAGACAGCGAGTTTGGCGGATTCGCCGCAGGGCTGGGCGGCACGGGCGGCGGCGCGAAGCCGGAGCAGATCCGCGACATGATGATGGCCGAAACCCAGCAGGCGGACCTGACGCCGGCCGACCGCCAGGAAGTGCAGGCCGCGATCGCTGAGTGGTACCAGGAAGCCCTGAAGGCCGAGGACAACGAAACGGCGCGGAAGATCAACGATGCCAAGCTGGAGGACGTGGACGCCTTGCGGAGTCAGCGGCAGACCGAAAGCGCGGCCCAGCGGGAGTCGCGTGAACGCCTGGCGACCGCCGAGACCGAGCGCAAGAAGGAAGCCGACGCGGCCCGCAAAGAGCAGACGGAACTTGCACGCATTGCCAACCGTAAGTCTCGCGTCGAGAAGGACATTGCGACCTACATGGCGTTCATGCAGGCCTCGATGGAGGCCGGCAGCGAGAAGGCCGAGGCCGAATGGCGCGCGAAGCTGGAAAAGGCCGAGTCGACGCTGGCAGACCTTGAGCGGCAGGAAGACGCGGTGTTGAAGGCCCGCACGGCCCCAGCGGCAGCCAACTCGGAGTGGGGCGACACGGCGCCGCAGCCAAACAGCGCGGGCTAGCGCAAGACGGCCATTCCGATGGCCGACAGGAGATGGGCGGGTAGCTGCACCACGGTTGCAAACGCCAGCGGCATCATTGCCAGGTCGTACCCCTTGGGTTGCTCTTCCGCCGGGTTGTGTTCCTGCGAAAAGCCAAGCGCGACGATACCGGCAAAAGCGCCGGCAGCCACGGCGACGCCCCACGGCAGACCGCCAAACTCTTGCGGACGCCAGATGGCGAGTACCAGAAGCTCGGTCAGGTTGGCGGCAATGAAAGCCCACTTCATGACCACAGGGTACGTTGGGCGATGCGGCGATGGCAGGAGGTAGAGTGGCCGGTTACGACCCTTTGGGCGACACGCAACGCAGGTTCGGGGACAGATACCCGGGCCTGTCTGGCGTTGACGAGGACTCCGGCCTGCGCATCAACACCAAGCCGCAGGAACCCGACGCCCTGCGCATGTTGCGGCGGTTGCGCGAACAGCGGGCGGCCCGCGAGCAAACACAGGTCAAGCAGGAAACGCTGGCCGACCCCGGCTTTTGGGAGGAAGCGCTGGATGCAGGCAAGTCCGTGGGCGGGAGTGTGCTGGAGGGGCTGGGCACGTTGATGGACAACACGCCCTTTGCCGGTGTGCCCGAGACGCTGGCGGGCCTTGCCAGCTACCCCGCCGAAGGCCTGGGCCGGCTGACAGGCGCCGGCGAAGATGGCCGGGGCGCGGCAGACTTTCAGGATATGGACGCTGCGGGCGCGGCGCTGAACCTGAACCCGCTGGGCCTGATTGCCAACATGGTTGGGTTGGGCACGGGCGACAGCGACCTGCGCAAACGCGGCAAAGAGTTCTTTGAGAAGGCGTCGCGGGGCCTGTCTGCCGGCGACCAGGAAGTTCTGGGCGGTTATGGCACCAAGGCCGGGGTTGCGGCGATCAACCCGATTGCGACTGCGGCGGTGGTGGGCAACGAGGCGATTGACTACTTCGGGGACGGCACAACCGAGGGCCCGTTGACGCATATCGGGCTGGGCCAGGGCGGCAAGACAGACGACGCGCTTTACCGCATGGGCCTTGAGACAGCGGTATCCGGCCCATTGAACATCACGCCGGCGGGCGGCACCGAGTTCATTGGCAGCGCTTACAACGCGGCCAAGGCCAGCAAGGCCGGGGCGTGGATGATTGAGAAGTTCCCCCGGGCGGCATTGCTGCCCGAGCGGGCATGGCTGAAAGTGTCTGGCGCGGCCAAGAGATCGGCCGTGCTGGGCGATGACCAGATGCAGCGCCTGTACACGGCGCAACAGGCCTTTGAAGACGAAGCGGCCCCGGCTTTCCAGCGGCTTTACCAGGACATTCTTGTCGCGGAAAAGGACGCGTTCGCCAAGCTGGCGTTGAAGCCCGAGCAAGAGGCGGCGGTCAGGCAGGGGATACTCGAAATTGCCGAGCAGCCTGCCGCCTGGCGCAGGGTGGCCGCGCACCGCCTGACCGACGACGAGATGGTCAAGGAAGCGCTGGTCGAGATGGCTGACCTGTACGGCGACTATCCCGCCAAAGCCGCGGCGCTGGAACGCAAGTTCAAGATCGGCACCAAGGACATGGTCAGCGACGTGTTTGAGTATGCGCAGCGCGAAGCGAGCCCCGAGCTGCGGGCATGGACGGCCGCGAACCCGACGGCGCGCAAGATTCTGACCGGCGAACGGCGCAAGCTGGACAGGCAGGCGTTTGAGTCGGCCTGGGCCGGCTTTGAGCATGGCCGCAAGCTGGGTGACTTGAACATCAATGAGGCCGAGGACGTGATTCGGGCGAGCCTGAGCAAGGCCGGGTTGCCTGAGAACATCCCGATTTTCGCCCGCGATGCCTTTGGCGGGCTGGCGCGGCGCACGGAAGCCAACATGCACCGTGCCAAGGTGCGCAACCTGTACGCCGCGGCAACCGATGTGTTTGGGCAATCGGCAGACCAGAAGCTGGTGCAGGACGTGGTCTATGCGGTGCTGGACGAAAAGCAGGCACTGGCATGGAAGCGGGCGGCGGATGCTGCGCTGGGCGCGGTGGATGCCACGGACATGCAGGCGGGCTTTCGACAGGGCCGGGAGGAAGTGCGCAAGGGCTTTGCCGAGTCCGCCGGGCCTGCCACAGACAGGCCGGTTGCCAACGTGGTGAACCAGACGGTGCGGGACGCCAAGGGCGCGGCCAGGGAAGCAGCCGAGAAGGCCGAGAACCTTGACCCGGCCAAGTGGAGCCCGGAACTCAAGGCCCAGTGGGTGGAAACCGTGGTGAAGCGGGCCGGGATCTCGGGTCCGCCGCGCAGCATGAGCGCCCTGGAACTCTTGAGGTCCAAGAAGGTGCCCCTGCCCGACAACCTGGACGACCTGAGCCGGATGGCGACCACGTTTGTTGACCCCGAGGACGCAGCCAAGGTCGCCAAGTACGCAGATAACTTCTACTCGCGCGGCCTTGACCGTGGCGCGGTTGGCAAGTGGTACGACGGCCTCAAGCAGATTTACCAGCGGGCGACGCTGGCGCGGCCGTCGTCGCTGACCAAGGACCTGATCGGCACCACCAGCCAGGGCTTCATTGCCGGCAACACCGTGGCCGACCTTGCCCAAGCCGTGCAGGACCTGGGTGGCTCCAGCCACAACTGGGCCAAGGGTGTCGGCAAAGGCTTCACGGCGCCCGACGACGCGCTGCGGTTGATGGCCGAGGGCGTGCTGCAGACCACGAAAGAAGAGGCGCTTGCCAAGGGCGCGTTCGAGGGCGTGCCTGTGCTGGGGCGCATCGAGGAGCGCGGGGTGTTGGGCGCGCTGATCCCCGGCAAGGCCGGAGAGGCCGTGGGCAAGGCCACCGACGAGTTGCTTCATGCCCGCGTGTGGTACGAGCAGACGCACAGGCTGGCGACGTACCGCAAGGCGATTCGCGAGGGCATGAATCACAAGCAGGCCGTCGAGGAAGTCTACAAGCACTTCGGCCAGTTCAATGAGCTGACCAAGCTTGAGCGCACGGCCCTGAACCGGATGCTGTTCTTTTGGACATGGATGGTTCGGTCGGTGCCTGTAGCCATGCGCAACCTGGTCGACCACCCGATCCGGTCACGGATTCTGCTGACGTTGATGGCGCATGGAGAGCAGGGCGCGCCCGACTGGTTCAACCGCATGGGCGGCTATGTGCTGGGCGTGGACGAGAACGGCAACGCCGACGCCATTGGCACCGGTGGCAGCACCTATTTCAGCCCGTTGTTCAGCCTTCTGCAGGGCGAGACGGCTAACGCCCTTGCGGCTGGCGACTACGGGGCCATTCTTGCCGGTGAGGATGGCGAGTACGGCAAGGGCGGGCTTGCCCGCGACGTGTTGCGGTCCGCGCCGCCGTTTGTGTCTGTTCCGGCGATGTGGTCGCAAGGGACGGACCCCTTTACCGGCGAAGCCCTGAAGGACGAGCAGGGGCACAGCAACGTGAAAGCCCCGATGGCGTTCTACTGGCTGATGAACCACAACGGCGAGCCCAACGCGATCGAGCGCGTGCTGGGCCTTACGGCCAAGACCGACAAGCAGGGCAACCTGCGCGGGTTGACCATAGACCCGCATTGGGGCTTCCTGATGCGCGTGCTGCCCGGCGTGGATGTTGCGGCTTCAGACGTGAGTTCGTTCGTTGACCCGAGGCAGGCCGACGCATCAGGCCTGAGCCTGGGCAAGGGTGCGGCCCGGCAGGCTGGCTTCCCGGTCTACCGGTTCAGCATGGACGACAAGCAGGAAAAGAACCTGAAGGACTTCCGCAAGGCCTTGCACAAGGAAGTGGGCAAGCTGTCTGGGGGCGGTTTGGACGTGGTTTACGGCAGGGTTTCGCCGACTACCCAGACCGCGCGCGGCCACAAAATGCGCAACGACGTGGACCGCTGGCAGGCCGAGGCCGACCGGCAGGGGCTTGGCCCCAAAGCCTCAAGGGCCTACGTTGACCAGCGGCTGTCGCGCCTGTACCAGCACGAGTGGCGGTTGATCGAGCTGGACCGCCGGCTGAAGGTGCTGCAGGACAGCGCGCGCGAGGAAGAAGAGAAACGCAAGCTGACGGACCTGTCACTTGCCGCCCGGCTTACGCCGGCCAGAGAGTAACCAGGCACCAGGGCTGGCCCGTGGTGTTGACCTTGCGGATGAGCAGGCCTTCGCCCCACCCATCGAAGTAACAGTCATTTATACCCGTGGCCGCTTGCAGCGCGTCTAATAGTGGCTTTGTGATATTGTCACTGTTGCGCGTCTCGGGTGTGCCGTCCGGCTTCAACCAGTGGTGATGGATTTCCAGTGTGGTCTGGTAGAATCGGCGTGGCAGGCGGGTTCCCGAGCAGGCATAGGCCGTCGCCACTTCCTGCCGCAGCAACTCCCGGGACTGAGAATCCCGGGAGTGCAGGCTTGGCAGATTGTGAATCGTGAGCTGCAGCATTACTTAGGTGCTTTACTTTTGCGCGGCTTCCCGCCTGGTGTCCCGAGCGCGGCCAGGGCCTGGGCGCCATCGTACTGCAATGGCCCGTTGTGCCGCCAGTCTGGCCGGTGGATGTTGAGGACCCTGGTGATGTCGCGGGCCTGCAGGGTCAGTTTGTCGGCCAGTTCGGCCACGGTGCGGAACTTGCCGGAATCGTAGGCCCGCAGGATGACGGCCGAGACGCCGGTGCCGGCACTGAGGGCAGACGGCTTGAAGCGGTCGCGCCAGTACGGCCGCCAGCGGGCAAGCGCCACAAGCACGGCCTGCCGGGCCACGTTCAGCCGCGTGGCAATGTCGGCAATCGAGTGGAACAGGAAGTTGCCATGTTCATCGACGGCGTCAAACAGGATGCAGGCCTTGTCGGTGATGGAGTGGCGACGGGGGCGCAGAGCCTTGCCCGGGGGCCTGCCGCCCGGGTGCTTGGGTTTCTTGGGTGGCTCGGGCGGGTCTATGTGCCTTTGTGGATAGCCTTCCATGGTCAGCTCCAGTCGGTGGTTGTTGTTGAGTTCGACGAGAAGAACCGGACTTGGTACTGCATGTAGACCGGCGGCACTTCGCGGGCCTCGCCGACCTTGACCGCTTCCGGGCCCAGGTTGATGACAGGTTTGCCCCGGTTGCAATCGTTCCAGATCTCGGTCATGCGCGCGGCCGGCGCGACAATCAACGTGCCGCAGGTGAAGGCCACGTAGGGCCCGTGCCACTTGATGTCGCCGCGCCAGAACGTGAGTTCCCCGCCCTCTGTGCAGTCGGCACCGCAGCGGGGGCACTTCTGGGTTGTGTCGATTTCGTACCTGTGTGGCTCTGGTTGCGGCCCGGTCATGCGGCCACCGATTGTGCAGTGACAGCGTCGGCCAGCATGTCGATCAGGTCGAGGATCAAGGCCTCTGCGGCCATGCGGCCCTGGTCAGTGGTTGCCTGTTCCAGCGCGTAGCGGGCCGCGCGCAGGTCGTTTCGTAGCTGTTCGACTTCGGTTTGCATTGGCTTTCCCCTTTGGTTTTCGTTTCCCTTTTGCCCGTGACTCGAAGTGAGCCGCGGCCCTTGGGCGCCCGGTTAGGACGCCCTCGGGTTGCGGTTCAGGCTGTGGTGGCTTTCTGGATTGCAGCGTCCACCGTCGCGAACACCACGGGGAACAGGCGCTTGTGGCTATCGTTCTTGAACGCCTCAGCAACCAGCTTCAACGCCACAAGCAGGTCAGGCGCGGCGGCCATCAGGCGGGCATTGGCGTCCCGTTCAGGGTATTCATAGCGCAGATACGCCATGTTGAATGCGTGGCCCTCTGGGTCGTTCGCCAAAATGATTGCCGTCGCCCCATTGTCGGCCCTATCGGCCATCCACGGCCCCGGTGTGTGCTTCGTTTCAGTCGTCATAACTTCCCCTTTCGTTAGTGTTCCCAAGGTTACCCATGTAGCCCAGGCGGTCGGGGCCGCTTGTGGCAGCCCGTCCCGTGCGGGTTACTGTTTGACAATCCACTGCTCCAAACCCTCGGCCACCATGTAGAGCCGTTCCTTGTCGCCTGCCAGCATCCCGAGGCCCACTGCACCTTGCTTCATCAGGTAGCACACGGGATCGATCATTACGTCGATGTCCACTTCTTCCCACGCGTTGCTTATGTCGCGCATGAACGCGAGTAACGCCGTGTCGGAATGCTGGCTGTAGTCGCACAGCATGGAGCTAATGCGCTTGCGGACAAAGGTTGTCCAGTCGGTGCGGTTCATGGCTTCCTCCCGCTCGCTGTCAGCACTTCCCGGATTTCTTCCGCCAGTTTTGCCGTTTCGTCCACGGCTTTTTGCGCGGTGTAGCTAATGCCATCGCGCATCAACTCTACGCGAACCAATGCGCGGCCCAGCAGCCGCAACACGTCGTCTAACACGACAACAAGATCGGTCAGCGCCTTATCCTTGATCGGCGCGGGCAATGGCTCCGGCCAGTTGACAATCGAATCGCGGTCAAGCTCCAAGCCGCCCGGCAATCCGTAATCCTCTGGTTGCAGTACGACAACCTTCCCCGTTTCAACACAACGCACCTTTAGCGCTGGCATTATCGGGATGCCCGTGTTGAAAGTTTTATCCGGGCTTACGCCGATCACTTCCCACGTTTCCCGAGTACCACGCGCATAGCGGAACGTTGTACCTACGGTCAGCTTTACCCCGTCGAATGCTATGGCGTTGTGCATGGCTACACCGTCCCTTCGTTTCCTGCGGCCCTCTGTTGCCATGTTCCTAGCTCCTCACGTAAGGCGGTTTAGGATCAACCGCGCCGCACTTGTCCAACTGCTCAACCGTTCCGAGATACCATGCGCCGTCAAATATACTGCGCCCATAGTGCAACTTGTGCTCGGCTGACAGTTCTTGCGCCAGCTTCTCGTTTGTCACTTTGAACATAACTTCCTCTCTCGTAAGTAACTCCTGCCCCATTGCAGGCCGTGCCGCCCGGTTTCCCAGGCGGGACAGCGCGCATGGTGGCTAACGCACCAAGTACGTTACACCATCAAACTCGACGGCGGTGTAATCCATCCGCAACTCTCCCGCAGCCTTCTCCCAATCAATGCAGGTGCAAGGCCACGCGTTGTCCTTCGGGATCATGCCGCAATCTTCCGCGAGTTCTTGTGCGTACTCCGTGAAGCAAGACTCACGGATCAGTTGCGCCCCATACTTCCAGTCCGGCGCGTAGCCTTCCGCTTCCTCTTGCAAGGCCAACAGCGCCTTGAGTTCATCGGTTTCGCTTTCGTCGCGTTCGTCCAGACCTTCAAGGTGCTCAATGCGAGCGATTACGTCCCGCGAGTCGATCATATCCTGCGAGTTGTCGATTTCTTGAGTTCTCATGTTCCCATACTCCCTTGTGTGTGTTCCGTGCCCAAGTGCGCGGATGTTCGGGGCCTCGTTAGAAGCCCCGGCCATCGGGGGAGTTAGGCTTCACTGTACGCTTTGTATGCCAGTTGACGCGACGCGAGCAAAGCAGCCTCGAAGCCTGGCGTCGCCATGAATGCCGCCCTGGCCCGTTCAATATCGCTTTCGGTCACAACGTCACAGATGGGCTTCCATGCCGCCGCAACTTGACGGGCGCGGCTGACAATGCTCGCGCGACCGATGCCCGCGCCTGATGGTATGTGCGTGATATTCCATCCCGCCATGTTGCCCATTGGCCGATGATAGGCGACGTTGCCTGACACAAAGGCGTCCACTGTGATAGCGCCGGACTCTGTGGTAAGCGTGATTGTTTGCTTAGTGAAGCGCATTGGTTTCCCTCTCTCGTTTGTGTGTCCTGCGAAAGCGCAGGCTAAGGGGGTCGCTTGCGTGACCCCGATAGCTTGGGCTTGTGTTAGGCTTTGGCCGCGTCTTCTGCCATCCACCCGAACAACGCGACCAGCGACTTCAGACGCGGCAAATGCCGCTGTTTGCGCACGATGATTGATTGGAGCGCAATCTTGCCCGCAAGGTCGCGTCCTTCCATCTTGCGCTCCAGTGCGCGGCGCTCGCGGTGGATGCGTTTCCAAAGGTATTCCGCGCGCTTGCAGCGACCCGCTGGGTTGCCGCGTGAGTACTCGTTCCAGTACTTGACCGTTTCCATCACTTCATAGCGTCCGGTGTTCATGGCTTCCCTTTCGTGTTGGCCACCGTTCACGGTGGCGGTTTCGTTTCCTGATAGAACAGTATCCCGGGTCAAACGAGTGTCAAACGAGAAACTATCAGAAAACTAGGTCAAGGCCGCGCAACCCGCGACACAAAGCCACTGCCAAGCCACAAAAAAAGTTGCAATAAACCTAGACAAGCGGCCAAAACCGAACCGCTGCACAAGGTAAGCTGCGCAAAATCGCCAGAGCGGGCAAACCGTCGCGAACATAGAAGGAAGCACGGCCAAAACCGCACACCGGCCCCAAAGCGGGCGCGCAACCCGCGTAAACATAACGAGTTATGACGCGCAGCGAAACGGGCGCAAGCGGGCGCGGGAACTAACTAACTGGATAGTATAGTTCCTAAGTGTCACGCGCTGGTCATGGAGTTGGCAATGCGAACATGCCCGAAAGCGGCCCGAAAGCGGCCCGAAACCGCGCGCAAAGGCTTGGGGCAGCGGGTTGGCGCAGGTCGCGCGTTGGTCTGGTTGGGATTGGCAATCCAGTGGGTGGCTGCGTGCTGAGCCACACGGCGCGCCTTCCTGTGCAATCGCGCCCGTGCGGAGACACGGAAAGAGACACGAAAGGGGGCCGAAAGGGGGCACGAAGCATGGGTAAACGGGGGTCGCGCGCGCGGGCAGGTGCACGCCCAGGCACGCACACGCGGGCGCGCGCAGGCGCGAGGGGCACCCCGGCAGACCCCCCAAGTACCCCCAATAGACCTCAAG
>OFQZ01000381.1_pt1 | contig 15777 bp, 23 predicted proteins | sample 1543011 | NCBI WGS metagenome assembly OFQZ01 (sample SAMN07774216, study PRJEB24372) | wastewater metagenome | isolation source: Exp Tend NO 0WW | collected 2016-02 | reverse complement strand
ACGGGACAAACGACATCAGCAAATGGCGTTTGGATATGCTGTATGGGCGCAAGTTGATTGACCCGCGCACCGGTCTCCGCCTCAGCGGAACGGCATAAGCAATAAAAGGGTGGGGTTCAACAGCCCCACCCCAACACAAGGAGTGGCAATGAATATTCCTGCATCGTTGAGGCGTAAATACTCATGGGGTCCTGTACCGCAATGGGAATTGGACAATCTGGAAGCGGCCAAACCTGAGCCTAAGCGGCGCGGGCGGCCATCCAAGCAAGCAGAAGGCGACCATGGCGACAGCACAGCAGATAGCGACCCGAGCACTTAGACGCATCCGCGTTATCGCTGTCGACGAAACACCATCCGCTGCGGATATGGACACGGCATCGGAAGCGCTCAACGCTATGATTGCGTCGTGGGAAGCCAAGGGCTTGTCCGGAGATACATTGCCGCTTGATGCACGGTTCGAACAGGCCGTTGTTGCCATGCTCGCTGTGCGCTTGGCCGATGAGTATGGCAAAGAGCCGACAGCGGTTCTCGCGCGCGATGCCGATGACGGGTGGAGCGATTTGCGCGCTGCATTCTTCGCAGTACCGTTATCGCAGTTTGACGCAGGCGTTAAAGCGACAGCTCAGGACGCCCCAGGAACCGTAACGCTGCTTGGCAATGATCCACTGCCTTATGGAGTGTGGCAGTCGGGATCGACTTATTACGTGCGCCAAGTGGTCGTTTGGAATGGCAACGTCTATGAGTGCGCAACGCCTGGGACAAGCGGAACGACTGGACCAGCCGGCACGTCCTCAGAGATCACGGATGGCACAGTGACGTGGGTTTGGCGACGTTCAACTGGTATAATCACGGTGGGGAACTAATGCCAAATCCAATCCCCCTCTCTCTCAACGCCAAATCCGCCCCGGCTCGATTCCAGCAAGGCGGGACAGCGCGCCTGGTGAACGGTTTCGCTGAGACGATTGGCGAGGAAGGCCGGGTTACATTCGCACTGTACTGCGCTGATGGGTTGCAGGGTTTTGCCAGGCTTGAGGGAATCGCCACCGGTATTCGTGCAGCGCTTGAAGTTGATGGTGCGCTTTACGTTGTGGCGGGCACGCAGCTTTGGAAAATCCAGAGCAACGGCATCAGCACATCATTGGGGTCAATGTCGATCAGCGGGTCAGCGCAGGTCTACATGGTGCGCAACCGGCGCTCAACGCCAGACGTTACGATTGCCTGCGATGGCGTCATGTACAATTACCGCACGTCGCTGCAACAGGTGACGGATGCTGACTTGCTCGCCCCGCTTAGCCTGACTGTTGTTGATGGCATAGTTATCATCGGCACTGTGGACAACAAATGGCAGGCCGGCGAAATCGATGATGCGCTATCGTGGGATGCACTGAGTTTTGAGCGTGCTGACGCCAGTCCTGATCCAGTTGTCAGGGTGTTCAATCGTCAAAATGAGTTGATGATTTTGGGAACGCTCACATGTGAGTTTTGGGCCAACGCCGGTCTGGCCGACGGTACAGGGTTCGCGCGCACCACTGTGATGGACCTGGGTTGCCTATCTGCGAACAGCGTGGCGCGGTTGGATCAGACCGTTGCCTGGGTAGCGCATGACCGCACAGTGAGACTGTTGCAGGGCTATTCCGGACAGCGGATTTCAACGCCCGCGGTTGAGCGCGATATCGAGGCGCTTGCCGACAAGAGGACCATTCAGGCCACGAGCTGGACCCGCGACGGCCACTCCTACTATCAAATCAGCACGGACAAATGGACGTGGGTTTATGACAGCCAATATGGCTGGTCTAACCGAGAGAGTTACGGGCGGAGCAGCTGGCGCATTTCCACTGTCACTGAGGCATTCGGCAAGGTCATTGCCGGCGATCGTGACAGCCCCAATCTCTACGAGATGGGACAATCATTCGCTGACGAGGCCGGCGATCCGCTTATCTTTAGCGTGACATTGCCGCCCGTATCGGCCTACCCGCACCCGGTTACGCTCCATGCGCTGCATATCGATGTGGAGCGTGGTGTTGGAACGGGTACGGGCAATGCGCAGGACATCAATCCAGAGATCATGCTGGAATGGTCGAAGGACGGCGGCGCGACGTTCGTTGGCACACGCACCCTGACGCTAGGCCAGCAAGGAAAACGTCTGACGCGCGTTGTGGCGCGCCGTCTCGGGCAGTCACTCTTGGGGTTCACGCTGCGTATCTCGTGCTCAGCCAAGGTGGCACGGGCGCTGTATGGCGTCTATGCCGAGATTGAGAAGGACGCAGCATGAGCGACATCAGCCCATCTGGCGTACCGGGAGACGAAACGTTCTACCGCTTTATCGTTGAGGAAAAGCGCCGGAATGCGCGAAACGCAAAAGATTTGACCGGCAAAGCAACGCTCACGCAGACGTGGGAACAGTCCTGGCTTATCCAGTATCCCGACGATGGTGACTACCGCGTTGTGGTGAATTCAGCCGTTGCGCGCAACATCACAGACGTAACGACAGTCTGCACCACGGGTACTGCCACTCTGACCGTGAAAATCAACGCTACGGCGTTGGGTGGATCCGCAAACAGCGTCTCGACCTCGGAACAATCGCAGTCCCACACTGGTTCCAACTCGGTTTCAATCGGTGACGATGTGGTTCTGACGTTTTCCAGCACGTCTGGCGCTGAGAATGTGAGCGTTAAAATCTCCGGCACACTCGCGCTGGCCGCGTCATGATCTTTTCAGGCGGCGTGATTGGTGGGGCGAGGCCTGCGCAGGGCGTTACGTTTGGGTCTGGGGCGTACATGCTTCGCGGCGCGTTGGCGGGTGTCGGTGATGGGTACACTGGGGTGATTTCGTTTTGGTTTAAAGTCCCATCATCAGGAGTGTTCCGTGAATTGTTTGCAGGGAGTCCCGACCTAACTTGGAATGGCGCTGTGTACGCGCGATTAGGCAATACCGGTTGGGTTAACATGGTGTGTAAAAGCACCGATCGAAACACGACGAGAGTATCTATAGCTACGAACTACGCTCAATCTAATGGGGTAAATGAGTGGTACCACATCGTGGCGTCATGGAATTCTGGGACTGGCAACAGATTAATGTATGTGAACGGTGCGTCCGCAGCAGGGGCCTCTACAGGAACCAACGGCATTATCAGGTACAACAACGCCTATTGGGCGCTTGGGAAGCAGTTAGATAACACCGATTATTTCGGTCCTGGCGCTTCAATGGCGGAATTTTTCTTCGCGCCCAACCAATTCATTGATTTAACCGTCGCGTCTAATCGCGAAAAATTTCTGCGCCCTAATGGCAAGCCAGCGTTCCTGGGGCGCAATGGCGAGAAGCCGCTTGGCGTATCTCCGTCGATTTACCTCACGGGACCTGCATCAACGTTCGGCACAAACTACGGCACTGGCGGAGACTTCACGCCCTACGGAACTTTCACGGACGAGGGTTCCGCCGTCACTCTGTGACGCATCCACAAAATCGAACTATTAGGAGCAACGCATGGGATTTTTTAGCAATCTCACCGGCGGCGATCAACGTCGCGACATTCGCCAAGGCTACAAGCAGGCCAACGCGATGCTCGATGAGGGATACGGCAAAAGCCAAGGCTACTACGATCAGGCGAGCGGGCTGTTCGATCCCTACATGCAGCAGGGCGGCAAAGCGTCCGGCATGTACTCCGATCTGCTTGGCCTCAATGGCGCCGATGCGCGATCTTCTGCGCAGGGCGTTATCACCAGCGACCCGTTATTCCAGGGGCAGTTTGCATCAGACAGCAACGCCATGCTGCGGGCCATGAACGCGCGTGGTCAGGGGGCAGGTGGAGCGGCGGCGCTCGCTGGCCAGCGCGTCTTGCAGCAGAACTACGGCCAATGGATGGATCGCTACAATCAGGCCGGGCAGCAAGGCTTCCAGGCCGCTAACGCGATGTCCGGGATCAAAGCCGCGCAGGGCGACAACGCCTACGGGTTCGCAGCGACGAAGGCCAACAACGCGATGGGTCAAGCCAACGCGATGGGGGCAACGCGCAACGTAGGCATGAACAATTTATTGGGCGCGGTTGGCACAGGCCTCAACGCCTATTCGAAATTCTTCAAACCGGTGTAAGCCATGAGCCGATATTTCGTCCCACTGACACAAGCGCAGCCGAAGAACGCAATGCTTGATTTCAGCCCCGTCAATCAGGGGTTGAACGCGATCGGCGAGGCCAAACAAACTGCGACCCGTAATGCCATGCTGCAGCAGCAAATGGACATGACGAAGGAGCAGCACGACTGGACGCGCAATAGAACTGAGAAGCAGGACGCGCGGACTGAAATGGAATGGTACGGCAAGGCCGCAATGGCGGTTGATCGCATGAAGAAAGGAAGTCCGGAACGGAATGCTGCGTTTCAGAGAATCCTGCAACGCCACGGCGGGCAAGGGCTGACGCCGGAAGAAATGTCGCCGGATACAGGCCCGGCGATGCTGGCGGCGCAAGCGGGCATGTCGATTGATCCGCTGGAAGCAGAGGAAAAACGCCTCGGCATTGATTACAAGCGCGCTCAATTGGGTGCGTTGCGCGACGAACAGAGGCAGATGGCGGCGGTCAATGGTATGCTTACTGGAGCTGAGCAACCTGCAACGCCAACCCCAGAAGCGGTCCCGACAGAAGGCGCTGGACGGTTCGCGCAGCCTGCCGTCAATCCATCCAAACAGCCGTCAGTCGTATTCGGAAGCCGCGAACTGTCTCTACCCCAAGCCATGCAGGTTGCTACCACCATCGCTAAGCGCAATCCGGCGATGGCGAAGTACTTGATGGATGAGGTGAAGCGAGCACAGATAGAGCCTAAATTGTTGAGTATGGGAATTGATCCGGCGAGTGCCGAGGGTCAAACCTACATGCTGACGGGCCGTCTCCCTGCGAAGGCCTACGAGAAGATGGCCAACTCTGCCAAGCGCGATGAATTAACGGGCAAGGTGGATGCTGGCCTGACAAATCTGCTCGATTCGGCCAACACCACTAACGATACATCGTTTGAGAGTGCACTTGGTCCTTTCCAAGGATCCACACCCGATAGCCTTGCCGGCGCTGTGCCTATCAACATTGCGCGCGTTTGGGGAGAAATCAGTAACTTCATGGGCGGTGGCAACATTAGCCCGAGCGAGGTGAGATCCAACATCACGGGCGCAACCGAAGCGCTCGCCGGAGCGATCAAACCTCTGATCCGTGGTCCCGGCGAGGGACCTTGGACGGACGCTGACCAATCCCGCCTCGTTTCGATCGTTGGCGACTTGGCACAGGCACGCAACAAAGACGAGTACCGTCGCCGCCTCAACTCAGTGCGTGATCGGGTACGCGCAAACTTCGGGCTTGATTTGAAGTTTGACGCAAAAGGCGAAGGCAATGACGCCTTACGCAAGAAATACGGACTCGAATGATGACTGATATTGCCAAGGTAAAGCGCAACATATCCCGCATGATCGAAGCGCGTGCGCCGGAAAGCGACATTGATGCATACCTCGCGTCGGAAGGCATCAATGTCGCTCAGTTGCAGTCAGCAAGCCTAGATCAGAGCACGCCGCAAGCGCCACAGCATGCGCAGCAACGGTCGATGGCTTGGTCGGACGTTCCAGGGCAGGCTGCACAAAACCTCGTCCCGAGCGCCAAGCGGTTTGTCGATAATGTCACCTATCCCATCCGCCATCCCGTAGAAACGGCGACCGCTATCAAGGATGTTGGCGTTGGGCTTGGATCCAAGGCGCTTGAGACAATTGGGTTTGAACAGGATCCAAGACGGCAAGAGGCTGTTGATGCCGTGGGCAAGTTCGTCATGGACCGCTACGGCAGTCTGGACGCATTCAAGCAAACGCTGGCGACCGATCCCGTGGGGGCGCTGGCAGACATCTCTCTTGTATTGACGGGCGGCGGCGCTGCGGTAGCGCGGACCCCTGGCGTCGTCGGCACGGCAGCGCAGACGGTTGGTAAGGTGGGACGCACAATAGATCCCCTGATGGCAGCGGGTAAGGCGGCGGGAAAGGTTGCGCAAGGAGCGGGACGGTTCTCTGCGGCGGCACTAGGCTTGACGACCGGGGCGGGCACAACGCCCGTCCAGACGGCGTTCCGGGCTGGGCGTGAAGGCAATAATGCGTTTCGCCAGCACATGCGCGGACAGCGCCCCTTGAGCGATGCAGTGGACATGGCAGAAAGCGCGGTTGGGAGCCTGCGCGCAGACCGAAGTGCTGCTTACAATGCTGGCATGCAGAGCGTACGCTCGTCGCAATCCTATATAAACCCGTCGCCAATTCTTGGTGTCATGAACAGAGCCCGCCATGCGATAGAGCGTAACGGGTTCGTCAAGGACCCCAAGGCTCTCAAGGTGGTTCAGGACGCCAGGACTTTGTTTGACGAATTGGTCGATTTGCGCGGCGGGCTAATGACCATCGAGGACTTGGACGACTTCAAGCAAGCGCTCTACAACGGTAGCAGTTCGCTGGAGCCCGGATCCAATGCGCAGCGCGTGGCGCGCAACATGTCAAACGCGGTCAAGTCCACAATCATCAAGACTGATCCGCAATACGCAAAAACGATGGCCGATTACAGCCGCGCCAGCGACCAGTTAAACGAAATGCGCCGCACGCTTTCTATCAACGAGAAAGCCACAACAGATACGACGCTGCGCAAGCTTCAATCGTCGCAGCGCGATAACGTCAATACGAATTTCGGGCAGCGCCGTGCGTTGGTGGATGATTTGGCGCAATATGAGCCAGACTTGCCTTATGTGCTCGCCGGTCAATCTATGTCGGGTCTAGAGCCTCGTGGGCTTGCTCGTGTAGGGACTGGTCTTGGGGCCATATACGGCGCTGTGAACCTGGACCCGACAGCGCTCGCTGTCATGCCACTAACATCGCCCCGCGGCGTTGGCGAAGCGGCGCATGCTGCGGGACGCGTGGCGGGTGGTGTTGAGCGTTCTGCAACAGCGGCGGCCAGGGTGTCGGGTCTCGATCGCTTGCCGCCGTCTACTGTTCCTGTTGCTGCAAGGGCGGCGCGGGCAGTTGGTGAGGGGACGCAGCCGCTTCGCGGATCCATGGATACGACATGGACTGACGCGCTGACGCAAGCCGAAATAAATCGCCTGCTTGCAGAAGAAGGCAAGGCACGGCGCTAATCATCCGCGTCCTTTTTCTCTAGTGCTTCTATGCGCTTCAAGAGCGTTAGGTTCGTATCTCTCAGAGAGCGTATCCGGTCGTACAGACGAACGATTGCGATTCCAAATATCGCCAGAAAGAAACCGTGCCACTGGATAGCCGTCAATCCGAGCATGAAAACCACCCCTTCAATGCGCGCCTAAATTGTATGAGGCCCCTCAATGACTGATTCCGTAGCTGTATTCTCGCCCGGCACACGCATTACTGACAATGCTACCGGTGCGGTTGTGTCAGGAGCACTGCTTGAATTCTACGACGCCGATACGACAAATCCTAAAACAGTTTACGCAGATAAAGAATTGGCAACACCGCTTGGAACGAGCGTCACATGCGATTCGCTAGGATACCCCACGTCGGACGGCACCACCAAGACGCAGATTTACGTTGGCACACCGGCATACAAGATCGTTGCAAAGACAAGCGCCGGCGTCGTGATCTGGGCGCATGATAACATCAGTGGGGCGGTCAAAGTCATAGACCCTGGCGATTTGTCGGTAATCGCGACGACGCCGGTGGTTACAAAGTCGCTCAATTACATCATTGTGCCGGAGGATCAGAGCACCGAATTCGTCGGCAACTGCTCGTCGGGTGACGTGACGTTCACGCTGCCGTCTGCGGTTGATGTTGGTGATGGCTGGTTTGTCTCAGTTCAGCATGCCGGAAGCGCCAATCAGGTTCTGATCAACAGCACATCGAGCCAGACAATCAGTTCTGGTTCGGCGAATTACGCTACGGTTCTGCCGCTCTCGTTGTCAGGTGAGAGTGTGAAAATCACGTCCGACGGTGGTAACTGGCGCATCTCAAGCCACACATCACCGCACGTCAAAAGCGCTCATGGGATCATCACAGTTGTTGACCGTTTGACCGCTCCACCCGGCAGTGAAGTTAACGGCGCGTTTTATTTGATTAGTGGCCCCCCGTCGGGAAGCTGGGCGGCGTTCGCTGAAAACGATGTTGTCCAATACACGTCGAGTGCCTGGGTGCGGTTTGTGCCGCATGAGGGATGGCAGGTGTGGGTCGCTGATGAAGGTCTCCACTACACCTATGCAGGCGGAGCGTGGACGTCGAGAATTGCAACGGCAGATCGTCCGGGTATAGTCGAAAAGGCTGTGCAAACCGAGGTCGAGACCGAAGCGCCTGAAAAATATCCTGATGCGTCACTGATCCGGCACCATCCTGGCGTTGCAAAGGCGTGGGTGCAGGGCAGCGGCGGGACAATACAGGCAGATTACGGTGTGTCTAGTCTCACGAACAATTCAAACGGAGACTACACCATTGCTTTCGATACGGCCTTCTCGTCGGCCAACTACGCCCATCCGACATCATCGTCGGCCAATGACAGTCATGGTGGCTATGCGTTGTGGCAGTTTGCTGGCGTTGCACCAACGACGCTAGCGTGCAGATTTCGATCTGGTGTCGGAGACGACGAGGGAATCGGCAACGTGGCACGCTATACCGTAGCATTTTTCGGTGATCAGTGACGCGCAGGTTTATCAGCACATCCGCGACAGGCGGTGTCGTAATCACGTGCCCCGCTCCGCAGTGTCTCCAGCATCTAAAGCATGGCCGCCGCTGGCCTGATGCAACTGGCGCATGGATTGAACAGCAGATCGAACGGCAAGTCGCCGAGGGCATATCAGCTGACATTGCGGCGCGATGGGTGCGCGCCATGCAGTGGGGCGGGTTGAGCAATCATGAAGCGCTGTGGCTAATCGCGGATAGGGATTGCCGAAAACTAGGCTCCGCAACGGAGCTTGTAGATGCGTCTGAAGTGCCAATCGATCTAACGCATCGAGATGCGTGGCGGCGCTCCCACAATGGGGGGCCGATCTGGATCGATGCAAAACTAGCCCGGAAAATCGACGAAGAACGGATGTGGAGGGCCTACGATGCGTCCAAATCATAAGCGCGGATACTACACAAAAGACGGCGCTGTTATTCACGCCAAGAAATGCCCGGAGGGTGCGCGCGAGATCACGCAAGATGAAGCGGATGCAATTCTAGCGGCGCGGCCACAGCAGATCAGCACTCCGCCACAGTCAACCGACACCACCGCCTATGAGGAACTCGTGCGCATGGTCCAGATCATTGCGCAAAAGTACGACGAACAGGCGATTGAAATCGCGCGGCAGCGGTCAACGATTGATGCGATCCTGAAAGCCAAAATTCCCTTGGACGTAAAGCAGGAGCGCGTTGCATGACGATACCCGCCGCCGTCCGCAACAAAAATCCCGGCGCTATGGAGCCAGGGTTTGCATCAAAGCGCATGGGATCGACAAGCTTTGAGAAGCTGCGCTGGACTGATGCTAAGGGCAAGACGAGAACGAACAAGTGCGCGACGTTCCCAACGCATCAACATGGAGCGGCAGCGATGTTTATCCTGCTGTCTGAGGGCAAATATTACCGGGGAAAGCCGATCGAAGATGCCATTCGCACTTGGTGCGGGGGCTATTGGGCGTCGGACTACATCGACCACATGTGTCAAGCGACAGGGCTTAAGCCAACGTCACTACTCACGGCAGAGCGCGTCCAAGACCCTGACATTGCGGTTCCAATCGCGCGTGCTATTGCTCGCTGGGAGCGTGGTAGCTACGCCGAACAGCTCACCGAGGATGAGTGGATCAAATCTCACGGCATGGCATTCGGCGGGGCGGTAGCGCCCGAGCCTACGCCAGACAACGACGTGCCGTTTCAAACGCCGGAAGGCAAAGACCGTGAGGCGCTGGAAGCCGCGGCAAAAGTAGCGGTTCCCGTCGCCGTTGGTGTGACTGGAACTTCGGTTTCAGTGCCTACCATTCCGGTTCCACCTGATCTCACGCCGGTTTCGTCGTGGAAAGTCTTCGGCGATCAGATCGGTTCAATTGTTTCATGGGGCTGGGGCAATCCGTATCTCGTGGGCGGGTGCCTCGCGGTGCTCGTTAGCGTTTGGGCAGGGCCATCGTTAATCAAGAGGTTCTCATGACCTGGATGATGTCAGTGCTCATGCCGTGGTGGCGCATCATCGTCAGCGGCGTTGTCGTATCTGTGTTTGTTGGGAGTTGCGTTGTGCGTGATCGAAAAATTGAAAAGCGCGGCGCAGACAAGGTTTTGGCCGCTGGCAAATCAGCAGGAACCAAAGCCAATGCCGAAAATCTCGACGTGCGCCGCCGTGCTTCTCAGCCTGGTTCTTTTGGCCGGCTGCTCGAAGAATCTTGCCGTGATTGCGACCCCTGAACTTTGTCGGGATTGGCAGCACATGACAGTCTCGAAATCTGATAAAATAACGGAACCAACGGCATCCCAAATCGAGGCGAGTAACAAGAGCCGTCCGGCCTGGGGATGTGCATACGGTCGCAACGAAGCAAAGGGATAAAATCAACCGAGTGGAGTGATACAAATGGTTAGAGGCGCGACGATAAATGACTTACCCGATCTGGGACGATCATGCGCCCCATCATCACACCTCGAGCGCGCCATCACCGATGCGCTCGACAGGAAACGCAGCACCGCACGGCGATCTGAGGGAGAGCGTAGCAATCCTACGGGAGAGCATGGCGCGACTGGAAGAGAGGCATACGGGCCTCAGCCACTACGTCTACGACAGGATGCGCGCCCACCACGATCGGCTGATAATCGGAGACGACAAGATGGGGAGGCTGTCTCAGGACGCGGTAGAGACCAAGCGCCAAGTGCTGGCGAATTCCGAGTTAATCGCAACGATGCGCGCATCTCAAGACGAGACGCATGGGCAGGTGTCGGAGATGCGCTCGGTCGCAGTATCCCAAGCGATTGCGATGGAGAACCGCCGCGAAGCTCGCAAGGAAATCGCGAAACTGCTGCTGTGGGGGATATTCATCATCGTCGTTCTCGGGGCGATCACGGGCCACATTCCGAAAGAACGCCTCGAAGCTCTACATCATCTCAAAATGCTGCCGGGGCTCTAACTGATGGGTGCTTGATATTCCGCGTGGCAGGCTGGCGTAAACGATTGCATCTGCCGGACTCTATATGGGTGCCTGTTGGGGCAATAGCGGTGGTGCTACTTTTGAATGCTGTGGTGTGATACACTACCGATTGATGGAACGGTTGCCCGCGTGGCGGGCGTGGTGGGTCTTGTGGCGCTGGGTTGTTGACAAAGAACGAGGCCCGTAATTGCGCCAGGTCGCGATCTGTCACGGCGGTACCGATCATAACGGAGGCCGGTGTGCGGTCACGCCGAGACGCAAAACCAATCGAGATTACCGAACCGATTTCAAAGAAGAGCGTCCAAAGGAACGGCTCGATCAGTAGCAGCGCCACCTTCGTGCGTGCCTCATCTGCGCCGAAGAGGGCCAGCACCGCCGCCATTTTGGCTGCTTTGGGGGCAACCGGTGTTGGAGCACCGAGCGTGGCGAGCTCAGCCTCGAGCATATGGATGTGACTGCGGACCTCGGCGGCGCGTTGTTTCCAATCCTGGCAATTGCCACCGCACCCGGACCGTGATGTTGGCCGTCCGCGCTTGTCAGGCCGTCCGGCGATCTCATAGGCAACTTGGCTCTCCGCATCCGCCAAGCGCTGGCGGGATGTGTCGAGGTCGGTTTGTTTGTCGGAGATCGCCTTGTTGCGCGCCTCAACTGAGAGCGTCCGGGTATCGCTGGTCTCGGCCTGCCGGCCAACGCTTTGATAAACGACGAGGCCGGTGCCGGCCAAGAACAGCACCAGGAAGCCAACGGCGGCCATGGGCCGGCGATCGTGCCAGGCGGCCGGCATCAGGTGGCCAGCGGTAATGGTGGCGGCCACGGTGAGGATTGTCAGGGCGTGGTAGATCGTCCATGCGCTGGGTCGGGCGAGCGTGTCGCCAAACAGGATAACGAGGGCACCGGCTGTGAACGCCAGCGCGGCGGCGATTGCGAGCACACGGCTCGATGTGGTAGCGGATTGCATAGTCTCGGCTCCTGGTTAGGTCAGGGTTGGGATCAGGCCTCGTTTCAGCGTTAGCGCGCTGGGCGGGGCCGTTCTGTTTAGCGCGGATGATTGGATCCGCCTGCGTGGCGCAGGGGATGGCCGCCCCACAAGGGGAGCGGCACACCGCTGCGTCAGTGGTCTGGGCTGTTACCTGCCAGCATCCCGCTCGCTCTCGATCCATTCCACGAGTGCCACCTGCTCAAATGGCGTCAGTGATTTGACACGCTCGATTAGCTCTGCAGGTGCTGCGCCCTCGTCCTCTAGCTCCAGAGCAACGCCATCAAATACAGTTGCGGCGGGCTCCGCCAGCCAGGCTCTACATGCGCGCAAAATGTGCTGGCGCTCGTCGTCGCTGAACTGCCGCTCGATGCGCGTGCGTCTCAGGGCCTCGTGATAGCGATCGAGCACTGTGGCAATGCGGCCAGACAGGCTGTCGTAGCCGCTGACGAGATCGCGGAGATGATCTGTGAGATAGATATTCTGGCGGTTTGGGCGGGGCTTCGTGGTGGTCATGAGAATGTCCCGTCTGTTTTCAGTATTTGGCGGATCAGCTCGGCTGAGCTGCGTTGGGATCGGTGGGCGCTGTCCTGTAGTTTCCGGTGTTCAGCCTCCGTTAGAGGCACGATCACACGATGTGTGAAGCCTGTGGATTGACGAATTCTGCGTGCTGGCTGCCGCTGCGCCTCTGGTGGTATCGAGCGGCCTGTAATTGGGTTGATGGCGCGGCGAACGTCCGCCTGAGTGAGCAGCGTGAGTGGCACTGCGTCGGCCGGGGTGTCGGTAGCTCTAACAACGAGCAACGACCCGGCATCAAGGACGCGCCGTTGTTCGTCCGGTTCGAGGCTGGCGATAGCCCTCAGCGCCAGTCTATTACCAGCTAGCCGCACAACGGCCTCCGGTAACAGGCGCCTCGCAGCCACAGCTGGCAGGTATTGAGCGAGGCCGGTGCGCATGCGGCTCATGTCCTCTCCGCGCCTCTCTAACTCCACCCAGATTGCAGCGAGGCGCGCGACGTGATCTGCCGTCACCTGCATTTGTTGCTCGAGCAGGTGTTTCAGGTCCTCTGTTTCCAATTCTGCGAGCCCCCGGGCCTCGTCGGCGCGCGTTAGGTCGGTTGTGGTCACGTCATGATCTCCATCAATGCTGCCAGCGCTCGCAGGCGCCGCGCTTCTATTCGTCGGATTTTGTAACGCAGTATTTGCTCGTTTGTGAGGGACGCGCGCCACCTGCGCTGTGACTCGCGCCGATGCGCCATCCACGCGGGGTTTTGCGACAGACGCGCGTAGCTGGCTAATCCGTACTGCCGCCGCACACTAAAATCGGCGAGATGAGGCCGCACGTTTTCGCGGTAGTACGCGAGCGACACGCGGCGGCGGTGGTCGCGATCTGCGTGGTAGCGCGCGAGGTGATATCGCCGCCGCATAACCGCGTAGCAGGCATTTGAGCAATACTGTCGGTAGCGGATGGCGACAGGCGCCCCGCATTCTAAACAGGCGCGGGTTGGTCTGTACTGTCTCTGCCAGTCCGTTTTGCGTCTGGTGCGACAGGGTTTGGCCCGACACACAGTGCTGCCCGCCCTCATGTCGGAGATGTCGGCGCTGCAATAGCGACATCTCCGACTTTCGTTATCTGCCGACATCAGTCAGACTCTGGCAGGTCGTACAGGCCACGGCTGATTTGCTCGATCCCAATGTCGCCGCCGCGCTTGGCAATGGCCTCGGCTAGGCGTTCTGTGATTGTGATTTCGATCATCGCTCCGTCAATATTGTCGGAGCATAGGTCGTCAGTCGTGATGGGCTCATCGAGCCACTTGTTGGCATCTAAGATGGCCTCGTCCAGCGTGCGACCAACGCCGAAAACTGCGTAACCGTTCTGATAGATTGCTGTGAATGTGTTGGTCATTTTCATCTCCTTGCGCCAGTGGCGTCTCAGGTGTTTCGATGGATTTAGAATAGCACACACAAAAGGTGTGTCAACTCTTAAAGTAAATAAAAACCACCAGTGCGTTGGCGCGCTCTGATGGCTCAAGGGCCGGAGCCCGGTTAGTCGAAACAAAACAATATTCTGTATAGTGGGTTTGCTGTGGTGTGTCAACGCATTGGGGCACGAGAGGCGGGAACGCTGCGTCAGTCGTTTGCGCTATTTCACGTTGATATGTGGCCTGTCGATGGCGATCCAACTGATTTGATGACCGTCGAGCAGCAGGAGGCATTCATCTGTTCCTCCCCGAGAAACCCCGTCCTTTAGGGCGGGGAAGACGTTAAGATTCTATGTCTCCACCTAAATGAGCAATCGCGGGATTGCATATAGCGCAAAACCAAACTCCGCCGAGAAAAACCGGTTTATCACCCAGCGGATAGCCGCAGTCGGCGCATTGCCTATCGTCTAATTTGTCCAGCGCAGCCGAGTAAGCATCAGCCCCTGGACGCCCGTCGCAGTCTTGGGGGCAGGCAGGCCAATTACAGTTATGACCGCCGCGATGGCACGGGATAACGCTCATGTTTTTCCCCCGCCGATCGAGCAGCGAGCATCATTTTCTTGGTCGTTGTCAGTCTTGCTCATCTTCCACCCTCATAGCGTCCTGCCTGCCAGTTGAATTTCATGTCCCGGCGCCGGTTGAAACCGCGCTTTTTCACGATGCCAAAGTGCTTGTCGCTCACTCTCTTTCCGCGCGCGTTTTCAGAGATGTCCACGCGATCCTTCTCGCGCGCGCATTTCTGATGTGCTGGCAAAACATTCGAAGGCGCATCGGAGCCGCCCACAGCGCGCCGGACGGCGTGTTCCGCAATCCACGGTTCAATTGCCGGATTAATTCGCCCCTCGCACAAATGACACACGAGGTAGATGTTGCCGATCTCGTCTTGCTTTTTGTGAGCATCGAAACAATCCCTCCGAGCCTTGGCTTGGACTGAACTTGAGCGTGTTGGAGATGTCATGCAGCCTTCTCCGTCTCACGCATCAACGTCTCAACGTCGATCCCGGTCATGTCCTTGATGACAACTGCGACAGCATCGGAGAGTGATCCAAACTCCTGCGGCCCCATGCTGTGAAAACTAATCGAGCGAGGCACCCACACGACCAATTCACCCTTGTGAACAACCGGCCACGCATGCGCCTTTGCTCCTGCAATAGCTGCTGCAACGAGCATTTTGGCCGTCTCTGGATTGACGCCGACGAGTGGAATGCGTGCCCCAACATCACGCCAACCGGCGCGCATTTGCAGGTGCTTGCGGCACTCATCCTCGGACGAGAATTGCACGTCAGATGTTTCGGGCCAGTGGTGGTATGCCGAACGGATCATGCTGAAATAGCGACGAAGCTGCGGTAGTGATCGTGGCTTGTCGTTGCCGGAAATATCGGACCCGCATGAGGGACAGGCTTTCATGCTGCGGCCTCCTTGTCGCCATCGGGCGCAGCTTTGGTTGCAGCTGTCACATGGTTGCCATGCGCAATCGTTCCGCAGCGCAGTTCGGCTCTTATCTCCATCTCCTGCGGCTCGGGGATGCGCCACATGCAAAGGCCAACAAAAATTCTCAGCCGCGCCGCTACTGTTTTTGAATCAATTGACAGGCCAGCCTTGATGCCCAAGCCAGCCTCGATGCCATCGCCAGCCTTGATGCCATCGCCAGCCTCGATGCCATCGCCAGCCTTGATGCCATCGCCAGCCTTGATGCCCAAGCCAGC
>OFQZ01000380.1_pt1 | contig 15779 bp, 17 predicted proteins | sample 1543011 | NCBI WGS metagenome assembly OFQZ01 (sample SAMN07774216, study PRJEB24372) | wastewater metagenome | isolation source: Exp Tend NO 0WW | collected 2016-02 | reverse complement strand
AGTCTGTCCATCCATGTGTTTGTCCTAGAATTGATTTCCGCGTGTTGCGGGGGGGCTAAAATGACAAAACCCGCACTAGGCGGGTTCTGGGGGTTACTTGGATTACATTGAATTCAAGCTGTGGAAGCTGTTGGTCCTGTGTGTACTGGCGTTTCTTTATGGCATGTGGCAAGCACATCAAAGGCACAAAGATCGTTAATCGTTCGCCAGCAACGGCGCACCGCGCGCCAGGGTAAGCCGCAACATGCCGACCACTTCCGGCCCGGCTGATTTGACAAACTTGACATCAGCCAACGCCGCCGCCGCCGCCTTTGGATTTGCCAGTAGCTCGGATATGGTTTTGCCTTTGTGCTGCATGACCATTTCCGCAGCCTTCGCGCGCAGTGGCTCCACCCCGATACCCTTAACACTGAGCATCTTGCTGACTGTTTTTGCCAATGGCGCATCAAGCAGACCAGCATCCATCGACCGCGTGATCTTGGCGTAAGAATCTGAGCCAAGCAGGCCCGCCACGTTTGATGCCGCGTCCGCGTTGCGGATATCACCGGCCACACTCATAAGTGATTTCATTTGATCCGGCGACATGGCTTCCAGCAGGCCGGACATACGGCTCTCAACGTACTTTGGCAGGGCCGCGCCCAGGTCCCCCGATGCTTTGGTTTTGCTGGCTGCGTCCGACATGATGAATTCCTGCAGCGACTTCATGGCCGGGTCGCGGTTACTGTCGCTCAGTACCCGTTTTAGGTTCGCCACGTCACCACCCAGGCCAGCGCCACCGTGCCATAGTTTGTTCGTGATTTCGTCACCTGTAAGCCGGTAGTCTTGCCCAACAGGTTTACGCAGGATGGATTCAATATTGTTGCCGCCGCCGTAGCGTTCATACCACTGCCGCGTGCTGTCGCGCGCCGCGTTGTACTGACCTTTGAAGCCCTGCGGCATCACTTCTCCCGTCAGCAAGTTGCCCGCTGACGCATCGTTTACGCGCCCTTCTAGCAGGCTCTTGATCTGGTTCAAAACGCCCGCTTCGGTCTTGTTGCCAGCGTTACCGGCCTTGGCCGCAAGCTCGCCAGCCGACGAGCGCAGCCGCTGGAATTCATCAAACGGGACAGGCACCGCAATGCGTTCCGCCGCTGGCAGATCACCCATCGCGTTGTCGATCCCGCGCCGGAAAGCGTCATCTGTGATGTCATTGGCAAACACATTGCGCCCACCACCGCCACGAAGCATATCAATCAAGGTCGCCGGGTCACTGTCTGGGATGAAGCCGCGTTCGTGCATAGTTTCGGCCACCCGTTCCACATCCTTGCCCATTTTTGACACAAGGCCAGTTGTCCCAGACTGCTTATTTGTCAACCCTTTGATTTCGCCTGCGAAGTCATCACGCGGACGGATGCCGCCCATCCGGCGCACCGCCTGCTCCAGAGTTTGCGAGTTGTTCGCAGGCGCCGCCTTGATAGCTGGCAATTGCATGGTTCCAATGTTTTGCGCTTCGTTCAAGAATGCGCGCGCATCAGCTCCTGCGCCAACCGTGCCGCGCCCGAGTGGCTTCATGGCCGCTTGTAGTTCATCAAGTGGGATTTGCAGCGCAACCCCATCATTGACCGCGCGACCATTCAAAGCCTCCCATGCTGCGCGCGTGGCTGCGCGTTCGTCCCCGGCTTGTGTGCGCAAAATAGCCCCGAGCTTGTCTCCTGTACGGGTTGACAAGTCGCGCACCGATTCATCAGCCACAGCCCCATTGGCGCGCAGGTTTTCCAACCGCGCCCCGGCCTGCGACTGGAAGCGGTTCAGCAAGGCATTGCCGCCCGGTCCTTGCGATGCCACACGGTCTAGCATCTTGACCGCCGGCAGATTCGCCCCCTGCTGTTGCAAGGCTTGAGACAGCGTGAGTTTCGACCCGCTAACCAATTCATCCGGCGCGTTGTTGGCCGCTTTAATGATGGCTTGCAATTCGGACTCATTCACGCCAAGCGCATCCGCTAGCATCTTGCCCGCGCCTGGTTTGCCACCCTTGACAGCTTGATAAACCGTCCCGCCTACTTTTTGCGCCAGTTGCAACATGCCCGGCAAAGCCGCACCAATGCCAGCCCCAAAGGCTGCATCTTCCGGGTTAACTAACCCCGCCTGTGCACCGCCTGAAATAGCCCCGCCAGCCGCGCGCGTGCCGAGTCCGGATAGCCCTGTCATGCCCTTGGCAGACATGCCACTGGTGCGGACGGCATCAAGCAATGGCGCGGCATTCTTGGCCAGCATGGGGACGCGGGCGCCAGCATTGGCAAGCACACCACCCATGCCCGCAGTACCGGCTATCTCTCCACCGAGTTTGCCGCCCTTGTACATCCATGACTCTGGTTCTGCGCCCATAGATTGCAGGGCGTCATCCATGCCCTTGCGTCGGGCGCGGTTCGATTCGAGCGACAAGCCTTTACCGTTGATGGCATCCTTTGCGATGTCGATCGGTGAGAGTAAGGTAGCGCCGATGGAACCAGCGCCACGCACGGCCCCGGCTAGGAGGTTTCCGGCGCCTTGTTTGATGCCGTCCATTGTTGACGGCTCAGCAGGCGCTGCCTCTACTGGTGCCGTCTGCATCTTGCGAATCTCTGCCGCAAACGCCCTCGCGTCATCCGCATTACCGGCCGCATCGGCCTTTATCAGTGCCGCGCTGAGTTGTTCGAGGGTTGCCATTATTTGTACTTGTCCAACAAAGACTGGATATCAGAACTGCCCGGATTGACGTACTTTTGTTGCAACTTTCGCAGCGTTTCAGCCGCCGCCTGTCTCGTTTTCACTGGCTTCATAGAGTTCGCCAGATCGCCTGCAGCTTGCTGATAAAGCATACGGTCAGCATCAGATTGTGGACCTTCCATACGCGGCATACTTGCAATCAATTGTCCCTCAATCGACTTTAGCCGAGCGATGGATTGAGCGCCTTTCGTAGACATACCAGCCGCCCCCGCCGCCATGTCTACGCCTGCGCCTATGGCACTCCCTGTAGAAGATGGCAGTATTTTTTCTGCCTCGTCCAACAAGGACAACACTGTTTTCGCATTGGCCGTTTTCTTCATCGCGTCTTCGCTGCGCACCGGACTACCGCCCATGGTGACAGGCACAGCCTGATTGCGGCCCTTGTCGATTGCAATCAAGCCTTCAGGCGTCTGCATGATCTGCGTGCGCGCGCTTTGCTGCTGAATGTTGTTCGCCTCTTTTGACCGCGCGTCCGTCATGTTCTGCCCGCGCATCGTCACAGCATTGCTGGCCAGGCTTTCAAGCGTTTGCGTCTTTGGCATTTCAGCACGCAAAGCCGCCTCGTATGGGTTTCTGAACCCCAGCTTTCCACCCAGGTTAACCTCTTCGAGCTTGTCACGGGCTTTGATGCCATCCAGGTATTTCATGGAGCCATCTTTGCCAAGAATGAAGGCCCGTCCTTCTTGGTCGTATTGCGGCGTAGTTGAAAATTCTGCTTGCGCTGGTGTCATGGCCTTAGCAATCTGCATGGCCTGCTGTAGCCCGGCCAGGTCAACCCCAGGATTAGCCTCCATGAAGACCCTAGGATCGAAGCCAGCGCCCTGCTTGACCATGCCCATCACCCCGGCTTGATTGGTCTGCCCCTGCGCCCTCTGCGCCTGTTTATCAGCCATCGCCGATTCGGCTTCTTTGGCTTGTAGTTCTTGCAATCGTGCAAGCAGCTTTTGGCGCTTGAACTGATCGACCGAGCCGACAGCTTCATTCAAGCGCTGGCCGAACCCTGCGCCATCGGTGCGCGGTGCAGCCGCAGCAAGCAGGCCAAGGCCAAAACGGCCATCGTCGGTGTTGAGTATGTCGAGCAGGCCCATGGTTAGCCTCCGCTCCCGCCGTCGCCGTACAACGATCCGGGGCTATTGCCGCCGCCAGTCTTGCCCTTGATGATGTCGTCAATCATGGCCTGTATCTCGTCGTTAGTCATCTGCTCGGGGTTCTTCGTTTGTGCGGCGATGCCGCCAGCATTGGCCGGGCTGTATGGGTTCATGGCGTCCCAGTTGAGCAAGCCATGCGCCGGGCCTTGTGGTGCCGTGGGGAACACTTGCGGCGTGTTGTTGCGCATGAGCCCGCCCGGTTGTACTGCGCCGCCATAGCCTGCCGCCGCGCCTGGCGCGCCGCCCCTTTGGCGCTGGTAGCTGCTGCCCATCAACCCGTTGGCAACGCCCATCAGGCCCGGGGAAATCTGCTGGTTCATCTGGTCGATGCCGCCGAACAGGTTTTGGTAACCCGTCTGCTGCTGCGCGTTGAACGGGTTCTTCTGCATGTACTGCTGCAGGTCCTGCCCGCTTTGCAGATTGGCCTTCATCCATGGTTGTGCGGGCTCCCATGGGGTTTTCTTCTGTTCAGTGGATTGCTGGCTGTCGCCGCTGTCCATAGCGCCCAATGCAGCGCTACCAAGACTCACCCACCCCGCTGCGCTTATTCCAAGTGACATACTGGCTCCTTGTCCTGTAGTTTCAATGTGCGTGTTTGAAGACGCTCGCTCTCGTCGGTCATCTCGTCTTCGATTGCTTCAATATCTGTCAAATCAGTTTTGTAGATCGTGATCCAGACAGTGTTTTGGTGGGCGAATCCGACACGCTTCATGCCGGCCTTGGTAGGCAGGACGTGATGCCCGGTAAGTCGTCTCATGCCGTCATCTGTGGAAACCGTAATGTCTCCGGTGCAGATGTTGATGTGGTCGTGGTTATGCATTGCGCCAGTTAACACCACGCCAGCCGGTATCAATATGGTCCGGTAGTAGTGCCCATCGACTATGTGATGCGTCGTCTGCAAATCGACCTGAGGGGCGGCAAGAATTACCTTCTCAATGATGTTTATCTTGTCGTTGTCCAGCCTGACGACTTCGCCCATTACATGCCCTGCCGGTTGCCGCCGTAAGCACTACCAAGGCCCATCGAATAGCCGCCATCTGTAACGGCAGGTTGACCGAAGCCTAGATTGCCGGCGCCGCTGTAGAGTTGCGATCCAAGCTGCCAGCCACCAAGCGCGCCAAGGATAGGATTACCCTGCGCGTCTTGGTTTGTGGTGTTGCTCGCCAGGCCCTGGCCGACGTTGTTAGCCGCCGTGTTGAAGTTGCTCCAATTGTTGTACGGCGTGTTCTGGATGTTGGTGCCTGCCGTGATACCAGCCTGATTGCCCTGCTGCTGCGTGCCCCAGGTGTTCATCCCGAGATTTGCGCCGGCCAACTGGTTGTTGATGTTGCCTTGGTTGATGTTGAAATCGAGGTTCGAGAAACCTAGATCGTTGTTGCGCAGGCCCAGGTCGTAAGACTGATCTCCCTGATAGCGCTGCAAGTTGCGGCCCATGGAGGTCTGGTAGTCCTGGCCGTAGAGATTGGTCAGCGAGTTGGTCAGGCCGCCATTGATGTCTTTGAGCGCGTTCGCCTCAACTACACCTTGACGCGAGCCGCCGAAGCCGCCTGCCTGCATGGCGCCGCTGCGAATGCTGGGCGCAATGTTTCGGCTCCAGTTGTCGTTGACCTGATTCGTGATGTTCGAGGCCATCGAGTCAAGATAGGGGTTTTTCTGGTAGCCATAACCACCCATACCGCCGCCCCAATTGCTGCCAGACTGCCCACCAGATTGACCAGTTGAGACAGCAGGAGCTCCGCCGAAGCCAAGATTGCTTGCCGTCTGCTGGGGGCGTTGCTGTTGAGCCACTGGAGCGGATGGCGTCCATCCGTTACCGGGATTTGGGCCTTGCGATGCAACGCTCTGGGTTAGCCGGTCTGTCAGCTCTCCAGCCGGTCGCCCTGTGTAGTTTTGGAAAGCGTCATATTTTCCGGCCTGCGCGTCTTTCAGCCCTTGCTGCTGGCTTAGTGCCTCGTTTGCGTCGTACTGCTTTTGCCGCGCGGCCATGTAGGCTTTGTACGAAGCCGATTGATTGTTGCCGTAGTCGGGAGACTGCGCGTAGGTGTCATACAAGCTGCTGGTCTGCGCTTGGAGTGCTGCAAATTCTTGAGGTGTCATGATTTATCCTAGTAAATGCCAAGCCGCGTCACGATAGACATACACGCCCGAACCTGCGCCCGGATTCCAAGTCGTTCCATCAGCCTTAACGATTGTCCCCGTTCTATACTTCGTTGGCACTGCGTAAAGCGTAGTCAACGCCATCGACTCATTGGGAGAATCCAGCGCCGCCGCGATCTTGTCCAACTCAGTGCGGACAAAATCAGCGAGTTGTGCCGGATTGGTCGGCACGTTTCCGGGGATGTATCGAGCCATTAGAAGAACCCCTGGCCGACGTAATCAACTCGGAATGATCGAATGCGCCACGGTGAGTAATCGGCATTCGAGAACCGGATAGACAGATAGCGCCCGGTCGTAAACGAATCAATCTTGACGTCTGATCCGATGGTGAACGTTTGAGCTGTTTGCCAAGCTGGGGGAGAGTCCGGGAACATTGAAGCACCGACTTGAATGCTGACGGTTGAGCCGTTCACGCCGTCAATCACTGGGTAGATTGCCCGCAGCAACTTGACTCGATCAGGATCGCCCATTGACATGCCAGACCGCTCTAGCGTGGCAGTGATAATGCTGCCGAAATCAGTCGTTCCAGTGTCGGCAAGTGAAATCATCGGCGTGTTGTGTGAGAGCAATAGCCGCGCTTCAGCCGGTGAATACTCGTTCTCACTCCAAGCCGTTGCAGCCGCTGCCCAGGTCAACGATCCGGCCCCGGACCATGCTGTTATTGAGCTGGTTACACTGACTTGCCCAAATGCACCATAGGTGACGTTTGTCAGCTCGCGGATGCCCCAAGTCTTGTCTACCCAGTTCCACACGGCGGCACGGTTGCAGGTTGCGCTAGAGCCGTAGGGGAAGCACACCCACACTTCATTGCGTTGCGGATTCGCAGTGACAAACGAGCGCTTGTAATACGTGCTGTCAATGTTCTTGAAAATGTAGTCTCGAACGATGGCCGTGCAGATGGATGTAGCGCCCTGCCCTGAATGGATGATCACATCGCCGGCAGTCATCACCACATGCCCAAGCGGTGTAGCCACTGCGCAGCCCCTGGCAAGCATGCCAACGTCACCCGGCAAGCGTTGGAAGCGGAAAATATATGGCGCCCCGATGTAGCTCATCGCGTACATGGAACGCTCTTTGTAGATGATGTTCACGTCACCAAGCGGCAGGCAATCAACAATGATGTCAGCCGTCTCGGCTAGGTCTACTTCTCCGGCATCAAGCGCCGGGTTAGTGTGGTCCCAGCTTGACGGGATCGCTCCAGGGTCGGCAGAGTCCGACCACTTGACCATATGCGGGTAAACCGTCGCCGTCTTGGTCACACCCAGAGCGATGATGAAGTTCTTGAATGGGCGAACCGCTACCGCTTTCCAATTGGCGTCCCAGCCGGTCAAGGTGGCGAGGTTCACCGCCGTATTGCCAGCCCAAAACATCGGCAAATCCTTGCCGTTCGACAGCACAAAGACGCCATTCAAACTGCCGCCAGTCCACTTGTCATCAATGACCCCCGTCGGAGCTGTGCCGGTAATGTCCGTCCGGGTAGTGCCGTCATCAACGTACACCGCAGCCAGCCCGGCATGCAGCCAAAATCGTGTGGTTGACGTGGTGTATGGCGAGATGAAATAGGGCGTCACAGCAGGCGTATCAAACACCTGTGTCGTTCCACGCACACGCGATGCGAAGCCGTCAGCAAAGCGCATGTTGATCGAGCTTGACCAATAGCCCGGCCCCAACTCTTCAGGCGACAGGTCGGAGTTAAGCCCCGCCCCGCAGTTCGTGATGGGATAGAGTGGCATCTTAGTAAACGATGTTGCCAGAGCCTGTTGGAGCATCACCCAATGGCACGGCATAGCCAACAATCATGTTGTCTTCGGTAAGGCCAAAATCGCACGTGATGCCGTTGGACCCCGCCAAGGTGCTAGCGCGAACAACATGGTTAAACCGCGATGTCACAGGAGCGCCGCTTGTGCCGCCGCCTTGTATGCCGGATTTGAAGCCGGTGATGTTGTTGCCTGTGATCGTGTGGGCACCGCCACTGCCGCCAAAGATGCCGATTGTGTCTGCGCACTCTTGATCGTTCTCGATCCAATTGCGCTCCACAACACAGTTTGAAGATGATGCGCTGAGATTGATCGCGCAACCTTCCCCGACGCCTGTTGCGCCAGCCTGCCGGTAGATATTGCGAATGGTGTTGCCGCGAATCTCGGACGTTGCGCCGCCGATGTTTAGGCCGATGGCATACGCCTCGTTCGTTGTTCCGGCGATGCCGTCTATCAGGTTGTAGTACAGCCGCGCAGTGTGGGCCGTCATGTTCACACCAAGGTAGAAATTACCCGACAAATCCAACTCTTGCAGGCGCGTCCAAGGAGTAGCCGACGCCACACCGCACCAGAAGCCGGTAACGCCACCCACCTGGCCGTCGAACAGAACGAGGTTATTCGTCGCCTCGCCTTTGACGCCGAAGCTCGGGTAATTGGGGTCAAGCCCAACGCCGCGTACCTTCTTGCCATTCATATTGATGCGGACACCCGCTGCCGTGATGTACAGCGCAGCGCCGCCAACAAGCTGGTTCACGTTGGTGATGGTGATGTCGTTGGCGAGGTAGTAGTCACCGGGTACGGTGATCTCGCAGGGCTGGGTGATGGGTGTTGTCATAGCTCGCAGCCAGTCCAGATGATCTTGTTGCCTGCCCCGGATATGAATGTCGTGGCGTCGCCTGCGGTCAGTACTCCAGACCCAACCACAGCGGCGAACGATCCACCCCCTACAGCCCCAGCACCAAACGCTACTGACGTGCACACGGTTGGCGTGAATGCTGTATTGGTGAGCGAGTACCCCGCCGCAGCTGCTGACAGCGTGATCCCGGTTGGCGCCCGGTAAGCAGGCACCCGGAACGGCGCCGACACATAGCCGCTTGTGGTCCCGTAGGCTTGAGCTGCGAGGTAAGCAGTCTCAGTGACCGGGAGAAACCGTTCGCAAAGACTCTGCTCAACGGTTTTTGAACGGGGCTTGAACGCTCCTGCAGTGGTCCCGCGCTCCAGGCTGACATTGCCAATCGTCAAGGTGCCAGAGATTTGCGCGCCTACCGTCAGCACAATCTCAATCCCCGTCACAGCGGCCGCTGGAATGGTGATCGAAGCCGTGTAGCGGGTGATGGTGCTGGTAACGGTAAAGGTGCCGGTGGCGATCTGCGTACGGGTCGGACTAGCCAACGATCCGAAGGTGTCTGCGGTGTTGGCGTAGTAGGCCGTCCATGTGACAGAGGTAAGCAGCGAGTTTGCAAGATCGACGCCGAACGTCGCCGCCTCGTCGTTCATGTCGTAGCTGTTGGCCGCTTCGATGCGTTGCCCGAAGCCGATGGCCGTAACCGATGCCGCGCCTGTGAACTGGTAGCGGTACTGTGATTTGACAGAGCCCGCCACGCGCTGGCCGGTGACGTTGGCGCCTGTGCAGTAGCCGTACCAACGGTCCACACAATAGGCCAGTGCGGCGGCAGCTGTGAAAGTTTGTGCAGCACCCTCGTTGCGCCGGTCGATGGCCATGCCGCCGTTGATGATGCGGTTGTCGTTGTCATGATCGACCCAGCTAGCCGTGGTGCCGTTCGTGCCGAGCACCTTGCCGGAATTGCCAGACTGCGCCGGTAGCACTGCCGTGACACCAGACGCCGCAAGGATGGCCGCTTGAACCTGCGCGGTAGACGCCGCCAAGGTTGTATTGTCAGCCGCCGCTTGTGTTACGACGTTAAAGCCCGTCGCCCCAGTGGTCGCAGCGCCTGCTACCTTGTTCACATCCGCAGAAGTCGGAGTAATCGCCGTCGCCGTGAAGTTGGGAAAGGTTGCCAGCAACGTGGACTTGATCAGGTTTAGGTGGTTATCACCCTCGGAGATCAAGTCGCCAGCTGCAGGCAACGCGCTGTTAAGCTGGCTGATGTACGTAGCGGATTCGACGCTCATGCTATCTCCGGGGTTTGATTTGCAATGCGCCGCGTGTCGGCTGTGCCTTGCGTTCGATTAACCTGCGCACAGAATCAACAGTCTGCCCAATTGACCCTGTGATTCGTGCCTCTTGTTCTGCGTCTCTGGTGTAGCGATAGGTTTCCAGCAGCGATGCCTGGAGATACAAGTCGTGGGCGTTGGTAAGCAACCAGTTAGTCGAGACCGTGGAAGACAGCCTGGAAACCGTGGCGCCGTAATAGATCGTGTAGGCGTAGCCTGTCCCGGCTTGTGGGTAGAGCCTCAGCGCGCCTGACTCCATGGTGTAGCCGTATGGCAGGCCGCTTGTGGCAGACTCTGCGCGCGGGTCAGACCCATAGTCGAGCGTGTATTCGCGCCCGCCGTAAGTGGTGGTCACTTTGACCAGATAGGAGAAATCAGTAGGAAGCGTGATCAGGCCGCCCGCAGTTGTGCCGGTCGCTGATGTCTCTAAGTCCCGGATGTTCAACTCACGGAAAATGAAGTCTTCCGCCAGAGAAATGAAATCGGGGATCTTGGCTGTCAGGTCCGTCCGGTGCGCGTTCTCGGCGATCTCTGTTTGCAGCGTTGCGTACGTCATTTCAGGAACCTGTCAAACGTCACCAGCTTGGGATTAGCCTTGAGCCACAGCAGAATCTGATGCTTGCGCTCCTCGGATGATTTGTACGTCTCATTGATCCGCGTAAGTTCTGCCATCGGGATAAATCCAACGTGATGCCCATCGCCCCACCTGTCGCTAGCCGTGAACGTGCGCCTTGCGTGCGCCTCTTCAATCAATGGCTCGGCGTCATAGGTGAGCTTGGTTACGGCATGATCCCCTTCAAGGATGATCTGACGCCGAATGCCGTAAGCGTTGACGCCTTCATCAAGCGTCACATTCGCGTCCAGTTCCATCAGATGTCCTCAACCGGGGAGACTTGAACTACACCAGCCGCAGCCTGTTGGATGGCCGCGATGTGTGTGCATCCATTCGTTGCAATAATCACGGAATCGGACGGCTGCACTAGCAAGTCAGTCGCTACAGCAGTCTGTGCACCCGTGCCGATACGCACACAGGCGGAAACGGTTGCCGCCACTCGGATATATCGAGGCACCGTACCCGCTGACGAAAGCGGGATAGTCGCCCCGGCTGATGCCGCGCCCGTGGTGATGTTCACGCCGGTTGCGAAGATTTGTAGTGCCATGATTTGTCCAGACGTAAAAAAACCGCCTCAGTGGGCGGTTAGGTGGATTGCGAAACTAGGCTAAATATGTCGCCATGTTTTTCGGTAACGTACTCTCTCTATCGCGCTTCTGGAGACTCCATAGAGCGCCGACAATTCATTCAGCGAAAGGCTTGATGCTCTGATGCTCAATACCTGCTCACTTGTCAACTTGCTTGCTCCGTGGTCGTCTCCCTTTAATCCGCTTGGGAGATTTATCTTGCGGCCTCGTGCAAATGCATCTTTTATGTTTTGGCTCTGAGTGCCAGCTTCTAGGTGATCAGGATTTACACATCGCGGGTTATCGCATTTGTGCATCACCACCATTCCTTCTGGGATTGGGCCTTTGTGAATCTCGTATGAGAGCCGATGCACTAGCTTTTGCTTTGCGCCAGCGCCACCAAGACCAATAGAGCCGTAGCCCTTACCAACTAATCGGCCTTGCCACAGCCAACAGGCATCTGTCTTTTCAATATGACGAAATAATCGCTCTTCTACTGATCCTCTAGCGCGAGTGCCAATCGGAAGAAGTCCGGCGCGTCTTAACCTCATGTAATGCGTTGTGCACATTCCACGAGCACTAACGACACCGGAACAACCATCAACACAACAAGTTTCTGACATAACGGCTCCTGTAAATTAATACAGGCTCCATTATGTCAGATTTGCTACGCTACTATGGAGTTAGGTTCGCGATCTTGCTTTGCGCCGTAGGAGCGCGGACGCTCAAGCAGCAGTCAGCCGTGATCAGCACCTTGTCGCTGTCGCCGGTCTTCGCAAGCGGGGTTTCTTTGAACCCGTCGAGGAAGGCCATGTCCAGATAGTCGGTGTTCAGCACATAGGCCGTATCGCCGCCTGACATCAGGTAATGCGGGACAACGGACAGCGAGCCGAAGTCGCTCATGTACACATCAGCACCAGCCACCACCGTGCCTTGCTGCTGTTTGGTCTTCACCTCAAAGCGGTTTTGCGCAATGCCGGAGAAGGCAGAGAACAGCACCTTATGAGCGGGAGACACAACCAGCATTTCGGCGAACTGGCCCGAAGTGGTGTAGATGTTTTGGCAAGCCGTATCCAACAGCGCCTTGGTAAAGGTACGGTTAGTACCGCCAGTGACCGCCGCCGTAGGTGCGCCGGATGTCCAAGCTGCCGTTGCGCCTGCGCCGCCGTGGAGCGGATTGGACACGCACTGAACACCCAGGCCACCGGATTGACCAGCAACAGAGGTAGTAGCGGCAATGGCTACCTGAGTCGGCGACAACACCATGGCTTCGATGTTGCGCTTCAACTCAAGCATTTTCTTGCCCTTGAGGTAGCCCATTTCCATGGTGCGCCCGGCCTTTTTGACGATGTTCGCGCGACGCGACACACCGACACTGCCGTTAAAGATTTGCAGATGGTTGCCGATACGAACCGTAGCGACTTGCGCGTCAAGCGTCACGTCATCACCATCGATCATCTTGTTCGCAGCGGAGGCAGCGGCAAGAGAGTCGGTCTGCCATTCGTGGAAATCTGTGATCGCCGTGACTCGGCCCATCGCGGATGTAATGGGCGTCTCATTGGGCGACGTGTTGAAGATTTTGTCCATCAGGTCTTCGCGGTTGCCCTTGAGAGTGGCCTTCTGGTAGAGGTTGGTTGGGACGGTCATTTAAGACTCCTAGTTTTAACGTAAAAATTCAGCCAGGTCTGCCAATTTCGCCCGCCCGTTCTTGAAACGGTTGTCGAGTTCTTTTTGGCGGCGTTCCTGTGCCGGTGTTGCCTGTCTGCTTGGCAGACGTGGCGCGGATTGTGCTTTTTTGGTGACTTCAGGGGCTTTGTCCTTGAGGGCACGGTAGGCCACAGCGTCTTTCAGAACCATCACGAGCCGCGAATCATTGATCCCGCCCATTTCCTCGGGTTTGAACCCGTAGCTCTTCATGACACTGCTGTAAATGCTGCGCAGTTTCGGCTCGTCAATCTTGGCCTTTTCGAGTTCGGCCCATGACTTCTGCCTCTGCTGTGCGTCGTATGCGGCGCGTGCTTCTTCAGCGCGTTTTTGCGCCTGAGTTTTCTCGCTCTTGATCTCGTTATCAAGGCTTCCGAAAAACTCATTAAGTTGCTGCTGCCGTTGGCTCTCAGCCACCCACGCGGCGGGATCGTCGCGCGCAAGCTGGGCCATTTCTGCTTGCGTCTTGGCTCCGAAGAGCTGGGACGCGGCACGCATAACAAGCTCCGTCTTTTCGACGTACTGGCTTGTGATTTCGTCGTGCTTCGATCTGAGGAAATTTACCGCCTCATGCTCTCGCTTGGCCAGCGCCTGAGTCTTGCGGGTGTAGTCCGCCTGACGGGTGTAGCCCTTGGCGAGTTCTTCAGCAGATACTTCCTCTGTTTCGCCGGTTTCTTTGCCGTTTTCGTCAAGTACGGGAACCTTGACTTTTAGATCAGGTGCAGGAGTTTCTTCGGCCTCTTCCTCTGTTGACTCTTCGTCTCCAGATTCTTCCTGTTGATCGCTTGCTTCTGATTCGGTGTCCGACTCTTCGTCGGGTGAATCTTCAGCGGGTGCGTCTTCCTCGTCTTTGGGTTCCGTTTCCGGAGTGTCCGACAAGTACGACGCGAGGTCTGCTAGTCCTCCTGCTTCGGGTGCTGATTCAGCTGGTCCGGCCATTTGGATTTTTCCTAGATTGCCTGCACTAGTCACCTACAGGCGTAAAAAAGCCCCAGTTAATGGGCTGTGTGGTTGGTGCTAACCGGCTTACGCTACACGCCTGAAGAATCGCCTTGCTGGGCCTTCGTCTCTGGCGTCATCAATCTCAATCTTCCTTTTGGCGAGCTTTCCACGCTCCACCAATCCAGCCAACAAGCCTTCAAATGTGTCTGCCAATCGAGCCATTTGTAGGAACAGAACTTGTTTCTCACGATCCGCGATAGAACAACTTTTCCATTGCTCTACAACGCTGGCTTTTAGGAGCGTCATGGCTTCCTGATAGGCTGCGTTTTCAAGCACCGCCGTTGCATCAATCCCGCGTTGCAATTCTTGTCGTTGGTTCATGCGAGTAGTAGTAAAAGTTCTTCGTCTTCATCATCCCGAATCCTCTGGATGATGCGTTGGATATCGACTATCTGCTGATAGTTTTCGCTGGCGATTAGCTCACCAACGTTATATGGCAGCTTGTACGATTCGATCAGCTCGGCAAGCGGCGTGATCTCTACCGCTTCGGGTTGCTCTTTGAAAACCCGAGCAATTACCCGCTTCTTTGCGCCTCTGGATTTGGCCTTGGCTATCGCCTCTGCGGCCTCTTCCTCTGCTTCGATGTAAGCGTCAACCTGTGCAACACTGTCAAAGATCAGTATCTGCTTGCGACGGCGTATGTAGTATTTGCGCTTGCTTGTCCCGCCGTCACCGCCGCTTGATGCTCCATTCGCAACGCCACCAGTAAACCCGCTTGCCGTAGCAACACCAATCACGCCCGCAATGTAGCGATTCCAGGAAATACCGCCTGTAAAGCCTGACGCTACCGCCGTCCCAAGTGACCCGGTTATGGTCGTTGAGTTGTCGTTTGTGACCGTCCCCTGAAAACCGCTGGCCGTAGCAGTTCCCAACGCGCCGGCAATCGTCCTGTTTGCGTTGACATTCCCGGCCAGTCCACTTGCAACCGCCGTGCCCAAGGCGCCGGAGATTGTGCGGTTCGCATTGACTACGCCTCGGAATCCCGATGCCGTCGCCGTCCCTAGTGCACCTGCAATGGTCCGGTTTGCGTTTACTGTGCCCGTAAAGCCAGAGGCAACAGCAGTACCAATGGTGCCGGTGATGGTGGTGCCACCCCCGGCCGTTACCCGCGCCCTACTATTGCGCTGCAGCGGTGCGCAAATCTGCCACGGGTTCTCAAGCAGACTCTTTGCCTGGGTGGCGTTGAGACTAACTGCGGAGATAGCCGCCAGCTCAATCCCGATAGTGGAGCTGTTGAAGATGACGCGCAGATCAGTCGGTGTGACAATCGCCAGCGACTCGGACCACGTGTAAATTGGCTTACCCGGACGCTTGAACCATGACGTGTGCCCGCCCGCGTGCCACGTTGTGACCAGCACGCCTGCAATTTTGTCGAACGCCCCTATGCCTGTCTCAACGAGCTTAGTGTCACCAGACCCTACAGTACTCGCCACCCATGTGAGCTGTATGGACGATCCACCCGTGCCCGCGAGCAACCGCGCTCCGCCCGTGCTGTTGCCTACGTCGTAGTAGTTGGAGTTGGATTGGCCTGACGATGGGAACACCATCACCAGCACCGTGCTCCATGGCCGTGTGCCTAGCGCTGAACTGCTGCCACTGGTAAACGCTGCGTTGGGGGTGCCAACCACCCCGTTGTAGGACCGTGATTTTGGTACACCTACCTTATCGTTTTGCGGCGTCCACAGGTAATCGCAATTAGCGCCAAACGCGGTACTCCGGTCTGGCGCGCTGGCGCCCTGCGGCTGGTTAGTCCACGGGACGCGCAAACGCCCCATGATTACGCATTCGTGAAGGTGATCGGACGGTAGGCCACCACGCACCCGGTCCCGAGCGCCGCACCGCAGTTGTTGCGGATGGCCAGACTCCAGCCGTCAGGCACAACCCCACCGCACAACGCAGCCACAGTGAAGTG
>OFQZ01000379.1_pt1 | contig 15797 bp, 11 predicted proteins | sample 1543011 | NCBI WGS metagenome assembly OFQZ01 (sample SAMN07774216, study PRJEB24372) | wastewater metagenome | isolation source: Exp Tend NO 0WW | collected 2016-02 | reverse complement strand
GGTTACTACCCACCTCGGGCCCGACGTGGAAATATTTCCACCACCCGCCCCTCCCCTTTCGTCACAGCACGCCCGATCTCGCCGTGCGCAGCACTACCCGCCCCGTCGGTGGCACGCCTCTTGCCGACGGTCCTTTTCTTCCAATTCCGTCCACATACGTCGGAAACACACATGCAATTAACTGAAATGACTAGGCATCAATGCCAATGCACCACCAGGTGCACCATCACGCTCGAGGCGACCTAGCCGTGCGCGTCGTGCTCGACATCGCCGCGCCCGAGCTGGTGGCCATCCGCGTCCTGCGCCTGCTCCTGCGCCGGCTACTGCGCGGATACGGCTGGCGCAGCGTTCGGCTGCGTACTTGGAATCGAAGGACTTGCTCATGGCCGCGTACGCCGCCTTGAGCAAGAAGGGTTCGTCGCCACGCTTGCAGTATTGAGCCATGGCATCGTCCAGCTTGGTGCGCGAGTCGGCGATCACACACATATGGATCGCAGCCATTTCCTTCTGGAGCGACTCAAGCTGCTGACGCTGCTTGTCGTTGAACTCCTGGAGGTTCTGGACCTGGGCTTTCAATGGCGCGTTCTCACGCATGGCCGCTTGGTACTTGGCAACCCAGCGGTCGTGCTCACCACAGAGAAACGCCAGCTGGCCGGCGAGCTGCTTGCTCTGCCCCATCGCATTGGGCAGGAAGCCGCCGCCGAGCGCGCCGACCTGCGTCTGCTGGCGCTCTGTTTCATACTCGGCGTCACCAGTTGGACCGGCCTGTGCCGGTTGTTGCGCGGCGAGACGCTGAAGCTGCGCGAGCTGGAGTATGTCGAGTACCGCGTTGCACCGCGTAACGGTTCGACGGGCCGTGTGGCAACTAGCGACGCGCAGATTAGACTGGCGAAGCTCAATCAGAATTTCGGTCATGTCGGCCTACGATACGCACAGTTCTTGGGCACCTATCACAGTACTATCGCAGCCGATATGGCAGCGCTCGCTTCGCAGGTGGAGGTGGAGACCGGTGCTTCTCAGGAAGAGCGATATTGGGTGGCAACGATTTCCTGCCTCTTACTGGGTGCCCGCTATGCTAATCACGTGGGCTACAAAGTCTTTGATGAAGTCGCCCTTAAGGAGTTTTTGTATACTGTTCTTGCGGAGATGCGTTCCCACCGGAAAGAGCAGACGGTAGACCTCGACCAATCGCTGAACGTGTCGGCGATCTTGAACCGCTTCTTCAACGACGTGAAGAAGAATGGCTCGTGGCTGGTGACGTCGCGCATCCATGTCGGCGTAGGAAAACCAGCGAAGACCGGCCCCGCTGCCGTCAACGTGAACTTCCCGAGCGATCTTAGTCGTCTGAACGGTGTAGACGTGCAGGTTGGAATTGCGAACAGCTTACTGCGCATTTCGTCGAGTGCACTCGGCAAATGGTGCAAGGCGAACGAGATCAACAAGGTGAACCTAATCGATGCGCTGGCCAAGCAGGTATCGCTAACCAACCTGAAGAACGCCCGCATGGGAGCCGGCACCGTAGCTGCTGGTACCAACGAGCACATCTTCGAAATCGATCTGCAGACGTCCAAAGACTTGGATTTTGTCAGTGATATGGTGTGATCAATGCACGTACTCGAACTAGCCCAGCAACGTAGACAGGAGATCAATATGGCTAAGAAAATTATGCAAGAGCCGGTCAGGGAGGTAGCGCACATCGTCTACTACCTGCACGGTCTGCAAATGTCGTTCGTCGTTCGCTACCACAAGATGACCGACGCGAAGAAACAATTCGACGGCCTGCTTAAAGCACGCGATCAGGCGAAAACGTTCACGCTTACCGGTCCCGCTAGCACCGCCGTTATTGCAGACGCCGGTGAGATCGCCACGTGCATGCTGGTGGACGTGGAAACGTCCAACTTCTTGATGGCCGATACGCAGAAGCGCATGAACGCCATGATGCAGATGCCGTAGCGTGCATGCCTAGTAAAGCGCGTATGAGAACCTCGGTGTCCGCAGTGGAATGCCCCCACTGCGGATACGCCTACTCCCAAGCCGTGCACGGTCGCCAAGCTGAGCGAGGCTACCGTCGAAACCGGAAGTGCATGAGCACTATGTGCAGGAAAGGGTTCGTGACCTATGAAATCAGTTTTACTCAACTCAATCGCTGGGTCATCGACGGGAACGCCCCTTTTGGGCGATCTCTTGAAGGTAGAAAAGCGGAAGCTCGACTACGTGGCCAACAGGAGTGCACCGACGCTGGACGACATATTCGCGCGCGTCAAAGCAAAGAAGCTGTTAGGGAGTGAGAACGTCAAGACACTTTTCGACAAAGTGCTGACGCCGAAAAGCAATCTCACTAGCCACATCGAGCAGTTTAACTTTGGCGTCCTTCGAATGAAGGACATCATCGACGCGGAGCGCGAGGGGCACGAGTTCATTCGAGAGGGGCTGTTTCAGCTACCGTACCCTGTGTGCCTGTATCGGTGCCAAGTGCACTATGAGGAAGGCCCCCCGGTGGGCATGGCGCTGCTGCTGGTCGACACTTACAACCCTTCGAGCCCGGTGCATGTAGGCGACGGCAACGACCGGGAGGGCTACGCATGTGTAGCCTTCACCATGTCTGACACGCACATGACTGCGATGCACACGATCAATACTCTGGGCTGGAAGGAAGAGCCCACGGGCACCGCGGTGCAGTTTGAAATCCCAAAGGATGAGGCCACCTTCTGGGAACTGACGGCTTACACCGGGAGCGACGGCAAGAAGATGACGCTGCAGGACATGTGCGAAGGCTGTCAGCTATCGATCGGCCTGACGATGATCCTCAACACAAAAAACATCCACAAGGAGCGCGTCGCGCCGCCGACTAAGCCGAACAAGGCCCGTGAGCGAGCGGGCAAGCCGTTACTCCCGTGGGTAACCCGGGTCTATACCGGGGTGTATAACCAAGCGACCGAACCGGGTGAAGGGACGCATGCATCTCCGCGGCCGCACCGCCGGCGAGCGCACGTGCGCCACTACCCGGCCACGCCATATCGAGAAGCGTATAAGAAACCGATCGCCGCCATGCTCGTGAATTGGGATGGGAAGCCGCTCGAACGTGGGCAGTACGAGGTGCACGGTGAGTAAGCTGCGCTTTACGAAGGGAGAGCATGCCGTATACGGCCTGATCCCCGGGTACACCTCCTACACTAGCAAGCGCAGGGACTACGTGGCGGCGTTGCGCCACGGTATGGACCTGCTGGGGCCGACGTTCGTGTGCGAGGTGTGTGTGATGTGCAAAGGCACGACGAGCAATTCGGACGGGTACGCCTGCAGATACTGCGAAGGTACGGGCCTGACGCAAGGCTTCGGCTGCGCTGCGACTGTCAGCCAGCGACACCAAGTCCTTATCGCGGCGAGCCGGAGCATGCTTCTTAACTTCGATGTTGAAGTCTTGTGAGGCCAACTTCACGCCGACATGCCGAAAGGCTATTGCTCCACGAACCGATAGGTATCTTGTACGAACTGCATTACCGTCGTTGCCGCTGTGCACAAGCCACCGTCCTCTTGCATCCGGCGGACCTGCAATTACTCCTACGTGATGCGGCCAGACCACGACTGCGCCCACGGTGGGGCCTGCGGCGGCTGTTCCCTCGGAAGCCCAGTTTCTTGCGACCCAGAGCGACCGTTTGGCTAAGCCGAAGTATTGGTTCATGTAGATGCCGCACCAAGGTAATCTCCGAGCATCGGCACTATCACCGAGCATTAGGAGGCATGCTACGGCCATGGCGGCCAGCACCATAAAACGCTTCATGATGTGTTCCTTATCTAGTTGGGGGGTCCGTTGCGCCGCCACCCGCGATTTTGCTTCTCGGTGCGTACGCGTAAATTAGAGCGCGCGTTACCGCCGCCCTTGTCGAGCATGACTTTGTGGTCGACGTCCTTGCCGTCGAGCGCCGCCTTGCCCAAATCCTTCTGCATGATCGTGCGAGCCTTGTTCTGCAGGCCGCGCCGGCGGATCATCTCTTCACTGGAGTTGTAGCCGCGGTCCATCTTCTTGATCTGACCGGGTGTCCGGTGAGAACTAGGATCGCGCTTTTCGCCATTCTCTGCCAACGAACCACTCCTTGATGGCTTCGTACACGTGCATAACGAACACGATGATTGCTCCGCCGAGCAGAGAGAATACCGCACACGCAACTAGGATTGCAACCCAGTCCGGCACATCACTGAACATTGTAGTAGTCCTGCCGATCGAGGATGTGCTGGTCGCGCTTGTTCGGCTTGATGCCGCGCACGGACGTCGCCTTATCCGCTTCCATTTTCTTGAGCTTTGAGGTGAGTTCTTTCGGCTTGATCTGCACTTCGGACGGCTGTCCTTGGTTCCACTTCGTAATGGCCGCCATCGCCGACTGCTTGCCCTGCGGGGTAGCCGACGTCCACGCATCCACCAGCGCCGTGCGCTTGTCCTTCTGCGCAGCGCTCTGTCGGTAGTACGCGCTGTTCGACGCACCCTCCTCGGCCTCGCGCCCCGAGCCGAAGCCCAGCGACCGCTGCACTGTCTCTTGGAAGCCATACGGCGCGCTGGTCTCGGCACCGGAAGCCTTCTTCTTGCCTTCCGTCGCCTGCCTGTACGCGCGCAGCACGTCGCTCGCACCCTTGATGGGCACGAGCTTCTCGGCCGCCTTCAGGTAGTCGCCGTTCGCCGCGAGGCTCAGGCCCTTGCCCCAGTCGAAGCCGAGCCCAGCAATCGGCCCACCGACGCTATCGAAGAGCCACGACTTAACGTCGGCGTCCTTGCCGGATCGGGGCTCGCCGAATGACGTGACGCTATCAAGGCCCATACGGCCCAAATCAAGATTGAGCAGGCGAGGCAGACCCCGACTAAAAACTTCACCTCCGGTTTTCCCAAAGACATCCGCTGCAGCCTTTCGCACCTTGTCCTCGACATCGTTCCACTGGGTGCTGGTGACAAGGCCCGTAGCCATGACGAGATACTTGAATGGTTCGGTCGGCAAGCCCAGAGCACCCGCCATTGCCATATGCGTGCCGGCGAGCGCAATGAGGGTTTTCACGGCTTCGGCGCGATCGCCGGGGCTGGCGTTGCGGAACGCACGCCCGATCTGCCCGCCGATCAACTGGTACATGCCCTGCCCGTACTTCTTGAACTGGAAGGCCATCTTCGCCAGCGGGTGGTTCATGAAGGGTGCGCTGTTCGTCGGGCTGTAGTTGAACTGCGTGTTGTTGACCACGTCCTGCGCGTACGACATCGCCACGTCGTGCGTTGCGCCGCGGGCGCGCTCCAGCCGATAGGCAGCCAGAGCCGTCGTCATGCGGTTCACCGCTTCGACCGCACGCGGCATTTCGCGCGTTACCCTTTCAAGGTAACCGAGCGCGTTGTCGATCTTCCCGCCGACGCCGGTGTAGTCCTTCGTCAGGTTGCGGATTTCCATGCCCGCGTTCGGGTCCACCACGCCGTGCTCGACCATGTAGTCGAGCATCGCGCGCTCGTCAGCACTCTTCAAACCAGCCTTGGCATTGGCAATGAAGTCGTCCGGGGTACCGTTGCCCTTGAGACGGCGCAGCGTCTCCTTGGCCCCCAGTTTCAACGTCTGGAGGCTCCCGAGATCATTGTAGGCCCGGCCCATTTCCATAACGCTGCGCGCCACGCCGTGACGGCCGGCCAGATACGGCATGGTCACCATGGCGGGCTGCATCGCGTTGATCACCGAGTAGGCCGGCGAAGCCAGCTTGTCGATGAAGCTGACTGCCATCGCTCGCTTGATGATCGGAGAGAACTGCGAGCCGCCTTCCTCGAAGCCGTTGTCGCCCTGCACGCGCCGCACCACCTCGTTGCGGATCGACGTGCGGCCGTACTGGTTGGTCTTGCTCTCGTCCTGCTTGAGACGATCTTCCATCGCCTTCATGCCGGCTTCCACCTCCGGCATGTGCTCCAGCTTCGCCAAATAGCGCGACGAACTCTCGCCGTAGTCGCCTAGATTTTTGACGAGGTCTTCGCTGTAACCAACCACGCCACGGCGCGGCAGTGCCTTGGAGGCGATACGGGTCGAACCGTGGGAGGCGGCCGCCGCCTGCTGTACCGCTTCGCGCAGCATTGCCTGCTGGGTCGGTGTCGACTGTTTGTAGGCTTCCGATTTCTCCAGCCGCTGCACGAGGCTCTTGAGCGAGCGCGATAGCTCGACCGACGCCCGGCCGCCGACTTCGGTACGGCGGGGAACGACCTTGTCCATGGCCAAGCCATTCGCGGCAAGCTCATTGGAACGGCGCTCTGCAGCGCGATGACCATCAACAAACTCGACGTGCTCATTTTGCACTTCGACGCGCCAACGGGGTACAGCATTCAGGTCCTTCGCCGAGACCTTGTGCGTCTGTCCCGTGGCGGGATCGGTCTCGTGCATCTCGCCCGTGGTCTCGTCCACCCAAACCTTTTTGACGGTGGCTTTCAAGCTGCTCTTGTTCGCATAATCAGTCGCCGCCTTTTCAGCGGTGAACTCGAACTCGTTAGGTGCAAGCGCCTTCGCGCCGGCGGGGGCAGCGACCGCATACTTCCCCTTCACGACATGGTCGCCGCGGCGCATCAGCGGAACGTAGGGGCCTTCGATCTTCGATAGCTCTCCCGCCTGTTCGATGACGTCGAACATATCCTCGCCAACGCGAAGACGATCAGCGTCAGTAGCAGTGCCCTCATGAATGCGTTTTGCCAGCGCTGCGTCGTCAATGCCCATCCCCTTGAGCAGCCGGTTCTCAATGATCTGCAACGACATTGCATTCTGCGTATCGCGGAAGTGCTTGGTTACTTCGTGCCAAGCCTCCTTGTAATTCGCAGGGAGGTTTTCGTATCGAGCAGCCAAATCGGCATGCTGGGCCTTCGCCCAAACGGCGTCGCCAACAACCCGCTTCTTACCAAGGTGGGCATTCTTGGGGTCCGTAAGCGCCACGTCGGGGTGCACATTCGCAACAGTCGCATCGTGTAGCAGCGAAGTAAATTCACGATACGTCTCCGGGCTGGCGGAGCGCAGCGCCATCACCTTGCGGATCAGCGGCTCGCTCTTGCTGAAGATACCTTCCGAGGTAACGCGCATCTTTTCGATGGCGTTGTAGATTTTGCGCACAGGGTTGCCTTCGCCGAAATAATGATCGGCGATCTGCGCGATGTTATCGAACGTGCGGAGCTTAAGTGCAAACGGCGCACGCTCCATGGTGTTGGTGTCTTCCCGGAGCCGCTTCACGGCGTCAGTTGCCTGCTTGACGAAAGCGTCGGCACCGTCGTTCACGTACTGGATGGGCCCGCGCTCGCGTAGCCGACTGTACGCCAGCCGATCGCTGTTGCTGGCGTCGGCGTAGTTGCGCTCGAAGCGCTTCTCCAGCGTCTCTCCGACACGCATGATGCTGTCAAGCACGCTGTCGAATTGCGGCATGTGCCCGGTCATCTTCTCGATGGCGCGCTTCACGTACCCGCGGAACACATCCCACATCGACATGGACGCGCGGCGGTCGAGCCCGAGATAGCTCTTCAGCACCGGGTCGGTCACAGGAATTTGGGACAGCAGTTCTTGAAAACCGGGGTTCGAGAACGCTTCGGCGATGAACTCTTTCTCGTTCGTAAACGCATATCGCGTCACGTCACCTTCCGGATTGAAGGTGCCATACACCTCTTCGACGCGCTGCGCCCGGACCGGGTCTTCCATCCAGTCCGATGCAACGCGCATCAGCTTGTTGATAATCTGGCGTGACGCAGGATTGGCGTCGATCTCGCGCACGGTCACCGCATGCGCCACTTCGTGCAGCATGACATGCGCGAGACCGCCGTGCTCCATGCCCTGCTTATTCAGGCTCTCTTTCAGCGCGATGTGGCTGTTGCCCTTGTCGTCCACCCAGTGCATGCCGGCAGCCGCGGTGTTTTCCGGGAACGCCTTGGCCCACCGACCTTCGTCGAAGTAGTGCACGGTGAAGTCTGTCTTGTCGGCCAGCTTCTGGAAACGAGACAGGAAAAACCGCGCGAGCGTCCCACTGATGCCGGGAATTTTTTCGAAGTTGAAGCGCTCCAGTTCGTTCGCAAGATAGTCGCTGCGATTAGCCAGAACGCGCTCGCCACCCTTCGAAAGGATGAAGTCCGACACTACCCGCTCGTTCTCGCTAACCGGCCGATACGTGCGATCGGGCGTGTAGTCGTTAGGAGCGGGCTGCAGCACATGCTTCAGGTGCGGCTCCGTGGTGTCTGCTTCCTCGATCCACGTCATCAACTCCGGCCGGGTTACCTCGTGCAGGTACCCCATCCGGTCGGCAGCGCCGCCGTCGTTGAACGCCTTCTCGTAGGTGCGCTTTACGTGCTCTTCGTCTTTGGCCCGGAAGAACACCTTGTGCTCGTCGAACTCGCCGGTGCGCCGGTCAAGCTGATCCAGAACGAAAGTCCGGCTACCGTCGCGGAGATCATAAGCATCGATATGATCTCCATCAGCGCCCTTGGTGCGTCGGATGTAGCCGTAATCGGCCGGCATCCGAACGGACCAATCTCCCGCCGGGCTTCGCCCCCGGCGAATAGAGCCGCGGGGATTTTCGATGGTGAAGTCGAAGCCTTCGACACGACGGTGCCCCTTCTTATAGTTGCCCGCGGCCTTCTGGGCTTCGCTCGGGTTGGCAGCGACTACTTCGCCGGCGGGCTTACTCTTCGTCGGTGGGCGACCGAACTTCGCGTTCATCTCCGCGATCAGCGCGGCTTTGCGCGCCGCGTCATCTGCCAGCTTGTCGCCCGACGCGGCCTTGGCGCGCGTGACGACAGTCTCCTTACCACCCTTGAGAGCAACCTTGCCCTCTTCCGTACCAGCGTCGAGCACCATCGCCCGGCCGCCAGTCCGGCTACCGGTTTCCAGCGTGTCTTCGGCTTCCTTGACGGTAGGGGTCTTCTCGATGGGGGCCTCGCCCGCGACTTCGGCAGCGGGGGCTTCCTCTTGGTACTCGATCTTCGGCGCGGATGCTTCGCCGGCCGTCTCCGACTTGCGGGCCATCTTGGCATCGCCTTCGGCGCGGCGATCGCCGAGCATGTCCTCGCTGAAGCCGCCACGCACCTCAAGCTCTGACTTGCGGAAGCGCGCAACCGCTTCGGTCAGCTTTGCGCCTTGCTTGTTCTTCTCCTTCGCCTGCACGAGTTCGTTCGCCAGCGTGAGAAGCTGTACGCCCGGCTCTTCACTCACCGACTTCAGGTCTTTGCCGCGGCGCAGCTTCTGCTGGATTTGAACGCCGGCTTCCTTCGCTTCGGCCACCATGCGCTGCGCGCGAGCGACCACCGCGTCCCGGTCCGGGATTTTCCGCAGGTAGTCGGTTTCGTTGTCGCCTGGCGGATGGCGGTCAGCGATCTCCTGCGAGCGCCTGACGCGATCAGCTTTTGCTTCGTCGGCGGCCTTGCCCTTGTGGCTTACCTTCTCCTTGACCGGGACAGTGTTGCCTTCGGTGTCGCGGATCGGGTCGAGGTTCTCGTCGATCTTAACGTCCTTGATGCCGAGGTTCTCGGCAGCGTCGAGCTTCGCCACTTGGTCTTGTTCGCCGACACGGCGCAGCACCCGGCCGGTGCGTGGAGGGCCGGCCGGGGCCGCCGCTGGAGCCGCAGGCGTAGGCTTCGGCTCCGCGACCATGTTGCGCAAGTTGACGGTCTGCTCGGGCGTCTCGACACGCACGATGTTGCCCGGGGTCTTGCCTGCCTCGATAGCGCTGATCTGTGACGGTGCGGTTTGGTCTGTACCCACCGCGGCCTTCACTTCGATGCCGGCAGGGGTGCGTTCGGTAACTGTTACCGCTTGCTCGCCGCCGGCGATACGCGCCATGGCTTCCGGCTTAGATACCGGGCCAAGGCCGAGAAGCTCGTTCTCCCGCCCTTGCTTGGAGAGAGCGTTGATCTCTTTCACGCTCGTCAGCTTCGGATCGAACACGAACGTGCCGCGCGCGTTAGTGACCTTGCGCAGTCCTTGGGGGAGCATCACCGGGACCGGCGTGCCCTTCGGATACATGACTGCTTTGCGACCACCCTGCCCAATCTGCCTGATCTGCGCTTCGAGCGAAGCCGGTTTCTCGGGCACGTTCATGCCCGTATCCATGGGCACATCTACCGTAGGCTCCGGTACCGAGGCCTCTCGGACAGGCTGCGACACTATGTCGCGGGGTTGGGTGTTCTGGACCGCCTGAGCAACCTGTGGAGGGGCCGCCGGCGCGGGCGCAGGCTCTGGTACCTGCGGGGTAACCGGCACCGGGGGCTGTTCAGCCGTCAGGCGCTGGAGCGCGCCCGCGACATCCGGGGATTGACTGGTAGGCTCCGTGGCGTTCAGCGCAGCCGTCTGGGCCGCGTCCGGGGCGTCCGGCGTCGTCTTCTCTACTCCTGCAGCGCCCCGCTCGCCGGCCTTCTTTTTCGGTCCCTTCGGGTACTCTCGATCGGAACGCTCAGGAGCATTCTGTGGATTGCCAAGCTGAGCGCTTTCGACTGGCTTACTCGGCATACTTGTTGCTCGCGACGTCTCAGACGGCTGTTGCGAAGGGACTGTATCAGCCGACGCAGGGGACTGCACGGTGTCAGCCGTATCGAGTGCCTTCGTAAGACGCTCGGTTGTCGAAGGTTTAGGGGCTTGCCCACGATGCAGGACAGCGCCCGCAACGCCTCCAAGCATGCCTCCGAAAGCGCCTCCCTCAAGGGCTGCGTTGGCGGTGCGTGCATAGTCAAGGTCCTTTGCAAAGTTGGCTTCTACATCGGCCTGCTGGGCGAGGACATCCGCGACACCAGACTGGAGAGCGTTCGTGCTCGCTCCTTCCAGTGCGCTAATTCCACCGGCGGCCAGTGCTCCTCTTTCGCTAGCGCCGATGACATTGCCAGTGCCACCTGCAAGTCGACGGGCAGCGGTGCCGGCCGGCCCGACCACCGCCGCTCCCGCGCCGAGGATAGCATTGATGGCCGGTGCCCACCCTTGCGCCTCACGGTTGAAGCGAACCCGCGCATCCTTTTCATCCATGGAAGATCGGAGCGCGGCGTACTTGGGGGACTGTGCCTGAAGCTCTGCATCAGGCATCTCATCCAGTTTTTTATAGAACTCATCCAGACCTTGCCCTGCAGCGAGCGCAGCGCCACCGCCGGCGACGGCCATGCTCGCACCTATGGTGTTCGCAAGTAGGCCGCCGGGGATTGCCAGCGCGACAATGGACGGCGTCATGCCGGTGGTCTTCAGTGCCGTAGCGAGTACCGGCCTATTCCAAAACTCGTCGGAGGTGAGCGACGCGGACATGAGCTTGCGCGTCTCGGGATCGTATGTGTCCCGAACAGCTTCCGCCCCCGCACCGAAAATTTTCTGAAGGCCCTGCGCAATGTCCGCGCCGTTGGGGGACTTGCCAAGCTCGTAGAAGTATCGAGCACCGGCAGCAATGTTAGACCCTAGTTGCGCACTCTCGGCCCCCAACACTTTTCCGAACTCGCCTGCGCCAACATCCGGCTGATCGGGGATCGCGCCGGGTACTTGGCCGAGGTCAAAATCGGGCATGTGCCTGCTCTTTTACAGGGGACTGTCGTAAGTCTCCGGGATCGCACCTGCGCCCGGATTGCGGAAGCGGCCAGCGAAGTCAGAGACCATCGGTGCCACTTTGCTGATATCCGATCCGACACGCTGGCGCAACTCGTCAGGCACCGCTCGCGACACCGCACCGCCGGCTGCCTCACCCATGGCTCCGATCGCGGTGCCGGCTTCGCTAGCAAGGTTCGCGACACCGCGGCCGACTTGCTTCGCTCCGTCGATCGCCTGATCCATGCGCGTCGGCTTCTTTGCGTCTTCTTTCGCCTTGTCCTCCGTTGCGTGTAGCGCACGTCGGTTCGCAGCCTGAATGTTGAGGAGCCGATCGAAAGCGTCGTCATCGAGCACGATCTTTTGGCCGTCCGCGAACTTGATCGAGTTCATGCCGTTTTCGGACGTGGTCTTGTACTTGTCGTTCTTCGGATCAGTGAGTGCCTGCGCCGATGCAACAGCTTCGCGCGCTGTCGCGTTCGGATTTGCCTGCATGATGTGCGTCGCACCGTCGCGGAGATCGCCCCAGTATTTGTCGTCGACTTCCTTGCCCGAATTTTTCTTCTTCCACGTTTCCTGCAGCTTGGTGATTTCAGGGTCGAGCAGCTTTTCATCCCGAGCCGCCATGTCCGAAACCTTGTCGCCGCCGACCGCCGCCTTCTTGCCGCTCTGGTTACCCTGCTGGGTACCCTTGGTCGCGCCCTCTCGGGCGGCAGCGGCGGACAGGATGCTCTGGTCGAAGCCACCCTTGGTGAGGCCCATCGCCGCCTGTGCGAACTCCTGTGGCGACGCCACGCCCTTGCTGATCGTCTTCCCGTTTTCGTCGGTGTAGTTGTACTGAAGCTTGCCGTCCTGAGTGACCACAAGCTGCATGTCGCGGCCGTCCGGCACGTTCGAGTACGCCTTGAGGGCGGCCTTCGTGGCCATGTCCATGTTGCCGTGTTCCGCGGCAGCCGCTGCGATCGCGGCGTAGCGCTGTGACGCCAGCCGGAAATGCTGGAGCATCTGGAACGCGACCTTGTCGGCGCGGCCGGGATCGCCCTTGTTCGCCCAGTACTGGTAGACGGAGCCGAGCGCGGCCATGTTGCGCTGGCTATCGGTGAGCCGGCCTTCCGGGTCAACCGCTTTGCGAGCGGCGTCCATCTCTTCCGGGGTCAGTGCATCCTGCCCCTGTGCAAGCGCAAGCGCCTGCTGGCGCGAACGTGCGCCGGTGCCGCGGCCGCCGAGGCCCATGGATTTCACGCCGTATCCGTAGCCGCCACGCACGGCGTCCGACACGAGTTGCGGCGAGATCACGCCCTGATATCCAGCCTGCGGGAGACCGGACGCGGGGCCGCCGCGGCGCGCTGCGCTGAAGTCTGTAGCGGCCGACGTACCGCCTAGCGGGGGCGCGCCAACGCCGACGTCATCCACATCCGCATCGGGCTCTACTACATCAGGCTCTGAATGGTCCGGGATTGCGCCGCCATCGGCGTAAAAAATGCGGCCGTTTCGCTCCCGCGAAATGCCTTTGCGGTCGGCTTCCAGATCGTCGGCCGTGCGCGCTGCGCGCGACATTCCTAGCTCAATGTCGTTCCCACGCCACAACAACCCCGTGTTTTTTCGAGTGCGGTCGTTCTCTTCCATGCGACGGCGAAGAAGCTCTCGTCCGCCATCCGGGATAGCGCCGCCTTCTTCATAGGCGTACAGGTCCTCTCGCGGGGCGATAGCGGGTGCCGCAGGCGCTGCGCCGGGCGCGGGCGCAGCCATTCCCGGGGGGAGATTGCCACTCCCCTGATAGCCACCGATGTCTTGGTCGGCTTTCCTCATACGCTCCGTCAACGCAGAGGTATATGCGCGCGACACCGGGGCGTTCTTCGTTTGCTCGCCGATCAACGCGGTACCAGCCCGCGTCTTTTCGAGACCGGCACGGGCGGTGTCATCCGCAAGCTTCAGGCGATCCGGGTCGTTCTCAACCGCGGTCTTTTTTTGGAGGCTATCGGTGCGCGCCTTGGTGTATTCCTCGTCCGTTTGAGCGCCGAGGATTTTCGTCCCCTTTTCCCACGCGCCGAGGAAGTCCTTCATCTCTGCCGAAAAGCTCATGTCAGCACACTGCTCCCTGCGCCATGCGGCGAACCGGGCCGCCACGAACGTATGCTTGCGAACCGGTGTCCTCGCCGACCGCCGGGCCTATCGGGCGGTTCGCCTGTTCGGGCGACTGGCCCATGGCAGTGCGAACCTTCTTGATCAGGTCTTGGAAAAACTTCTCGCCCTGCCACGCAGCCACGTCCTGCGGGATAATCATCTCGCCGCCGTTGAGCCGAATTTGCGGGACGCCGGGCGCGCTCGCCTTCACGTCGTCGACGGCCGCGCCACGCGACGGCGAAGCTTCTGGCGGGATCACGCCGCCGTCCGCCGCATCCGGGATCGCGCCGCCTTCCGCGGCCATGAGCACCTTCGCGCCGATAGCCGCGCCGGTACCGAGAAGTGACCCGAAGCCCGACGAACTTTCGTTCGACGCTTTGTCGGCCTCCGCTTGGTTCTTGAACTGCGTGTTCATGGTGCTGGCCGCGCCGCCGAGCGCATTACCCGACGCCCCGGTCCATGCGAGGTCCGTCCCTAGAACATTCGCACCCGACGCGGTACCGGCGAGATTGTTGGAAACCGACGCCTGACCGGCATTCTGGCCCACTTGGGTAAGAGTAGAGCCTGTCCCGATATTCGTGTTTCCTTGGCCGAGCAGCGCCGCGTTAGCAGCATCGGCCTTCGTTTCGGCGTTGCGCGCTTCACCGGTACCCGCCGAGACCTGTGCAGCGGCGCGCTGGAGCCGCGCGCTCTGGTCGAGGCCGGCGAACCGGGTCGCCGCCGGATTGACGCCATAGCTCTCCAACTCCTGAATGCCCGCGTTGCGCGCCTGATCAAACGCCTGCCCTACCTGCGCCTGCGCAGCGCCCTGTCGGTCGGCGATGTAGTTGGGGTCGCGATACCGGTCGCGCTGGTCCCGGAGATACCCGGTCGCGTCGTCCACGGTCTGCTGGCCCTTCGCCAGCGCGTCCTTGCCGGCGGACACGAACGTCGAGCCAATATCCTTGAGCCCGGTATTGATCTGGTTGATCAGGTCCCCGTTGTTCTTCACCTGATCCTTCGCCCATGCGTATGCCTCGTCCCCGCGAGCGGTGGCGTGCGCTGCGATCGAATTGTAGGCGTTGATGATCGGCGAATAGTCCGGAGCCGTGGGGACCTTCTGATCGCTCATTGCTCGTTGCTCCTAATGGACGTCGGCTTGATCTTCAGCCAACGACAGTCTTCCTTGCGCATGGACATGATCAGCAAATCACCGTCCTTATACGCGTCTTTGATCCTGCATTCTACCTTAAACCCCAGCCGCTCGTTGAACGCAAGTAATTCCGAGTTCGACGACGGTATGGTGCCGCAGACCTTGCCGACCCCAAGCTGGACGAACGGGTAGTGGAAAAGGGTCCACAAAAGGTCTTTCGTCATCCAGTTCTTTTCGAAACTGCCTTGATGCATGAAGATGCAGTTCGAGATGAAGCCCTCGTAGATCACGCCGCCCAACAGGTCGCCGTCTTCGTTAGTTCGGCTGATCACTTTGTCGGCGTATGGGTTGAAGATGCGCGGGATAACCTCCGCGATCGCATAGCCGTGGGGGATGTTGTTGAACTCGATCATCCTGCCGACGTCGGTGTTCTGGGTATTTGATCCGGCGTGATAAGCCCGAGCGCGAGCAAATCTTCCCACGTTACCGCGGAGAAACTCCGGGTGCCGCGCTGCTGGGTCAGCACTTCTATTGTCTCTTTGAGCGCGGCAGTGGTGTCACGCACGCTATTGATCTCGGCAACTGGTTCGGGGATAGCGGGAAACCTAGCGGACATTAGACGGTCTCCAACTCTTTGGCGCTGCTCGCTGCTTGTAGCGACCTGATCTCGACACCGCTTTCAACTTCAAACTGCCAGAAATCAGCCTTGAACCCGGACGGCATGCGCCACTGTTCCCCGCTACTGATAAGCTCCCGGGTCATCACCAGCTTGTCGTTGGCGTAGACGCGGACGATGCCCAGCTTCGGCTGACGTAGTTGGAAGTCGTGCAGGCCGACCTGCGTACCACTCTGCGCCGCGGTGACGTTGAACTTGTAGTATAGATACGCCGCTTGCGACGATGCTGTAATGGCGTAGATGCGCGTCTCGCCAGAAGAGAACCCGGGCTGGTTCGTGCGGGTGTCGAGCACCGTGTAGTTCACACCGTCATTGGACCCTTCTAGTGTCCATGTCTTCGGCGCAACAA
>OFQZ01000376.1_pt1 | contig 15898 bp, 17 predicted proteins | sample 1543011 | NCBI WGS metagenome assembly OFQZ01 (sample SAMN07774216, study PRJEB24372) | wastewater metagenome | isolation source: Exp Tend NO 0WW | collected 2016-02 | reverse complement strand
TGATTATTCCGATTTCCCTTCTCTTGTTCTGGTTTTACAAATGTATTGGAGTGGTTGATGAAGGTTGGCATAAAAATATTGTACGCCTTAATCGCTACCATCGAACTATTAGTGGATCATCGAACAGGAAAGCGGATAAGAATGGAAAGCTTTCAACTTTACCAAACAATGCCAAAAACAAAGCAAAGTTATTCTGGATTTGGTACGGTATAGACAAGGTAAAATACCGTCAATTTCAGTGGGCTGAACCACGCTCCGCTGATTCAATCAGCGATTCGGAAAATATTATTTGGGGTGAAGATGATGCAATTGTTTCTTATTATCGAAACGAACGCACAAATCGCCATAAAGATCAGCATGATTATCGGTTTGTTATAAAAAATTTAGAAACCGGTGAAAAAAAAGATGCCGACCCAGATAAAGATGCCCCCGAAAATATCAAGATTAACTCACTTATTAACGCAGTTGTTAGAATGGAAAACCTCTATGACGCAGAATTTCGTGATGGAGGAGATGGTGGATGGTGGAATAGTATGCTTGCAACACTCACTGGTACGCTTGGAGAAGTTATATCTTCAACAACGTATGCTGACCTGCCTAAAGCACGAGGTGAAAACATTAGAAACATTCTTGTAAAAAATGTGGAGCCCGAGATTTTACCAATACCTAAACCTGGTGAGCAAGTTCCAACCTTTTATTTCAAGGATGCTCAAGGCAATCGTCGTTCTGAAATAACATTTATTGAGCGCGTTAACTATGAAATGCTCGAAATGAAAAAGTACGGCGTATCCTTGGTGAACATCTCACTTTTAGATTACGAAACCACAGATAATTCTAAGGAGTATCAGAACGCTCTTCAAGAGTTAGCTGTTGCGAAAGTTAGGAATCTTGCTGCAGATGAAACATCTTCTGCCTTAAGAAAAGAGCTTGAACCAAAAAAAGAATTTCTCAAAGAAGTTTTGAAAAACAAAGCGGATCAAGAGATACGAGTTAAGGGAACAGAGGATGTAACTGCGGTAAAGAAAGCGCAGGCGCAACCCCAGCTCAGGGTAATTGTGGAAGGATCAAATTCGCAATCAAGCTCACTCGATGTAAATAAGTTAATTGACACAACGATCGGGCTTGAGCTTGCTCAGGAAATAAGAGATGAAGGTAATAATTCTAGTAACCAAAAAACTAAAAACAGTAAGAAATGAAACTGATCATTATTATTTTGGGAAGCCTACTACTGTTTTGCCTGTTTCTTTACTTCGATAAAAGAAGTAGAGGTCGTGGTAAAAAATTAGTAGGAACATTAAAGATGTTCCGAGAAATCAAGTTTAACTCTAAACTTGCCACACGGATCATCGGGGGTGTTTTCGCAATCTGTTTACTGGTTTACTGGGCGCCGTCAATTGGACATTGGTTTGAAGCAAGTGCTCAAAAAAGTTCTGCTGAGGCACACGCACTTGCGGTAAAGGATTATGGTCCCGCACCATGTATTCCACAGTACCAAACAATCCCTGATAAACTCAAAATCGAAAAGCTCACGCTTTCAACGACAGAGTTATCACCAGGAATTGCGTACGTATATTTCCGTGATTCAAAAACGTTCGACATACAACTAACAAAAAACACTGATGTCAAACTTAGTTTTGTTCCGCTTATAACAGGGAATCCGTCATGGGAATACACCCCAGCATTGCGTATGCCAGGAGAAAGATCTAATCTCAAAGGAAGCGATTTGGACTTCAAGAACTCTATTTACTACATCACAACAACAGCAAAAGTTTCGGTTGTAGTGGTAGGAAAATTAACTGAAACAGATCCAAACGCAAAACATTTACGTTCTTTGCACTAAAGGCACAAGGCCGGCTCATAAGAGTCGGCCTTTTTATTATGTGCTTTAGTTTGGGAGTTTGAGGTCTGTGAGTGGGGGTGGATCAAACTTCTGTTCCTTTTGGTTGATTGTTGCACCCTTGATTCCGAACGTGCCGATAAGGATATTGATAATCCCCCACACCCCAAACATAATCAAGAATCCTACAATCCCCCAGAGCATATGCTGTTTGCCTTCTCCGCGACTATCTTTGTTGTCTGCCTTGCGGATGAATTGCATCAATCCCCAAAGGAATACCACAAGCGCGATAATGAACGCGAATTCAATCGCGGGGTTGATGATCTTGGCATTCAATTTGAACAACAAGTCATCGACAGAATCAGCATATGCGATCCACAACATACGGAATGCTTAGATCCTGCAACGAATACCGTCCCAATAAGTACCTGGAGGACAGCTAATACCTGGTGCTTGGTTGTTGTTGGTACCAAGTGTGGTGCGAGCGATACTGATGATACCCCATACAGATACTGCAACGAAGAGTCCGATAAGGCCGTTGATCATCACGGTGCGACGATCTTTGAGCTTACCTGGATCCTTTTCTGCAATGTAACGAAACACGTTGATGAGGAACCAGAGTGTCATCAAGACCATGATCACGGTGATCGCGGTACTCAACCATCGACTTCCTGCATTAATCCACCCATCAATATAGCCAGGGTTTGGTGTGTTTTGTGCAAGCGCCAAGAGTGGCATCGCGAGCATCGTACTGAAAGAAATAAGTGCTGTTTTTTTCATAAAATACGTTATTTATTAATTACCTGGTAATGATAAACAGGTACACGTAGTATAGCATCTAAAAAGATACTACAATACTATTTTTTGAGGATACTTGTCTGGAGCATTGGCACTGCAGATGAATCAATACCAAGCGTCGTACTCAATATCTTGATAATGCCCCATACGGACGTCATGACGAAGAGTCCAATGAGCCCCCAGAGGATGAACTTCTTCCCCTCTTCTTTTTTTGTTGAGTCAGCGGCAGCAACGAATCGGAATACACCCCATAGGAAGAAGAGGAATGCAAGCACAAATATCATTGGGATGATCACCACGACGATCACACATTTGATCCATATCAAAATATCGAGAAGTGAGAGGAATGTAATCGAGCTACACTGTGAAAGTTGCGCAGAGCTTGCTTGTGGTTGCCCGGCTCCCTGTGTCGGATCTCCTCCTGTAGGACTACCGTTGAGTGCATCGAGTTGCTGTGTCACGCTCCCGAGTGTACCAAAGGGGTTGTTCTGCTGGCACTGTTCCCACATCGGATCACCAATCGGCACACCATTACAATCACCTGAACCAGTAGAACCGGAGGTTGTTGTCTGTGATTGGCTGGTCTGGGTAGTATTTTGCTGATCAAACTGCTGGTTGACTTCAGTTGTAGACGACTGCGTGGTACCTCCTGTCGGAGAGACAGTGACTTGAGTGGTATTTGTCGGAGTATTGGTCGAACCGGTAGACGCAGGTTCATTTGTTGTCGTTGTATCCCCTGTTGTCGGCTGATTGTCCGTACCAATCGTCTTGGCACTTGTAATGGTGGTAGAAGTGATAATCAACAAGATACCAAATATAGCTAGAATCTTTTTCATATACTAACTCGTGATTGAATTAACAGTGCCAATAATTGCATTCGTAATCGTCCATGCACCCAAAATAAGTAGTGTGCCAATAATCGTGTACCAAAACATTTTTTTTGCATCTTCGAGATCTTTTGGATTGCCTCGCGCGAGGATGAACTTCAACCCTGCCCAGATGAAAAACACGACAATGAATGGGATGGCGATCTTGATGAGTGTATTGACGAAGAATCGCACCGCGTCCTTGATATTGTCTATTTTGAGTGGATTCTTGAGTGCAATGTCGAGTTGGAATCCACTCGCACGAACTCCTGACGTTGTACAACTAGCACAAGTGGTATTGACTCCTGGATTGGCAACGTTTGGTGAAGGATTTGCTTGTGCAAACACTGATACCGAACTAATCAAAAAAATAGTAATGAAGAAACTGAGTAGTATCGCGAGAAATGATGTCCGTTGTTTCATATAAACTCAGTATATCGTACTTCTACTGTTGTAAAAACTCCACTCCTTGGGATTTGAAATCTTCATTGAGGAGCGTAACCATGATGGTCCGCACGATGAGCCATGCGCACAGGATGAGAATGATCCCCCCAATAATATGTTGAAGCATACTTTTGAGATTTGCTTTCTTGCTAGCATTTCCTTGTGCCATGATGTACTGGTACCCCGCATACATAATAATGATAATGAATATCGGAATGAGGAGCTTGGTTATAAAAAAGGTAAGAAACTGATTGAGTAGTCTGAATACGTCAGTAAACGTACACTTATCGGTACATGGAATAATTTCACTTTTGACATCATCTTTTTTTTCTTCAGTTGCATTTGGAGAAAAACAGCTTGGATCTGGCTCAAGATCGATACTACCATCGCCATTTGTATCAACACCGTAATGATCGGCTTTCCCGTCTCCATCATTATCAATACCATCGTTGCATTGATTGACACCCGTGTTTGGAGTCGAGGTGTTTTGATTCTGAGTGGTAGTCTGAGGGTTTGTGTTTTGAGGATCTGTGACAGTCGCAACAACTTGGGTAGTAATCGCATAAGACACCGTCTGGAACGATTGTGTTGAGCCAGCTTGGGTTCCCGTGAGTATAAGTGTATACCCAGTCCCCGGCTGCAAACCGGTGATACTCACTGTGTTTTGGCTACCAGCAGAAATAGTACTTGTCACCCTCCCCGCTTCTACACCAGTCGCGGTATTCTTGGCAACAATAAGTGCATTAACGGTAGCAGTACCATTATTTGCAACACTGATTTGTATACTATTTGTCGTCGCGTTTGCTGTTGCTGTTACAAAATATACGGGGCTTTGTGCAAGTGACTGCCCTTTTGTCGTAACATCCCCAAGGTCTTCTGTGGATAATCCGGTGTATCCTGGTTTGGTGTAAGAAACACGAACAAGGTACTTCGTGCCTTGAGCAAGACCTGAGAATCTTTCTTGAAAGCTCCCATCTGTAGCAAGTGGGTTGTTTGTAGCGACACTAAACTCGCCTTGATTGATCTCTGAAGAGAACGATATCGGGTATTTCAACAAACTGAGATTTGCTGACTCTACTTGCGTAGGGACTTTTGCCTTTATTTTGACTGTTGCGGTAGTTGTAGTAGTACTCGTCGATACTGTCGAAAAAACTGGTGCAGCATGGCCAACAGAAAAGCCGACAAGTGAAAGAAGGATTGCAAAAGCAAAATATACTTTTTTATTTGACCAGAGATTGAATGTCGCGTGCTGCATCGCTTATTGCAGTGGTAGCATTAGCTCTACCACTCGTAACATTGGTAATCATATCACGAAAGATTTGCTCTGTTGCAACAGGGTTCGGATCTTGCCATGCAAATGATGCAACCGCTGCACGGAAAAATACGGCAACATACGGATTCGTTTGCTGTACAAGGAGCAGGTCGCGACGAACTGGTGGGAGCGAGAGTCGTTTTGAGAATGCATCCACGGCATCCTTGCTCGAGAGGACACCACTTGCCGCATATGCAGTGATGAGATTTGTCGACGCTTTGAGAATCCCTATACCAAAAAATGATCCGAAGGTGACCGGACGAGGATTCGCTGATGTTTGGAACAACTCTTTCACATCAAAATTGAGGTTTGGATTCTGTGATTGTATGGTAAAGAGCTCACTTGCGCGACCGATATAAAATGCTGATCTCCCCGCAATAAACATATCGAGGTCGTTTGGGAGTGCATTGTTCCATGAATAATTCGTATTGGTTGGATCTGAAAAACTCGTATAAAACGTAAGTGCTTGTGCAAGTGGAGAAGCCGACCCATCGGTAGTGGCGGTGTTGAGTGTGACGGTATTTGTATCAGTAGTTGGATTATAGGAAACAATAGTAGACCCCGCCTGAAGAAACAGCGCTGATATGATATCTCGGACGTGTGCAATATTGCCTGCGGTACCAAGCGCGATTGTAGATTGTGTGATTGTATTTCGTTTATCTTTTTTAGTAAGTACCCCGACAGATTGCTGAAGGTTGCTCCACGTAATCGGCGGAATGACAAATGAAGCTTGTGCCAATATGTCTTTGTTGTAATACACAACAAGCGGGTCAACAACGATCGGTTGTGCGATCACCCCATCCTTGGTCAAGAATACTTGTGCGCCATCAACGTTGGTATCACGATATGTTCGCTCAGGAAACGTCGTGTATGGCGTCACATATAGTTTGTCTTTGATACCTGAAAAGAGTTCTGAAGAAATGAGCACGAGATCTGGTTGTACCCCATCAGCAAGCGCGGTGATGATGTCTTGTTTGAATGTCTGAGGGTCATGCTCTACATATGAAATAGTGTATCCTGCGTTGCCAATATTGAATGTATCCAAATACGGCTGTACAAGTTCACGCGAAACAATCCCCCACATCACGACATTACCTTGTGGAGTCGCCGTGGTCGAAGATTTTGATCCAAATGAAATGAGTCCAGAAAACACAAGCACCGCAGCGCCAAAGACAACCACAAAGATAATAACGAGAATTGTTTGAAAATTAGATTTCATCGCTTATTTCTTGACGAGTATAGCATAGTGATGGTCCCCTGCAGGCAGATTCTCTGAAAGAAATGAAAACCCAAGTCGAGCACTGAGTTCTTTTGCTTGCTCTTTTGCAAAGACTGCTTGCGGACGAGGGCCCATACCGCCAAACGAATCAGTCCAGTCAACAATGAGTGCACGCCCACCTGGCTTGAGGACGCGATGCACTTCTTTGAAACAGCCTTGTTTATCATCGAGGTGGAACAATGCGTTTGAAAGAATCACAAAATCCATACTTTCATCTGCAAGTTTTGTTCCTCCAGAAATTTCGATATCCCCCCAAATCGGATGAATATTTGAGATCTGTAACTCAGCAACCTCACGCGTCAGACGAGCGACGATATCGCGATTGATTTCGATTGCGAACACGTTACCCTGCGTCACGATCTGCGCAGCAGCACGTGCAACAAACCCAGATCCTGCGCCAAAATCAGCAACACTGTCAGTGATTTGGAGATTACACGAGGCAAGCAACTGCGCCGGATCCATGAACATAGTAAATAGTATAGCAAAGAAAGTGAGAGGAGAGGTAGGAAAATAAAAAAATCCTATTTCTCAAAAGACACGAGCATTGGTTGCTACGAATGACTCTCCTTACGGCACCAGTCGCACCTCCAGAGTTCTTTTTCAAAATAGGATTTTTTATTTTAAGATTGAAGAAGTGAGCGCGGTAGTATCCTTTGTGAAGAACTGTTTGAGGTATCGCCGAGTTTTCGAAACAAAGAATACTATCGCGCAAACGAACCCTTACAAACAAGTCACTGACGCGAGACTGTCCCCTGGACGGAGCTTCATGATGGTAACGCCCTGGGTCTGTCTTCCTGATGAAGGAACAGTTGCGAGATCAACACGAATCACTTGACCCTTCTTTGACATTGCAACGAGCTCAGTACCATCGTGTACCACCATTGCAACCATAAGTGCACCTGTCTTTGGGGTAATTTTTGCTGTTTTGATACCTGAACCACCACGTTTCTGAATTTTGTATTCTTCAATTTCTGTTTTCTTGCCGATACCATTTGCGCCGAGTGTGAGCATGTACGTTGCTTCTTCGGTAGCCACAACATCAGCTCCAATGATTTCATCATTTTTGCCGAGCTTCATCGCACGGACACCACCTGCAGTGCGCCCCATTTCTCGAATATCACTTTCTGCAAAACGAATCGATTGGCCTTGTGTACTTCCGAGAATCACACTCTGACCTTTTTGTACGCGAAGCACTTTCTGCAATTCATCCCCTGCATCAAGGCGAATCGCGATGATCCCACTGCGACGAACGTCTTTGAAACTATCGTACGTAACTTTCTTCGCGGTCCCCTTCTTGGTAATCAAAAAGAGTGATGCTTTTTCTTCTTTTGCTTTCTTTGGAACAGCAAGAATCGAAGTAACCTTTTCATCTCCGCCGAGCGAGAGGAAGTTCATGATGCTCTTGCCTTTTGTTGCGCGTTTTCCTTCAGGAAGTTCGTACATTTTGATCTGGTATGCCTTGCCTTTGTTGGTGAAAAACAACAAATCGCTGTGTGTATCAGCAGTCATGAGCATCGTGACAAAATCCTCTTCTTTTGTTTCAAGATCAATCACTCCGACACCACCACGTTTCTGAATTTTGTATTCGCTCGGATCAGTACGCTTCACGTAGCCTCCTGCAGTAAAGACGAGCACTGAATCCTTCTCAGGAATGAGGTCTTCGTCTGAAATGGTTTTTGTACCACCATGTACCACCTTGGTCTTGCGCTCATCGCCGTATTTGTCTTTGATTTCACGGAGTTCATCCGCAATCACTTTGAAAATTTTCTTGCTACTTGCAAGCAACGACTCAAGTTCGGCAATCAGTTCTTGCTTTTCTTTTAGTTCGAGTTCGACTGCCTTGCGTTCAAGTCCGGCAAGTTTTTGGAGGCGCATTTCGAGGATCGCATCTGCCTGCAAATCTGAGAATTTGAAATCCTTCATCAGGTTGAGCTTTGCCGCTGCACTATCTTTTGATCCACGGATAAGGGTAATGATTTTGTCGATATGATCGAGTGCTTTTTTCAAGCCCAAGAGTATGTGTTCTCGGTCTTTTGCTTTTTGTAAATCAAATGCAGTACGACGACGAACAATAACCTCTCGGTGACCAATGAATGAAGAAAGAATTGATTTGAGTGAAAGTGTTTCTGGCACACCATCAACGAGTGCAACCATGTTGTAGTGGAACGCTTGTTCGAGTTGTGTGTGCTTGTAGAGATAGTTGAGAACCTTTTGTGGGTTCACGCCACTTTTGAGTGTAATAACGATTCGTGTATCTCCCGCAGAAAGATCATCGAGTCCCTTGATACCCTCAAGTTTTTTCTCTTGGACCAACAGCGCGATCGATTCGACAAACGCAGATCGAACAACACGATATGGAAGTGAGGTAATAGCGATTTGATAGACACCGCTTTTTTGTTCAATGATTTCTGTTTCTCCACGACAAATGACACCACCACGCCCTGTTGCGAGTGCGTGCACAATATCTGCTTTATTAAAAATAAGTCCTCCAGTTGGAAAATCTGGACCCTGCACCACATTGGCGAGATCTTCATTGGTTGCGTCATCGTTTTCAATCAAATGAAGTGTTGCGTCAATGATCTCACCGAGATTATGTGGCGGGATATTTGATGCCATACCAACGGCAATACCGAGTGTGCCGTTGAGCAACAAGTTTGGTACACGAGTCGGCAAGACAGAAGGTTCCTTGATAGTTGCATCGTAGTTGGGGCGGAAATCAACGGTATCCTTCTCAATGTCTTGCAACAATTCTGATGCGATTTTTGACATGCGTGCCTCGGTATAACGCATCGCTGCCGCACCATCTCCGTCGACAGAGCCGAAGTTACCCTGGCCTTGTACGAGTGGATATCTCGTCGAGAATTCTTGTGCGAGGTTCACCATCGCATCGTAGACAGATACGTCACCGTGGGGATGGTATTTACCCAACACGTCACCGACAATGAACGCGCTTTTGCGGAATTTTGCAGACGCCGTGAGGCCGTTCTTATAGAGTGAATACAAAATACGTCGATGCACAGGTTTCAATCCATCGCGCACATCAGGAAGTGCACGGTCAGTAATAACACTCATCGCGTAGTCGATGAAGCTCTCTCGCATCTCGGTCACAATATTGACCGGGAGAATACTCACACGCTCGGGAAGGTTTGTCGGAGGTTGATTGTCGGAAGATTTTTTCGCCATTGTATCGATATATTATAGCATTATTTTGGGTTTACGGATGATTGTGCTGACTGCAAAATTGTGTTGTAAAAATTGCGCAATCTCCCCACGCTCCCATTATCTTTGATCATTGGATGGCTATAGACGACAATAAGAATAACAACAAGAATGACTCCGACAACAGCGGTCCATACGAGTGCTAGTCGTTTGCGAACATGTACCGGACGTTGTTCGAGTGATCCCATAGAGGCTATGTTATGACTGTGGCGCAAGCACCATAATGAATCCTTCTTTACCATCAAGATCGCGACGTTTCAGCGTAGCCTTATCGAGTACTTCATTTTTTTCCTGCCCCCCTTCTTTGAGGAATCGCGCAAGTGAAGTACTATCATAATTCATCGGAATAATCACATTCGGGTCAAACGAAGTAGCAAGCTTGTATGAACCAGTCGGATCATCTCCCACAGAGACAAACAGCATATCCGCATTGCTGCCAATCTGTTTTGCTTCAGGAGAAAGCGTCTTGTCATCAGTGACAAGACCCAAGAATGCAATTTTGATCCCGTCGAGCTCAAATCCATACACCGTGTTGATCCGTTCTATCTTGTCGACAAGTACTGTACTCATTGCTCCACTAAAGAGAAGTCCTTTTGATTCGAACGATCCCGGTCCATCGATTACAAATGGCTCCTTCTCTCCGAGTGTGACTGTCTCAGGATCGTTACCTTCAGGAACATTTGTGGTAATCAGTGCGATATCAGCACCAAACCGAGATGGCTTGCTTGTCTTTGCAGGAGGGTTCGTCGCAATGGTGAGGTCCCCAAGGGTGAGTTTGAAATACGTGTTGCCGTAATATGTGATAACCATGGTCCTCAGTATAACAGACCAACACGAGATATGCAGTCTTGCCTGGATAGACCAAAAATGCTACTATGTGCCCACTCTTCGGAGTTAATAACAAACCTATTAAGAATAACCTCATATACGCACAAATCGGTATATGAAATCTTGGTAGGCAGTTCGGGCAGTACAACACGCTGTATCCGGATCGCCACCACTGTGGCGCATTTTTATTTTTATGCCAAGAACAAAGAAAACAGAAATTGAAGACCAGGTAGTTGAAACCGTAGAAGATACTGCGGTAGTCGAAGACACTGGTCCACACCGACCAGCACTTGATGAACTCGTCGAAGGACCAGTGATCGGTGTAGATAAGGCGGCGATTTACATCGACCTTGCACCGTTTGGAACCGGTATTATCTACGGTCGAGAATATATCGCAGCTCGTGATCTCATCAAGAAGACCAACATTGGAGATGTGATCAAGGCGAAAGTTGTCGACCCTGAAAACGAAGATGGGTACGTCGAATTGTCATTGAAAGAAGCAAAAGCCGCACTTATGTGGAGTGACGCAGAAGCTGCAATCAAGAACAAGACAATCTTTGATCTGACCATCAAGGAAGCAAACAAAGGTGGACTCATCATCGATTGGCAGGGAGTATCGGGATTCCTTCCTGCATCACAGCTCAAAGCTGAGCACTACCCTCGCGTTGAAGATTCAGACAAAGATAAGATTCTTCGTGAATTGAAAAAACTTATTGGAACCAAGCTTTCAGTAATCATGATTTCTGCGAATCCAAAAGATGGTAAACTCATCTTCTCTGAAAAGGACAACAACCCTGAAGAACGTCAGGAGGTGGTCAGTAAGTACGCAGTCGGTGATGAACTTGATTGTGAAGTGACCGGTATCGTTGACTTCGGTGTCTTCCTCAAGATCGAAGACGGTCTCGAAGGATTGGTACACATCAGTGAACTCGATTGGGGTCTCGTCGAAGATCCTCGCAGTATGTTCAAATTGAAGGACAAAGTGCGCGCAAAGATCATCGAAATAAAGGATGGTAAAATCTCACTCTCAATCAAAGCACTCAAAGACAACCCATGGAAAAGTTTCGAAGGGACGCTGAAGAAGGGTGATACCGTCAAAGGTGTTGTCATCAAGTACAACAAGCACGGTGCGCTCGTCTCAATCCGTGAAGGTGTCGCAGGGTTGGTACACAACTCAACATTCGGTTCAGATGAGAAGCTCCGCAGTGCGCTTCAACTCGGCCGAACGTATCCATTCACCGTCACACTCTTTGAGCCAAAAGAACAACGTATGACACTCGTCTACGGTGAACAAGCTGAAGAAAAGAAGGAAGAATAGATCAAATAATGCGAAAACCCGCTTCATTGTGAAGCGGGTTTTTGTTCTGGTAAAAAAGTTCGAATGTGCATCCATCCACCTTCAAGGTTTCTTTTCAAGAGCCAATTGCCGGCAGAAAATAATCTTCCGTTTATTTTTTCTCGGTAGATGTCAAGCCTCACGATAGGAACACCATTATCATCTCCAAACTTCACGTTCTTTATCACGTGGTCATACAAGATCATTGCGCATTCCCAATAGTCACCATGCTTGATAAACAACGCCTTGGTGACATTATTTCTGATTGTGTCAGCATCGTATGTTCCATACGTAACCGCAATCAGTGCGCTATCGCTTTCTGGTTGTGGTTCAATAAAAACATTACGCGCTTCACACAATACGAGAAACTCTTGTTTCGTCAGAGAAAATAATCGATTATCCTGGCAAAGCCGAGAAACAGTATCACCTGCTTTCAAATAGAAAACTGGTTTTTCCTGTGAAAAACATCGAGAAGTACTGAAGGTAGATACAACAAAGAGCAGAAGTAACTTTTTCATAACACTGATTTTTTTGCACTATAGCATCAAACCAGAGAGCAGAAAACTTAATTAAACTTGTTCATCACATCAGTAAATGGCATCGTCTCAAGTGACTTGATGATCTCGATTGCTTTTGTAATCCCCTGCTCTTTGAGCTCTGCTTCAAAAGGCGCAAAGTCAGTGAGGAGAAATTTTTCAAATCCATCAGGAGGTGCGATGCGTGGAAGCAGTTCTTCATGCATCGGACGTACACCAACACGAATACGGAAAAACGCAGTCGTCCCAATATGATCGATCACAGACTGCACACCATTGTGCCCTCCTGCACCACGATCAAATGAACACTTCACGCTTCCAATCGGGATATCGATGTCATCATACACTACAGCAAGTGGCGCTTGCCATTGTTTTGCGAGTGCGCGAGCAGCAGCGCCAGAATTATTCATCCATGTCGTTGGCTTCGCAAGTAGCAGCGCACCGAACTCCGCAACCATTGATTCAAATATTGCCTTCTCAGTGAAATGGAGCCCTTCTTGTTGGGCAAGTGTATCAAGCACTTGAAAGCCTATGTTGTGCCGATGTCCACGATATGAAGCTCCGGGGTTGCCCAAACCAATAATAAGTATCATCCTTGTATTAAACACTAAAAATGTCTTATTGTGGAGCGCTCAAAAATCGTCTATACTTGCCCTAATCTATGGAGACAGATACGGGAGCACCCACAACAGCACGGTCACGTTTTTTAGTATTCCTCGAAAATGTCCTCTATATCGCGGGAGCAGTGGGCCTTGCCCTCTTGATTCAAGCATTTATCATCAGACCATTCATCGTCTCTGGTAATTCGATGGACCCTACAATCAAACACAAGCAGTACCTCATTATCGATGAAGTGAGCTATCGACTCCGTGAACCTGCGCGTGGCGATGTGATTGTATTCAAAGCACCCCCTGAACCAACGAAGTACTACATCAAGCGCATCATTGGGCTTCCTGGAGATACCGTAGAAATCAGTGATGGAAAGATCACCATCAAAAACACTGCTCATCCCCAAGGATTCACGCTCGATGAACAGTTCATTGTCCATACACAACGTGATACGCTCAAAGCAGTTGTCCCAATAGATTCATACTTCGTTATGGGAGATAACCGTTCTGGCAGTTATGATTCTCGACAATGGGGCACTGTCCCGAAAGCAAGTATTCGTGGACGAGCACTTGTTCGATTACTCCCTCTTAGTACGATTGACTTCCTCCCCGGAAAAGTAACCTATGACCAAACCAACTAACCCAGAATCAAAAAAAGGACCAACCGAACTCGCAAGCCCCCGTGGAATGCGTGACATCATCGGTGATGAGTATTACAAATTTCAAGGCTTCTTTGAAAAAGCGCAAGAGATTGCCGTCTACTACGGATTCAAACCGATAGAAACACCGATCCTTGAACATGAATCAGTCTTCACCACTGCGGTTGGTATCGGCACTGATATCGTCGACAAAGAAATGTACACACTCAAAACAAAAGGTGGCGACCATCTCGCGATGCGCCCCGAACAAACTGCCGGACTTATGCGTGCATATATCGAACACGGCATGCAAAACCAACCACAGCCTGTGCTCCTATATCACTCTGGCCCGGTGTTTCGTCACGACAAACCACAGCGTGGACGCTACCGACAGTTCTATCAATTCGACGTGGACGCAATTGGAAGCGAGAAAAGTATCGTCGATGCACTCGTCATCAAGACAATCTACACGACGCTTGAAGAAGCAGGCGCAAAAAATCTGTTTGTCACTATCAATTCAATCGGTGACAAAGAGTCTCGCCCTGCATATATTCGCGAGCTCACCAATTACTACAAAAAACACCTCAACGATCTCGCACCGATTGACCGTGAACGTCTGAAGACAAACCCACTTCGCATTCTTGATTCAAAGGAACCTGAAACAAAAGTAATTAACCAAAACGCACCTGATTCAATCAGCTATCTCTCTGCCGCAGGAAAACGTCACTTCAAAGAGGTGCTTGAATATCTTGATGAAATGGAAATCCCCTATCAAATCGACAAGATGCTTGTGCGCGGACTTTCCTATTACACACACACCGTATTTGAAATCATCGAAACCAATGAAGAAGGCCAGAGTATGACGATCGCAGGTGGTGGACGCTATGATTACCTGGGTAAGCAGCTCGGAAGCAAAAAAGATATCCCTGCAATGGGTGGATCGATCGGTATCGATCGTATCATTGAACAACCATGGTTCAAAGATCTCGCGCCACGTATCATGAAGAAACCAAAAGTGTACTTCATCCAAGTCGGTATGGAGGCAAAGCTCAAGAGTCTCAACGTGATCGAAATTTTGCGCAAAGCACACTTGCCGGTCATGCAATCACTTTCAAAGGATTCACTCTCGGCACAACTTGCCGTCGCAGAAAAATCTGGTGCACCATATGTCTTAATTTTTGGCCAGAAAGAAGCAGTAGAAGAAACAGTGATTGTTCGCAATATGGAGACACGCTCACAAGAAACGGTCAAAATTGCAGAGCTCGCAACCTATATTAAACAGCTCAAGTAATCATATGAAACCGATTGTGCAAGAACCAGCACCAGTCCTCCGAGCAACAGCAGGTGTGGTGCCTCAGTCAGCGATACGAACGACCGCGATACAGAAAACGATCGCTGATATGAAAGCAGCACTTCACAAAGAAGACGATGGTGTTGCAATCGCCGCACCGCAAATCGGAGTATCACTTCGTATATTCGTCGTCGCACAAAAAGCATCAAAACAATTCACCGAGGATATGGTGTTCATCAATCCGGAAATCATTCGCCTCGGGAAGAAGAAGGAAAATCTCTCGGAAGGGTGCTTGTCGGTACGATGGAAATACGGTCTCGTGAAGCGCGCAACAAGTGCGTCCGTTCGCGCGTACAATGCTGAAGGAAACGAATTCGTGATGAATGGCCGAGGATTACTCGCACAGATTTTCCAACATGAAATAGATCACCTCGACGGAGTGCTCTTCATCGACAAGGCAACACATATTGAAGATCTACCTCCCACTCAAAAATAATCTATGATGAACATCGTTTTTTTTGGAACACCAGCATTCACAACTCAATTCCTCGATATTCTGACGGCGGCAGGATATAGACCATCACTTATTGTGACTGGCCCGGATCGCAACGTCGGACGTGGAATGGTACTAACCGCACCAGAACCAAAACTGTGGGGTCAAAAAAATAATGTACGAGTGTTACAGCCCGAGAAACTCGACGATGCATTTTTTGCAGAACTTTCAAAAGAATCATGGGATCTATTTGTAGTTGTTGCATATGGCAACATTATTCCAGAGCGAATCATTACACTTCCAAAGTATGGCACAATCAATGTACACTATTCCTTGCTTCCAAAATATCGCGGTGCAACACCAGTAGAATCTGCGATTCTAAACGGCGACTCAGTAACAGGAGTGTCGATTCA
>OFQZ01000375.1_pt1 | contig 15984 bp, 26 predicted proteins | sample 1543011 | NCBI WGS metagenome assembly OFQZ01 (sample SAMN07774216, study PRJEB24372) | wastewater metagenome | isolation source: Exp Tend NO 0WW | collected 2016-02 | reverse complement strand
ATGATAAGCGTTATAAATCAAGTATAAGTTCTATATGTAAAAAATGTATAAAGGAGTTTTATGGCTAAATTTAGTGATTTATTGGGAAAAACACTCTCAGAGTGTAGATTTTACAAAAATAATTTGAGTTTAAGGAGGTTTTAACTGCTTATGAAAATCCAACAAAATCAAAAGAAATCGGTTAAAATCACTTGCTTTTTGACCCAAAATATAGTATATTATAGGAGTGAAAGATGAAAGTAATCAAAGTGACCAAAGAGTATTTTCAGACAGAGGACGAGAAGGTTTATTTCTTCGAGCCTTTGGAAAAAGAAATATCCGTTGAGGATATGCAGAAGATTGTGGATGCAAACGAGAAATTAGTTAAGGAGATGAAAGATGGAAGTAAATAAAATTTATAATGAAAATTGCCTCGACACAATGGCGAGGATGCCTGATTGCTTCGTGGATTTAGTGTTTACTTCACCACCTTATTATAATGCAAGAGAATACAGCCAATACAAAGATGTTGCTGATTATATGGCACAAATGGAGCAAGTTTTTTTAGGAATTGAACGAATATTAAAACCAAGCCGAATGTGTGTAATAAACATTAGCCCTGTGTTGGTTGAGCGTGAAAAAAGAAGTGAACAAAGTTACCGAATACCGCTACCATTTTATTTTGTACCAATGATGGAAAAAATTGGCTTTGAGTTTTTGGAAGATATTATTTGGAAGAAACCTGATGGAGCAGCAGCAAACAGAAACGGTGGATTTTATAGACATAGAAAACCTGTTGCATACAAACCAAATATAGTAACAGAATATGTGCTTGTGTTTAAGAAAAAAGCCAATTTTTTAATAGACAAAGTTTTACAAAATAATAGCTTAGTTGGTGATGGATACGAAAGAACTAATGTTTGGGAAATACAACCCGAAACTAAAAGTTGGCACTCTGCACCATTTCCTAAAAAACTTGCGGAAAATGTAATCAGATACTATTCTTATGAAAATGATTTGGTTTACGACCCGTTTATGGGAAGTGGAACAGTTGCAAAAATGGCAATTCTAAATAACAGGAACTGGATAGGGAGTGAAATATCCAAAGAATACTGTGAAATTGCAGAGAAGCGAATAAATGAAAATCTATAAAATAACAGAAGCAGATGAACTAGAAGGGTTTCGTAGGATGGTAGATGCAGCAATGGTAGCTCATGGATTTATTAACAAGTAATGTTACATCAAGGAGAAGATATGAAAGTAAAGCGCACTAAGAATGGTAATATAAAGATAGTGATGTCAGAAGAAGCTGCATGGTTGTTTCGAGATGTAATTGGTAGGGTTTCAATAAGAGATATGGAAGAGAAATACAGCACACCTGCACGTTGGTGTGCAGCCGAGTGTACATGGAATAAATTAGATAATTTACTGCGAGAAGGAAATAAATAATGGCACAAATTAATGGTACAGTGGTGGCAGTAGAGATAGATGTTCCAGTTAAAAAGAATGGCGGTGGAACATATCAAGGATGGTCTCTTGTGTATAAAGACAATACAGGTGAAATTAAAACCATGTCTAAGCACATGAATAGTTTGAAATATGCACAGCCGCTAAAGAATGGATTGGAGAGCTTGAAAGCAGGAGATGCTTTCACATTAGAACAAGAGAAGGAAGGAGATTTCTGGAATCCTAAGAGCATATATAAGAGCACAGGGGGTCATATTAAGGACGATGGTACTGTAGGGCTAGGTGCTAAGTCTGCCCCTGCTAAACCGGCTTACACAGCCCCTAGTAGTTCTACATACAGCACAGTGGAAGAAAGAGCACAGACACAGAAATACATAGTGCGTCAGAGCAGCATTACAGCAGCATTGAAGATGATGGAATTAAATAAAGTTAAAGATGTTACTATTGATTCTGTTTTGGCATTAGCTGGTAATTTTGAAGGTTATGTAATGGATAGGATACCTAAGAATCTAAAACAGGTAGCAGAAGATTTTTCCGATTTAGACAGTGATACTCCTTTCTGATGTACGTGCAAACTAAATGGGATATAAATGATGTTGTGCTCTCCCCTCTTAATGGGGAAGAGAACAAAATAGAAACTGTAGAAGTGCGTAATGGGGATGGTAGGACGTGTGTTTCCTATCAACTAGTTGGTGATGAGAATTGGTATTCAGAAGCTTATTTGGAGAGTGTAAATAATGGACGCTAAATATAATGTTGGGGAGCCTGTGGCTGTCTATGCTTGGATTGCTTCGGTTAATACCTCAGCAAAAGACATTATTACATATGATGTGGAGTTTAAAGATATAGATGGAAATTATATATCTACAATACGTGATCTTACTGAAGAAGATTTAACCACTGTATTTTAATAATAAGGAAAACTATGCAAAAGTACACAGAAGTAGTTACACAAATTAATCCAATGGACACAGCCCCTACATGGGGGTATTACGATGGGGATGTAGAAACAACAGAATTATTTTATCGTTGGTGGGGAGAGACGGAAATTAATAGTGTTATTGGATATTATGATAGACCTGATAATGTATGGAGAGACCATTATACTGGACTAGAACTATGTGATGTGGAGCTACTTGGATGGCTACCAACACGAGATTATGTTAGCCTTACTGGACAGTGATACACCTGTCTATGATGTAGCTTTGTCTGCTGAGAATGTTGAATTTGCTTATGCTAGACAACGTTTAGATGTACGTATAAACAACATCATCTCAGCTAGTGGTGCTTCACATTACAAACTGTTTGTTTCAGGGGAGGGAAATTTTCGTAAGGAAATTTGCCCCTTATACAAAGCTAATAGGACACAGCCCTCACCTAAATGGAGAGAACCATTACGGAAGTATTTAATAGAAGAATGGGGTGCTGTGGAATGTAATGGATATGAAGCAGATGATGCTTGTGGTATACATCAAGGACAGGACACCATCATTTGTGGTATAGACAAAGACCTATTACAAATACCAGGGAGGCATTATCAATGGCCTATTGTACGGAAGGGAGAAATTGTACGTCCAGGGAGATTTTGGGAGGTATCGGAGGAACAGGGGTGGAGAGCATTATTCACCCAAGCCCTTACAGGGGATGTGTCTGATAACATTAAGGGGCTACATAGAGTAGGTGCTGTAAAAGCTGCTGTAGCTCTTTCTGAGGCCACTACAGAGGAAGATATGTATTCTATCTGTAAAGAGATGTATGGAGAAGAGCAGGAGCGTTACGCGACTAATCTTGACCTGCTGTACATCTGGAGAAGTTTAGGGATAACATATACAACAAGGAGAGAAATGAATGGAATTTGAAACATTCCCTAAGATTAATAGGCTTAAACGAGAATGTGTAATAACAGAAAAACTTGATGGCACTAATGCTCAAATAGCAATTACAGAAGATGGTGTTATGTTTGTAGGTAGTCGTAATAGATGGATAACTCCTGAAGATGATAACTATGGATTTGCTAGATGGGCTAGAGACAATCACGAAGAATTACTAACTTTAGGTGTGGGTAGGCATTATGGTGAGTGGTGGGGGCAGGGGATACAACGTAGATATGGTTTAGAAGAGAAACGGTTTTCCTTATTTAATGTACATAGGTGGCAAGAAAATCTACCTAGTTGTTGCTCCTTAGTTCCTGTGTTATATCAAGGAGCTTATGATACTAACATCATAGATCAAGTTATGTTGGATTTAAAAACACAGGGAAGTACAGCCGCTCCAGGCTATATGAATCCCGAAGGTATTGTGGTGTTTCATAGTGCTACTAGGGTGTTAGCGAAGATGACGTTTGAGCATGATGGGACAGGTAAACCAGAATGAAGTCACCCATCAAAGAAGATAAGGTTTGGTATAGGAAGGCTTATGATTCTGGAGGTAATAGGATAAATTTACATCAGAAAATAGTAGAAGATGTGTTAGGTAAGAAATTACCAAAGGGTGCTCAAATACATCACGTTGATGGTAATAAGCATAATAATGACAACACAAACTTAGTGGTGTGTCCTAATCAGCAATACCATCACTTATTACATACAAGACAAAGAGTATTAGATGCAGGGTATAATCCTGATACACATAAATATTGCAGTGATTGTAAAGCTTATGTTGAATTAACTTTATTCTACAAAAACCGATGTTTTGCTTCTGGTTATTCTAATGTATGTAAAGTTTGTAGTAATATTCGTAGGCGAAAATATAAATGAAATCTCCGATTCCATCTTGGACAGATGCTAAATGGAGGGGGTGGATTGTTTCCTTACTACGCAGAGGAACCATGAAATTCCCTCCTAGAAATGAATGTTTAAAGGCAGCTAAGACAGAGAAGAAAATTAATGAAAAGACAGGACGTTTGGCACAACATTATAGATGTGCTGGATGTCTACAGGAGTTTCCAGCTAAAGGGGTGTGTGTGGATCATATACAGCCCGTGATAGATCCTAATGGTTCATTTGTGAATTGGGACACATACATAGAGAGAATGTTCTGTCCTGTGGAGAATCTTCAAATTTTATGCTCGTTATGCCATGATGTTAAAACACAAAAGGAAAAGGATGTCAAAAAGAATTATCGTAATTCCTGATACACAATGTGCTCCAGGGCAGGATTTTACATTCTTGTCTTGGATTGGGAAATACATAGCAGACAAGAAACCCGATGTCATTGTGCAGATAGGTGACTTCGCTGACATGGAAAGCCTTAGTAGCTATGATGTGGGTAAGAAAAGCTTTGAAGGTAGGAGTTACACAGCAGATATAAAAGCAGCACATGAAGCTATGGACTATCTTATGATTCCTATATTAAAGGAGAGGGTGAGACTAGAGAACAACAAAAAGAAACGATGGAATCCTAGAATGGTGCTAACATTGGGCAACCATGAGCATAGAATAGATAGAGCTATTGAGAATGATAGGAAATTGGAAGGACTCATATCAATAGATGATTTAAACTATGAGGAACATTGGGAAGTGTTCCCATTCCTACAACCAGTAGTGATAGAGGGTATATGTTTCTCCCATTACTTGTGTTCTGGTGTTATGGGTAGGCCCATTACTACAGCACGAATGCTATTGACAAAGAAGCATATGTCTTGTATAGTTGGTCACCAACAAGGAAGGGATGTAGCTTATTCACACAGGGCAGACGGTAGAGCCATTACAGCTATTATTGCTGGTAGTTGTTATCAACATAACGAGAGCTATCTAAATCATCAAACTAATGAGCATTGGAGAGGGATTTTGTTACTAAATGAAATTGTGGATGGTACGTTTGATGAGTGTTTTGTTAGTTTAAATTACTTAAAAGAGAAGTATTCATGAGAACACAATCATTAACAGTAAGACTAGATGATATGTATTCAATAGACGCTCTGACTAATACACAGGCAGACTTCTTTGAGGGATGGAAAAATAAAGATGTACATGTGTTGCATGGTGTGGCAGGAACAGGAAAGACATTCATTTCTCTCTATAAGGGCCTAGAAGAAGTGTTAGAGATGAAGAGTGTGTACAAGAAGCTCATCATCCTACGTAGTGCTGTAGCAGCTAGGGACATAGGAGCCTTGCCTGGGGATTTGGATGAGAAGGGTGCTGTGTACGAGATGCCCTATTATGATATGTGTGATGTGCTGTTTAAGAAAGACATGGCTTATACACGACTAAAAGAGCAAGGGAAGATACGATTTGCCTTGACATCTTACATCAGAGGTATTACATTTGACAACAGCATAATTGTCGTAGATGAAATACAGAACTTGAATTATCAGGAGTTATACTCCGTAATGACAAGGGTGGGAGAGAATAGTAAGATATTATTCTGTGGAGACTACAGACAAAGTGATTTACGAGATAGTGGTTTACATAAGTTTCTTTCTGTGCTATCATTAATGGATAATGTAAACTTTTTGGAGTTTACCATTAATGACATAGTGAGAAGTGATTTAGTTAGACAATTTATTATTGCAGAGGAAAGTTTCAATGACAACATTAACATGGGTTGAATGGATAAAAGAACAAGAACGTAATGCTGTACCAACACCAGTACCAGAATATGTAGAACTATGTAGAATGGATGTACCACCTATGTATGCAAATGAATCTTTCAAATTTAAAGTGACAGGTAAGAAGGTTATGATAGCTGAAGATGGTAAAGAAGTGAAACGTGTAAAATCTGGTAAGATTAAACCTGGGAGATACTACACTGATGAAGATACACCTGTTCCTTCTTTGTGGGTGCTTCATAAAATGATTATGGGAAGTGATACTAAAGTTTGGAAGGTGAAGAAATAATGTTGACATTAAATGAATTAAAAGAAAAGATGGTGGAAAACTTGTCTGAAATTGATGTTATGGAACTACTGGAAATCTCTGTAGAGGATTTGGTAGAACGATTTGAAGATAGAATTGAAGAACAATATGATTTACTAATTACACAATTGGAGGATGAATACTAAAGTATTCATATACTAGATGGAAGTAACTATAACTCTAACAGACAATGAAGATGGAACCATTAATGTTGTTTCTAATTTTGGAGGTAGCTTGGATGATACCTCCCCTGCTCACAAGACAGCCTACCATATGTTAAGTTCTTTAAAAGAGGTGTTAACCCATGTCTCACCAGAGCCGAAGAAGAGTGTTACTGATGCAGAGGACAAAGAATAATGACATGTCATATGCAAACGCCCACGGAGAGCTTTCTGAGCCACTACAAGGCTCCAGAAGATTTTCGGGACAAACAACTGAAGGTGTTTTGGACAGCAACAGAAATAAAAGTAGAAAAGGACATTCATGACATCCTCACAAATTTTACAGAAGCGGAAAAGCATGGCGTATTTACAACTCTTAAACTTTTCACACACTATGAGGCCAAAGCTGGAGAGGATTATTGGACAGGACGTTACATGCGTATGTTCCCTCGTCACGAGTTTACGAGCATGGCTAGTGTGTTCGGTATGTTTGAACTTGCTGTTCATGCTCCTTTTTATAATAAAATAAACACATTGTTGAATGCACATGATGATGGGTTTTATACGGATTATATAAAGAATGATACTCTTAGACATCGCATGGAGCATATTGATAGTATTATTAACCATCCTAATGATCTTGTGTCTCTGGCAGGTTTTAGTATGGTGGAAGGGGTGATATTATATTCTAATTTTGCTTTCTTAAAACACTTTCAAAGTTTAGGAAAGAACAAGCTTTTGAATGTTGTACGGGGAATCAATTTCTCTGTACGAGATGAGAATATACATGCATTAGCTACAGCATGGAGCTATAAGGAACTATGTAGACAGAAAGGTGTATCATTCGATACACATGAGTATAGGATTCATGGGGTGGCTCATCAGTTGTATGAACACGAATGTCAGATAATAGACATGACATTTGAGAAAGGTGAGATAGAAGGAATAACACCAGACGCTATGAAGCTATTTGTACAGAATAGAATTGATTTGTGCTTAGGTAATTTAGGAATAGCTCCTTTGTTTACTAGTGCTCAGAGCAGTATAGGAGAATGGTTTTACAAAGGAATTAACAATTATTCAATGAATGATTTCTTTACAGGTGGTGGGCGTGAGTATACGAGGGATTGGGATGAGGAGGCTTTTACATGGTGAAATATAGAATTGAAGAGGAACTGCGGCATGGTAAGGTATGGTTTTGGCCTCAAAAGAGTGAGGATGGGGTTTATTGGGCTACCCTTATAGGATGTGGTAATCGTACTTTAGAAGGAGCAAGAAAGAACTTGGAAGAATATAAGAGAAGGACACCTAACAAAGTGTTGAAGCATCATTATGAATAAATACAGCAGTGAAAGGAAGAGGTTGCAAGCTCAAGGGGCTATACCTGAATGGATGACGACACAGGGCTATCAGTTGTTTTGTGACAAATATTTATGGGCTAGTAGTGTTAACCAGCAGTATGGGGAAATTGCTTTAGCAGCAGCTAAGCACCTCAAAGGTACTATATGGGGTGAGAAAGCTTATGAGAAGTTCTTTTATTTATTATGGAATGGATGGTTATCACCTAGCACACCTATATTAGCTAATATGGGAACAAATAGAGGACTACCAGTTTCATGTTCAGGAGGATATATAAATGATAGTATTGATGGATTTTACACAGCTAGACGTGAAACTGCAATCCTTACAAAACACGGCTTCGGTACAAGTGGATACTTGGGCGACATTCGTGCTCGCGGTACAGATATTTCTATAGGAGGAAAGGCAAGTGGGGTACTACCAGTATTTCAAGGATTTACTAGAGACATGCAAGAGGTGTCTCAGGGAAGCACTAGAAGGGGAGCATGGGCCGGATATTTGCCTATTACTCATGCTGATTTTGATGAGCTTTGCGATCTCTTGCACCATAGCCCTGACGACCTCAATGTCGGCTGGAACATTACAGACGATTTTATAACTGCCTTGCAGGCAGGGAATTTAGAAGCTATTCGTCGTTGGCAGAAAGTGCTGAAGGTTAAGATGATTACAGGCAAGGGCTATTTCTTTAAGGTGGATGAAGCTAACAGACATCGCCCCGATTGTTATAAGGAATTAAACCTCGACCTAAAAGCGTCGAATCTTTGTACAGAAATTATGTTACATTCTAGCGAAGAATACACATATACATGTGTTCTTTCTAGTATGAATGTTGCTAAATATGATGAATGGAAAGATACAGATGCTGTGTATTGGGCTACAATATTCCTTGACTGTGTTGCACAAGAATTTATTGATAAAGCTAAGAACATTCCTGGTTTAGAGAAAGCTGTAGCATTTACAGAGAAAGGTAGAGCATTAGGACTAGGACAATGTGGATTGCACACCTATTTACAGAGCAAGTGGATTGCATTTGAAAGCTTGGAAGCTAGATATAAGAGTGATGAAATTGCATCTTCAATTCTTTCAGATGCACAGAAGGCTTCAAATCATATGTATCTTGAACTAGGTGCACCAGAGTGGTGTAATAATAATATGAGAAATACACATCTCATAGCCATTGCTCCAACAAAGAGCACAGCATTGATTATGGGTGGTATTAGTGAAGGGATAAATCCAGATCCTAAAGTTGTATTTAACCAAAATACTTCTGCTGGAGAGGTAGAACGTATTACACCTATATTCTTACAGCTTATGAAAGACAAGGGTGTTTATACAAAGAAGAATATTAAGAGCATAGAAGATGCTTTTGGTAGTTGTCAACATGTAGATTGGCTTACAGAACATGAGAAAGCTGTATTTAAGACAGCCTTTGAAATGGACATGCATGCTATAAACAGAATGGCTTCTAGCAGACAGCGGTATGTAGATCAAGGACAAAGCTTAAATCACTTCTTTGGTAGTGATGCTACAGAGGAATATATCTCTTCTGTTTATAAGGAAGTGTTGCTTGACAAAAACATATTAAGCAGTTATTATGCTTATTCCTCTGCTGATGTGGCAGGGAGTGATGGGGAATGTGTAAGTTGCCAATAGGAAAATTATGATAATAAATGATGAAGTGTTCTACAATGGATGGAACATGGCTTTAGAGAGACAACAGCGTGCTCCTATAGACAGTGGTGAGAAATATTATATGTCTGGAGTGTTAGATGCTTTTAAATATATGCATGAAAATAAATTAAAGGAAGCTCATGAAGAAGGAATTGCTACGTCCAATAGTAAATGAATTTGTAGCTATGGCACATGAAGAGGGCTTAGACCTAATGACCGACTCATTAACATTGAAGTTTAGCTACCCTGATATGCCTGGAATAGAGGTGACATTCTCTGTTGGTGGTATATTCAGCGGTATGGATTTTATAGGAGAAGAAAACTGAACACCATTAAAGTCCTAGACCACGGGTTTGTCACATTACGTAATTTATCTGGCCCCACAAGAAGGCCAGTTTATGCTGAGGATGGGTGTCTATATTCCAAGGAGTATGATGCTGACGATGTAGACCCCGCCAATGCTGCTCGTATGTCCTTTGATAATATGGACGAGGATAGAGCGAGAGAAGACGATTTGAGGTTATGCAAATACCTCATGCGTCATTGGCATACTAGCCCATTCGAGATGATAGAAGTGTGGCTAGAAATGAAGATGCCTATATTTGTATCAAGGCAATTTGTTCGTCATCGTACAGCTAGTATTAACGAAGTGTCAGGTCGCTACATAACGCTCCCTGAAGAATGGTACATACCTGATGTTGTTGGAGGAAAGGCTAAGAGTAATAAGCAGGGACAGGAAGATAATTTAGATGATGCTGTACAAGGTGCTTTTAAATTAGATTTACATATACAATGCTCTAGTTCTTATGCTAAGTATCTACGTTGGTTGTCTGAGGGAGTTGCACCAGAACATGCACGTATGTTTCTACATTTAAACCATTACACACATTGGTTATGGAAACAAGACCTACATAATATGATGCACTTCCTAGCATTACGTAGGGGAGAGCATGCTCAAATAGAAGCTAGAGCATATGCTAATGCTGTATATGAATTATTGAAAGAACAGCTTCCAGAAACAATGAAATTATTTGATGAATATAGACAATGGAAATAATATGACAATACGTGCTACATGCAGAGAATTAGGATGGAAAGTAGGTGATAAATTTAAAGTGTTGTCAAATGCCTCACCAATGCCTTACGGAACAATTGTTATATTGCACACAGATGATGGCACCTCAGCCCCCTTCTATACAGTGGAAGGAGAAACGTCTGGGAGACGTGTGTGTTTCTACAGTGATTTCTTAGAGCCTTATGTAGAGGCTAAAGAATTGACAGGAGACAGTAGTGCTTATTACTCCGTTGTCGTAAGTAAGCCCACAGATCCTAACAAAGAGAAGTATTCTGCTGAGTGTAATGACATTATAGAAGCTTTAAACATGACCTTCGCTGAAGGGAATGCATTTAAGGCTATATGGCGTACAGCAGCAGCTAGACAAGGGAATGGGAAGCCTGGACACACAGCAAAATACGATGCTGAAAAAGTGGTGTTCTTTGGCCAACGAATGTTAGCACAAGCTAAAGGAGAATGAATGAGACATACGGATAAAGAGATGTATGATTGGTTAGAAAGTAATGAACATTCTATTTCAGGTAATTCTTATGATGGTTTTGAAATTGTAACAGTGTACGGGACGTACGAAGGGGATACAATACGAAACATCATGGATTATGTGTTAGAATGTGAGACAATGTATAATGCAGCAAAGCAAATGCCTTTAGACGCAATTTAAAGGCTCTTGGGGAGGTTTTATAGGAAAAGTGATAGGGCAGTATCACTATTCTCATTTAAACCTCTCCTACTCAATTCTACACTGTGGGATGTCTGAGATGTTTTTCAATTTCACCCAACTTAGTAGAAAGAGGTGATATTAATTCCTTAATATCTTCTTTTAGAATTTGCATATCAGTTTTACGAACAAACTCCTTTGCGTCTTCTACTCGATGATACACCATATCCCTTTCCAGGGCATCCACTCTGCCATACAATCCTCGAATGTAAAACCCCGCTACAGATGCTACACCTCCTAATGTAAATAGTATTACATTAAGTATTTCTGAAATTTCCATTTTAATCTCCAATAGCATTACGTATTTCATTCCTAGTTAGTTTTTTATTACCTTCCGCACGAGCCATTCCATAAATCAAATCAACCCATGTGTCTTTGTTGTTTACAGGACTACGTAATTCTTCATCACTCAAACCACTATAAGCTTTTACATTATTAAGATAAGCATTATCACTAGCACTACCCTTCTCCGCAGCATTGTTCCACTTCGCTAACATCTTAGTTGGTGTGTCTAATGTTTGATTACCTACAGCAGCACTTGTGCCAGCTTTATAACTTTGTAATTGGCTATAAGCAGCTTTAACACCCTCTTCCCTGCTATCAAAGCTCCGGAATGAATCCTTTCCTACTTCTTTCAAATTCAGAGGGTTGTTCTCATTCTGGCCTCTATTCCCTAATGTTTTTTTTTCCTTTACAATTTCTAACAAGGGATTGCCAGGATCATTGAATTGCCATTGCTCTGCATAGTTCCTAACAATGGCCTCACTGCTGGATGCCCATGTGTTCTTATGGACAGCAGCAAAAGCTTGTACAGCATCATTAAATGCATTGGCATACTTGGTGTTTAAATCTCTTTCTACACCAGGGGCAGCACCATGAGCCTCAATAACCATACGCCCATCTTTACCAAACCTAGTAATGACATTTACATTCTTGTCTTCCTCTAGTTTAGCTATTTCACGAGAGAATCTCGTACCTGAGAAGTTAAGGAAATCTCTAGTCATTGTGGTAAAACTGGCTTTATCTGGTGTTGATAGGTTTACATTCTCTGTATCTTTTAGTTTACCAATCTCACGAATAATATCCCATTGGCTTCTCACTTTCCCTTCTACATCCCCAGCGAAGTGCTTGTCAGCAAAGTCAACAGTGAGTTGTTTAGCTGTGTCAATAATTTTACCAGCAGCTTCATTATTACCAGACCTAAAACTCTGACCGACTAGCCATCCAGCATCACTCTTACTTGGATTTAGATTACGTTCTAACAGTGTTTTTAAGCTACCTTCATTCAATACACCTGTTAATAGATTGGTGTAATTGGTTTGTGTAGCTTTAGCAAATTCACCATTCTGTCTGAGGAAGTTAGTAAACTCAGGATTGGTAGCAACCACCCCTAACACCTTCCATGCTGCCACATCTGTGTTCTTCAGAACATTAATCTCTTGTACAGCAGTGATTTGTGCTTTAGAATTATTCAATGTATCAGCAAGACGTTTACCAGAGACATCAGATTCAATGTTCTCAATGGTACGTTCCAGCATTCCTTTATAACTCTCTACATTCTGTTTACGAACAGCAGGGAGAATCTTCTGTGTAGCAAGTTGTTCATCTAAATCTTGTAGTGCTACTTCCATATGCAGACGCATATTAGCTACAGCATTCTTCTTATCAACTTCATTACCTGAAGTGGCTTCACCTGCCATTTGAGTGAAAGCATCCACAGCACTAGCATAAGCTCCACGTACAACAGAAGGAACAAGTTGTTCCCGCTCCCTCTGTGTATATTCTTCTGCTATTTCTCTAGCAGCATGCATACGTTTTACTTCATCATAATTGCCCTGATCTCGTAGTCTACTCTCCACTTGAGCGTTAACAAATGTTCTATGATTAGGATCATTCATCTTTGTAGGATCTACATAAACACCAGCAGCTTTAGCTTGAGCAATAAACAGCTTTGTTTCCTCTGCTGCTTGCTTCGCTTCTGCTTTATCTAGTTGTACTTTAGGGTCTTCAATAAGGCGTATACCAGACTGTTGTTCTACCAATTGAGCATGAGCTAATAGTTGTTTTGTGAGACCAGGGTTTCTATTAATAGCCTCACGAGTCACCTTACGTAAACGTAGCTCAAACTCTTGCTGTGTCATCCTTCCTTGTTTAAGAGCAGACTTCAGCTTCTGTCCTTCCTTGACAACACCAGACTCATTGGCCGCTAATTCATCTGCGGGGTATGGTGTGTCATTAGCCATCATATTACCAAAGATGCCTTCTTTCTGTTGGCGTAATCCTAATAGTTGGGCTTTACTCTCTGCTACTTGGGAGGCATTCTGCTCATTAACACCTCCCTCTTCCATACTTCTTAGAAAGGGCTGAATAGCTTCCTCATTCATCCGTTGCTCAAGTTTAGCAATATGATAACCAGTAATTCCTTCCTTAATTACTTTACCAGCAGTTTTAACAGCATCACTACCCAGTTGATAGTTCATCTGGTTAGTTAGTTCATTACCAATACCAGTCTTGTCTACAACACCCTCACGGGTGTGTAGAGCAAATCTAGGGTCTGGGGTTCCTGGGGTGGTAGCACCTGCACCTGCATTTAAGAATGCCATGATGTTGTTCCTTTAATACTATGTTTGCAATGAAATGAAAACATTATTTATTATCCTCTATTAAACCTTCTTTCCGTAATATTTCCAACAGTTCTTGAGATTCTTTATCTTTAGAAGCCATGAGATAACCAATCATTTCATTAAGCTTTGTACCATTGGCTTGTCTGATATTATTAAGAATGTATGCAAAATTACTTTCTTTCCCACTCTTCAGTTGTTTAGCTTGTAGAGAATGAAACTCATCTTCTACTCTATCTCTTAGATGTTGTGGGGTGACAGAATTAATGTTACGGAATCTACGCATGTATTCATCCCATACTTCTGTCTTGTAATTCTGTTGATTCTTTCTCATAAACTCATCAAGTTCTTTAGCTCTCTGTTTGACAAAAGCATCTTCTTCAAACTTAGCATTAGACATAGCATATTGCATTTGCTCTTCTCTAGTGATGACACCTAGCATTTGAGCAGCTACTTCTTTACCTGTCATTTCTAAATCTAAACTCCGACCTACCTTATCTATCTTGTTTTGAGCTTCATGAATCATCATTGCTTTAGCAAAGTTGTTATATCCACTGGTTGTTTCAGCAAGTTCTCTCATCACCATTTTTAATGCTTCAGGTGTGTCAAACTCATTTGCTGTGAACATATTCTTAATGTCTTTAGCAGCTTCATACACAGAACCTACAGCACCAGTGAATGCAAATCTAGGATTTGTAGGAGCACCATCAATAGCTTTACTAAGCTCTTCCACCACTTGTATTAATGGATGGCTACTAGGCATTGGAGACATGCTACCTGATACTGCTAAGGTGCTTTCCTTCTCACCTGCTTCCCTGAAACTATCCATAATAAGTTTGTTAGTGATAACATCCATCAACCCACCTTTATACTCATGCCATTTAGCCTGAAATTCAGGATCTGTAACATGCGTGACTAGTTCATTTAAGACACCTCCCATTGCTGTACCATACATACCCCATATTGCTGTACGGGCAGCTATAAGCCTACCACGCTCATTTTTAGATAATGTCTTACCACTCATCAGAGTCATCAAGCTCTTTTGTTGTACAGCAGCAAACTGGAAGAACAAAGACATAAATCCATCTTGATAAGGCAGACTACCAGCACGAGTTGACATGCTGTTTGTCATATCCCAAGCATCACCTGATATTCTAGCAATGTTTTGTGGAGTATTCCAATTCTTACCAGGATTGTTCTTTATCCATCTATCTCTATTAAACAACCATACACCTATGGTGTTACTCAATTCAGCAGGGGTATACCCAATGGTTTTACCTATAGTGCCAGGAGTTTTAACAACATTAGCCACTCTGTCGAATGCTTCTCTACCTACAGACTTATCCATAGTGAGTTTCATATCATCGTACATACCATGAAGCATCATATTCAAATCTACAGATTGTGGAATACCACTCTTATAAATAGCATCAAATACTTCATCAAACTCTTTAGGACTCATTCCACTCATCTTCTGAGCAGCACGATAGACACCATTACCTGCCTTACCCATGTAACTAGCTTTAGACAGAACAGCCATACCTATTGCTGGTATGGTATTCAAATGTCTAGCAAATGAAGGAGACATTGCTGTTAATTCAGTGAGTTGTTGCGTCTGTACCAACCATTGTCTAGGTGGGTTTAGATGTAAGAACAATGTACTACCTAGTGTTTTAGGAATCTTAACAAAGGCATTACCACTACCTGCTATGTCCCTAGCACCTTCAGACAGCCCACGTACATTAAATTTCTCTAATACATCTCCAACACCATGAAAGAATGCTTTCCAAACATCATCACCAACTGTCACTTTGTATTGTTGGTTAGCATATTGTTTAAACAACTGCTGTGCGGCTTGAAACTTAGCAATAGCTTCTTTACTCTCTACAGCAGGTCTTATTAAATCTGTTACAACATTAGGGAATTGACCCTTCTGTACAAATTCACCAAAAGCATCTACATAGTTTTTCTTGAACACATCTTGGTAGTCACTCCACACGCCCATACGAACAGAAGAGCGTATAGCACTTGAGAGAGCTTCTATGGGGTCTTCCAGCCTTGCTTTACCATCTAGTGT
>OFQZ01000374.1_pt1 | contig 16012 bp, 23 predicted proteins | sample 1543011 | NCBI WGS metagenome assembly OFQZ01 (sample SAMN07774216, study PRJEB24372) | wastewater metagenome | isolation source: Exp Tend NO 0WW | collected 2016-02 | reverse complement strand
ATGGATGTCAAGGGAACCGGCTCAATCACTGATCAAGTGAGCAACGTCATTACTGTTTGGCGGAACAAGAAAAAAGAAGCCGACATTGCCAATGGGCTTTGGGTTGGGAACGAACCAGATTGCGTGTTGATCTGCGACAAACAAAGGAATGGGGAATGGGAAGGGAAGATTGGATTATTTTTTAATACTGAGCGAATGAGGTTTGAGGAAAATTGAAGACCTGCACCTGCGGTGGCGACCTGCTTCGCCACGACATTTACCGTTACAAGCGCATCCCCTTCGTGCGTATCCGCTACATCTGCCGGGACTGCCGGGAAACGACAGGGATGATTGAGGAGGTTAGTGCAGTGTCGGGGAAAGGGAAGATCAGGTTCCATGCAGAGGGGCGGGCAAGGATACTGGATGCGAGGTTTAATCATGGCTGAGAAAGTCGGCGCTGGCAATACGGCGAAACAGGCAACTATGTTTGGTAAATCAACTTAAACAATCAAGGAGGTTGATATGGGAATGGTGTTAACTATCGTTTGAATTAAGGGGCAGGCGGCTTTTTGCCTGTCCCTCTTGAATGATGGGTTAGCCGCCTGCGCTCTGGTTTATTTTGAAACTATTTCAATAAAATGCTTGACTATGCGAAATAGTTTCATTATAATGCTTACACGGTGAAGCAAACGACCGGACAAATTGAGGGGAAATATCATGACAAAGCCAGTTTACATATCGCACCGCAAGGGTGGCACAGAATATCCGGGAGTATTGCGTGAAGATGGCACGATAGCCTATGTAAAGAATGGCCGTACTTATTACGCCCCGGCATGTGAACTGTGGTATAGGCCAGTGGTATGACACCATCAGAACAATGTAAGCAGGCAGGGATTAAAAGTCTTGCCGAGCTTGCCAATATCAGCAACACCAGCACCAGGACGCTGATTAACTGGCACGCGCACAACATAACTCGGTTTACTGTCGTTCTTGCTGGCGCGGTCGTGATTAAGGCGGCTAACGCCTGAAATAACCGGCCTGCGCGGCTCTTTGCGCAGCTCCCTTGCAATGACGGGTTAGCCGGCTACCCGCTACGAAGCCCGGCAACACAAAGGAAACGACATGAGCAAAGACGAACAAGCAATCGAAGCCGAAATCCAGGCCAAGGGACTCAGCGGGGAAAAGGGAACAGGGGGAAGCATGGGGAATGGAAATGACCGATAAACGCATGACGACAGAGGAGAAGAAGGTTCAATAATGAAAAAGACTATTTCTTTGTTTCAAAGAAACTATGACGGCGATAAACTTGTGCGGGATGAGGTAGTTCCAGGCGCTGAATGGGTTGTAGCTGGCGAGGGCGTGGCTACACGGAAGTTTGACGGAACATGCTGTTTGGTGCGCGATGGAAAACTATTTAAACGGTATGACGCGAAGGCTGGGAAATCTCCGCCTATTGGATTTGAGCCTGCCCAACCAGCCCCGGATGTCAAAACAGGGCATTGGCCTGGGTGGGTTCCAGTGGGGGACGGGCCGGACGATGCAAGACACCGGGAGGCATTTGAACGACTAACGCAACGCATAGATGGAACTTACGAGCTTTGTGGGCCAAAGGTGCAAAATAACCCAGAAGGTTTTGATTGCCATGTGTTGGTGAAGCATGGGCTGGAAGTTCTGCCAGACTGTCCTAGGACATTCTATGGGTTACGGGAATATCTGAGCGATGGCGCGATAGAAGGTGTCGTGTGGTGGGATAAGGATGGTAGACTTGTGAAGATAAAAGGTAAGGATTTTGGCATCCTTCGCCGCCCTAGTAAGAGCGGAAATGACCGATAAGCGCATGACGACAGAGGAGAAGAAGGCTCATAAGGCGGAGTACGACCGAGCCAGGCGCATGCGAAACCTTAAAGAGGCAAAAGAATCTGCGTCAGCGTATTACCAAAAAAACAAGGCCGCGATTGCCGAGAAGGCTGCGGTTCGTTATCGCGCAGACACCGAAAGACATAAAGAGCGTCAGGAAAAATGGAGATCAGAGAACAAAAGTCGTGTTAATGCTGCCGCTGCTGAGTGGCGGCGCAGAAACACAGAAAAGGTCATGACTGCGGCAAGAAAATGGCGTGCCGAAAATCGTGATATTGCTTGCGCAGCTACAAGTGATTGGGCGAAGCGTAACAGAGAGAAATTGAATGAGAGGAGTCGAAAAGACAGGGCTGAGAATCCCGCTAGGCATCGAGGCTATGCGCATAAGCGCAGGGCTCTCACAAGTGGGGGCAGTATTTCTCCTGGCCTAGCTAGCTTTCTCATGGAAAAACAGCGTGGCCGCTGCGCTTGTTGCCGTCAAAAGCTAAAGTCTTTTCACATGGACCACATAGAACCTTTGTCAAAAGGTGGAGAGCACGCGGATTCGAACATCCAATTACTGTGCCCAACGTGCAATCTCACGAAGAGCAATAAAGACCCCGTAAAGTTTATGCAGAGTATGGGTTGGTTGATATGAAACGAGTTTTCAGATTGGCCCATGCCCAAGCCCGCGCATTGGCTCTGGAAATCGTTAAAACAGCCCCAGAAGGCTATATCGTCACGATACAGGAACCAACACGCACCCTAGACCAGAACGCCGCCCTGCACGCTGCCATAAGTGATATAGCCAAACAAATAAAATGGCAGGGTGAGGCAATGGCTTCAGAGGATTGGAAGCGTTTACTTACCGCGGCTTGGTCAAGAGCAGAAAATCAACCCGTTAAAATGGTTCCGGCACTGGATGGAAATGGGTTTGATGTACTCTACCGCAGGACAAGCCAGATGACGAAAAAAGAGGTATCCAGCCTGATTGATTATCTTCATGCCTGGGGGACAGATCAGGGCGTGAAATGGTCAGATATTGTTTATATAAACTAAGGGGAAAATGATGCTAGTAAAAGAGAGCTATTCAACGCAAGAAGAAAAGACGTTCATCAAGAATCTAGGGAAACACACGCTACATAATGAAAACTATCAAGGCATAAGGGATAGAAAATCCTTGCTAAAGGGTTATTTAGAGGGCTGCTCAAAGAGAAAGAAGTGGGGATCGCTAGACAGCAAGGCCGTCAAGAAGTTTGCAAATAGTGAGCTAGATGCGCTGTATTGACATCCTCCCCGCCCTAAAGGACGGGGATTCCCTGAGCAGGGGCTACATGTCCGTAGCCGCGAAAAAGGATATTTAGAGCAGCGTTCACATCACGATCATGCAAACAACCACAATCACCACAAATCCAGTTTCGCTCATTCAAACCCGTTTGGCCTTTCGGCCCGGCAATGCTTCCGCATTCGTGGCAGGTTTGCGTGGTGAATCTTTCGCTCACTTCTTCAACTTTGGCTCCGTGCGCAATCGCTTTGTAACGGAGCATGTTTCTGAAGGACGACCAACCGGCATCAAGAACAGACTTTGCAAGGTTGGTTTTTGCAAGTCCTTTAGCACAGACGTTTCCGACTGCGATGTAATCGAATTCCCGCACGAGACGGGTGGAAAGTTTTTGGTGAAAATCATTGCGGCGATTCGCAATCTGTGCGTGTATCGCCTTGACACGGCGTTTTTTGCCGGCCCTCTGCGCAACTGCAAGCACCTGTTCGGAACCCCTGTAAATGCGCTGGGCTTCTATCTTTTCGCCCGTGGACAGTGTGGCAAAGTCTTTCAGCCCGAGGTCAATCCCAACGCCGTTGTTGATCGGACGGGGCGAGGCATCGGCGACCTCGATCACGATATTCAGGAACCAATTACCGCGCGAGTCTTGAGAAAAGTTCGTGCCGTCCTTGATCTTTCCTTCAGGCAATGTGCGGGAGTTAAACACGCGGAACGTATTGCCTGCAAAACGAAAGGCTTCACCTTCGCGCTTCAGATCACGACCCTTGATCGGAACCCAGCCGAGCGACTTCTTGCCGCGCCAGCGAAGGTAGGGTTTTTTGTGCTGCTTTCGAGACTTAGCGTACTGCTCACACACGGCGTTGACCGTGCCCGAGTGCAGTCCAAGTTCTTTGCTGCTGCCAGTGGTAAGAACATTCAGATCAAATCCGGACGGCCATTTCTTGCCCCACTTCAATGCTTGCTTCTGAACGTCGTTTGCATAGTTCCACACGTAATTGCACGCTCGCGCCTGCTTGTTCAGCAATCCGTTCAGAGACTTTACCCGGTATTTGTAAACAAGGATCATTTTTGCTTTTTCAGAAAGTCGTCAATGGCGCGGCGTATCAGTTCAGCCACCGAAAGGCCAGTCTTTTTAGCCAGAGCTTGCAATCTTTCAATCGAAGGCCCCGTCAGATAGAGATTTGTCTTTTTCATACCCATATCATACCCACTAAAAAAGGAGAAGTCAAGATGCAAACCCAACAACCCGAACGCTTCGCGTCCGCCCTCTACCTCCCCGGCCTGAAGTCCGGGGTTTCTCGGGAGTTTTGATGAGCAAATGCGCCATTTGCAGGGCTGAATTTGAACGAAGGTACATGACATCAAAAACCTGCGGCGATCCTATCTGCAAGGCTGAATTAAAGCGGCAGAAGGAAAGAAAGAAAGCGGAAAGAGAATCCACCAGGATAAGGAAAGAGAAACTCAAAAGCCGCAATGATTGGCTGAATGACGTTCAAAGGGTATTCAATGCCTATATCAGGGCCAGAGACGGCAATATCTGCATCAGCTGCGGTACTCAATCACCCGATATTCAATATTGCGCAGGACACTACAGATCAAGAGGAGCAGCCCCACAGCATCGGTTTAACGAGGATAACGTGCACTCTCAATGCAACCACCATTGCAACCTTCGGTTATCCGGAAACATCGTGAATTACCGCCCTGCGTTGATTAAAAAAATTGGGCTGGCTGCTGTGGAAGCGCTCGAAAATGATAACTCAGCACGATATTACGCTATCGAGGACATACGCGAGCTAATCACCCACTACAAGGCAAAAGTGAAGGAGCTTAAATTATGCTTATAGAAATAACGAAATTTGATTTTGCTGAGGCGATTGCTAATGGATGGAATAAGGATTTGCCGCTATCCATTGTTCTATTGAGAGCCGCAAAAATTTCAAGTGAAGAAATTGTCGGCAATGATAGGTGGGATGCTATCAGGCGAGCCATTATAAATTTATATCCACAAGCATTTGCCGAATATACGAATCTTAGACAGTCTGCCCGCACTTTTATTGCGTCTCATTTCCCAGAGGCGAATGCTTTACTTTGGGATGGTAAACCCAATGCGGCCAGGAATCGAATCACTAAAGATTCTGGATCAAAAGCTGGAACCGGTTTGTTATCGAGGGCAGACCGCGCCGAAATAAAAAAAGACCAAGTTACAGATAAAACATTGATCGTGATTAAAGCTAGACCCTTATCTCAAGCACATGACTGGAAAACGGTCAAATGATTTATAACGGAAAAGGGTGAACCAATGAAAAGAGACGAGTTTGAAGAAAACCAGCGACTACGCCAGCTTGTCCCCGTCGACGCGGATCGGAATCTGTCCAATTGGGGTGCTTGGAGAAGGGGCGGACAATATGTCCGGGGCTATCCTACCCATTCAACCATGCTGGAAAATATTGGCGGCTGCGCCAGTGCGGATGCCTCAGATCATGTCTATGAGGCTCAAAACAACTGGCGAGCGAAGGTCGCCGATGCCGTGATTGATGAGCTTGAGTTACAGCACAAAATGGCCATATCGCACGTCTATGAAGCATCAGTCTGGAAGTTGGAGCTAGGAGCCATAGATGATGTGCTGGTCGAGGCGGCAGCATTGTTCTGGGATAAGGCTCAGGCAAAGGGGCTTACCTGAATTAGAGAATTGCCGTGAAAAAATATCTCTTTTACTCTTTACTTATTGATGTTCTTAATGTACAATTCAAAACGTGGGCAGAGACACGCCCATAAGAAACGCACAATCCGCCCTTTAGGTGGATTTTTTTACGCCTGCTGATTGCGCTCATCTATTGCCTGCCATATGCGCAGGCCACCAAAAAACCAGCAGTCAGCAGACTTGAAAATTAAATCTTTAACTTGCGAATACCCGGAAGGACTCGCCAAATTATGCTTACATCAAAGCAAGAAGCCTTCGCACAGGCCATAGTTACCGGCGTCAGCCAGTCCGACGCATACCGCGCAGCCTACAAGGTAAGACCCGGAACAAAAGCCGAATCAGTCAATCAGAACGCATCACGCATCATGGCTAACGTCAATGTTATGTCAAGGGTTGCTGAGTTGCGCCTACCCGTCGCAAAGAAGGCGCAGATCACGATGGAAAGCCACCTGGACGACTTGATGAGGCTTCGCAATATGGCAGCCAAGGAAAAACAATACAGCGCTGCAATCGCCGCAGAGATAGCCCGAGGAAAGGCAAGCGGCGTGCATGTTGAAAAGACGCAGGCAGATGTCGCCGTGACATTCCCGAGAGTAATCAATGTCATTTCAGGACGCGCTTGACGTAGAGTTCCCCCCCAAACTGGCGGTGGCGCTATTCACGCCCAGCCGGTACAAGTTCATTCGGGGAGGGCGAGGAAGCGGCAAGAGTTGGTCAGTAGCCCGTGCGCTGCTGCTCAAGGCATTCAGCAAGCCCGAACGGGTTCTGTGTACGCGCGAGATTCAGAAGTCGATCAAGCAGTCTGTCCATCAACTACTCGAGGATCAGATCGAATCATTGGGGTTAAATGGCTTTTTTCAGGTGCTGGAGAACGAGATTCGCGGCCTGAATGGGTCGGCGTTCTACTTCTCCGGCCTGTCAGACCAAACCGTAGAATCAATCAAGAGCTTCGAAGGCTGCACGCTGGTGTGGTGTGAGGAAGCTCACACGATCACTCAGCGCTCGTGGCGCATCCTGACGCCTACTATCCGCGCCGATGGGTCAGAGATATGGGCGACATACAACCCCGAGTTGGAAACCGACGAAACTCACCGGATGGCTGTTACTGATCCGCAACCCGACACGATCAGCGTTGAGCTGAATTACATGGACAACCCATGGTTCCCCGAGGTTCTTGAAAAAGAACGGTTGCACGCGCTATCGACAATGAAGGCTGAGGATTATGCCCATATCTGGGAAGGTCACTGCAAGCCAGCAGTCGAGGGGGCGATCTACTTCGACGCAATGAGCGCAACTCAAGCAGCGGGTAGAATTCGTGAAGTTCCCCATGATGGCGCACTCAAGACACATGTTGTTTTCGACCTTGGCATGGCTGATAGCATGACGCTGATCCTGGTACAGCGTGTAGCAAGTGAAATTAGAGTTATTCATTACATCGAAGGCAATCAACGCATCTTGGCCGACTACTCGCAGGAACTCAGGGCATTGAGGCTAGATGATCAGCCTATGAACTGGGGGTCTATATGGCTTCCCCATGACGGGTTCCACAAGCGCCACCAGACCGGGAAAGATGACGCCACAGTGTTAGAGGGGCTTGGATGGGTAGTGGAGAGAGTGCCTAGCACAGAGGTAAACACAGGCATAGATAGGCTGCGAGAGATTTTCCCAAGAATTTACTTTAACAAATCCCGTACTGAGCGGCTTGTAGAGTGCTTGAAGCGCTATCGCTGGAATATCAATAGCAAGACCGGCCAGGCCACACAACCATTGCATGATGAGTTTAGTCATGGGGCAGACTGTGCTAGATATCTAGCTCTTGTGGCTGATAACCTGACAAACGAAAGCAATAGAGCCAAGCCGCTCATCTACAGAAAAAGGTACATCGCATGAGTAAAATGGATGACGAAGAATTACTGGAACTGCTAAACCGAAAGGAAAGCTCATCCTCTGCTTATGTATGGGGGCAGCTCGGAAATAGCCGCGAGATTGCCATGCGTGAGTACTATCGCCTGCCCTATGGCAATGAAGAAGATGGATGGTCAAGTGTAGTCGCATCGGACATTCAGGACACCGTGCAATGGATACTCCCTTCGTTGCTCAAGACATTCACCGCCACAGACAGAGCTGTCAGCTTTGAGCCGACGCAAGAGGCAGATGTTGATGGCGCTGATCAAGCTACGGATGCCTGCAATTACGTGTTCTACAAACAGAATAACGGCTTTCTCGTCCTGCATACTGCATTCACCGATGCCCTGACGATCAGCAACTGTGCCGTGATGTGGCGAAAAGAGACGAAAGAAGAAGTCTCCAGCGTTCCCTTTAAGGGCGCGACGGCTGAAATGCTGGCGATGCTCTCCCAAGATGGGAGCGAGATACAAGAGGCCTCCCCTGCTCCGATGATAGGCCAAGATGGCAATCCAATGATTGACCCAATGACAGGCATGCCTGTTATGGCTTTCAGTGGGCGGATGAAGAAGGTCGAAGAAAAGACCATTATCAAGGTAGAGGCATTCTCACCTGAAGACCTGTTGATTGACAGAGACTGGACAAGCCCGCTATTGCAGGATTGCCCTTATGTCGCACGAATGATTCGAGTGACGACTTCTGACCTCAAGCAAATGGGATTTGATGTGACTGCCAGTGAATTAAGAGGGTCTGCGGGATCTGATTACTCTGGCGATACCACTTCAAGGCTTAGTCAAATCAACCAGAATGGCGCGTTCGTTAATGGAATTGGAATAGCTAACGACCAATCCGATGATGACGCGATGGCTGAAGGCTGGCTGCGGATGGAGTGGGTACTTGCGGATATTGATGGAGACGGAATAGCCGAAAGGGTATCAGTCCTTAGGCTGAGCGACAAGATTCTCAAGACAGAAATATGCTCTCATGTGCCAGTGGCAACATTCTCCCCAGTCTTGAATGCTCATCGCTGGGACGGCATGGGCATACATGATCTTGTGGGAGACTTGCAGAAACTACATACCGAGCTATTGCGTCAAACGCTGAATAACCTGTACCTGACCAACAATCCCAGAACAAAGGTATTGACCGACGCCAATTGGTCTCCATTGGCTAATCTGGATGACTTAATGGATTCTCGCCCCGGCGGAATCCTTCGCCAGCGCGACCCTAACGCCATTCAAGAGCACGTAACACCCTTTGCTGCGGCTGCTTCCATGCCTATGCTGGAATATGTCCAAGGGTTAAGAGAAAACCGTACAGGCGTATCCAGAACCAGTCAAGGGATGAACCCTGATAGCCTGAATAACACAGCAACAGGACGGCAGATTGATCTATCCGCTAGTCAGCAACGAATTGAGTTAATTGCGCGAATCGCTGCGGAAGTCTTGCTTAAACCTATCTTTCTGGGGATTCTCAAGCTATTGACCGAGGGAGGAATGGAGAAGTTGTCTATTCGCTTGAGGGACAAGTTTGTCGAACTCGATCCGAACGAATGGCGTGATAGCTACGACATGACGGTTAACGTAGGATTAGGAACAGGAGATCAAGCTATGCAGGCGGGTGCTTTACAGGTGATCCTTCAGAACCAGGTTCAAGCGATGCAAATGGGACTGGCCAAACCTGAGAATGTTTATCATACCTTAAGTAAACAGGTAGAAAACGCAGGCTACAAGGATGTTCAAAAGTTCTTCACTGATCCATCAACGCAACCTCCACAACCTCCCCAGCCGCCGCCTCCTGACCCATCGATCCTTGTCGAACAGATGAGACAGCAAGGCAAAGCGCAAGAGCTTCAGTTTTCCGCCCAGCAAGACCAGCAGAAGATGGCAATTGAAGATCAGCAGCACCAGCGCGAAATGGAGCGAGATATGCAGCTGGCTCAGTATCAGCAGGAAATGCAAGCTAGAGAGTCACAAATGACCAATCAGATAGAGGCCGAACGAGATATTCAGAAAGCCCAGATACAAGCTAGTCTGGATGCTCAGAAGCTTCAATTTGACCAATGGAAAGCCGAACTCGATTCTTCCACGAAGATTACTGTTGCCCAGATTGCCGCTCAATCCAAAGGAGCAGTTAATCCGCAGATGGATGAAGGGGCAGAAGATATTGGCGGGCAACCCAAACTCTCTGACGTCATGGATTCACTGAGTCAAATAGTTACACATATCACCTCACCCAAAGTAGTAGAAAGAGGCTCAGACGGACGGGCTATTGCTGTTAATGGGCGTCCAATAGTACGCGGTCAAGATGGCCGTATCGCAGGTATTCAATAAGGAGTAACACTCATGGCAGCAGGCGCATTTGTTTTTAGTGATAAAGCAAAGCTGAATTTCAATTCAGCAACCAACCTTCTCAATCCGGCCAACACATACAAGTTAGCCCTTGTCAGCTCGGCATGGACGCCCGCACCGTCTACCGATGAGGTATGGGCAGATATGTCCGCCAATGAAATCGCCAACGGCAATGGATACACCACAGGCGGCGGGACATTGACATCGGTTACGCTTACGCAGACATCGGGGACGGTTAAATTCACCTCAGCCGCATTTGTGTGGACAGCATCGGGAGCGGGTATACCGGCATGGCGACGGGGAGTGGTGTATGCGTCTGGAACGCTCAACGGTAAGGTGAATCCTATTGTTGGTTACTTCCTCGGCGATTCAACCCCTGCTGATATTCCTCTGACCACTTCAGGAAATACCCTGACCATCACGCCGAATGCCAGCGGAATCCTCAGCGAAACCTGATCATGACACTTAAAGACGAAATACTCTCCCGCCCTGACTGCGCAGAAGCCCTGGCCATCCGCGATTGCGGTGCGCTGGCGGCTATCCTGTCCGTCGGGCGCACCAAGACCGTCGAGAAGCTCATCGGTTATGGAACAGTCTTGGAAGCTCTCGGGGCTGAGGGCGGTGCGGCTTTTCTCGATGGCCTGACCGCTGTATCCGCTTCCAGTAGCCCTGTTAAATGGGCGCTCAAGCTGCTCGACCGTGGCGAATTGAACATCGGCGCAGCGGCTACGCAATCGCAACTGGATGCACTGGCTTCCGCTGGTGTTATGCCGCAAGCGGTAGCTGATGCGCTCAAGGGGCTGGCTGTCGTGCCGGATGAAGTGACGGCGCAAGAAGTCACGGCGGTGTGCTGGTCGGCTGACGGCTTGTGGCTATTTTAAGGGGCAAACATGGCAATTACACACGCAACCGTAGCGGCGCAGGCTAGTGCATCAAATTCAGCCGCCGGAACGACTACCGGCTCATGGATTGACCTGACAGCCGCGTACAAGGCATCTATTCTGGCAAAAATCACCAATGGCGGCACGGGGCCAACTGTGGCTTGTACGGCATCAATCGACTTATCCCCAGACAACGGAACCACAGTTTATTCGGGCGCAGGCGGTTCGTATCAGGCAGGAGTTACTGCAAGCACCACCTACTCTGCGGAATTCAGCCTTCCTGAAGATACGATGTATGCTCGCATTGTATTTACCGGCAATACCGCTCAGGCAGTGACCGTACAAGCCGATGTGACCAAGCTCACCGGGATTTAATATCCCATGCCGGATAAAAATAAACAAGGCAGGATATTCCTCCTTGATAGGACAAAGGCCGCACAGACTGGGACGATCTGGCTGTCCTTGTTTCAAGAGCCAAATACAATCCGCGATCTTGTGGGCGGGGCGAATATCGCCAACCCCGGCGGGTTGGTTACTGATTTTGAGGGCAGCGCAGCCACTTTTAACGGTAGCCAACAGCAGAATTTAGCATTTGCCCTTCCGGGTACGCTCCCCGATAACATTATCGTCGCGGCGCGCATCAAGGCCACTGGTACTCAAGCATCAAATCCGGGTGCAGCCTTTGGCATTTATGCCTCTGCCGGTAATCAGTCTGGCATTGGGGTTGGCTTCGATACAGCCAATGCGGTGGGGGCTGCCTACCTAGATAACTCTGGAGCAGGGACGATAGCACGGTCGGCGGGTGCACAGAATGTTTGGTATACGGTGTTTGTGCAAGCGCTTGCAAATGGAGCAACTTATGCTTGGATTAACGGCAAACCGGCAACTACAAGTCAAGGCGGAACACATGTCTCATCTTTTGCGACGCTCAATGAAATAAGTGTCGGGGCGCAGCATAGAAGCTCAGGATTCTTACGGCAGTTCAAAGGCAACATTGAGTGGGCGGCATTGCTGTATTTACCGCTAGGGCAGAATAAACCGATGCCGGATGCCTATGCTGAAGCGCTTTATAACAGCAATTATCCGTATTCTCTTGAGGCGAAGCCCAATAGGATATGGGTTTCAGCAGGTGGTGGAACAGATACCCCCGTTAACCCCGCAGTCGGCTCGATAGCAATCACCGGCTACGCGCCGACCCTTGCCCAAACTGCGAACCAGTCGATAGCTCCCAATGTTGGGAACATTGTCATTACTGGCTACGCTCCGTCAATCAGCCAACCACTCGCGGTTAATCCGGCAGTCGGCTCACTGGCAATTACGGGGTATGCACCCACAGTCACACAGAACGTAGACTTCCCAGTTAATCCAGGCGTCGGAACAATAGCCATTACAGGCTACGCACCGACGGTATCGCAAACAGCGAATCAGTCCATATTACCTGCGGTCGGGAATGTCGCCATTACGGGGTACGCCCCGGCGGTAAGCCAACCGCTTGCAGTTAATCCAACCGTCGGGACGTTGGCAATCACGGGGTATGCGCCAACCATCGCGCAGAGTGTCGGTACGTCGGTCAATCCTGACGTTGGTTCAATTACCATTACAGGTTATTCGCCTACAGTGGCGCAATCAGCATCGCAAAGTCTGGTTCCTGATGTCGGCTTAATTGCGATCACCGGCTATGCTCCTACAGTAAAAATATCGTCTCCTTTAGGGGGTGGCAGACTTAAGTATTGGAACGGGTCAGCATGGGTGAACTAAATGGATAGAGAACTGAAAGAGTATTACGAAAACCGCTTTGCCATGATGAACAGCAAGGCGTGGAAAGACCTGATTGACGAAGTAGAGAAGATGCTAATAGCTACCGATAGGATTTCGGGAGTAAAGGACGTTGCTGCTTTGCATTTCAAGCAAGGCGAGATTTCCATTATGAACTGGCTATTGACACTGCAACAAGTCAGCCATGCAACTTTTGATGATTTATTGGAGGAGGATGAGCGTGAAAAGAATGTTTGATTTCCATTGTAGTTCCTGCGACAAAACTATTGAAGAACTGACCGCATTGGAGACAGAATTCATCCTGTGCCGCTGTGGGGAACCGGCCTACCGCGTTATCAGCACCCCAAATATCGTTCTTGACGGTATAAGCGGCGATTTCCCCGGTGCAGCAGACCGTTGGGCGAATATCAGGGAGCAGAGGGCAAAGATTCTTCATAAAAAGAGCTATTTTGAGGGATAGTGAGCACTCACTTGCATTTTTGAAAAAACTTCTGTATAAAGCATAAAAGTACCCCTGCAATCTGGAATTGTCCAGGACAGGCGGGAAGGGAGCAAGAATGGCTAATCTTGATGAAGGCATTGAAGGTTTAGGTGAGTTGGAGTCCGTCGAAGCGCAAATAAAGACGGAAGACGCGAAGAAAGAGGAAGTGCCGGAAGTACCGCCTGCGTATCAGGGAAAGAGCGTGTTGGATGTCATCAAGCTGCATCAGGACACCGAACGCATAATGAGCAGGCAGGGCATGGAACTTGGAGAGCTTCGGAAGCTTACCGATGAACTACTCAAAGCCCAACTAGCAGATAGAGCCACTAAAGAACAGCCAAAGGAAGTAGATTTTTTCGAGAACCCGCAGGAAGCAATGCGGTTGGCAGTTGAAAATAATCCACAGGTACTTGCTGCAAAGCAAATAGCTGAGGAAACGAAGCGGTTTCAGGCACAGCAGAAGTTAGCGCAGATGCACCCTGATTTTGGTGAAATTGTCGGGGATACAAAATTCGCTAACTGGGTCATGTCAAGCAAGGAAAGAATGGACAGATACCGCCGTGCTGAAAACTTCGATATTGATGCTGCCGACGACCTGTTAAGCACTTTCAAGCAACTGTACCCGAAAGCAAAGCCGGTAACTGTAGATAAGGAAGAACAGAAGCTGGCGATCAAGGGTGTTTCAGTGGATGCGGGAAGCGGCGGGGAAGCGAAGCGGAAAATCTATAGACGGGCTGACCTACGGAATTTAAGGATAGTCAATCGTACCAAGTATGACGCCATGATAGACGAGATCAATCTGGCCTATGCGGAAGGACGTGTACGGTGACTTACATCATTAAACAGTAGCATGCAGTGCATGCTGACTCAGGAGAAATATCATGCCTTTAGGCGCTAATCAAGATACCATTACCACCGCAGACAAATGGATTCCCGAGCAATGGGAAGATGACGCAATCGCCACCTACAAGGCGAAGACCGTTATGGCAAATCTGGTGAAGAAGATGAATCACCAGAAGCAAAAAGGCGACACTATCCACCTTCCGGCTCCGGCGCGACGCGAAGCGTCCGTTAAGGCAGCTAACACCCAAGTTACCCTGCAAGCGGATACGGCAACTGAAATTCTGGTCGTCATCAACAAGCACTATGAGTATTCCGACCTGTACGAAGATATGGCAAGTATTCAAGCATTGAATGGGATGCGCTCTTTCTACACGGACGATGCAGGATATGCCCTAGCCAAACGGATTGACCGCGAACTGCATAAATTGGGCGCTGGCTTTAACGGCGGCTCAATCGCAGGTGCGACCAACCTGTACGAAAAAGGGGTTATTGGCGGAGATGGTGTAACCAACTTCTCTGGCGCTACCCCAGGTAACGGAACCGCGCTGACGGATGCTGGTTTCAGAAAAGCAATCCAGACGCTTGAAGATAGCGACATCAATTCAGCAGAGTTGAAGTTTGTCATTCCTCCGGTAGAGTCCAACGTATTCCGTGGAATTTCACGGTTTACGGAACAGGCTTTTGTTGGAAACGGTGATGCCATCAAGACGGGGCGAATTGGGAACCTGTACGGCGTGGAAATCTTCACCTCGACACAATGCCCGTGGATTCACGTCAATAGTGTCACTAGTACGCAATCAGTGACATTTACCTCTGCTGCCCCAACTGGCGGATCCTTTGTGGATGATTTTGGCCTGACGGTTGACTGGAATACCAGTTCCCCGACTGATACCAAGTACCGCGCCTGTTTGCTGTTCCATCCTGATTCAATGGTATTGGCTGAACAACTGAGCATGCGCGTACAGCAACAGTACAAGCAGGAATACCTCGGTTATCTGGTCACTGCCGACTGTATCTTTGGAACCAAAGAGCTCCGCGATTATGGGGCGATCTCGTTAATAGTGCCCGCTTAAGTGCTTGATTAGATTGAATGTTTTAATTTAGCACACTATGTCATACCCCCCCGTCAGCGATGGCGGGGGTTACTGAAAGGAAAGAATCATGGCTACAGTATATCAAGGTGTTAAATCGTTACGGGGAGCTTTCTCGGAACTTTGGCTAGTAACAGAAACAGTAAATTTTGCCAATGCTGCTACAGGCTCAGGTACGTTTGCCTCAGTGGATATTACGGTTCCAAATGTCGCCATGGGTGATGTAGTATTAGGAGTTTCCGCCGGTGTGGATACCATAGATGCAGTGATTGGTGGTGCAGTGACAGCGGCAAATATCGTGACATTGACTTTGCTGAATAACTCAGCTGGTGCGATTGACCTTGCATCGACGACTTTAAAATTTGTTGTTGGCCGCCCAAGCTGGTAAACTCAGGGAAAAATAATGGCTATTTATCGTTGCAAAAGGTCAGGGAATCTTCTGACAGTCACCAATGCGATAGACATTGAAACGATGAAAGGGAATATGAGCTATGAAGAAGTCAATAATGCCCCCCAACCAAATACCGAAAACCCCATCTCCAGTGCCGCACTCGCAGGTGAAACCGCTGTACCAAGCGCCGGGGATACCGAAAGTGCAATCAACAAGCCAGATGCAGCGTATGGCGAAAGCGTCGCACATGGCGAGCAGGAAAAACATCAAGTAATGCCGTTAAGACACAACGGGAAAGTTGACAAGAGGTCAAGAGCATACAGGTTGAGTATCGGCAAGTCGTAGTAAAACATCAAATGGAAACTTGCGGCATAGCCGCATAGTGTGTACATAGTCGAAAAGATTATTCACCGCTATGCGGCTTTTTATTTGGAATTTTAATGATGCTATTTGCCGAAATTGAAATTTAATATGTGGAACATTTCTCCCAAACAG
>OFQZ01000369.1_pt1 | contig 16225 bp, 24 predicted proteins | sample 1543011 | NCBI WGS metagenome assembly OFQZ01 (sample SAMN07774216, study PRJEB24372) | wastewater metagenome | isolation source: Exp Tend NO 0WW | collected 2016-02 | reverse complement strand
CGATGAATACGTCGCGGGCGGTCAGCGTACCCTTCGGCTGCAGGTTCTCGATCTTGTCACGGCGGTACTTCAGCTGCGCTGGCGTCAGACCGACACCAGGCAGGGCTGCCTCGCCGAACGGGTTGCCGTAGGTCTCGACGTGCACGGACACCTGGTTGCACTCCTGATCGGTCGCCTCGAGGACCTCGCCAGGCTCGAGCTCCATGCGGTTCTGCGGATCCCACCACCAAGGATAGAACCGGGCCCGCCACCGGCTGTTCTCCCGCTCGCGCGCTTCCTTAAACCGCTCATAGAAGGAATTCTGGCCGTTCGCGGTGGAGTCGATTCGGATCTTGCCCCCCCGCGGTGGCACGCAGTTGACGATCTTCGAGAACAGTTCCTCAGCGTAGGCGTAGAAGCCGAACTCGGTCAGGATCAGGATGTTGATCACACGACCCTGGCCCTTCTTCTTCGCGACTTCCTCAGACTGGCCGGCGGTGAGCACCCGGAATGACGACTCGAGGCTGTCAAACTTCAGTTCGCGGACGTTGTCGGTCGTGGCCTTCGGCTTAATCCACTTCGGCAGACGTTCGTACTGGAACCTCACCACCTGATCGAAGATCTCTTCAGCCGTCTCCTGCGCGTGGGCGATCAGCTCGACCTTCGTGCCAGGGATTGTCAGCACGTCCAACCATGCGTCGGCGACGTAGATCGTGGTCAGGCCAGCGCGGCGGCTCTTGAGGGTTATCTCCCAGTCTGCCATCGACATAATGATGTCGCGCTGCATGGTGTTCGGCACCAGCGGCACCGCTATCCGCCGCTCCGGGTCGAACACTTCGAAGAGGGATTCGATCCAGTACAGGCGGTCGGCGCCGACGATCGGCCGGGACAGGTCGGGCGGGTCGCGGAACGGCAGCTCGTTCATGGCTCCTGGCCACCGTCTGCCGGCGGCCGCGTAGCGGTCACTTCAGCCGTCACGCTGCGGTAGTCTGCCGGCGGTAGGCCCTTTCGCTCGCGCTCGGCGGCCATGAGCTCGATCCAGGTCATGATCTTCTCAACGGGGCGGTCGCGGTGGTCGACCACCAGGTCAGTCAGGTTGATGCCGGCGAGCTTGGCGAGGTCGCGCGCGATGTTGTAGGCGAGCTTCAGGTCGCCGGCCTTGATGGCGGCGGCGCGGTCCGACAGGGCGATGTAGACGAACCAGGACCGGACGTCGTTGTCAAAAACCTCCCGGACCTGCTCCTTCCACCTGGTCCGGATCACGTAGATGTCGTTGGTGACATTACGCTCGGTGGCGGATGGGAACTCTTTAGACGCCTGATCGGCGATGTCTGCCGTACTGAGGCCCTGGCGGTAGAGGCTTTCGACCAGGCTACGGCGCCTGGTAACGACCACGTCTGACGATTTTGGGGCGATCTGGCGGTTCTGAGGCGCCGGCTGATCAGTCGGCGGTGTAGCGGCCTTCCGTGGCCTTGTCGGCTTCCTGGTGATTGCCAACGTCCTTCAATCCTCTATCCAGCACGCCGGCCACCAGTGGCGGTACACGAAACGACCGCCTTCTGGTGGCTTCGGTGGATGATAATCTCTGTCCGCAATGTTGCGCCAGCGTTTGCAGGCTTGCTGCGGATTCCGTCCTCGAGGTGTGCGGCGATGATGCGGCAGCGGACCTGGAACGCCTCGACGGATTCGATGCCGAGGCGCTCGACGGTCTCTCGAAGGACACGCGTGCGTGGTTGCATCCTATTGTGGCCCTTCGTGTTTTGCCTTTTCACTGTCAAGGAGCCCGGCAATGCGGCGCTGCAGTTCCCTGCCTTCCTCGGTGTCGCGGGCCGCCACGTAGGCGGAGAGCAGGCGCTCAGCGAATTCGATCGGCATCTTGATGCCAACGAGGGAGATCTCCTGCTGCGGCCGGATGGTCAGGACACTGGTCTCGGCCTCGTGCCAAACGCCGGCAACACTCGCCCGCCCGGCAGCGGCTTCAGCCTTCACCTGGTTGAGGATGGCCACGACGGCGCCGGCGGACAGCAGCAGCCGCTGGAACTCGGTCAGGCTGGCAGTGAAGGCGCTGGCGGCCGCTTCGTCCAGGTCCAGGCCTGCGGCCGCCCCAGCGTCAAACTCGCCACCAGAGGGCGTCTGGCCATTCTTCGGTGTGCTCATCCGGCCACCGGTCCCTTCGTCTCCATTGGCTGCGCCAGTGGGTGGCCCGCGTCGCCGTCCCTGGGTATCACGACTCCACAGATCATCGAAAGATTCACCATCGACGTGCAGCCATCGTTCATCTCGACCCGAGCCCATGGTAGCGTTCCGAGCGCGCCAGACTCCATGGACACGACGATTCCCCTCGCCTCGTGCGGTCCGATCCCGACGCGAATCGTGTCGACGCCGCCGCCTTCTCTCTGAATCAACACGGCCGACAAGCGCAGGCCGTCCCTGAGTGTCTTCATCGAATTCCCCTCCGTCGATGTTCCACGTGGAACAGTGTGTACGCGGCGGGGCGCCGGCGGCCACGGGGCACCAGGCCTCACGCCGCTGTGGGCTCCGGGCGACGTGACCAATTTCGGCCGGAGCCTCTCCATTTCGTCACGATCCGGCCAGCCGGGTGGCTTCGCGAACCCGTCGCCGCCGCAGTCCGGACAGGTCACGTATCGCCAGAACTGCCACCAGCGACGGGTCGGGTCCGGAATCACGCCGGTGCCTGGCTGGTGACCCCGGCAGCCGCAGCGGTGGCAGAAATTGAAGAACGTCGGCACGGCTTCGTTCCTTCCGTCAGATCAGCGGTTCGCCGGAGTACTCAGACCACGACTTGCGAGCCCGAGCCCAGGCGCCGAGAAACTCATCGATGGTGGCCGTCGGCGGGTATGCCATCCAGCCGTCGACCGCGCGCTGCAGGCGATCGGCCCGGACCCGTAGGACGTGGCCGGCGTGAAGCCCGTCGGCGTCAGCTCGTGCCCGCATGCGATCGCAGAGATCCACCGTCCACCACCTGGTTGTTATCGGCGCGCCGACAAGGTCCCGTCTTAGCACTCTTCCGAGCAGTTCCCGCTGATCGTTGAGTCGAGACCAGAGACGCCGGCGCGCCGAACCGATGCGCTACTCGAACGGGATGTTGTCAGCGACCGCGGGCTTCGCTTCGTCGACGCTACCGCCGCCGCCGGTGCCGGTGGCCATGGCCGCCCCCGGCACTTCGTTACGCGCGATCGCCGCATTTGCCCAGAACACGGCCTGCTCGAGGTGGGTCAGCGCAAGAGCCTGCTCACGGCTCTCTGGCGTCATCTCGCAGATGATCATGGCGTATTCCTTCGCCAAATCGCGCAGGTCCGTGTACCGCTTCGCCTGATCGCCATGCGGGGCGTGGTACGTGAATCTGTTGATCAGTTCTTTCTCGTCCATGTGCTCTCGTCCCTTTCCCGGCTCACGCCGGCGCCACCGCTACAGCGGCAGCTCGCCCTGCAGTTCGTCCGGCCGTGCGCGCCGGTCTTCGATGATCTCCCCGGTGTCCATCCTGGTCACGAAGACCATTCGGTCATCCAGGTCGATTCGCATGATGCACTCGACGTCGCGGTACTCATAGCCGTTGGCCAACAGCGTGCCGAGCCGCTCGAGCTCGACACGGTGCTTTTCAACTTCGGCCGTGAGCTGCGCGACGTACTCCTTCTTGCGCTCTCGCGCCTCTCCCAGGGCCTGCGAGGTCTTGCCGACCTGCCGGCCATAGGAGAGCTTCTCATCATCCGTCAGCTTGACGGGCAACGATTTCGTGAGTTCCCGCCGTTTGATGTTGGGCTCGCCGGGCTTCGGATCGTCCGGCTGAGCAGTTACCTTCTTCGCCATCGTTCATCCTTCCGCTTCTCAGACACCAACACGAAAGACGACCGCCAGGCCGTCGTTGTACGGGACCGCCTCTTCCGTCCGATCCAACACGACCCTGGTCCCGTCGGGCCGCGTGACCACCACATATGGCGAGCCGATTTCCAGCACGGCGTAGATCTCGCCGCCCTCGGGCATGACCGCCACCACCGTTTCGAGCTTCTGAGCGCGGCCGAAGACTCTCTCGCGTAATTGCTTGCCGAGCTCCTCACGGAACGCATCCTTCATCGCCGCCAGGACGTCGGCGCCTGGTGTCGTGCCGTAGGTGTGCTCAACGCCGATTCCGATCTTTGTCTGCTCGCGCAAGCGGTCGACGTTTTTCCAATCCGCCGCCACGCGCGCCGTTGCTTCGCCGGCGACGTAGCCGACGATCCTCCAGAACGCCCACCACAGCACGAGGGTCCACGCCGAATCTGAGATCATGCGATAAACGTCCGCGTTCACGACTGCTCCCTCCGTTCGTACAGGTGGACCAGGAACCGCTCCATGCCACCAGCCATGCCGCGCTGGTGCAGATCGAACACGCCAGAGGCGTCTCCGATGTCGTTGGCGAAGTCGACGGCCTGCGCGAGGTCGGGCACGCTGAACGATTTTCGGCCGCGCTTCATGGCGCTCTCGATTACGGACCAGGAGATCGCGAACAGCCGGTTGCCGTCATCGCTCATGAGCAGCACGCCCGACAGTCCGCCACCGGCGCGGTTACGACTGAGGCGCTCCATCTGGTCGCCGTCGATTGCCGACTTGAAGTTCCACGGCTTGCCGATCTGGCAGTGCCGCTTGGCCTCAAGCTCGACGTGAACGCCACGGAAGCGGCCGACGAAATCGCACTGGCCCTTCTTTTCGAAAAAGCCGGCGACCTTCGCTCCGCGGTACGCTCCGCCCGTGATCATCGCGGTGATCCGAAACGGCGCTGTCGTCTTGTCAATCTCGCACGAGCTGATGCCGCTGAACATCGGCAGCGCGAGATCCTCCCACAGCCGGCCCTGTTTGGCTTTCCGGTTGCCGAGCATGCCGGCGCCGCGCCTGGTCGGCGCGGTCTTCGGCGGCCACGGAAGCGGGTTCATCGCCCGCAGCGGAGGGAGCTTCGCGGTCACGCCTTCGCCTTCTTCCCGCCGGCCTTCTTCGGCTCGGGCGCGGCGGCAGCTTCTGCAGCTTCGGCCGCTGCGACGGCTTCGAGCTCGATCTGCTTGAGGTTCAGGCCGAAGATGCGCTCGATCAGGATCACGTCCGGCTCCGTGGTGTCGCCGGTCTGGACCATTTGGTGCACGACCGGATCGAGCAGGGCCTCGACCAGCAGCGCCCTGGCGAAGCCGCTGGTCGTGCCGGCGGCGAAGTTGTCGAACGTGTCGAACTCATCCTGACCGGGCTCGCACATCGCGTGACGTGCGATCATCCGGGCCTCGACTTCGTTCGACCGCCGGAACGCCACCGCCTGAACCGTCAGCAGGCGCCAGAGATCGTCCGACAGGTCGTCGTCCGAGATCATCACCACGTCGCGGATGGCAGCCATGATCGCGTCGACTGCGATCCGGTCCATGTCGTTCCGCCTGCGTTCGGCCTTGTGGTCGACGCGTGCCGACGGCGACTTGACGCCGATGCCGTGCACGTCGGCCAGGACCTTCTTCACGGCCGACCGGGGATAGATCAGGTGGACCTTGCCGGATTCGTCCGCCGCCGCAACCGGGTCTACGCCTGAGCCCTTGAGAAGCGCCTTGTACGCGCGATGCTCCGGGTCGTCGTAGCACTTCTCACTGGCCTTGACGTACTTCGAGCCCTTCAGTCGGTCGGTGCCGCGATTGAAGATCTCCGAGGCCTCGCCGGGGTCCAGCGTCACGAGGCCCTTCGCTGCGTGCTTGTCCAGCTTGCGGCGCGCGATGACGCTCGCCTTCGCGTGGAAGCAGGCGGGGTCGGTGCACATGTCCGGCGAGTCTTCGGCGAGCGCGCCGCCGAACAGGTCCGCCTGGTTGCCGGTCCGGTGCGGGCACTCGCCGCACGGGCCGCGCTCATCGTGCAGCGTGGCGTCGGCCGTGTCGAACGGTGCCTTCTTGAGGTTCGCCGAGAAATCGCGCGCGAGCATTTCCCTGACGGATGCGCCAGTGGCGCACGCACCCTGCAGGTATTCGAGCTCTTCAAACATGAGCTTTTCGGCTTCGCGCTGCATCTTGTCATCGGGGATGCTCGCGATCATCGCCGCTGCCGTCAGGGTCACCCGGCCATCAGCCACCGCCGCCTGCATCTCCTGCGACAGGTCCAGCAGCTTCAGCCGCTGGTAGACCGCCGACTTCGAGCGCGAGGCCTTCGCTGCGACTTCGTCGATCGACATCCCGGTCTTGATCATCGCGCGGTACGCGATCGCTTCATCCATCGGCGTCAGGTCCTCGCGCTGGACGTTCTCCACCAGCGCGACCAGCTGAGCCTGCTCATCGTCGAGGTCCTCGTGAATGACGGCCTGAACGTCGGTCAGCCCGAGACGCCGGCACGCTTCGACGCGGCGGTGTCCACATACGACCTCGAACATCCCGTCGACGACGCGCACGACGATCGGCACCAGAACGCCGCAGTCAGCGACGCTGGCCACCAGCTCATTGAGCCGGTCGTCATCCATCGTCGCCCGCGGGTTCCACTGTGCGTCCTTCAGGCTGGCAACGTCGACCGTCGCCTGTCTCGTGTCCTGCTGTTTGCTGGTCATGGTCTTCCTTCCCTTCCGTTTCGCTCTTCCGATTTTGCGGCCTAGTCGCCGCCCTGCAATCCCAACGCTTCGTTGTCGACCATCGTTGCGACGATCACGCCGTACGAAATCCGCGTCATCGCGTCGAGTGCTGCGCGGCCGCCGGCTGCGAGCGTGAACTCGTGACGCTTGCCCGCGCGTGTGATCAGCCCGCGCTCGACCAGGTCGTCGATCTCGTGATCGAGCGCCGCCAAGTCCGACTCGTCAGGCTTGCGGCCGCCGATCTTCGGCACCGGAAACATCTGCCCGTCGAGCGCTGACAGGAGAATCCCCATCTGGCACAACGAAAACGGATGCCCGCGGATGATGCGCGACGTCTTCGGGTCGGCGAGCCAGAAATCACCGCGGCCGTCTGTGACCTGCAGCCACGATCCGGAGTTCATCATGCCGCGACGCCTGACCACGACGCGCACGAACAGGCCGTGCTTGCGCGGGTTCTTCTGCGACGCCTTCTCCATTGCCACCAGGTCACCGAAGCGTGGCTTGCGCTTCATGCCCTCCAGGGCCGCCGTGCGTTCCGTGCCGCTCATGTGCGTTCTGCTCCTGCGTTCGAGTACTTCGATCCTGGCGTTGCGAGGTCGATCTCGCGCTGAACATCCTCCGGCCTAATCATCTCCACGGGCACACCTCGCGCCTCAACGTAGCTGTCATTGTGGCGCTGCATCGCAAAGACGATGCGCGGTATCCGTCCGACCGTGACGGCGGACGCCGGCTCCACGTCGGGGAACAGCCGCAGCATGAACGCGGCCATCGCCTCTCGTGAAAAATCCACGTCCGGATGATCGCCGTCGAAACCGAGTCCGTGATCGCGGAACCATGAGACCATCGCAGCCTCGAGCCGGACCTTGCAGAAGTTTCCAGACTTCGGCGAGTCCGTCCAGGCCGCCCGCATCAGCGCAGCGACCGCAGATCCGTCGTAGCGATTGAACGCGGCCTTGATGTCATCCCACCGACGTTCAAGCACCACCGTCTGCGAAAGCGTCTGCCCCTGGCTGCTGCTTCTGCGCGTGATCGCCATCGTGAATTCCTTCCGGTTGTGAATTCGAGAGCGAGTCGAGCAGTCCGGCACCGTGCATTGAGCGACGGTGGCGGTTCATGTCGGCTTCGCGGTCGCGATCTGAGCGCTTCGCCAACCGGCGAGCTACGCCGGCCATGTAGCGCTCGTCCTTGTTGCCGGCGTGCTTATCGACGTAGATCTCGATCGCCAGCATTTGAACGTCGGGGTGCATCTTGCCGAGCACGGCGGCAAGCTTCGCCTTCCGAACTGCCGTGAACCTGGCGCCGGTCTGCTGGTGGAATTCCTGAATGCCCGTGGTCAGGGCGTCGGCGTAGGCGCGGACGGTCGGCTCCGGATCGTCGGACCTCGCCACGAGGTCCTCGATCCAGGCCGCCCACTCTGCCTCCCTGGCTTCGTTTCGTTCAGCCAATCCAGCAACAGCGGCCGTCGCCGCAGGCGGCGGCGAAGGTGCCGCGGCCTCCGCGGCGGGGTCCGTTGGGACCTGTACCGTTTCTGTACCGAAGATTCCATCAGAGGAAACCGAAGAACCAGAATCTGAAGGTTCCTTCTGAATTCTAAGATCTAATCTCTGTTCTCTGAGCACAGCATTTTTGCTAGCAGATTTGCTAGAAATCTTACTAGAGGATTTGCTAGCAGAAGCGCTAGCATTTTTGCTAGCAGATTTGCTAGACTGCCTGTCGAGAATTCTATCGTGTTCAATTTGAAGGCATTGCGCTCGCGTTTCGTGTACCTCAATCATGCCGAGATCCTCGAAAATGGAGAGGTCGACCGGGCTGCTGGCGTGGATTTCGTCCGCGATCAACTCGTTCGAGTAGGGCATGGTGTTCTCCCGCCGGCAGGCGAGAGCGATGATCCGCACGAGTTGCCCCGACTGTTCGTCGGTCAACTTGTACCAGTCGTTTTCAATATCGATGATGCATGCGTAGACCTTCGCCCACGGAGGGCTGCGATCCACGTAATGCTGTAGGCGGGACCAGTTTGCGAACCTGAAGTACTGCACGGAACCGGATCCTTCCTGTTGGCGGTGCAGGGCGGTCGGAAGGAGACCCGCCCCACACCGGCCGCCCGTCCGTGTATCCCCACGGCGCGCTGGTAGCTACCCAGCCGGACGACGATCGGGCCGAAGACTACACGGTCTCCTGAGCCTGGTCAACCGCCTTCGCGTGGCCGCCCTTGTACGCCGGCAGATACCGCCGGCAGAAGTCCACCACGGCGTGCTCGGGCACGCGAATCGACTTGCCGCCAGCCGAGGTCCTCATGACCTCGAGCTCGCCGAACTGGATCGCGCGCCCAATGGTAGACCGCCCGAGTCCGACCCTGCCGGCGACGTCATCGATCGTCCAGAGCGGCTCATTGCCGCGCCGGATGGTGCGGATCTCGCCCCTGGTCCGGCCACGCGGGTTGGTGTCTGGAGCCTGCTCGAACAGCGCCGCCTGGCGCCTGGATGTCGGCACCGGCAGCTCGAACCCGCCGCGGGCCGCAGCCTCTCGTGCTTCCTCTGTCCATGCGGCGAGGAACTCCGACCGCAGGCCCTGCTGGATCGAAGCGGCGAGCAGGTCGCCGACTGACACGGCAGCGTGCGCGGCGGCCGTCCTGATTTCGTCGAACGACTGCTTGTCCATCGCCAGCATGATCATGTGTTGGTCGACACCAACCGAGAAGACGTCGAACTTCATGGCGGTTCCTTCCGTGTTCGGCCAGCGGGCGGGCCCGGTTGGCACCCACTCCCATAAGCGCCTCTCAGGCCCGCCGCGCCGACCACGTTGACGACTACGGCTTCCCGGCTTCCCTCTCGGCGACACGCTGCAGGATGCCAACCAGGAATTCGACGTTGCTGGCCGCAATGGCAGTCCTGGCCGTGCTCTTCTCTCCAGGAGTCATGATCGTCCGTACCCGGTTGGCGTGCTCAACGAGCTGCTCGACCGTCAGGTCCGCCAGGTCGACCACGGCGTACCCGACGCGGTCAAACTGCCGCTGCGGGTCCTGAGCCAACGTCGGCGCCTGTGTGGACGCCTGAGGCTCGCTGGCGGCCGGCTGCGCTTCCGCCGGCGCCGGCGGCTCCGGACGCGGGTCGCCACCGCTGGCGGCCGCTGGAGCCACCGTGGCGCGGTTCGCGCGCTGTGTGGGGGCGGGCGAGGCGGGTCGCTCGCCATTCCCGCCGTTGGTGCCGGCCGGCGCGCCGCCGCCACCGCCCGCCCCCTTGGCCTTGCCGATGTCGTTCTTCAATCCGGCAGCCCGGGCTTCGGTCGCCGTCTTCGCCTGCTGGTTCGGATCGGCGCTGGCCTTCTGCTCGACGATCGCCCGCCAGGTCGTCTCGCCGTCATCGATCGCTTGGCAGATGCTCACGAGATCGTCGAGCTGGGCAGCGGTCGCCTGGTCCATGGGGCATTCTATGTACCGCTCGACCTCGGCGACCGGGATCCGCCGCTGGTTGAGCCAGAAGACGATCTGCTTCACAGCAAGCGCGGGATCCTTCGCGGTCGAATCCGACCTGGTGTCACGCGACGTGGTCATCGCATCCTCGACGACGTCCTGCGGGATCAGTCGCAGGCCCTCGTTGCGGATAGCCTTCGAGATCAGCGCCGCCTCCTTATTCTGCATCTCGTCTTCGGTCGACTTGACGATGTAGACCCACCCTCCATTGGTGTTCAGGCGTTCGCCGACGACCTCACGATCGGCCGGGTTCTTCCGCTCGACCGTCTTCTCGAAGATCGTGTCTTTCGCGATCGTGAAGTTATTTTCGAGGTCCGTCACCGTGTTCCGGATCGTGCGCCGCTCCGGCCCGTCGTTCACGACGGCCGTGTCCACGGCGACGTTTCCGAAGAGCCGGAGGGCCGCCTCCGCGAAGCGGATCGTCGGGCCCGTGATCTTCTTCTGCCCCTGCGGGCGCGAGTATTCGGCGACTTCAGCGAAGCCCGGCCTCTCGCATTCGTTCAGGAGCTTGCGGCGGAACGTGTCCACGTCCCGGGGCCTGCGCTCCGCCACGAGGAAGCGCGCCGCGACGAGGGCCTTCGCCTGCGCCGCAATCGCCGCGCTCTCCGCGCCGTACTCGATCTCGTCGCCTTCGAGCGTGCGCCGCGTGACCGCCGTCGCCGCGCCGGAGTTCGGCTCGACGATCGCCGAGCGGACGGGGGCCTCCTGCCGCGCGACGGGGGCCTGCTCCGTCTTCACGAGTTCGGCCTTCTTCGCCTGCGCGGCCGCCTCGCCGTAACCCTTCGCGTGCTTCTGCGTCTCGACGAAGGCCGCGCGCTTTTTCTCTTCCTCCGGCGCGAGTTCGAACGGGTGAGCGTCGGGATTCCCCGAGCCCGAGAGGTGAAGGTCGGACTCGAAGGCCGCCCCGCATTTGCATTTCGTTCCAATCATGATGTTCGCTCCCTTCTTCGTTTCGGTTAGATCTCGAAGGATCGAGACGGGTTGAATCGGCGGTAAGGGTCTCCGTGCTTCGTGTGAGACGCGACGTTCGCGTCGAGGAGTCGGAGGAGTTCGGCGGCCTGAACCTCGTCGAGCCCGAGAAGCGCGCCCTTCATCGCGATCTCGTTTCGGAATTCCGTGAGGGCCGCCGGGAAGTCGATCGTCGTCTTCCCCTTGACCTTCTTCCACGTCAGCGACCATCCGGTCCCCTTGAGACCGTCGGCCTCGCCGATCGCGAGCTTGATCTCGTTCGCGACGGCCTCGATCTTCGCTTCGATGTCGTCCTTCCCGTCCTTCAGCGTCTTCCACGTCCGGACGAGATCGAGTTCCGAGGGCGTCGGCTCGCGCATCGCGTTCACGTTCTCCGGGAAGCGCGCACGGAGCCACGCCTCCGCCGCGTCGCCCGTCATGGGCTTCGGCGGGACGGCCGGGACGACGTGCTCGTTCCAGAACTTGCGCGCCGTGTCCACGAGTTCGCGGCCGATCTCCGGGTTCGCCTTCCCCTTGAAGACGACGAGATTCCGGCCGAAGAAGACCGGGAAGACCCATCGCGGGATCCTCGTGATCTCACAGTAATACTCGGCCTGAAGACGCTCCTCGTCGGGGACTTCGTCGCTCTCGTCCTCGCCCCACTTCTTCCGATCGAATTCCGAGCGCGTCTTCCCTTCGGCGATCGCGGGCTCCGGATCCTGCATCGTCGGGAGGACGAAGCCGTCGGGGTTGCAAACGATGAAGGGCTCCGCCTTCCTGCGGAACGCGGCCTCGACGCGGAGCACGCGAGTCCCCTTCACGTCGGCGAGACGCCGGAAGAGGAGCGGTTCGAGAAGTTTCCCCATGATCGCTTCCTCGCTCGCGGGCTCCGGGGCGACGAGCCGGAGCTTCGAGGCGTACACGTCGAACGGCGTGCGGAAGCGCGAGAGCCCGAGAATCGCGGGGATGTCGGTCCCGCCGATTCCGGTGAGCCTGCTCGCGGAGAATCCGGCCTCGTCCTGCGGACGATCGACGACTTCCACGTCGGGCGGGATCAGGCGCGCGAGTTGCGTCGCGGCCTCGTCTTCGAGTCGTGCGGCTTCTGTCATGATCTTCCTGCTCCCTTCGGTCTCCGGGTCTGCTTCCCCGGGACGTTCGGGGCCTTCGTTCGCGCGAGGGCCCCGGATTTTTTCCTCTAGGTCGTGATCGCGAAGCGGCCGTCCTCGACGTGCCGCTCGTCCAGTTCGAACGGGATGATCTCGCCGTAACTTTCGAATTCGATCCGCCCGTCTTCTTTCACCGTGATCTTCCCGGCCGCCTTCCCGGGTTCCGTATCGATCACGCGGACGGCGGCGATCGCCTTCAGGGGCGTCGAGAAGACCCCGAGGAGGTACGAGACGCCCGAATAAGTCCGTGTCGCGAGGAAGAGCTTCATACAATCTTCCGGCCTTCGATCGACGCCTTCAGGTCCGCGTCGTTCAGTTCGATCAGGGCGTCCGCGAAGTTCAGGGCCGCGCGGGCGATCGTCGTCGAATCCGGCCAGTCGAGGCCGCGATCGCGCGCCTCGTGAACTTCGGCCGTGAAAACGGCGGGCATGATCTCCGCCGCGATCGCGACGCGAGCCGTCATTCCCATCGTGACGCGGAGCGAGGGATCGCCGCCGACGACGCGCGGGGGCTCCATGTAAACGAGCGGGTACGCGGGGAGGATCTGAGATCGCTTCATCCTTCGACTCCCGCCTTCTTCGCGCCGTAGTACGTCCGGAGCACCTTCTCGACCATCGCGGAGTTCTCGCACGTCAGCGTGATCTCGGCCTGCCCGTGCCGATCGTGAACGTACGCGCCGAACGCGCCGGTCTCGCCGAATTCCTTCGCGATCGTGTCCCGGAGGGCTTCGAGTTCTTCCTGCCTCCGATCGCGCTCGCGACGCCTCTTCTCGTCCTCGCGCTCCGCCCGCTTCGCCGCGACGACGATCGGGACGAGTTCGTCGTGCTTCGCCTTCAGGGCGTCGAGATCGATCACGTTCCCCTTCACGACGACGCGACGGCGGATCACGTCGCGCCCGTAAGATCCGCTCGCGAGCGAGAAGGCCGTGATCTGCCGCACGTCCTCGCGCCCGTATCCGTACCCGTACGTCTTCCGGTCCTGAACCTCGATCCGGACGCCCTTCTTCGAGGTGAACGTCGAATGCCAGAACGAGCCCTTCTCCGGGGCCTCCGCGATCTCGATCCCGGCGGTCACGATCGCGCTCTCCGCGACCGCGTTCCGGTGATCTCCGTCCTTCTGCTTCGGGAGCGTCATTGTCGTCGGCGTCGGCGTCTTCGTGGAGTTCTTCATTCTGCGGGTTCCCTTCTCTCGCGGATCTTCATCGCCGCGAGCGCGATCGGAGTCGCGAGGATGGCGAGCTTCGCCTGCTCCTCGTGATCCGGGAGTTCTCCGGGGGGCGGGTAGACCGCGAGGTAGAGATCGACGCCCTTCCGGAAGATCTCCGACGCGGAGACGACGGGGGCCTTCAGGCCGATCCGTTCGTTCTGCTCCGTCTCGAAGGACGCGCGGGCCTCCGCGCGCCGGATCCGGTCGAGCCCGGCCTTCACCTCGATCGATCGATCGCCGAGCCCCTGATTCGGTCGGCCGCCCACCTTCCGGACGGCCTGCGGTTTCGTCATGATCGTCACCTCCTGCCGGAAAGATACGGCCGGATGAAATATCTGTCAAGCCCTGATCTTTCCCCTTGACAAAGGTCGGGACGTATCCTAGATTCAGGGTATGAAAAACACCGAAGAGACCCTCGCCGAAGTCCTCGCCGAACGGAACGCTCTCCGGGCGGCCCTCGTCCAGATTACCGGCCTTCGCCCCGTCGCCGTCGGGAACCCCGGCGATCGGTGGACCCTCCGGCCGTCGGTCGCCGCCGTCCGGGACGCCGCCGAGACGCTCCGCCTCGTGGACGCGGCCGAAGTTCGGCGGCACGACGCGAACCTGAAGCCGGTCGAGATCGACCTTTCGGGGTTCTGACATGAAGACCCTCGCCGAGACCTTCCACGCGATCGCGTTCCCGCCGCCGACGTGTTCGTCCTGCGGTCGGGGCCCCGCCGAAAAGCCGGGCCCGTACTGCTCCGAGCCGGTCCTCTTTCATTCGGAGTTCGGGAATCCCGTAACCTCCGCCGAATCAATCGCTTCCGCGAACATGAAGGCCGCCGGGCTCCGGTTCCCGAACGCCGAAGAGATCGAAACCGCCGGGCTTTGCCCGGTCTGCATGAAGGGAGGCCCCCGATGAAGAAAGCCCTCGCCCGCCTGATCCACGAGACGAAGTACGACGGCCCCGTGAAGCTCTTCACGCGCGCCGGGAACGAGGTCGAGCGTCACCTCGCGCTCGCCCTGCTTCAGGGCCGCGAGGCCGCCCGGTTCGCCGACGCGCCCGGGATCGTCGTCGGGGACGACCTCTCCGACGCGGCCGCCGGGTACGCCCGCGACGCCGCGACTCACGCGATCGCCGCGCTCTCGATCGAGTCCTGCGACCGCTGCCTCGATTCGCTCGACGAGATCGAATGCGAGGGGAATCTCTGCCCCGGGTGCGCCGATCGCGAGGCCCGGGAGATCGAGGAGGCCCGGGACGCCGAGCCCGCCGACTTCGACGAATGGCGCATGAATCAGGAGGCCCGCTCATGATCGACGACGCCGAGATCGCCCGCGTGCTCGCGAAGCCCTCGAAGGCCGAACAGATCGCCCGCCTCGAAGGGTTGGGATCGATCGTCCCCGGCTGCCCGGCCTGCCGCGAGTTCTACGAGGCCGAGAATCCCCTCGACGTGTTCGCCCCCCGTCACCGCGCGATGGACTCGTGCGATAGCGGGAAACGCCCTCATTGTTCCTGCGACGGGTGCTTCTAATGGCGGCCTTCTGCCCGAACCGGAATCGGCGTCGCCGCCTCGCGTACGGGGGCGGGGTGCTCGAATGCCGGGGCCGCCTCGAAGTCCACCTCCTCGCCCCGATCGTCCTTCCCGTGAAGTCCATGCGCGAGCCGACGAGCCCCGAGCGGACTCTCTCGGCCCGGCCGCTTCGCTCCGGGGTCCGGATCCCCGCCGGGGGCCTTCGGGCCGCCTTCGCCGATCCAACGCTCCGGGACATTCGTTGTTCCGCCTGCGGATGGTCCCTCCGCCGCGCGACGGCCGCGCTCTCGAACCGCCGTCGGAAGAAGGTCTCATGATCGAAGCCGAGTTCTGCGAGATCCCCGCCTGCATCGCTGCCCGCCAGAAGGCCCGGGACGCCCACGAGGCCGAACGCCCGGCCCGGGAGCGCCGCGCCCTCCTCGAAGCCGCCCGTGAAGTCCTCGACGCCTTCCGCTTCACCGCCGACTTCGAGCACAAGGCCGCCGTCTTCCCCGAGAAGGGGGACACGCCGCTCGCCCGCCTCCGGGACATCGTCACGAAGGTCGGGAAGGGGATCCCCCTCGACTGATGCAGATGAATCATTTTGAGGGGAGTCGCTTTTTTCTGGACTTTCCCCTTGACATTCGAAACGTCGGGACTTATCTTAGCTTCAGGAGGAACGAAACATGAACGAAACGCCTAACGCCCCCGCCGCCGAGATCACAGAGACCGCCGCCCCCGTCGTCGATCCGAGCCGCCTCCGCTGCCCGATCTGCGAGGCCCGCCTCGTCGTCCCGAACGGCCCCCCGGCCCCGAACGTCCTCGCCTGCCCGAACGGCCACGAGGGGTACGCGATGAGCCCCGAGACCGCCGCGCTCGCCGCGTACCTCGTCGTCCCCGGGACGTACGACGCGAACGTCGTGATCCCGAACGAGTTCACCGGCCGCGTGAAGATCTACCCGCACGCGGGCCGCGCCTTCAAGCACGCCCTCTCGGTCTCCGCCCGGATCGGGAAGCGCGTCGAGGTCGTGAACTACGCGACCGGCGAGATCGTCGGAATCGCGCTCGTCCCGGTGAAGCCCGCCGCCTTCTCGTGCGGCCACGTCGCCCCCGCCGGGTACGCCGAGCCGGAATCCGTGCTCTGCGCGCCCTGCACGATCGCCGCCGTCCACGCCTCCTCGAGGTGGCGCGCCATCGCCGCCTCATCGACCACGACCAGGCTCGCCGTATAGCTGTCGCCTGCAGTCGTCGGAAAGCACAGGATTCGCGCTTCGTTTCCCAGGCACCAGGCGTGGGAATTGTCAAGCAACACCGTGGGACGCATCTCGCGGGGCAGTCGTCGGGCCATCGCCTTGACGCGGTTCAGCATCTCGACGGATTCGGTGTCGCGTCG
>OFQZ01000367.1_pt1 | contig 16262 bp, 31 predicted proteins | sample 1543011 | NCBI WGS metagenome assembly OFQZ01 (sample SAMN07774216, study PRJEB24372) | wastewater metagenome | isolation source: Exp Tend NO 0WW | collected 2016-02 | reverse complement strand
TCTGCTTCAATTACTGCCTCGGCGCACTCTGGGGAACGCAACTGAGTTGGTTCTTGGCGGCTCTAGGCGGACTATTCCTCGGTGAAATCGCTATCCCAGCGGCTGTCGTCATCTGGCTGATTACGCTGTCTGGCGTACCGACCCCATTCTTCCACTAACTTTCCTCAAAGCAAATTTCGAGCGGAGTATGTCTACATGGCAAACTCCGCTCGTTTTGTAAATGAAGATGATGTAATCATCATGCCGTGTGTTGTGAAGATTGAGTCTCGCTGGCACAATCATTCAGAACTCGTTGCTGTCAAGCCTTATGAAGAGGTGGATGTTGTTCCAAAGGTGTATGACAGTGGCGTATGGTGCCATGTGGTGCAGGACGAAGAGAATCCAGCACAATGGTATATCGACCCTGAGAACCCTGACAATCCTCGGCATCCAATCCGTGATTGCGACCCTGACGAGGATTAATTCCTCAACATCGTGAACTTTTAAGTATGAAAGCTATGAAAGAGTCTCCTCTGACACAAGCCCTCAACCGTATCAATGCGGGCGAGTTCGAGTATGAATACAAGAGCCATACAAAGCCCTTGCGCGAAATGAACATTCGTGAGCGCGAACAAGCAATTGCAACACGACGTGAAATGCAAGAGCTTGACGGACAAATGCGCACGAATTGTCGAACCATGCTGGCTGAGCTTTACGGCTTAGTGGGACATCCGAAAGAGCAAAAGGTATGGGACATGGCATGGGACATGGGACATGCCAGCGGTTGGTCAGAAGTCGCAATCCAGTACGATAATCTCGCAGACCTCGTTCTGTAATTTCCTCAAACTTCTTCAGGCGTGCTGTACACACACATGGCAGACCTGAAGAAGAGGAAAATTGTGGTTGAGTTCGATTGCGAACATCTTGAAGACAGCCCAGTTTTCGGCAACATCACCGACGACTTTCTCAAGTCGAACATCGAGGAATTCTTCAAGGTATATCTTGCTGATGTAGATATTCACCCAGACGAGGGAGATTTCTACAAGCTAGTGAATCCACAGGTTGTGCTCAAGGAGAGTCATGACTAAACGACGCAAATCACCTCTTTCTCAAGAACAAGTTCTCGTCAACATCATTAAGAAGAACGTTGACGAGAACTACACTGGGCATTCTCGTGCAGAAGCTATTGGTGTTGCGCTCACCGCCTACTATGAGCATCAGTCCGTAAAGGCAAAATGTCGCGCAATTAACAACCTCGCAAAAGCCGTTACAAGAAACGCTGAAATCATGGCGACAGCACTCAAAGAACTGGGTGAACTGTCGAAATGATAGGCGCGGGTGCTACTGTCGATTTGATAGGGTATGGAATTTTTTCTGACTGTCCGATGTATCTGTCTGTTGAGAATAAAGATGGGAACGTGGATGTCTATAGCATCTATGAAAGAGGGGCATTGATTGCAACCATTTATGGAAAAGATGACTATTTTCAATGGAAGCGACCTCATGGCAAATTTGGGCGCAAGTATCCTACACAAATTGCAGCGTTGAAATCCATCATCAAGAACGAAGAAAGATTCGGCCCAGAACGTTGCTACAACCGACTCCTAAAGCATCTGAGAAATTCCTCAAAACCCTCTCCTGCCGGGTAAATAGACAGGAAAACCCGCTGAAGATGTTGTATAATTTCAGTGAGTCAAGCACTCAAAACAACATCGTCCAGCATCGCCAAGAGCGAACTTAGGACACAGGATTAAACAATGGCAATCATCAACAAATGGCGTGGAATCTGCGCGAATATCGCAGGCAACAATAACAAGTTCTGGGAGATAGAACTTCACGACAATGGCGACGTTATCACGCGCTGGGGACGTGTCACTGAGGAAGGTAAGGCACAGTCCAAAACCTTCTCTGGTGCTGGTCAGGGTTTCTTCAATAAGAAGATTAGCGAGAAGCAAAACAAGTCCAATCCTGACGAGCGATATACGGAAGTCCGCACTCTTGACGCGACTCCGGGAACGGGGCAAGCTAAAATCGTTCAATCGTCTAACCTCGTTGAAATCGCAAAGCGAGAGATTGATTCAAACTCTGCTGAGACGGTTGCACTTATTGAGCGATTGGCAAAGGCGAACATTCACAACATCACTTCGCAAACGACTCTTACGTTTAACAACACGACTGGTTTGTTTGAAACTCCGCTCGGCATCGTGACTGCTGACGCTATCTTGGAAGCGCGAGACTACCTTGCTAAGATTGGCGACTTTGTTGCGAACAACGATTGGCAGAATCACGGTTTTGCTTCGGCAATCAATCAGTATATGCGCCGAATCCCGTCAGACTTCGGGCGTCAGCGCGTACAGCCTCAAGACTTGTTCCCTGACCTCTACGCAGTTCAGCGACAGAACGGTATTCTCGACTCTTTGGACGCGAGTTTGCAAATGGTGTTGACGGCTCCGCCAACCTCTGACGCGGCTCCGAAGCAACCGAAGTTGTTTGAGACGAAAGTCCACCTTATCAATGACGGCAAGGTGTATGACAAGGTGAACAAACTCTACAACGATACGCGCCGAAGTATGCACGCATCGGCAAGTTTGAACGTCCACAAGATTTACAAGGTTGAAATTGCCACTATGTCAGACGCTTTTAAGGTTCATGGCTTGAAGGTTGGCAATATCAAGGAACTTTGGCATGGAACGCGAATCGGCAACCTTCTTTCAATCATGAAGGGTGGTTTCGTTATTCCTCCGTCGAACGCTGGTCACTGTACGGGTCGAATGTTCGGTAACGGCGTGTATTTCAGCGACCAATCAACGAAGTCACTGAACTATGCGATGGGTTACGCGCCCGGTCAGCGTGGCGGTTATTCTTCGGATACGTTTATGTTCGTCAATGACGTGGCGATGGGCAAAGAGTATATTCCTACGGGGCCTAACTCAAGTCTCGACCCTCGCAAGATGGGTTACGATAGCACTTTCGCTATGGCGAATCGCTCAGGCGTCATGAACAACGAAATGATTGTGTACGCCACTCATCAAATCAATCCTGTCTACCTTGTAGAGTTCAGGTAAGGCGTTTGAACTCGATGAACCTCGGCTTACATTGACCGAGGTTCTTTTTTTTAAGTGAAAATGTGTTTTTTTCTGAAAGGGGAGCCATTTTTCTGCGGATATGGCCTATAATCTAAATCATGCAAACAATCACATTGCAAGACTTAGCTGGGTTTGATGTGTCTACCCTTAGAAACTCCAATCCCGTTTCTTTCCTTATTGAGTTCACGCCGTATTCTGCAAAGACATTCTTTGGCAAATACGCCAATCCAAACAATCGCAAGCTCCAAGCGGCGAACTCTCGACTTTGGGTTTCAAAGTTTAATAATGGAGAATATGACCCGTTTCATCCAAATCAGGTAGCGATTGTGTTGGTTTGGATTCACAGTATTGGAACTTGGAGATTAGCCAACGGTCACAATCGCTTCAGCGGTTTGATTGGAAGTTCGGTGACATCACAAGAAATTGTAATACAGTTACGAGAATGCACAGATGTTGCGGCATTTAACAAACTAGCGTCCAAGTTCGATGTCCAAGATGGGGGTAAGGTTAGGAATATCTATGACGCGTTGATGATGGACGGATACCTTCTTAATGTCCATTCAGCGATTGGGCGAAAGGTGCGCCCTCTGTCCATTCAAGCCCAATGTTCATACAACTATGCTCATGCAGGAACGGCTTTCAACATAGATATGGGAATTAAGTATTTAGAGAGGTACGAGGCACAACTTGAGAAGTTGTCTAAGCTTTACTGTGAAGTGAAAGATAACATCGAAGTCAATCAATGCATCGTTGAATGGTTCTTTAACACAGGTAAGTCTGAAGAAAATAGCACTTCACCTTCTGCGTTGAAGCTGCAAATTCTGATTGACATTCTTGCCACTGGTGCAAAAGGTGAAGAATTCGTGAAGAATTTATTCTATGCCAACTCAACGATGTCTTACGTCACTGCTCTTCATGAACATATTAAGCATGAACAAAAGCGGTTAAATGCGAGAATGTCAGAGCTTGCCAGAAACAACAACGGTGTAGCCACTCATAATCGAAATAGCTGCATCAACAAACTAACGATGCACTATTTGGCTCAATATTGGAATCGCTTCAACGCTGGAGACACTAATATCAAAGCTGCGTTGATTCCTAACTTCGAGTCCCCAATCTACTTCATCAACATGGCAGAAGACCGACTGGCATTGCCATACGACAAGACCGAGACTGTACAGACCTCTGTACAGTCTGATAACTTGGCTGCAATATGTGCAACAATGTAATTGTCACATGTGTCCAGAATAAAATTACCATTTACTTTAATGGTGAAATTCTGGACACATGGAACGTTTCAAAACGATATGGCAATGCTTTGGCATATATTGAAAAGCATCCAAACGGACGCCACGGCAAGCGCTTCTATAGTTTGATGAAAATGTATGATGGGCTTGGCGGCGAGAATTTCCTCAAACAAAACCAAAAGGAACGTAAGAAAACATGCAACAGCTAGTTGAACAACTCATATCGCAGCTAACGGGAAATGCGCTAATGTTCACGGCATTCGACATCACTATGATGTTGCGCCGCGCAAATCCCTCGACCAACATTCGACACGGTGAGGTAAGGGATGCAGTGCATCAGCTTTTCACCAGTAACCAAATCAATGGTTATGTCCGCGACCTTCAGCGAATGGACAGTGGGCAAGACGCCTATGTGTACTACCCTTACGGGCAGGATGCAGAGGATTATGACCCGAATTTTTTCGCACATACAACCCCGCAGTCGCTGTCAGTCCCCAACCAATCGTCAATGCCTACCCCAGTGGCGGCAAGTCAGCCCCTGACGACGATGCAGACGACGACACCGACCTCATCACTTGGTAACCTTGGCACGAGCCTTGCCTTGAAACCAAAGCGGGCGCGTTACTCCAACGACAAGGTTCCGCAGGACAAGTTTGGGCGACTCCGAGTCCCCGCCTGTGTTCTTCGTGCGGCTGGCTTCAAGCCTAGCGATGCCGTTCGCGTGGTTCTCGACCCTAATGTTATCGTTGTGGTGTCGGACAGTGACCCATACGGACGCACCAACGGAAAGAAGTATGTTGTTGACCAATACAACAACATCCGCGTACACTTGAAGGGCAAGTTCCCAACTCAAGCGTTCGCAATGCAAGCCAACAGCAATCGCATCTACGCTCGTCCTGTTTAACAGCGCACCGAGTATTTCGAGGATACCACCTTCGGGTGGTTTTCCTCATTAAGAATCATCTTAGGCGTATTTAACTATGGAAATTGAAATATTCTTTGATGATTTGAGCACTGACAAGCAGAAGGAAATACTCGAAGCCGCAGGCATTGAGTCTGCATCTGAAATGAACTGGGACGTTATCCCAATCACGACTGTGGAATTTGAGGAATTTGAGTAGGATAGTGAGCGTCAGCCATAGAAAGCAACTCTATGGCTGACGCTTCTCTTACAATCACGTATACCATCACTACGATTACGACTGCTAATGGCATGTCTACAATTGTTTGGAGTATGGATGAGGCTATTTCTGGCGAAACTTCAGCTAGAGCAGGCGACCGATTCAAAACATCAGACCTATCAGACGGCGTTGAATCAACAGACAGTGATTATGATAAGATTGTAAAGCTTCAAGCGAATTTCGAGGCATTAGCAGAACCATATTTTCGAGCGTTCGCAATTCAAGTCCGCGCTAAAATGGACTCAGACTTTGCTGAAGAACTGGAAACTATTACTGATACAGTTGAAGGTTTCTCAATTGGTGGCACGCTGAAGATGCCGATAACTGGTACGGTCGTTGTAGCTTAATTTCCTCAAAGAGCTAACGAATCGGTATACTTCAAGTGTGAAAAAGAAGAGCCGTAAACATCGACGGTTGTACGCGAAATTTCTCGCGCTAGCTTCAAAAGATAAGCTTTCTTATCATGAACTTTGTGAGCTTTCAGGATATCGAGTGCATCTTAAGATGGAGAAACCATCGAAACCAACTTCAAAAAAGAGGTATCGTTACTTGTGTGAATTATCTGACAAGCTAATTTCCTCAATGAAACCAATCTTGAGGTAGAACACTATGACTAAGTTTATCAAAGACAAGAAAGCATTCATCATCGACATCTGAAAGGATGCTACTTTGTCAATCCGTGCGATTGGCGCTCGAAACAAGAAGTTTCCAAATGCTCTCCCGGTGTATGGCATCGACAAGAAAGAAGATGCTGAAATGCTCCAAACTCTTCTTTGCTCTGTAACGACAGACGGAAGGAGTGTGCTTACTAAGTTTGCTGGCGGACACCTGGAACTTGAAGATTTAGATGATGTAGGTGATTTCCTGGACAGGGCGCACAGAAAGTTCAACCTTAAAGAAGAGGGCGTAGAGTTCAGAGCTTGGTAATTTCCTCAAGCTCTGAAATTTGCTTCGTATCTTATCATGGAAATGACTGAAAGCCAGTTTTGGCATCACTTTCGGCCGATAAAGAATCATCTTGACGACAACGCCGCTCACGAGGGTTGTATGTTCGAGACTTACGGCGCGGAAATCGACTTCGTGCGTTCTCAAGAACCAAACCTTGTTTGGACTATCGTTGAAGGCGACAACGATACGATGTTCTTTCTCAAAGGGTTTCACCTTGTTAATCGACTCGGTTTTTTCATCACTGAAGTCCCTTGGACTGATACAGATGAAGATGTGCAGTGCGACATGGAAGGTGAAGAGGAATAATCCTCAAGCTCTGAAATTTGCTTCGTATCTTATCATGGCAACACGAGCAATCTCTCTTAACATCACAATTCAAGCCACGGACGCGGAAATGGCTGATGAAGCAAAAGTTCGTGAACTCTGCATGAAGAAAATGCACGAAGTTCTCGGCACGGACTGGAATCCACCTTACGCAACAAAGTCGTTCGAGGAAAATGTCACCGTCGAATGCTTCGATGATTTCAACGACGAGGATGAACTCGCGCAGGATTTCCTCATCAACAAGGAGCTTGGACTGTAGATGTCAATGACAGCAACTATCGTTAAGTCGGTCGCCCTTTTCTTCCGCGATGGAACATCGAATAAAGAGTACAATGTGACTCTTGAGGAATCGGGCGGCGGATATGTCGTCAACTTCAGTTATGGGCGGCGCGGAAACGCAACTGCAATAGGAACGAAGACTTCTTCACCTGTGTCGCTTTCTGAAGCAGAGAAAGCGTATGACAAGCTCGTAACTGAGAAAATGGGCAAGGGTTATAAGCCTGATGGTGACGCAAACCTACTTTCAATCGCTGGGAATTCAGACGTTACCCAGACAGGTTTATTGCCGCAACTTCTCAACCCTATCACCGAGGAAGATGCAGAAGTGTATCTACGCGACGACCGTTACATGGCTCAGGAAAAGCTGGATGGTAAGCGTATCATGGCTACTTCAGACCGTGAGGGCGTCGTTACTTCCAACCGCAAAGGTATCACCTGCGGCGTGCCAAAGGAAATCGAGGCTGGAATTTCTCAGTGGCGTGGGACAACTCTTGACGGTGAAATGATTGGCTCAAACTATCACGTTTTCGATTTGCTTCGACTCGGCGGCGAAGACCGACGCAACAACTCGGCTGAAGACCGTTACCGAGAATTGAAGCGTATGGCGGAGAAGATTCAGCCTAAAAACATGATTGTGGTTCGGTGTGCGTTCACTGAGTCGGAAAAGCGACAGCTTATGAAAGACCTCGCTCATAAAGAGGGTGTCGTCTTCAAACTGCGCTCTGCGCCTTATACTGTGGGTCGCCCTAACTCTGGCGGAACGCAATACAAGTGCAAGTTTTGGTCTGATGTGACGGCGCAAGTCGTTGTTGTGAATGCTCAAAGGAGCGTTCAAGTCGGAGTGATGAAGGATGGAAAACTGATGAACGTTGGTAACGTCACGGTTCCGCCTAACTATCCGATGCCAAATGTGGGTGACATTGTGGAAATCAAGTATCTCTACTTCGTCGCCAAGCTCTATCAACCGCAGTACCTTGGAATAAGGGACGACCATGACGTTGACGACTTTTCAGTGCTGAAGCACAAGTCAAAGGATACGGACGAGGATTAAGATATGTTTGGATTTTTCGGTGGATTCGTTCTTGGGTTTCTAGTGGCCGCGGCTCTTGTGGGATACTTCTTCTGGAAGGCTCGCAAGGGCATGGCTCTCATCGGTGTGGCGAAGAACGCCATGCAAGCGGCTGATTACATCATGAAGATGGTGAGCAAGAATCCCGCAATCAAAGAAGAACTCAAGAAGCGGCTATGAGATACGTGATGAAGTCAGAGGCTGGTAAAGGCTGGCGTATCTGGAACAACAAGATGAGAAAATGGTGGGGAAATTGGTTTCCTGTTCAGCCTGATGAACTTGTGCAAGAACTGAACAGCCAAAAACGCCCGGATGTGATTGTTACACTCACCAAGAAGTATTCCTCAAACAAGTAAGGCGGCGGAGTAAATTCCTATGGCAAAGACACAATCAATCACCACCACGCAGTTCGAGCAGTTGATGGAAAACCTCTGTGGCTACTTCTGCACTGGATGGAGTCGTAACGTGGATGCAAAGTCTGGCGACGACTGGGATGGTTTATCGTTCGAGTATGACGGTTCTAAGTTTCTCGGCACCGAATTCCATCTGCGACACCCATACGACAAGACGACTGGTGGCATCGACTACAACAGCATCACCTTATCGTTCTCGAAGCGGTATCCATTCAATTTTGACTACGAGTTTCGCATCACTGACCCGACGCAAGTGGCGCGATTGACGGAAGCGGTGAAGGAGCCTTATCGCATCTACCGAGAGAAGGCGAACTCCGAGACAATGCCGCGAAGTCAACGCATCGTCCATCAAAACGGAAACTACGTTCACGCGTAAGATTTTCCTCAAGCCATAGATGAAAAATATATTCATCTATGGCTACTCAAAAAATTCAATCATTAGTGAAAAATCGCGAGAAAACAATCAACCGCCTTTTCACTACTCCCGCGAACAAACTATCTCCCAGCGATTTGAGGTTACTCGGCGTAGCTCTCACATTCGGAGATGGTTGTTACACTGACAAAGTTGACCTAAGTGGAGACAATTGTCTTGTAAGAGACCTTCGTGGTTATCATTCGCTCGCCAACTGGGATGAGCTTTGTGCCGCCCTTTGCCTTGTGGAAAGCTACAATGCTTTCGACCCCGTGAAGGTGATTGAAGCTCTTTCACCTCATAAGGCTCTCATTCAATACCAATGTGGCGGGCATACTCAATTCGGACGCGAATACAGCCCAGTCCTGTATCTCGACATGAAGTATTCGTACAATCCGAAAGAAGACCAATTGACGAAAATCAAAGCTCTTGTCAAAGACATGAAAGAACTTGGTGAGGCAGATGAGATTCATTGGTCAATATCTGGGAAGACTCTTCACGGCAATTTCAACAAAGAAGACTTGACTTGGTGGGCTTGTGTGCGCGATGATGAGGGCGAAGTCGTCAGTATGGAAAAGCGCGTATGTGACCACATTGGCACGCTGCGGATTTGGTGGGATTAAATTCCTCAATGTGAGCTTGGAATTGATATAATAACATGGCATACGTTTCCAAGCTCACAGACATCCCCAAAGGAGAACACTACGTTATCGTGGAGATGACAAGCGTTTACATCCCTGGAGATGAGCGGTCTCGAACCAACCCTGGTCATGGATACGGCGAGCGGACTGAGCACTATACCCAGATGCAAGTCTTCACCTCTGAAGAAGAGTGGGCGGGCAAAATCGCTGCACTCATCGAGCGAGACCCGAAAGGAGAGAAATTTGTAGCTTACAAAGTGCCTGCGCTCGCAAAGATTTCGCACGAGGTGACTGTAAGTGCCTAAATCTGAAGCTCCGGCCGCGAGCACAATCATCGTTTCCTTCTTCTTAATGCTGCTGATTATGGTGCTGCTGGGATGCATAGCAAATAGCTGCGGGCGGGATGATGAACTGAAGCGTGCGCGAGAGGAGGGATACGAGAAAGGGTATTATGAGGGATATTGGAAAGCCCAAGCGGAGCACGGTGTGTTTTAAATTTTCCTCAAAGCGTTGGTGCGGATTTTTAGTGATGCATGGAAAATGCATCCCCAAGTTCCGTAGCATTCAAAATGCACCCTGAGCTATTGCGCTCAGTTATCAAAAAACAAGCTGGCAGTCTCGGCAAAGCCATTCTCGAAGGCGCAATGAACAGCATTGACGCCGACGCGACGACTGTCAACATCGACATTACACCAACACACGTCCGAATCACTGATGATGGTCGCGGATTCCGTGACGCCACTGAGGTTCAAGAATTTTTCGCCACCTTTGGTACTCCACACCAAGAGGGTGACTCTGTTTATGGACAGTTCCGTATGGGACGTGGACAGATGTTCGCCTTTGGCAAAAACCTGTGGAAAACTGGCGAGTTCGTCATGACCGTTGACATTAACGAGAAACTCGGTTTCGACTTACTTGTCAATCAGCCAAACACAACAGGTTGCAACATTGCAATCGAACTCTACGAGCCTATTTCTCAAGTTGACATTGCCTCTCATGTCCGCGAAGTCAAGCAGATGTTAAAATATGCACCTGTACCGATTTTCGTCAACAACGAGCGAGTGTCTCAGGATATCAACCCATCTAAGTTCAAACTTTCAACAGATGATGCTTGGATTTCGCTTGACGACGATAAGAGCGGTATCGAAGTCTATAACCTCGGCGTGTACGTCTGCACTCTAAGCGCGTGGCAGTACGGTACTGGTGGCGTCATTATCAGCAAAGAGCGTCTTGACGTGAACTTTGCGCGTAATCAGGTACTCGGCAGTTGCAAAGTTTGGAAGCGCATCATACCGCTTATTAACAAGACTGGCAAGCAGAAAGTGACTCGAAAACAAGTCTTGAATGAGGCTGAACAAGAGAACGTCATTAACCGCCTTGTATCCGGTGATATGCGTTGGGATGAAGCGCGAACGATTCGTTTCATCAAAGATACGACGGGTAAGGCATGGTCGCCAAACCAGATTCAACGCGCAGGATTCGAGGCTTACACGGTTGCGCCGATAGGTGACGTGTTTGGTGATACGCTCATGCAAACCAAACGTGCGTTTGTTGTCGCAAAGTCGTGCGCTGAACTTTTCGAGCGAGACGATTCGGAACTTCTTAAAGGTTGGTACGGGATGCCAGCTTATCGAACATTGGGCGCACTCACAGCGACGATGAACGCGACTGGAGAGCAACTACCATCTAAAGAATGGCGCAAAGCTGAGATTGCTTGGGTTCACGTCATTCGCACTATGATGTACACTTATTGTGGCGGTTGGTTTCGCAATGATGAAGGCGAGTACGTGCAAGAGCAAAAACAGCGCAAAATCAACATCGGTACGAGCCAAGTTGCACTTGCTTGGACTGACGGCGAGACTTTCGTCACCTTTGCGCGAGAGTTCTTGGCTGAACTTAAACTGTTCAAGAACGGTGCGCCTAACATCGAAGCATACGTCAAGGTGGCTCATGTACTTGTGCATGAAATGTGCCATGACACTGACAGCCGAGAGAACATTCACTCGCCCGACTTCTACCGTAACTATCACGATAGTGCTATGAAAATGGCAGACATGGTAGCTAAGGGAGCGAAGGAAATGACCGCGCAGAAATACAAGCGGATTACAGGCGAGTTTGACCCCGGAATGGAGCCGGAAGCGCTTGAGCCAGAGCCTGATTTGGTAATGGCATAATCCTCAAGCATTTCGAGTGAGAACGTATAGGAGCATGGCAAATATCCCCATGCTCCTAGCTCAGCATATTGATGAAGTCTGTGGCCTTCACAATACTGGTGGTGTAGCTCAGTTCTTCAATGAAGATGGTAGCTTGCGCCCCTGCAAACCTGGTGAAAGTGTGTTCGCATTCACAGTCGCTTGTTCTCTTTTGGTTTATGAGCCAGACGAACATGATATGTACTTGATGAATGTTTGGAACATGATTCAGGGTGACATTGACGGTCTAAATCATGTTCAAAGGGCAGTCAACGAATTTCAAATACCAGAATGTTGGTTGCAAGTCGGCAAGAGGGTATATTGGACTGACCCCGACGAGGATATTTGCAGTGGTGAGTACACCTTGACAGAAATTCGAGGCGACATTTACGTTCTTGATTTCAATGGCAGTGAAGTCGAAGCGCACGTCTCTGAGTTGTCAGAGTTTCCTCAAGAAGAAAATTTGGAATCGTAAAACATTATGAAAATCGAGGTTAAGAAAATCAGCCACAACGCCAGACTCTCCGACGAGACGATGTGCTTTTCAGCCGACCTTTATGTGGACGGGGTGAAGATTGGCGAAGTCAGCAATCGAGGTCATGGCGGGTGCAACGATTTCGGAGTGTACGGCGCGGATAATCGAGCCCTGATGCAGAAGGCAGAAGAGTTCTGCAAGGGACTTCCATCCGTGAACAGTTATGACATTGAGTTGAAGATGGACTTGGAGTTTTTCGTGACTCTCTTGGTGAGCCGTGAGATTTCACGCAAAGAGTTCCTTCGACTCCGCAAAACTAAGGTGGTGTTCAAGAAAGGTGAAGAGATTTACACCGCCTCTGTGCCGAAGGGCAAGACTCCAGACGAGAACTACTGTGCGGGATACCAGAATCACTTTCCTGACGTGAAGGTGCTGAACTTCCTTCCCATCGAAGATGCTCTTGCTCTTTACACAGACGAAGACTACGCACCGTTCAGAACCAATTAACAAAATCCGGTATAATGACGCTGATGTTTACAAAAATCATTGGCGTCATTGTCGGAATTTTAGCCGTATGGTTCTTGCTGATGCTCGTTATCAAAGCGCTCGGCTTTATGTTTCACTGGGCTGTCATCGCTGGAATCGCATTTGGTATTTGGTGGTTGGTAAAGACGCTGTTCTTTTCCTCAACCAAAGAAAAGTCTGAATAGTAATTTATGGAAACCAAGCGCGTAGGTATTCTCGGCGGAAGTTTTGACCCACCAACCATTGCACATCGTCATCTTGGTATCAGGTTTGCAGAAGAACTCAAACTTGACGAAGTACGGTTCGTAGTCTCGCGCCAGAATCCATTAAAGCATCAAGTCCATGCCTCGGCCGAACATCGCTGGGAAATGGTGAAGATGTTAATTGAAGGCGCACCAGTCTTAACAGCGACTGACTTTGAGATTACTGACGAACTTATCTATATGGGTGGAAATAAGTACAACCGCCAATATGGTGAAAGTGATACGCCACCGTCATATACTTTCAACACTCTCAAGGCGTTCAAAATGCTTGAGCCACACTCTGAGTTCATTATGCTCGGTGGAAGCGATATACTCACTCGTTTCTACAAGTGGCACAAAGCAAAGGAATTGATTGAAGAGTTCAAGTTTGCGATTGCAGTTCGTCCGCCTCATTCAGTTGCAAGCACAATTTCACCCATCTTAGAAGAGCATCGAAAGCAAATCACAATCTTAGAAGGATTGCAGATGCCTGATATGTCTTCGACTGATGTTCGGACATATCTCTCTTCAGAAAATCCAGACCGCGCAATTCCTCTGTTGCAACCTGACGTGTATGAATACGTTTTGAAACATCAGTTGTATCAAAATTCCTCTCACCGCTGATGTTGCTGAGTTCGTGAGTGAACTTCCTCAAAACCAAATTCAAGAGTCGTAAACCACCATGCCTACAGCAGAAGAACGAAGAGCCCAAGCACAACTTGAGCGAGACAATCTCATCGCACAGAACCGCGCAAAGTTCACGAAGAACCGTGTGGCGTATGTGACTCCAAGCGGAATCCACATGGCGCACGACATCGAAGACTTGCCAGGTCTCATCGACCAACTCAAGGAAGCGGGGTTCTCTGCACGCGAGACTTACGGAACGGCTGTGTGCAATACCACAGATTGGTTCAAGCATGGCGAAGGCGATTGGTGGGAATCCTACGTCATTTCGGAGAAGTAATGATTACTGGCGGAGTTCAAACGGACTCCGCCAACTTTCCTCAAATGGCAAATTTATAAGCGTAAATACATATGCTTATCGGACGACCAATCGGAACATTCCCAGAAGGCGTAGACGACCCTAACTGGGAACTGAACGCCTATGTCGAAGAACTCAAGGGCGACCTTGAAATCCAAGACCTTCTTCCAGTATACGCACGGCTTCCGAAGGAAAGCGTCGATGCACTCAGGGCTTCACTTGAAAAAGCGTCAGCAGAACTCAAAGAACTTGACGAGAAGTTTCTAGCCACACTGAAATAATGTGGTAAAATAGGGCAAATGAAACCACTACCCAATTTCAAAGACATGGCAAAACTCTTCTTCGTGAAGCTCGGTTTAACGCTTGTTGCTTATATCATTGTTTTGATTGCAGCAATGGGCGTTCTTGCTCTTTCTCTCACTTGGAATTTCCCACGAGAGTTTAGCTACGCGCTTGTCTCTACGGCTGGTATTCTCGGCGGAGTTGTCATCGCTTTCCTAATGGTTGGCCTTGACAAACACGATTAACTCCGGGTATAATGAACTCTCTGTCCAGGTTTTGGAGACTTAAATCACCAATATATTAGTAGCCTAGACAGCTAACATTATGAAAGGAGGTACGATGACAACTTATGGAAAAGGCTACAGACCCAAGGTCGGTGATGTTCTTCGCGGAAAGCGCACTGGACACTTATATGATGTAGTCAAACACGAAATGACAAAATGGCCAGGACACGGGATTTATTCTCTCGTATGTAGAGAAACCCAGTTGCCCAGGACAATTGCCGATTTCGCGTTGCATCGAAAATACGATGTTGAAACAATCAGTTAAATCGAGCAAAGAAATCGAGCGGAAACCTGCAAGAACCATCTAACTTGCAGGTTTTTCAAATTTTCTTCCTGGGAATGTTGGTTTTTGGCGTAGTAGTAAACACGTGCAGTTTACACACGATACTCAGGAGAAGCATATGCCAACAAAATCAACACAGAAAGTAAAACAAGAAATCATCGTGGTCATTGACAAATCAGGTTCAATGAGCGGAGAAAGAGACGACGTTATCGGTGGTTTCAATACATATATCAGCGATTTGAAAGCTGAAGAAGAAACAGACATCAATCTTACGATGGTGATGTTTGACAACTATGTTCACAAACTATACAGTGGACAAAACATCCAGAAAGTTGCGAAGCTCGATTATAGCAGCTATTCGCCAAATGGCGGTACAGCACTTAACGATGCGTTGATGGAAGCAATTGAAGATTGCGAAACACGACTTAAGAAATCGAAGGCGAAGAATAAGCCACAGGTTATGGTTGTTGTATTCACAGACGGTGAAGAGAATTCTAGCCAAAAGTTTAGGGATAAGGATGAAATCAAGAAGCGCCGCGCAGATAAAGAAGCTGAAGGCTGGGCTTTCATCTTCATGGGCGCAGATATGGATGCTTGGGCAGCAGGAAGCTCATATGGTATGAGCCTTGGTAACACAATGAGTCTTGGTAAGCAGGCTATTGGTGCATCGGCGTCTTATCTTTCTAACCGAACAGCTAAGGCTGCGCGATTATACGCTTCAAACACTATGGGCGAATTGGACAATGTTGCTTATGCACAGTCGATGTCTAACATCATGTCACTTGACGCAGATGATTTGGCAAACGATGCGCAGGCAGTTGCATTGAAAGCAACGATTGATTCTTCAGTGAATTCCGCGCCACCAACTCAAGCGCCATTCACAGGTGGATTGATTTCACAAGACCAATTGAATCAATTGTTGTCAAGTCGAATCACAACACCAGTTGTGCCAAAGCCAATCAAGAAGGGTGGAAGTCCGAAGTCAAAATATCGAAAAGACAACGTTCCTTCTTCCTAATGATACTCATAGTCATCTAGATTTCCTCAAGTCGCGACTTAAGACGCGTATAGCTGAGAGAAATCCTCAAAGGATTGCCCATGCCTCAGTAATTGAGCATGGGTAATCGCATTTACATTGACGAAGTTTACAAACATGAAAGCCAACTCTATGGCTTTCATGCCTACGACGACCACGAGTCTTCCACCGCTTTCAACTGGGAGAAAACTCCAGATGACGACCTCGATTGGTTCTATGCCATTCTTACGAATGAGAACGGATATCCAGACGCTTTTGGTGAACTGATACAGTTTGCCCGTGAATGTGAAAAGGGAATTAGCATTCGCAACGAATACTACGAGTGGAGCGAACTCGAACCAATCTACAAGAAGGCACCACTTATTTGGGACGTTTCTGCTGG
>OFQZ01000366.1_pt1 | contig 16266 bp, 28 predicted proteins | sample 1543011 | NCBI WGS metagenome assembly OFQZ01 (sample SAMN07774216, study PRJEB24372) | wastewater metagenome | isolation source: Exp Tend NO 0WW | collected 2016-02 | reverse complement strand
ACTGCGATGGTGACGATTGTGTCAAGTGCAGCCACTATCCAACCTTTCAAGAACGCGCCGCCAAGAGGTTGAAGGAACTCGCCCCTGACCTCGCCCGCGCCCTTCTCGACGCATGGGCCGAACGCGACCGCCTCGCCGCCGAACTCGCCGCCGCCAATGCGCGTGAGGCGGGGCTGCGGGAGGCGCTGGAACCCTTCGCCTTCTACGGCGACGAACCTAACACCACCCAAGAGGCTTGGGAAATCCGCTACCGTGATCGGTTTCAGGACTGGATCGATTTTGGAGACATTGAAGCGGCCCGTGCCGCCCTCGCCCAGCCCAGCACGGCTACCCCCACCGAATACGAACGCAAAGTCGCACAGATGAAAGAGGACTTCCCCAATGGCATCTAAGGACACCGGATTTCACCCTTCAGACCCTGACTGGACGCGCGGGCGGGCGCAGGCGATTGGTCATGCCGAAACAATCGCGCGGCGGCAGATCGGCATGATGCGGAAAGTCACGCTCGCCCAGCCCAGCACGGAGGTTGCCACCAAACCCGATTTGTGCAATAAGAATGGGCGGGAAGGTGATCAGACCTAACCCGCCCAGCATCGGATAGGAGCCGACGCCATGCCAAAACCTATACGCGAAATTCGCATTGATGGCAATATCGCCCATGTTCCTCTGACGCGGGGCTATGAGGCGGTTATAGATGCTGTCGATGCGCATCTTGTTAGCGGGTTCAACTGGTATGCTGAGATTGATAGGCGTTCTGATGGGTCTATTCGGTCGGTATACGCGGTTCGCAAGCGCAGAGATGAAAGTGGCAATGAGAAGGGAGAGCGCCTTCATCGTATCATTGCCGGAGCAACCCCAGGCTTTGAAGTTGACCATAAGGATGGGGACGGATTGAACAATCGTCGGGACAACATTCGATCTGCCACGACAGCACAGAACCAACACAACCAACGCATTGCGCAGCACAACACTAGCGGGGCAAAGGGCGTTACGTGGCACAGGCAGCGCGGAAAGTGGCAGGCTCAGATTGTGATCAGCAAAAAGCGAAAATATCTTGGGTGCTTCTCGACCGTATCTGATGCCTCTAGGGCATACCACGCAGCGGCAGTATCGGCTTTTGGTGAGTGGGCAAACCTTGGGGTGGCGGAATGACTGAGGCACAGATCAAGAGGTTGCGCGAATACGCCAAGGTCAAATCGGGCGATCACATGAAATCTCTGCTGGTTTCCATTGGCGGGCCGTGGTCCCGGCAAATCAACGAAGCGCTGGTGAAGCGCGGCTATTTGCTTCGCGACACCCAAATGCCGGGTCTGTGCTTCATCACTACCGCAGGCCTCGCCGCGCTGGCCGAACATGAGGATAGCACGAAATGATCTTCGTCGGCTTCGTGATCATCTTACTTAACCTGCTGGCGGATGACGGCTGGCCTGGGATGCTGCTTGGCGGCGGCCTCGTGGTCGTCGGGGCGTTCTCTTACCTGGATGGGGTGTTGTGATGGGCACGGCAACAGATGCGGCGCGAGCGGCGGGTGCAACAATTCATGCAGACGTGATCGACGCCTTCAAGGAACAACTGCTGATCGTTTTTCTGAACCGCTTGGGCGGAAAGGCTTCGGTTCCGGTGGCCGAGGTAGATGCGACCGGCAGTTACACGATGTCGTTCAACGTGGTGGACGGCGTCTTTCATTTTCAGATCGGGAGAAAATCATGACCAAGACTACCTTGACCGATGGGTCGCCCGTCACGCCGGATCACCGCGAGATTGATCCCAAGACGGGGATGCAGAAGGGCTATGTCGTCCTGTCCGACGAGGAGCGGGCCAAGGGCTTTCAGGAGCCAGTGCGCCAGTCCTACAGGCACCTGACCTGCGGCGGCGTCACGACAATGAGCCGCCCTCTGGCAGAAACCTATGCCCGCGACCCGTTCTTCTACAGCGGCACCTTCTGCGCAATCTGCGGCACGCACTTCCCGGTTGGGGACGAGGGGCAGTTCGTCTGGGATGGCACGGACCAGAAGGTGGGGACCCGCGCCAAAGCCCGAGGTGACGCATGACCACCCCCAGCCCCGCCCGCGTCGTGTTCGAGGAAATGAACCGCGACCCCGGCAAGTTATTTCGTCACGGGTGATTATTTCTGTTGACATATCGTCACGCGTTATGCATATTGATGGCATAGAAACGGGAGATACGGAAATGAAACACGCAAAAGGATTTACGACCCAGGCTAAGGAGTTTGAGCGCATGGTGCGCCGTGACCACCCTGAAGCCGTTATTTCTTGGGAGTTGCCCCTCACGATGCGCAAAGATGGCGATGCGGCGGGTCGGGCAATGGTGACGAAAGACGGTTACAAGCCCAAGCGGTATATGGTCTACGCAACGCCGCGCGGTCATTGGGAGGCATTCTAATGACCCCCGCCGAACGCCAGCAACTGAGACGGGACCGGCGCAAAGCCGGTCTTGTGCTTGTGCAGGAATGGGTGCCCGCTCAGGCCGAGGCATCGGTCAGGGCGGCCATTGCCGAGGCGCTGATCAAGGCCGGGGTGATACCGGCACCGCAGAAGGAGGAGAAGTGATGGAAACAAAATGGACGCCGGGGCCGTGGCGGATTGTTCCAGATGAAGAAGGTGATCCAGCGCGCTGCGTTACCTCGCGCGGGTTTGACATTGCAACGGTGTGGGGTGGATACCTTGCTGCGGACGCAGATGTCAGCCTGATTAGTGCGGCCCCAGATTTGGCAATGGCCTTGGCCGCGCTTCTGGATGCTGGCGATTCCCGAAAGGGTTCTAGAGAGGAACGTGACGCTATTGCCGCCCTTGCCAAAGCCAGAGGTGAAGCATGACCACCCACATCAGCCGCGCCGCCGTGCTGGAAATCCTGCGCACCCCTGCGGCGTCAGACACGTTCCCCGACATGATCGCCAGGGTCGAGGCGCTGGAAGGGTGCGGCGTGAGGGTCAAGGCGCTGGAGTGGGATGACTTTGAAGGTCTTGGCGCGAAGGCAAGCGGTTTCTATCAAGCGAACTACCTCATTCAGAAATGGAGTGGTGAATGCCGCTTTGAAGTCGCAATGTCGTATCCCGGTTATCAAACAGGCTATGACGGCCCGCGCTGGCATCCCACCCTTGAAGCCGCCAAGGCCGCCGCGCAAGCCGACTACGAAGCCCGCATCCTCGCCGCGCTGGAGCCGGTCGCGCAGCCGGAGACGCCCATCCCCGGCCAATTCGAGACGATGTGCCTCGCCATTGAGGACGTGATCAGCGGGCGCGGGTTTGACGTGGGCCCGTGGCAGCCGATTGAGACAGCGCCGGAGAACGAAGGTGTAGCGCATATCCGTGGCGTTTGGGTCCACAACGCCACTACCAAGAAGCCAATGTATTTCGATGTTTGCCCTGGCTACTTGGAAGACGGCGATTTCATCGCAATAGACGGCGAAGACCACGGATGGAGACCAGATGATTATTCCCACTGGATGCCGCTTCCCCAGCCGCCCGGCGAAACCACCTCGGCAATCCCCGATGAGGTCAAGGCGTATCTGCGGAACGCGCTGATGGTGGGCGTGATTGACTAGGCCAACGCTTGCAGAGTTGCGCCCCTATCTCCCACCGCCTGCGGACCTGACGCGCCTGTCAGACGGCGAACTGGCGCGGTATTGTGTGGCAATGGGGCATCGCTGGAATGACGGGTCGTCAGATCATACGTGGAGATTGCTGATGGAAGCGGCGGAAAGGCTCAGTTCAGCGCCCCCGGAGCCGCCACCGGGGCAATGACGAAAGCCTCGCCAGCCGACACCATGCAGGCCGTGCCGTCCGGGTTGACCATCAGCGCGGTCCAGGTTCCAGCCTCGCTTGCCGTGATGACAAGCAACTGGTCGCCCGCCAGCCCAGACATGCGCGGGGTTTCGGCGTATTTCTCGGCCAGCCCGTCGATAAACTGCGGCAATGGCAAGCACGGGGTTTCCGCCTGTGCCGTGGTGGCGAGAAGGGCCGTCAGGATGAGAAAGCGTGTCACGGCTTCCACCGGCAAATCTTCGCGCCCGTCTCGTTGTGCCGCAGAATATCCCGCGCCAACCCGTTCGAGATGACGGACACGTCTTCCCCGGTGGGTCGGATGGGGAAGGCCCAGTCGCAGTCGCTAGTCTGGACGCACCCACTTACCAAGATCACCACGCACAGCAGCATCGCTTTTTGCATCCACAGCATCACGCACCTCGCTTGCATCTTTCATGGTTTCGACTCGGGCCTCGGCCTGCTTGCGTTTTACCTTCGCCGCGCCGCCCGCGCGCCCGGTCAGGAACGCCACGACAAGGCCGCCAACGGCCAAAAGATACGGCCAGATATTCGGCACAAGGCCGGTGATCATGTCCCAGATCATTTCGCCGTCCCCTGATCGATCATGCGACCCAACCCGGCGGCGACAAGCAGGCCCAAGGTGATCCAGCTTTGGGTATCGGGCGACAGGACGGCCTTGGCTTCCAAAGGGATCGATTCCCACAGGGCAGCGAAGGCGATGAACTGCATGGACATCCAGCGCCAAGCCTTGCTGGCATTCGGAACTAGTTTCATGATGTTTCCCTCAGTTCTCGTAGAGCGTTTCAATGTCGCTGAAGATTGCCGCTGATGCCGTCGCATCCAGCGGGGCCATATTGCTTAGGGTCGCGCCCTTCAGCCATCCGGGCAGCCCTGCCGATGTTCCGCCACAGGTCACAGCCGGGCCGAATAGGACGTTTGGGACTTCATAAGTCCGCGTCACCTCGTTCGGTCGCAGAAATGGCCGCAGATCGACAGGTTCCCTTACCTCACTGACCTTCGCCAGCACCTTGGCCCACTGGTCCGGCGTGGGCGCTTCACCGATGGCCTCCTTGAACCCTTCAAGCCATGCGCGGAATTCGTTGATGGTCATTTTGCGGCCTCCTTAGCCAATGAAAGAGAAGACCCAGACCCACATATCCGTCCAAGCCTGTGCGACTTCATTCCACTTCGCGGCGATGTAGCCGCCAGCGGCCAAAGCACCGCCCACAGCCACGCCAGCAAGGCCACCCGGCCCTTTCGCGGGCGCAGGCTTTGTGTCAGAAGCTGGGGTCTTTTTTGACATGACCGGCGGCTTATGTTCGATTTTCGCGGTTTCGCTGACATGAGGCTTGGTCCGGACCTTCCCAAGCGCCTCATGCAGCGCGGCGCGGGTCTTGGGGCCGCTGATCCCGTCAGTCACCAGTCCGGCAGACTTCTGGAACGCCCGCACATCATCGAAGCCGAGAAGCTTCAGCGCCGAAGAGTCATACCACTTCAGCCGGTCCTGATAGCCGTTCAGGCCGCCATTGACCCGCCTCGTCACCATTTCAATGTTGCCATCGCGGCAATACTTGATCAGGTCTTTGCGGGCGGCGAGGAAATACCAGATTGCGCCGATGCCCAGCCATTCGGCGGATTCCAGCGCTTCCGGCGTGGCCTCGAAATCCACCTTTGCGCCGAAGGTCTTTTGCACCCAAGCCGTCAGGGCGCGGTAATTCGTCCGCCCGGTGATTTGCAGCACGTCGCGGCCCATGTAGCGCTTGCCGTCGCCCGCCTTGACGTTCCCCAAGTCCTTGCGGCCCTCATAGCGCTTCTGCGCTGCGGTCGGCCCCCAGATTTCCCGGACATACCGAAGCCCGCCGCTTTCGTGCATGACCTGCGCCAGAAACTGCGCCAGCACGGGCAATTCGTTCAATGGGCCGCCGTAGTCGCGGACGCGCGCCAGTAGCGCGGCCTTGCGGTCGTCGATGATGGTCATGGGATTTCCTTGGTTTAGCGACGCCGGTTCAGCGCGTCACTTCCTGCTTGTCCGGTCCAGCAACACCTGCACGTCGGCATAAAGCTCATGCAGGATTTCCTTGATCGCCCGGATGTCTTCGGCGGCGGCTTTGGCCGGGTCTTCCTTCCTGTCGGAGGAGGCGGGACGGCTCATATACCACCAAAGGAATATCACCGCCCCCGGCCCGCCGAGCGCCGTGGTCAACTGCCCGAATAGTTCAGCATCCATTCACCGCGCTCCACATCAACCGGGCGTACTGCCGGGCAAAGAATACCCAACAGAAAACCCCGATGATCGGCTCGCCCCCCGTGAAGATTGCCGAATATCCCAACGCCCCGAACTGAATGATTTGCAACGCGGCCCCCACCGCGACCATCCAACGCTTGACCGGGTTTTGCAGACCGATCAGCACAAGGGCGGCTGGTGCCATCATTGCCATGGCCCAAGCCTCAGCCTGGAAGCGCAGCGCGAAGTGCCCGTATAGGGTCGCATCAAACGCTTCCGGTCGCCAAGACGCCATCCACCAGAACAGCGACCCGACGAATATCAGCGCCCACTGGTCATTCTCCAGCGACGGTTGGGAAAGATAGTCCAACTTCAGGACGCGGCGCAGGACGCGGCTGTTCATCTGCGATACCCCGCCCCGATCACGATCATGACCACAAACCCCGTGTAGATATGCACGGCGAAGGCTGGGAACGCCGCAAGCAACGCCCCCGCCCCGACAAAGAGCGAGTCGGCCACGCTATCGCGCCAGCCGCCGCCGAGACGCCGGACTTGATACAGCACTTCCCATGCGACGAAATACAGCACCGCCGTCGCGACGGGGCCAAGCACCAGAGACAGGCCGAAGCCTATCGCCAAGTGTCCGGCTTGGTTACAGGCCCACCCATAAGGGTCGCCCGGCTGGCTGTCTGGGGGCAGGGTCATCAGACGGGCAGCCCGACGATCTGGATGTTGGCGTTGTTCAACGTCACGCCGATTTCATAGGTGGTCAGGATGGCGTTCAGCCGGTTGCGCACCGCCGCCTGCTTTTCGGCCTGCGTCGCGTTGCGGTCGAACGTCACCCGGTCGCCAAGCTCATCGGTCACGCCGTTGAACTTCATCGCCATGTCCATGCTGATGAAGGCCGCATTCTCTACCCCAGCCGCGTTCTCGAAGCGCGGGTTGGCCAGAGTGACGATGGCGGCGTTCGTGGGGGTCGTGATGGCAAGTGTGGTCGGCATGGCGTGGCTCCTTATGCCAGCGGTTCGGTCTGGAAGGCCCATGGGCCGACGGCGACACCAGTCACGGCGGAAACCCCGCCAACGCTGGCGTACATTTTCGGGGTGATGTAGCTGCTGGCAGCGGGCAGGTTTGTCGTCACCGTTCCAGATGCCACCGCACCGCTTTCCAGTTCGGTGACTTCATAGGACAGGGTCCGCGTCGTGCCGGGCGGGGCGAACAGGCGCAGACGGTAGATCGTGGCGCGGTCAGTGCTTGGCACCGCGAAGCTGGCCCCAAGATCGATCTTCGTCGCTGTGCCCGACCCGTCATTATGCATGAATTGCACGTTGGCGTCGGCGGCATCCCATCCGATCCCGGCTATGTTGGTCAGGGTCGATGGTTCCACGTCCGATGAGGCGGAGGTATCGCCCATGCCCATGAAAAACCGATGGCTGCTATTGGTCAGGCCAGTTGAAGGCCCGCCGTGCATGAACCCGAAGAACCCACCCTCCCATGAGGACGATCCGTTCACCGCGAAGCCGTTTGAGTTCATCCGCGCCCCGGCGACCGCCGTCGTCGAAGGCGTCGTCACCAGATACTCGATGCGCTGCATGTTGGATCGGCGGTTGCCCGTACCGACCGTGGCCGCCGTGGCCGTGCCCTGCCCCGTGATGGCAGGCCAGCCCAAGGAAGTGACTGTCGTGCCGGTGGCAGGCAGGAACAGGCGATACGCACCCTCGCCGATCATGGGCTGCACCGGCCACGGGATCACGTCACTGGGGCTGAGGACGAAGGGCATCGGCGTCAGCGCAAAGTTTTTGCTGAACAGCTTCATCCCACCCGAGGCGGGGGCTGACGGCGTCGCGATAGACGGCAGGCGCATCTGCCCGCCCTCGATCTTGACGCCAGTCGCGCCCGCGAAAACCCCACCGTTGTTGTACTGGACTTCATCGGATGAACCGCCAGGGGTTCCGCCGCCGCCCGGCGCGGCAAAGGTGCCATCGGCCCGCAGGAAGTTGGTCGTCCCGCCACCCGAAGCGGGAACAAGCCCCTTCGCGCCGCTGGTGAATGTGTCCAGAAGCGCGGTGGCCTGAGTGCCGGTCAGGTCTTCCGGGTCGCCGGTCCCCGCCGTCGCGCGCCCCTTGATCGTGGCCGTGGCGACGTTCGCCAGCTTGGCGTTGGTCACGGCATCGGCGGCAATGGTCAGCGCACCCGACCCGGTTACTTCCCCGGTATGCGTGGCGTTCGTCGTCACGTCGCCGACGTAAAGCACGTTCCCGTCAGACACCGCCGCGTCAAGTTGCGCCTTCGTGAAGCTGCCGAGAGACGCCGCAAAGGACCCCGTACCGGAACCCGTCACCATGCCAGTCAGCGTGATGGTCTGGTCGCCGGTGTTGGTCCCGGTCAGGCCGAGGTCTGTCTTCAGCGTGGCAAGCGTCTGGACTTCCGGCGCACCGGATCCAGCCGTCTTGCGGTAGAAGACAGAAGCCGTCGCCATATCTGCCTGCTTTGCCAGCGTCACCGCCCCGTCAGCAATCCGGGCAATCGGCAATGTACCAGTGCCAAGATCGCTTGCGCTGCCCGATGTTGCAACCGCCGCAAGGCTGGACGTGTTCGCCTTCAGCCCAAGCGCGGTATTCAGGTCGGTCTGATCCGATAGCGTCCCGGTAATCCCGCCCCATGCAGCCGAGGCGCTGATGACCAGATCGCCGCTACCGAGAATGGTTGACCCGTTAAGCGTCTTGATGTTCGCGCCGGAGACAAGCGTGTCTTGCTTGGCCGACAGCGCCGCAGCAAGGTCTGTCTGCGATGCCAGCGTCCCGGTGATCGAACCCCAAGCCGCCGCAGCCGCAGCCGTGCCCCATGTGGTCGCGTAGTCATTGTCAGATGACTTGACGAGAGCCTGCCCCGACGTGCCTCCAGGGGGAATGCGGCCCCCGCCGTCAACTCGGATTGGCCGCGCGGGGCGCGAAGGAACGATGACGGTCATGTCAGAAATTCCACTTCACCTTGACGCCGACCTTTTTCTTGAGCGGGTTCGTCCCGCTGGCCGTGACCTTGACCTTGGGAACCTTGGCCGCGCCCTTGCTTGCGCCCGTGGTTTTGCCGAGGCGCTTTTCAGCCGCCGCCATCTTGTCGCGCATGGTTGGTTTGCCGCCGAATTTGATGGTCATGCCCATGGTCCTATTGCGATGTTCGCGCCGCTTGCGCCAAGTTTCCGAAGGCGGAAATACGATCCTGCAACCGTCGAATAAGCCCCGCCCGGCGCGACGGTCAGGCGGTATTGCGGGATGAACGTTCCCGATGCGTTGATGGACACAAAGCCGCGCTCCACCAGCCAAAAAGCTGCTGTTGCCCCCGAAAAACTTCCGGTCATATTGAAGGCCGCAGCCGAAATTAGGTATCCGTTGCTGAGAAGTGTTGCCGCACCTGTCCCGCCGCCCGTGATCGCTGAAGTGTAGTAATGCCGCGTGATGGCGTTCAGCGTTGCCGTTCCACCAAAAGATGTTTCAATGGCGTGGTTAGATGCGCCCGCTGATTTGGTCAGCGCCACAACAAATTCGTATTCGTAGAGACTGCTGGCATCCAACGTCACGTCCTGCGGAAAAAAGTCCTGCACCGTGGTGACGTTAGCCCCAGCAAGGTTGGCGTTCAGCAGGAAGATAAGGCCAGCACCGCCGCCCCAGACAGTATCGGTCCCGTCGCTCTGCAACACTTGCCCAGCCGCGCCAAGTGCAAGGCGTTCCCATGCGGAAGCCCCTCGCCTTGCAATATCTCCGCGCGCTGTGGCCTGGTCTACGTTGATTTCCTCGCGCCATGCGCCCCAGACGGTCGCGGTGAGCCGCCGACGAAACACGCGATTTGTGGTTGCGTGGTGCAGTTCCATCATCGCCGTGGATGCCGACTGCCGCCACAACTCGACAAGCCCGGTATCCCCGGCGACGACCCCGGTCGGGTATGTGCCCGTCGTGGTACCGTCAAAGCGGTAAAGCCCCGCGCCGGTTCCGGTCGCGTCCAAAGCAGCAAGCAGCGTCGCGTTGCCGGTGATGCCAAGGCCAAAGATGGCGAAGCCCGAAACCGCAAGGTTAGCCGCAGCCTCAATCGCATCTTGGACGTTAGTTTCCGGGATGCTGATAGTCGGATTGAAACTGACCGCCGAAGCCGCCGCGCCCGTGCCCTGCGAAGTGGGTGCAGGGTCCAGCGTATACAGCGCCACGTCAGCCGAAGTGGTCACAACCGCCTTGGCGTCTTCAGTCACATACCGCTGCGGCCAGAATCCATCCCCATCAGCAACAATCGGGTTTGCCGCCGGGGTCGCTCCGTCAACGTCGGAGTAAACCGTGATCAGCGTTGACGTGCCGTCCGCGTAGACCGTGGCCTTGGCCCCCGGCGCGATGTAGCCGTTGGCGTCAAGCGCGCGGCCCAAGAGCAGTTGATTTGCCATGATGTCTCCTGATTAATTCTGGCCGACGGCCATGGGCAGGCTTTCCGTTGCAGCTTGGGAAGATGCTGGCATTCCGGCTTTCTTCAGCGCCTCTTCAAGCATCTTGACCCCGGCGCGTTCCGCCTTCGGGCCTTGCATCTTCCCAAGACGACGAAGCGCAGTCTTGACGCCGGTTGCCTCATAGATGCGGGCAATCCCGCCGATGGTGCCCATTGCCGCGCTGGTGCCGACCAAACTGCCACCCGTGAAGCTGGACAGCATCAGCGTGACAAGCGCGGGCATGTTCTGCACCCCGGTCAACGGGGCCGCACCGGCCTTCGCTGCCTGTTCCGTCAGCTTCAGCGCCCGCAGAAGCCCTGTTGCCGCTTCAAGGTCTTCACCCTTGAAAAACACCCCGACCTGACTGTTCAATTTTTCCAGCGCATTCTTGAACCGTTCGACACTCAGCCCCTCGATCCCGCCCGCCTTGGCAATGGCTTCCTGCACAATCGCAGTCCGCGCCGCCGCCTTGCCGTTCTCAGGCAGTGCCTCGGCCAGTCGCTTCACGTCAGAAGGCTTGGAACTGAACAGCATGGTCCGGACGCTTTCCGGGGTGGCTTCGCCCTTGGTCAACACCCGCTTCAGCGCACCATCCTTCAGTTGCCCCGCCATGTCGGAAAGCTGCGAATTCGCCCGCTGCCACTTCACCAGATCATCAGCACCGCCAACGCCCTTGACGAATGCGGCGATGTCATCCCGGAGAGGTCCGTAGATGGCCGACAGGGCCTTCTCTCCTGCGTCCCTGATGTTGGCAAGCCCAGGATCAGCAAACGCGCTTCCCACGGCCTTACGGTTCTTTTCCAGAACATCCAGCGGCTGATCCGCCAGACTGCGCTTGAAGTCGTTTAGCTTGGCAATGACAGGTTCAAGTTCCCCAAGCCGCTGCGCCTTCAGCGCGGCAATCTGCTTGTCAATTTCCGCCGTTGCCCGCGTGACCGGAACCGTCCCCTTGGTCTTCAGCTTTTCCACAACGGCAGTCTTCATGCCGGTGAACCGCTTAAGATCAGCGCCGCGCTTTTCCAGCATGGCCGATGTCACATCGTCAATTGCCGGAAGGATCGTATCGCCCACATACTCGCGGATAAAATTTATCACCGCCTCGCCACGGGCTGCGAATTGCTTGGCCCGCATTCCCGCCGTTCCGGCAATCGGGATGCTCTCACCGACGCGCTGCGCAATCTTGCCGATGCCAGTCTTGGGCGGCACTACGTCCGTCCGCATGACTGGGATGCCAAGCCGTTCAGCCGCCGCCACATCCTCAGCCACCTTCGGCGCTACACGCGCCACAGTGGCCGCTTTGGGGGTCGCAACGGCAATTCTTGCGGGGATGGAAGATGCCCCGGCCAACTCCGGGACGGCAAACATGCTCATTCCCGTCAGATCCTCGGCAAGCTTGCGCTCCTGCGCCGAATTCTGTCCTGGCACGGCTTCAGAAGCCAGGCCCATGGCCCCGGAAATCCCCGCCCCGACAAGGGACAGCCCAGCCCCCGCAATGTCTCCAACCCCGCCAAGCGCAGTCAGCACCGGGCCGGGAAGCTTCCCTGTCAGCGGGTCATTCGCCAGATATTCACGCGACGGGCTTTCACCGCCCGTCAAGCCGCCGCCGAACGACCGGGCGGCGGCCATTGGCCCCTCAACCATGGCCGCCGCAGTTTCGCCGAAGGTGTCCCGCTTGACGTTCTGCCACGGCTTCACCGCGACACGCGCGCCGCCTGACTTTCCGCCACCACCTTTGCCCATGACCACATCGCCCGGCTTAGGCATGGTTTCCGGGGTGTAGCGGCCAGCCAAGTCAGGGTTTGCCATCTCAAACATGACGAAGTTGTCAATCCGCGCCTGCCGCTCTTCTTGCGGGGAAAGCGCAGTCGGGGGCGCAACAGCAACAGGCCCCTCACGGATCGGGTCAACCTTCGGTCCTTCCGGCTGGCTGACCTTTGGCAGCGTCGCCACGAAGTCGCGCAGCTTTGCCGCCTTTTCCGGCTGCCCTGCGGCTTCCCACTCGGCGGCTTTTGATTCCACCGTTGCGGCGTCATACTTCGGCGCGTCCTTGGGCAGCGTTTCGGCATAGGCGCGAAGCTTGGCGGCATTCTCCGGCTTGCCCGCTTTTTCCCAAGCGTCAGCCTTGGCAAGAACCTCTTCCACCGTTGCCATTTTTCACCTATATTTGCGGAATGCGCTTGACTTGGCTTTGGGGCGGAATAGCCGCTTACTTCTTGATCTTCTGGCTTGCGGTGGGCGACTTTGGTCTTGCCATCGCCTGCACCGCGTTTTTCGCCTTCTTGGCGCTACGCTATACCCTAAGCGTCATGGCCCATTCATCAGCGCGTCAATCTCTGCCTGATCAAAGCCCGGCTGCGAACCTGAATCGGCCCCCTCAAGTTTAGCCATGCCGTCTTGAATGGCCGTCTTGAGGTCAGTAAGGGCCGCTTGGAATTCCTTGTCACCTTGCGCGCGGGAAAGACGGGCCATTGCCGCCTCGGCCTTCCGGCTTTCGTAGTCTGTAATTGCGCCGCCGCCCTTGAGGAGCGCCCGCGCCCCGAGCCATGCGTTGCCTTGAAGCTGGGCAATCTTCTGGATAACGGACAGGCCCGCGTCGCCGTAGTAAGCCCTTCGGGTGCCGCTGAACTCGTCTACGTTGTTGCCGCCGCCACCTTCCCAAGAGCCGGTCACGCCCGGAAGCGCGGGGTCTTTGGCGATTTCATCAATCAGCGCGACTACCGATTCCGCATCGGTCATTGACGTGCGCAGCGCGTCGCCCGACGTGGGCGCGGCGCTTCCGACCCCAACGCCTTCTTGGAACGTCACTTGCCCCGTTGCTGGGTCAACCGTCAGGCTGGTTCCCTTCGGCGCACGGCGGGCGATTTCAGCCTGATACGTGGCTTGGTCGATCAGCCCAGCGTCAAGGTCCGCCTTCAGTTGCGCCGCTTCGGTTTGCGGCTTCGGCGCTGCGGGCGGCTCGAACGCCTTCATCGCATCCAGAACACCCTCCACAGTCGCCGCATGGGCCGGGAAAGCCTCAAACGGGAATTCCGCAGGGTCGAGACCCTTGGATGTGAGGAAGGCGTCATAGCCCGCCTTGTCCTTGTTCTGATAGAAGAACGCGCCGCCTGACAGGGCTTCGGAAAGGGCCTGCTGCTCTTGCGCCAGTTGCTCTTTCGTCAGGGTCGCGGCTTGCTCTTGCAGGGAAGCAGCCGCCGATGCCTTCGCCGCGTCGCGCTTCATCTGCATTTCTTCGGCAGAGAAGGCCATGTTCTGCTTTTGCGCCTGAAGCCCAAGGATATTCCCCTGAACCCCCAGCGAGGCGTTCGGGTCAAACCCGGCCAGCGCGGCAAGTGCGTTCGGATCCCCCGCCGCGATCTGTGCGCCCTGCGTCCGGTAGAGTTCTGCCAGAGCGTTCTGGCGGTTCAGCCCGATCTGGCTTTCGGCCATCGCGCGGCCCTTGTCCATGGCCCCGAGAATGTCCGGCTGCTGACCGCCAAGGATGATGCCTGCGTCCATATCGTTACCCCATCGCCAATGAATTACGGCGCGATGTCATGAACATGGCCGGGTCTTGGCGCATGTCAATCCAGTCAAATTTCGGTTGCTGCATCTGCGCCAGGGCGTTCTGCTGCGGAGCGGAAGGCCCCGCAATGTTGAACGGACCCGCTAGCGCATTCTGTGGATGTCCACCGGACTGCGACCCGCCTGCCTGCGGCGTATATTCCCCGCCAAGCAGGGCATATGCCTTGTCGCGGTGCGGGCCGAATTGGGTTTCCACCTTGTCCTTGACCGTGCCGGGCGCACCGCCAGCGGCAGTGTCCGAAGCATTGTAGCGGCCCGGCCCACCAGCATTGACCACCGAATAGGCGTCCAGTTCAGACATGCCGGGCTTCCACCCGCTAGCGAGGAAATACTTGACGATTGCCCCATCCGGACCAAGCTGCGACCCCATCGGGTCATTCCAGTCCACGCCGTATTGCTTGGCCTGTGGTTCCCCGAATTGGATCAGTCCGCGATGCTGCCCCCATTTGGTCGTCGGCCCGCGCTTTGTCGGGTCAAACGTTCCGGCTGTCTCATAGCTGATGATGGTTGCCAGCACGCCAGGGTCCATGCCCAAGGCGTTGGCCGTCTCAATGATGCCTTGGCGGATGTCAGCCATCAGAACATCCCCCCGAACCAGTTGCTGCCCCCGGCCTGCCCGCCGCCCGGCGCTGACGCGTTCATCTGCCTCTGGTAGTTCCATAGCCCCGCAAGGTTCTGCATCCCGCCCGTAATGGCATTGGCCGAACCGATGGCCCCCGCCGCCTGTGCATTGCCGATGTTTCCGTAGGCATTCGACACCCCAGCCGCCGCTTGCTGCGAAGCCTGCCCACTCATCTGCGCCGCGCCCATCCCGGCATCCGCCCGCCCGCCGAGGCGCGACAGATAGTTGCCGTATTCGTTCGATCCGTAGTCCTGCCCGTATTTCAGCAAGTCCCGCATGGCCGCGCCGGAATTCAGACCGCCACGCGCCGCTGCGCTGGACTGCAGGCTGTCTTGCCCCTGCTTGAGGCGGAAGTCATACCCCGGCGTCTTGGTGTAGCCCTGATACCCTTCCGGCATGGTGCCGAGGCCGAGTTCGTAGTCATAAGCCTTCTGCGCCGCCTCCCCGCCCGTGCGGTATGTCGCAAGGTCGTTACGGATGATGTCCCGCGTCTCGGTCTGAAACGCAATATCCTTGTCAGCCGCCGCCGTTTGGGCCTTTGCCGCCTTTTTGGCCGCAGAGCCTTGGATAAGCGCGCCGCCGATTGCTGCAATTGCTGCCATTACGGCCTCCACCCCAAAAGAATGACAGGATCCGCAAGGGGCATCCTGCCGTCGATGTCAAAACCCGCGCGACGGCACATTGCCAAAGTCGCGCGGTTGTCTTCCCGCACCCATCCGATGATCCGCTCAGCCACGACTTCCGCCGCGAAGCTGCGCAGAATGGCCTTCACAGGCTCTACCGCGCTGCCTCTGGCCTCTTTCAGCGCCCCGAGGTGGCCCATCCACACACCGGGCCACAGATGCTGGTGAAACGCGCCGCAAACCCCTTCGCAGGCGCGGAAGGTCATCCAGTCACTGTCCCGTATGTCGCCGTGGTAGGGGTGCCAGAAGAACGGCACCGCCTCTTGCGCGGTAAGGTGTCGGATCAAACCGAAGCCGCAACCATCACGCGGGCCTGGAACGCCTGAACGTCGGTTCCGTCCGTCATTGTCACTTGGCACATCGCCTGCCGGAAGTAGCCCTGCCGGTCCAGCGCCGGGAAAAGCGCGGTCTGTGCCGGGGCCAGTGCAATCTGGATAAGCCCCGCCGAATCCGACACCACGTCAACCGTGACAATCGGCTCAACCTGCTCGTCGGACCACCAGTTACTTCCGGTAACTGCCTTTACGCTGCGCTTGAATGTCGCCGTTCCGGTGTAGCCGGTCCAGTCCTGCCCCTCGACGGTGAAATCGTAGCCGAAGCCCTCACCTTGGGCGATTTTCATGGGCGGTAGCTGAATCATGGTTATGCCCAAGGTCCGAAGGAAACATCAACCCCGGAAGCACCGAGGCGGCGAAGTTTGAACATTGCACCCGCCGATACGGAATAAGCCCCACCGGGCGCGGCGGAAAGGATATATTGCGGGATGACCGTTCCCGCCCCATTGACAGAGAAGGTTCCGCGCTCGACCAAGTGAACCATGCTGTTGGCGTTTGACAGGGTGCCGCTAATGTTCACGTTGTCCGACATGGTTGCCGTGTAGCCCAAGGCACCGATGACCCCGGTAAGGAAGACACCAGCGCCGAC
>OFQZ01000363.1_pt1 | contig 16413 bp, 14 predicted proteins | sample 1543011 | NCBI WGS metagenome assembly OFQZ01 (sample SAMN07774216, study PRJEB24372) | wastewater metagenome | isolation source: Exp Tend NO 0WW | collected 2016-02 | reverse complement strand
GCGAGCGCTGATGGCCACACTCGCCGATCTCCAGGCGGAACGCGAGGCGCTGCGCGCGGCGCAGGCGAAGGCCGATTTCGACGCGGCGCAGGCCGAGACGTGCGCGCAGGCCGATCTGATGGCCGCTGCCGATGCAGTGCGGACCGTGCTGCTTGACGCGCTCGATGGACTGGCCGACCGGTTTGTGTCGGCGATTGCCGGCGAGCGCGACGAAACGCGCGTGCATTACCTGCTCTCGGAAGAAGCGCACCAGTGGCTCACGGCGCTGGGCGAGGCCGCCGCGCCGCAGCCGATCATTGGTAAGCACTTCCGCCGTGGCGTCAAGCCGCGTGATCTGCTCACCGTCTCGCGCTGGGCCGATCTGCACCGAGAGATCAACGTCGGCACCAACATGCCGGGGCAGTGGGTGACGGATCGCACGCCCTATCTGCAGGAGGTGATGGACAGCCTCTCCGAACACTCCGACGTGTCGGAGGTGATCTTTGTCAAGGCCGTGCAGATCGGCGCTACCGAGGTGATGTACAACTGGATCGGCTACGTGATGCACCACCTGGGCAATAAAGACATGCTGGTGGTGGTTCCGACCAAGGAATTCCGCAACCAGAAATTCAACCCGCGCTTGGGGCGCGTGCTGCGCGATTCGCCGGTGTTGAAGAAACTGTCCAGCTTCGCGAGCCGCAGCAACAAGAACACCGAAGACGTGCTGGAATACGGCGCCGGGGCCAAGATCGTCAAGGCCGGGGCGAACGTCGGTACCGACCTGAGTTCAGATTCCATCGCCTACGTGGCCTGCGACGAGGTCGACAAGTTCCCAGCCGAGATACCAGGATTCGGCGACCCAATGGCGCTGATTCGCGGACGGCAGACCACGCACACGCGCGCCAAGGCGTTTAAGGTGTCGTCGCCGCTGCTCGAAGAAACATCGCGCATCTGGGGCGAGTGGCTCACCACCGACATGCGCCGATACCATGTGCCATGTCCGCATTGCGGCGAGTATCAGCATCTGGAGTGGGGCGGTGGCGACGAATACCCGCACGGCCTAAAATACGCCAAGGCGCTGCGCCGCGAAGGCGAAGAAGGTCCGGAGTGCGCCGCCAGCGCCTGGTATGTCTGCAAGGCCAACGGCTGCATCATAGAAGAGCCGGAGAAGACCCGCATGCTGGAGCGCGGCCGCTGGATCGCCGAGCGGCCCTACGTCAAGGGCCGGCGCGGCTATCACCTCAACGCGCTCTACGCGCCGCCGGGGCTTGGCCTGTCGTGGCTCAAGCTGGCCGGCGAACACCTCGCCGCCCTGGGCGACAGCGCCGCGCTGCAAACCTTCAAGAACGAGCGCCTCGGCCTTCCGTGGAAGGAAGTGTATGACGCCGCCGACCCAGCCGCCATCATCGCCCGGCTGGAGCCCTACACGCTTGAGACCCTGCCCGCGTGGCTGGTGCGCTCGGTCGGCATCGACATCCAGAAGGACGTGATCGAAGTCACTCTGTATCTTTTCGGCATCGATGAGGAATGCTGGGGCGTGGCGCATTACATCGTCCCCGGCCAGACCATCACCGCCGCCCCCTGGCAGGCGTTGGGCGAACTGCTCGCCGAGCTGCGCCCGGACTGCGGCGGCATCGATTCCGGCTTCAATGCCGAAATGGTGTATGCCTTCGCCAAGAACCGGCGCTGGCTGCATGTGCTCAAGGGCATGGCGCGGCTGTCGACCAACACCCTGATTGAAGACGACGGCAAGCGCCGCCAGCGCCTGCGCGGCAAACGCAAGACCGGCATGTCTCCGCACCTGGTCAGCAACCTCGTCGGCATGCAGGAAATCACCGAACGGCTGAACCTGCCCGTGCCCGAGGCCGGAAAGCCCTGCGGCAAGTTCATCCACTACCCGGCGGGCGAGGAATCCTTCGACCCCGGCTTCTTCAATCAACTGACCTCGAACCGCAAGAAGTTCAAGAAGGTCCGCCATCGCGTCGTGGTCGAGTGGGAAGAGGGCACGCCGAACGAGGCCTACGACTGCTGGAAGTATTCGCTGGCCGGGTTCAGGCTGTCGAAGATCGATCCGGCGGCGAGGAGCCGGGCACACCAGGCAAAAGTCGGCGCTGGCGAGACGGCGCAGGAAGACCCGCCCGACGAATCACTGGCCCGCACCGTCGTCAGGAAACGCATCAACCAACTGGCCCGCACCGCCGGCCGCAGCAGCTTCGTGAAAGGGTAAATGATGAGCACCTGGTTCTCCGAATACCGCGTCCGCACCCTGGCTGAGCATATTGCCCCGAGAATCCTTCCGAAGGTCGAGGCCGCGCTCGGGAATGTCTTCAGGGAGCATCTGCCCGGTATGCTGATGGAAGCGATCCGCGCCGAGATCGGTACCGAGCATGCGCCAAAGGGCAGCGCCGCGGCGCGCCGAGACCGCGACGCCCTGATTCGGGCGCGCTACAACGGCCGCAATGCGGTCGAGCTCTCCGCGCAGTTCGGTCTCTCGGCAAAACAGGTCACGCGCATCGGGCGCGGCGTCAAGTAGAGACATCTTCGCCCTGAAAATGTCCGGCTGACCTCGGCACAGTGACAGCATGTCTGTCACCGTGCCCACCACCGAACCGGAGTCCGTTGTCGCCGGGGACACCTGGACCTGGAAGCGTTTGCTCGCCGATTACCCGGCCGGTACCTACACGCTCAAATACCGTCTGATCAACGCAGTCGGCAAGATCGACATTACTGCCGGAGCATCGGGCACCGATCACCTTGTGACGGTGACGGCAGCAACAACTGCCGCGTACCCCCCGGGCGATTACACCTGGACCGCCTGGGTCGAAAAGACCGGCGAGCGCTACACCATCGGTAGTGGCACCGTCATCGTAAAGCCAAATATCGCCGGCCTGGCGGCATTCGACGCGCGCACCGACGCGGCGATCATCCTCGACCAGCTGATGGCGGCCTACACCAGTTACACCGCCAGCAACGGCCACGTTGCCGAATACGAGATCGCCGGCCGGCGCATGAAGTACCGCAGTGTCGCCGAAATCCTCGAACAGATCAACGTCTGGGAAGCGCGTGTCGCCGCCGAGAAGCGCGCCGAGCGCATCGCCGCCGGGCTGGGTGGCGGTAACAAGCTCCTCGTGAGGCTCTGATGGGCATTCTCGACCGCATCCTGGGGCGCAAGGCGGTAGAGCCGGCGCCCGCCATGAGCAAACGCGCCGCCGCCATCATCAACGCCACCCGCAACTACGAATCCGCCCTGGCGGACAGGCTCACGGCGAGCTGGCGCGCGGGTGGTATGACGGCCAATGACGAGATCCAGGACGGGTTGGAAACCACGCGCAACCGCGCGCGCGACCTGGCCAAGAACAACGAATTCGCCCGCAAGTACCTGTCGCTTGTGGTTGCCAACGTCGTCGGCCCGTCCGGCTTCGCCCTGCAATGCCAGGCCAGCGAACAGGGCAAGCCAGACACCGCCGCCCGGCAACTGATCGAGAAGGCCCACGCGCAATGGGCGCGGCGCGGCGTGTGCGAAATCAGCGGTCGCTATTCCTTCGTCGACGTGCAGCGTGCCGTGGTCGAAACCTGGGCGCGCGATGGCGAGGCGCTGCTCCTGCAGCTGACCGGCAAGGAAGCCGGCAACGCCCACGGATACGCCCTGCGCCTGCTGGAAGTCGAGCGCCTTCCCGTCACCTACAGCAAGGACCTCGCCGCCGGCAAGAAGGCCGTGATGGGCGTCGAGGTCGACGACCTGAATCGCGCCGTGGCCTACTGGCTCAACCTCGGCCAGCTGGGAGGCAGCAGCTATGCCACTCAGGCCACGCTGACGCGCGTGCCGGCTGAGCGCGTGATCCATGTATTCAAGCCCTACCGGCCCGAGCAGGTGCGCGGCTTCCCCTCCATGCACGCCGTGATTCGCGGCTTGAAGATGCTCGACGGCTACGAGGAAGCCGCCATCGTCGCCGCCAGAACGGGCGCGGCGAAGATGGGATTCTTCACCAGTGCCAACGGAGACGCCGGACCGCTGGCCGACGACAAGGACGACGAAGGCAACTTCATCACCGATGCCGACCCCGGCAGCTTCAACGTCCTGCCGCAGGGCTACGACTTCAAAGCCTTTGACCCGGACTACCCGCACCAAGCCTATGCCGATTTCGTCAAGGCGCGCCTGCGCAGCATCGCCTCTGGCCTCGGCATCACCTATCACGGCCTGGCGAACGACCTTGAAGGCGTGAATTTCAGCAGTATCCGCAGCGGCACGCTGGAAGAGCGCGATTCCTGGATGGTGCTGCAAAGCTGGTTCGTCGAGGCCTTCATGCGGCCGGTGTTCGGCAACTGGCTGCGCTGGGCGCTGACCATGGGCGCCATCACCTTCCCCAACGGCTCCGCGCTGCCCGTCGCCAAGTTCGACAAGTTTGCCGAACACGCCTGGCTGGGCCGTCGCTGGGGGTGGGTCGATCCGCTCAAGGACATCGAAGCCAGCCGCCTCGCCATCAAGACCGGCATCGCCAGCCCGCAGATGGTCGCGGCGCAGGCCGGCGTGGATGTCGAGGACGTGATCGCCGCCATCGCCGACTTCGAGAAGATCGTCGCCGCTAGTGGCGTGACGCTGGTGGACTTCGACAAGACCGCGCCGCCAGCGCCGACAGTGGGACAAGATCCCCCTGAAAATGTCCCGGCGGACTAGGCAAAGTGCAACCCATCGAAAAAGGACGGGACGCCATGACCGCCACCACCCAAGCCACCCAGGCCCGCAAGATCAAGACCGGCACCCTGCACCGCAGCGCGACCTTCGAGCGCGCCGCGGTCGATGAGGAATCGCGCACGGTTGAGCTGGCCTTCTCCAGCGAGGAACCGTATGGCCGCTGGTTCGGCACCGAAATCCTCGACCACGACAAGAAATCCATCCGCCTCGGGCGCCTGAAGAACGGCGGCCCGCTGCTGCTCGACCACGATACCCGCAGCCATGTGGGGGTGATTGAAAGCGTCGACATCGGCCCGGATCGCGTAGGCCGCGCCGTGGTGCGCTTCGGGAGGAGCGCCGCTGCCGAGGAAGCCTTCAACGACGTGAAAGACGGCATCCGCAAGCATGTCAGTGTCGGCTACCGGGTGCACAAGATGCGCCTGGAAGAAGAAGGTGCCGACGGCGCGGAGAGTACTTACCGCGTCACCGATTGGGAGCCGCTGGAAGTCTCCATCGTCGCCGTGCCCGCCGATGCCACCGTCGGCATCGGCCGCAGTGACGACAGCTCAGATCACGAAACCGAAATCGAGGGTGAGGCCATCCCGGCGCAGCCCGAAGCCGCAGCCCTTGAAACCACACAGGAGAAATCCACCATGCCTCACGCAGCCACCGATACCGCCGTCCTCGAAGCCCAATTCCGCGCCGACGTGCAAAAGACCGAACGCGCCCGCGTTGATGCCATCATCGCCCTCGGCGAAGCCCATGCCAAACGCGGCATGGACAAGCTGGCCGTCGAATACGTCCGCAACGGCAAGAGCCTCGAAGAATTCCGCAGCGCGATGCTCGACAAGCTCGCCGCTGATACGGCCGAGACCGACACCATCAACCTCAACCAGCGCGAAGCCAAGGAATACTCATACGTCCGCGCAATCGCCGCCGCACTGGGCCGCGCTGAAGGCCAGAACGTCTCCGGCTTCGAAGTCGAGATCAGCCAGGACATCGAGCGCAACATGCCGGCGAACTACAAGCGCAATGGCGGCATCTTCGTTCCGCTGTCCCTGCAGCGCACGGCGATCAGCGAAGCCCTCTACAACACCAGCGGCAAGGGCGCCTCCACCGTCTTCACACAGCCGGGCGAGTTCATCGACATGTTGCGCAACGCCTCCGTGGCCGTCGGCCTGGGCGCCCGCGTCATGTCCGGCCTTACCGGCCCGGTCAGCTTCCCGTCGCAGACGGCCGCCGCCACCGCCTACTGGATGCCGGAAAACGACGGCACCGATGTCACGGCGAGCAACGCCACCCTGTCAAGCGTCAGCCTCACGCCCAAGACCCTGCAGGCCACCACCGCCTTCTCGCGTCAGTTGATGGCGCAGGCCAGCATGGACGTGGAAGCCTTCATCCGCAACGACCTGGCCGCCGTGCATGCCCTGGCCTGGGACGTGGCGGTGATGCACGGCACCGGCAGCAACAACCAGCCCACCGGCATCTACTCGGCATCGAACGTTAACGCCGTGGCGATGGGGGGCGTGCCCACCTTCGGCAAGCTGGTCGACATGGTGACCGAAGTCCTCAAGGACAACGCCCTGGCAGGCTCGCTGGCCTTCGCCACCACGCCCGGCATGGCCGGCAAGCTGGCGCAGACCGTCGTGGCAGCATCGACCGACACCCGCATGATCTGGGGTGGCCCGCTGGATAACGGCAACCTCGCCGGCTACAAGGCCATCGCGTCGAACCAGGTGTCTGCGGTCCTCGGCGGCGGCTCTGAGCATGGCCTGATCTTCGGCAACTGGGCCGACGCCATGATCGGCATGTGGGGCGCGCTGGAGCTGGTCGTCGATCCGTATGCCAAGAAGAAGCAGGGCATGATCGAGGTCACCTCCTTCCAGCTCTGCGACGTGGCTCTGCGCCATGTCGGCAGCTTCTGTAAGGCCACCGGCGCGACCATCGCCTGATGACCATGCGCGTCCGCTTCCTGCGCGGCACAGCCCTGGGCGGCATCGGCAACGATGCCGCGCCCGGCGACGAGATCGACCTGCCCGACACGCAGGCCGCACAACTCGTTGCCCTGGGTCGCGCGGTCGCCCTTGCTGCGGTTGCCCCCGCTGCGGCGCCTGTCGCCGCCGTTGAGAGCCCCGCGCCGCAACCCAAGACTCGAAAGGCCAAGTAAATGGACATCATCGGCGATTCCACCCTCACTACGCTGCAAGCGGCCGCCGCCATCAGTGCCGACGGCAACACGGCCGGCGTCGATTGCCGCAACCTGATCGGCCAGGGCGCGGTGATCCTCACCGCGCTCAACACCGCCGGCACGAACCCCACGCTCGCCGTCAAGCTGCAAGGCACGCAGGACGCCGACGTGGTGACCAGCGTCACGCCCGGCGCCAATACCGGCAACGGCACCTGTACGCAGGTCTATGGCGGCCCGGACGCCGTGGCGGAAAACATCACCCTGACGTTCTCCAACGCCACCACCGCCGCCGTCGTCGGCTCTGTCTCCGGCGCTCTGGGCAACGCCACCGTCGGCACGCTGTTTTCCAATGCCAACGTCGAATTCCTGCTCACCGCCGGCAGCGCGGCGTGGATCAACGGCGACACCATCGTCATTGTCACCACGGCGCGCACCTATGCCGACGTGGCCGGTGGCGCCTTCACCGGCCTGACGACCGGCGCCAGCATCCAGAAGAAGGCCATCAACTTCGATCAGGTGCCGCGCTACCTGCGCGTGAACTACGACATCGGTGGCACTGTCAGCCCGGCCTACACCGTTGCCGTCGCCGCGCAGAGCGCGACGAACTGACATGGCCTTCGCAGAAGACCCCGCTGTGTACTTCACCGACTTTGCAATCGACGTCTATGTCGGTGGTGTCACCATGCGCGGAATCTTCGATGCCGCCTACGCCGAATCTCTGAGTATGGCCGGCGCCTCGCCGTCGCTGCTTATCGATGCCGCGGAGGCCGCCGACGCCAGCCTCGCGCGCGGCAATGCCGTCACCGTGGATGGGGTCGGCTACACCGTCACCGGGATACACCCGGACGGCACCGGCATGGTTCGCCTGATTCTGGAGGCGGTATGACCACGCACCTGCGTACAAGTTTGCGCGACGCCATGGCCACCGCCGTCACGGGCCTGACCAGTACCGGCAGCCGCGTGCATAAGTCGCGGCTGTACCCGGTTGCAGCCGATTCGCTGCCATGCCTGCTGGTGGCCTGCGGAGAGCAGGAGCAGCTACAGCAAGAATCCAATTATATCCAACAGCGAACGCTGTTGATGACGGTACGTGGGATGGCCAAGGCCACCGGAGATCTTGACGCCGCGTTGAACCAGATCGCTCTTGAGGTCGAGGCAGCCGTGCAAGCCGCGGGGATGCTCGGTGGGAAGGTTGATGACGTGACATTAATCGAGATCCGCACCGATGTCGACGACAGCATGGATAAGCCAGTTGGCGTCATTGAGCTGACTTACCGGCTCATCTACTTCACCGTGGCTGGCGCTGCTGGTGCCAACGCGTAGCCGATGTTCAACCAATTCATTACCACCCTCGCGTCGCTCGAATCGGCGGCGTAACTACTCAAGGAGCACACCATGCCGACACCCAGCATTCTCCAAGGCGCGCGAATCTACATCGAGAGCGCGCGCGGCGCCGTCCAGGCGCTCAGCGCGATCACCAAGGCCGCGCCGCCCGTCATCACCTATGCCGGCTCTGATCCGTTGAACAACGACTACATGATCATCACCGACATGACCGGCATGACGCAGCTCAACGACGCGGTCGTGAAGGTCGCCAACGTCAACGGCGCGGGCAATACCTTCGAGGCCAAGGGTCAGGACTCGACGAACTTCGGCACCTTCGTGTCCGGCAACATGTATCCGGTCACGTTCGGCAGCGAATTGACGGTGGCCATGGGCGCGGCCTTCACCGGCGGCGAACCGCAGTACGCAAACTACATGCTGCTGTGGGACGACATGGAGCGCCGAAAGTTCACCCATGCCTCGGCCGCCGGTATCGACCTGCCGGTGATGTGGGACCCGTCCGACACCAACTTCCAGTACCTCTACAACCTGGCGCGGACCGACTCGACGCTGGCCGTCAAGATCGTGCTGAAGAGCGGCGTTGAAATCCTGTCGTTCGGCAGCTTCGGCGGCAGCGGCCAGCCGACCTCGAACGATGCGCGCAGCATCATGCAGGCCAGTTTCTCGATCAACCCGACGACCAAGCCCTGGTACGTGCTTCCGTAAGTCGGACCGAATCCACCGGCAGCGGCGGGATAGAGCCCGCCGTGCCACGCCCCCGCCTCTGTGGCGGCCGGTGGATACCAGCGAGGCGGGATTGATTGAAAGGCGAGGCGAGCATGTTCAAGTTGAAGGCGGAACCGACATTCTGGACGAAGGTTGGCATTTCGGTGGCGGGCAAGGAAGTCCCGGAAGAAATCGATGTCGAATACAGGTACCTCAATCGCACCGGGCTGAAGGACTTTTTCACGGCAGTGGTTGGCAAGAAGGACGTCGACGCACTATCCGAGATCATCGTGAACTGGAAGATCCCGGAAGTCGAGTACACGCGCGACAACCTTGAATTCCTTCTGGAAGAGCGGCCCGCAGCGGCGCAGGACTTGATCAACAAGTTCCGCCGCGAGCTGATGGAGAGCAAGCAAAAAAACTGAAGGCGGCGGTCGCGGCGTTCTACCAGGAAAGAACGCCGCTGACCGTCGAGCAGTACATGGAATCAGGGCTGCCGAGAAAGGCGGCCGAACACGCGGTGGCATTCGACAAGGCGAACCCGCCGCCGCCGGCTGAAGTCTGGGCCTGTAACTGGTGCGCCGTGATGCTATTTGCCGCCCTGGCGTGCCGGAGTTGCTGGGCGTTTGCGCCGGGCGGACCGGCGCGGCTGGATGGTGATGAAGTCGAGCGCATGGCGAAGCGACGCGGAATCAAGCTGACCAACGGTCTCTGGAGAAAGCTGGAAATCATGGAAGCCGAGGCGCTGAAGATCATGGCCGAAAAGAGGGAAGCCGATCGTGGCCGATAACAGCACCCGCATCGTCATCACCGCCGAAGACAAGACGCGCCAGGCGTTCGATTCTGTGCGCGCCGGGCTCGATGGCGTTGGCCGCAGCGCCAGCACCATCGCCGCCACCGTCGCCGGCATGGCCGGGCTCGGCGGCATACTCAGCGGCGTCGGTATTTCGGCGATGGTCAAGGAAAGCATCGATGCCGCCGATGCGATGAACGATCTCTCGCAGCGCATCGGCATCGCCGTGCAGGATCTGGCGAAGTATGAGCTTGCCGCGAAGCAGAGCGGCACGAGCATGGAAGCCATTGCGCGCGGCGTCAAGGGCCTGGCCGGCAGCATGCTCGAACATGGCGATGCGCTGAAGAAGGCCGGTATCACCGCCAAGGACGCCGATGGCGCCATGCGCCAGCTCGCCGACCTGTTCGCGCGCATGCCCGACGGCATGGAAAAGACCGTGCTGGCGACCAAGCTGTTCGGCAAGGCGGGCATGGACCTGATCCCGATGCTCAACATGGGCAGCAAGGGTCTGGATGAATCCGCGCAAAAGTCCGAACGCTACGCAGCCGCGCTCGCCGTGCTGGCGCCGCAGGCCGACAAGTTCAACGACCACATGGCGGAAATCGCGCTGTCTGGGAAGGTGGTCGGGCTGACGCTGGCGAATGAGGTGATGCCCGCGCTGACGAATATCTCCGGCGCGATGGCGGAAGCGGCGCGTGATTCCGGCATTCTGATGGCGATGTGGGTCGGGCTGGGCGGCGTCATGGCCGAATTCGGGTCGAAGGCGCCTGTGCGCGATCTGAAGATCGTGAACGCCGAGCTCGAAGCCACAAAGAAGATCATGGCGGATCTGGCGCCGAAGCGCGGCCAGAAGCAAGGGCTGTTGAATGATCTGGCGCTTGGTACTTATGATGAGCAGTGGCAGGAATCCAACCAGCGCTATGTGACTCTGCTGCGCGAGCGGACGCAGATGGAGAATGCTGCAGCGGCGTCTGCAAGAAAGACCGCATCTTCGACAAAGACCGCAGCGACGGAAGCGAACAGCGCAATCGCGGCGTGGCGCAAGCAATACGACGAGCTCATGAAGTCGCTCGGCGGGTCGAGCTTGACAGCAAAAACCGCCGTCGATGAATTCGCCACCGTCATGAACCGCGTCAACGCCAAGGATTCCGGCGTCGATGCGAGTTTCTGGAAGGACTTGCAGACCCTGCACGCCGGCTATAAGGCGGGGCGCGTCGATGCCGACGCCTACGCCGATGCGGTGAGGAACCTCACCAATCAGCAAGGCTTCGCCAAGGACGCCGCCAAGGCTGCCGCCGATGCCGAGGAGAGCATCTGGAAGGCCCGCGAGAAGGCGCGCGAAGAGGCCGAACGCAGCCTCGCCACGCTGCAAGGCGAGATCGAGCAGCAGCAGCGCCACAACGAGGAAATCGGCGCCACCGCCGAGCAGCTCGCCATCCTCACCGACCGGCGCATGCAGGACGCCATTGCTACCAAGGAGCAGGAATTCGCCAAGCGCCAGGCCGAAGGCGCGGACCTGGCCGAACTAAAGCTCATCGACGAGCAGATCGGCGCGCTGGAAAAGCTGCGCCAGCTCAAGAGCGCCGGCGCGGCGCGGCAAGCGGTCGCCGATTCCGCCAAGCAAGCGGCGGACGACTGGAAGAAATTCTCCGACGACATCGAGCGCGCGCTCACCGACTCGCTCATGCGCGGCTTCGAGAATGGCGAAAGCTTCGGCAAGAACTTCGTCAAGTCGCTACAGAACACCCTGAAAACCGCCGTGCTCAAGATGGCCGTGCAGGCCGTTGTCTCGCCGGTCATGGGCGGCGTGAATGCCGCGTTCGGGCAGCAGGGCGCGGCGGGGATGGCCAATGGCGGCAGCGGAATACTGGGTACGGCGAACAACCTTTGGACGGCCTACCGATCCGGCGAGATGATGAACACCCTTGGCGAGTTCGGTGCAGGCGCATCGGCCTATTACGGTGGAGCCAGCCAGGTGCCGGGGATGTCGCTGGGGGTTGATTCCGGGATGCTGGGCAACGTATCAAACGCGCCCGGGGCTGCGGGCTGGGGTGCAACAGCAGCTCAATACGCACCTATCGCGGGAGGGATGGCGGCTGGGTATAACACAGCCGGGCGCATCGGCGGCGTGAAAGGGATGGCCGCCGGTGCTGCGGTAGGGGTTGGCACAGCAGCGGCAATGGGGGCAGCGGGCAGCATGATGGCAGGCGGTACTGCGGCGGCGGGCGCATCGTCGGCTATGGGTACTCTATCAGCGATGGGACCAGTTGGATGGGTTGCGGCAGCGGCACTGTTGGCCTATTCGGCTTTCTCAAAAAAAGGCGGTGGGCCACAAATTGGCGAATACGGCGGGGTAGACGAGAAGGGTTATAAATCCTCATTTACCGCATCAGGCGGCGACCCGCTGAACAATAAGGGTTTCGCAGAGGTTACTTACGGACAGGCGCAGTCGCTGTATGCGATGGTCGGGTTGGATGCGGGCAAGATTACACTCGAGCAGGGTTATGGGCTTGACCCGCAAGGCGATTCCCCAGGCAAGACGTATCGTAACCTGCGGCTGAATGGAAAGACGCTGACCGGCGACACATTTGACGGGAATAATGGAGCGCAGTGGTACGGCGGTAATGCCGACACGCAAGGCGCTGCCACCTATCTGTCCAAGCTGACAAACAGCGAAATCGAGGCGCTGGTCAAGGCCATCGACAATACCAAGCTGACCGAAATCATGGCCAAGCTGAAGGCGAATTTCAGCGACCTGACGGAAGGCATGGCGAAGTATCAGACCGCGCAGGCATTGCAAAAGGGCTTGCTGGGTGCGATTCTGAGCGACGAGGAAAAACAGAAACGCCACCTGGCTGAAGTCACGGAATACCTGAACAAGGCGTTCGCTGACATTAATATGGCCGTACCGACGACGACTGAGGGATTCCGCAAGCTGATCGACGGCGTGGACTTGACCACGGTGGCCGGACAGACCTTGTTGCAGCAGCTTGGGGCGATGGGCGATGCCTTCCTGTTCTTCGCCAACGCCGCCAAGGCTGCTCAACAAGAACAGTATGGTTGGCAAATAAAGTTAGACATAGTTCAAGGAAAATATACCGAGCAGCAAGCCGAACGGTTCTTCATATGGCATGCTGCTGCGAACGACTCTACGCGAGCGATTATTTCTCAAGTTTGGGCATTGGAAGACCAAAAGGTTGCCACGGATGCAGCAACGGAATCCCTGAAGGAGATGCAAGCCGTTGCTATGGAAGGTGTCGATAATGCCTTCGGAGAACTTGTTAGTGTCTATGAGTCTGAGATCAGTGTAAAAGAGTCTTTGATAGATAAAACAAAGGATTACATTAGACAACTTAAAGACTTTTCACAATCCTTAGCCCTTGGAGAACTGTCTACCCTAGACCCCCTCGGTAAATATCAGGCCGCCAAATCCGCGTTTGATGCTGTGTCGCAGCGAGCAATGAGCGGTGATTCTGCTGCTATTGGGCAACTACAGGGTGTGTCTGAAGCATACCTACAAGCCTCCCGTGAATATTATGCTAGTAACGTACAATATGCTGACGACTATAACAAGGTTCAATCGGCTATAAATAAAACCGTTTCTGTAGCCGAACAGCAAGTCGATTCGATGGATGCCCAACTAATTACGATGCGCCGACAGTTGTCATCGCTAACTCAGATCAACGAGTCTACGAAGTCTGTAGAAAGTGCTATAACTCGTCTTCAGACAGCCTTGCTTGAGGCTGTACGTGCTGGTAACATTGGCGGTGCGGGCGAACAAGCCAAGACGGCTTCAGGGCTAATCAAAGGTGGTGCGAGCGAACTTTACAATCCTCTGACTGACACATGGAGCAATAAGGGGCAGAGTGCCACCACAAGCCAAATCAGAGAGTGGGGTGCCAAGATACTTAACGAACAGGGTCCAATGGCACTTTATGAGGCGACCAAGAGTGTTGGGCTGTCAATGAGTTCGGTCAATGTTATCGCGGGATGGAAAGCCGGTACTGCCGAAGATTGGGCTAAGGCTAACAACCTGCCAACATTTGCCAACGGGGGATTCGTTAAACCTGGTTGGGCTATGGTTGGCGAGCGTGGGCCGGAGCTTGTTAATTTCGCTACTCAAGCTAGAGTTTATACGGCTGATCAAACTTCTCGGATGATCTCCGGTTCTGGTGATAACGAAGTCTATCTACAGCAAGTTATCGCCGAACTACAGGCATTGATTAGGCAAAACGGAGCAGCTTCACAGGCTATGATCGCAGAACTTCAACAAGTGAAAGCGGAACTTGAAGACTTGAGGTCACGCACAAGACTGAGGGACGGCACAAGACTGAGGGACGGCACAAATGGCTAGATCGGTTTATCTTATTGAAATTGTTGCTGCTACGGATTCAGCAGGGACTACCACGACCCTGTACTTTTCTACAGAGGGGTTTGTCACCTCATCGTCAGACACTCCTACCAACAAGTATTTTGAACCCTACGTAAAACAACCAGCGTTAATGAATCGTGAGATTTCTGCAACGGGGCAAAGTAATGTAGGTTACGGCGAGATAGTTCTCACCAACATAGACGGGGCACTTGACTACCTGATCGATTACGGATTCGATGGACGTTCGGTGACCATTCGGCACGGCTCAGGGGCGTATCCCTCGAACTTTACAACTGTCCTTGTGGGTACGATGGAACAGCCTGAGTTTAGATGGGATGAAGTATCTATCAAGATAAGAGATCGCCAAGATGAGTTGGCTAGCAAGCAATTGCAGACAACCAAGTACGCAGGAACCAACTCGTTACCGAACGGACTTGAGGGTGTTGCCGGAGACATCAAAGGTCGCCCAAAGCCTATCCTATATGGTCAAGTTTTCAACATAACACCCACCTTTGTGAATACATCGAGACTGATATTCCAAGTAAATGACGGTGCTGTTAATAGTGTCGATGCCGTTTATGATCGTGGTGTTTCGCTAACGAAGGGTGCCGATTATACAGATCAGACAGACATGGAGACAAATGCGCCGTCTGCGGGATATTTTAGAGCTTGGCCTTCCGGGGGATATTTTCGATTGGGGTCGAGTCTGGCCGGTGTCATTACGGCAGACGTAACTCAAGGGGCGGCGGCAAGCAATAGAACTGTTGCACAGATAATGAAAAGTATTGTCATTGACCTCGGTGGAGTTTCGTCAGGGGATGTAGATTCTGGAGATGTTACGGCACTTGACACGGCCAATAGTTCCGTGGTAGGTGTCTATGTTGATTGGGAGACTGATATAAGCAGCGTGCTTGATGAGTTGTCAAGCAGCGTCGGTGCATGGTGGGGTTTTGACTCCCTTGGCAAGTTCAGGATGGCTAGGCTTGCTATCCCGTCAGGCACCGCTGTTGAGTCGTTCACCGAATCTGAGATTATTGATATAGATAGAAGTGGAGAAATTCCATCCTACAGTATCAAATTGAAGTACAAGAAATTTTATACCGTACAGGATTCTGACTTGGCAGGTTCAGTGACCGTTGTTCGTAGAAGCGAACTCAAGAACGAGTTCAGAGAAGTTATATCAACAGACTCTGCTGTATTAACTAAACATTTGCTGGCATCGGAAAGAGAATTTGTGACATTGTTGGTCGATGCTACAGCGGCTCAGACAGAAGCCGATAGGCTGCTTGATATTTACGGCCTTAGACAGGATTATTTTGAGATCAGGTCACGGGATGTGACAATTCAATATGACATTGAATTAGGTGATGTTGTTGATGTTACTGTTTCCAGATTCGGGTTGTCTAGTGGAGAGTTGTTCAGAGTTGTAGGTATTGAGTCCGACCTGAAGCGAAACGAGTACAAGTTAAGACTGTGGAGGGCCGTCTAATGGCTAATATGATTTTAGGTTTTCCGAACAGGATTGACGAGAGCACGTTATCTGGAGGTTCGTGGGTTTCCACTTTACCTCTAACCAATCTAAAAGATCGCAGACTGTCTAAAGTCGCTAGAAGTACAGATGACGCTAACGCTAGTACAAAATTCGATATTGCTTTAACGAAAGATAGATATGTTAAATTGATATGCTTAGTAAAAAACAATTTCAGTGTCGAAGCGACTTACAGGATATACGGAAGCACTGTTAGCAATTTCGCTACAACTGTTTACGACTCTGGTGTTTTGGACGTGTGGGAAGCTGTATATGCCACGATAGATTTGGAGTGGGAAGATGATAACTTTTGGGATGGTAAGCCGACTGTTGAATATTTGGACGATCTTGCTGAGAATTCATCACTCAATCTGATACATATATTACCTACAATCACCAGTGCGAGATATTGGAGAGTTGAGATCTATGACACGACTAATCCAGACGGTTATGTTGAGATAGGTAGAGTATTTATCGCTGGGCAGTGGCAGGTTACAAACAACATTTTGTATGGTGCTTCCCTTGGCTACGAGAGTGAGACTTCTGTTGATAGTTCGTTAGATAATACCGAATATTTCGATGCCAGAAAGAGCTACAGAATTTTCAAATTTGAACTTGAGTCATATACCTATGACGAAGGGCATACAAAACTGTTGGACATCTCAAGACAAGTTGGTTTAGATAAAGAAGTATTCGTTGTGCCTGACCCGGATGACACAATACTTATGACATATAGGGCATTTTTAGGCCGACTGAATACGCTCAGTCCCATACAGTATCCGTATTTTGATACAAACCGAGCAGCTTATGAAGTTAAGGAAATCACTTGACA
>OFQZ01000362.1_pt1 | contig 16547 bp, 15 predicted proteins | sample 1543011 | NCBI WGS metagenome assembly OFQZ01 (sample SAMN07774216, study PRJEB24372) | wastewater metagenome | isolation source: Exp Tend NO 0WW | collected 2016-02 | reverse complement strand
CTTGAATAGAGTTTCGTCGTCCTTGCCTGTGGCTTTTTCCACCGTCTCGGCTATCTCTGAGGAGACCCGGACGGACACCCAGCAGGCGCTGGCAGACGCTGTGCACCTGTTCAGCGTCTACGCCTGCGCGCGCCAGGTTGGCGTCTCCCTGGGGGCCATGGCACCCAAGGATGTGGGCGACGGCAAGGCCACCATCTCGCGCTTCTCGGACTCACCCTACAAGGATGTCCTCCAAAGAGTGGAGGCCATGTACACGGCCGCGCGAGGGGGTTTGGTTGAGAGCTTGAACCTGTACACCGGCTCGGGCACCACGACCGCGTCGACCACCCCCTTCACGTTCGTCGGCAAGTCTTCACGGGGTTACGACCCTGTCACAGGTGTGTGATGAAGCTGGTTGACGCAGCCTCCTACTTTGACTTGACACCGGCGACGGACCCCGACACCGGCGTCCTGCTCTTCAAGGGTCAGATAGACGTTTTTGATGACAGCAAACGCGACGGAACCGCTTCGTACCGGAGAATTTTGTCTGTGCGCCCGGGTACCGCCATTCCTGCGGGTAGGGTGATCACCATGCTGGGCAAGACCTGGCTGGTCGGAACCATGGAGCCTGATGGGCTGCAGGAACTGCACCGGCAGAAGTATGTGCTGCAGGAGGCCGCCAAAACAGTCAAGGTGAGCCGATTGAGCGGTTTCCTTGCGGGTACTGTGGTCTCGACACTGCGCGCCAACGTGGCCTGGTACAAGGACGAGGACCAGGTCGATGTTTCGTCGCAGATGCCTCAACTGTTTGACATCATGCTGCCGTCGGGCTCGGTAGTGCAGGACCAGGACATCCTGTGGAACACCGGAGAAGCCTACCTTGTGCTGTCAAAGTGGGACTCAGTCGCTGGGTTCTTTGAACTGGACTGCCTGAAACTTGACCAGGTCTTGCCGGTAGCTGCCAACCTGACAACGAGAACCTACGTGCCGACCACAGGGCTTTACACGACCTCGGCGGCCACCACCGTCAATGCGCTGTCGGTGCGTTGGCAGAACCTGTTCAAGTACGTGTCCCAGGCCTCTGAAAAGAACAAGCCTGGGGATGTGGCCATCGTTCTGCCGACAGGCACCGCAGCGTCCAACAGCACGCTGGTCACCCTCTCAGGACTGACCTACCAGACATTGGCGGTGCTGGATATCGCCGGCGCTGTGGTTCTGCACGCGAGGTTGGTGTAATGGGGCCGGGACTGGTCAGCAACGCCCAAGAGGTGGACAACACGCTTAAGGTGTGGGCTGTGAAACTTCAGTCCGCCACGCTGGACCACTACCGGGCAGCGGTGTGGGCGGTGTTCTGCAAACTTGTGGACACCACCCCGCAATTCTCCGGGCGCGCGGCGGCCAACTGGAAGATTGGGGTCGGAGCCCCGGACCTGACCTTTGACGAAGATGTCGGTGAGAAATTCACAGGCAAGTTTGCTGAGTTTGACCGAACCCGCCACGTAGGGGATCAAAAGTGGACCAAGCACGCAAAAGACACCAACAGGCACAAGCTGCGCCTGATCAAAAGTCTGACCGAGGTGTACATCACCAACAGCACCCGGGGGGACACCGACAAGGGTAGGTCCAGCGAGTACTACCTGACGAGCCTTCAGAGCGAGGACTATTGGTACCAGAAGCTCAGGGCGGACAACCTTGGGGCCGAGCGGGTTGACGACGTTATAGCCAGTGAGTCGTGGCGTGAGTACCTGCACAAGAACCTGGTTGATAAGGAGTTCTTCAAATGAACACCAAAGATTTTCGGGCGGCCGTCTTCGGCGCCATCCAGACCTGGGGTGCCGCCAGCTTCCCCACGCTCCCAATCGTGTGGGAGAACGGGCCCGTGCCCGACGAGGACCAGATCGGCCCCATGTGGCTGGATGTGGAGATTCGCTGGTACGGCGGTAAGTCACTGGGCATCGGCAATGTGATCAGTGGCCGGCACAGCGGCGTGGTGTCAGCTCAGGTGTTCACCCGCAGCGCCCAGGGTACAGGGGTGTCGGACGACGTGATCGACAGCCTGGAGACCTTGCTCAAGAACCAGCGCATGGGTACCGCCGTGCTGAGCTTCCCCCAGCGCACGGTGTCGACAAACTTCAGAGGCTGGCATAAAACAGGCATCCTCGTGCCCTTCACGCTGGACCGCTAAGTACCGGGGGATTTACTTTTGTAAATCCTGCCCCTAGTCTGCTCGAAATTCTGGCAACTTCTGGGGAAACTACATGACTTTTGCATCCGGCGCCTTTGGGCAGCTACGTTACGTCACTGAAACAGTGATTGGCACCACCCCAGCGAGCCCTGGGGTCAACCTGCGCAATATCGGGCCTACGATCAAGGCCGCTGTCGCCACTACATCCTCCAAGGAGATGCGTGCTGACCGCCTCTCCACAGGGCTGACTCGCACAGACTTGAACATTGACGGCGGCTTCAACTTTGAGTTGTCCGCCAAAGAGTACGACCCGTTCATCGAAGGCTTGCTGGGTACTGCGTACACCCACTACGGCACCGCTGGGTTGGGCACAACATTCAGCCTTACCACCGCTGCGTTGCTGGTTACGGCCGCTGTTGCCCCAACAACCACTTCCGCGTTCTCCAACCTGGTCGCTGGTTCGTGGTTCAAGATCGTTCCACCTGTCGGCGCCACGCAGGCAGTGAAGGATTACTTTGCTGACGCATGGTTCAAGGTGGCATCGACCACAACGACCACCATCGTGCTGGACGCCGCGACACCAATCACCGGCAACGGCCTTGGTATCACAGCCGTCGCAGGTTACGCAGTGTCTCAGTCAACAGCTTCCAACGGGTCATCGCTCACGCGCGGCTTCACGCTGGAGTACGCGCTGACAGACATCAGCAAATTCCTGCCTTTCCAGGGCAACCAGGTCAACAAAATGACCTTGGACCTCCAGGTCGGCAGTATCGTCACAGGAAGTTTTGACTTTATCGGCCGCACGCACAACGGCGGCATGGTGGCTGCTACGACCTTCACGGGTGGCCCCACAGCCTCCCAGACCTTTGAGGTCATGAACGCGGTGGCTGACGTCGGTATGTTCATGGAGAACAACGTCAACCTGTTGACTGCGGGCAGTTTCATCAAGTCGGTCAAGCTGGAAGTCTCCAACAACATGCGCGGCCAAAAGGCTGTTGGCGTGTTTGGCAATGCCGGCGTAGGTCAAGGCGAGCTGGCCCTTAATGGCACCCTGGAAATCTTTGTTTCGGACGCGACCTACTACAACAAGTGGTTCTCAGGCACCAACTCTTCCTTGGCCATCGGCATGGCGGACGCAGCCGGAAACGGCTACCTGATTGAGCTCGACAAGATCATGTTCAAGGACGGTGGCCTGAATGTAGGCGGCCAGTCTGATGACAGCATGTTGAGTTTGCCGTTCCAGGCCTTTTACAACGCAACGACCAACCGAGGGATTCGTATCACTCGTGGTGTGGTTGCGTAATGAATCCAAGGGCGGCTCGCAAGAGTCGCTCCAGGAAAGCCAGCCCTTCGGGGCTATTTGTCACCCTCCAGAAGAAAAACAAAATGGATATTTTTAGCTCATTTGCAACAGACGAAGCCCTTGAAAACGAGGGCAAATGGTTCCCGCTGTCGAAGACCGCCAAGATCAAGGTCGCACGCGCAGGCAACCCCAAGTACCAGTCACTCTTGCGCGCCAAGATGAAGGAAGCCCAGTTGGAGTACTCCTCCGGCGACGAGGCTGATCAGTTGGCTGAGGCCATCCTGATCGACGTGATGGCCAACACGGTCCTGCTGGGCTGGGAAGGCTTGTCGTACCAGGGCAAGGATGCGGCGTTCTCCGTCAGCATGGCTGCCACGTTCCTGAAGGTGAAGGACTTCCGCAAGAAGGTCACTGAGCTTTCCGGCAACTTTGAATCCTACAAGGTTCAGGCAGAGGTTGCTCAGGGAAACGACTAAGGAAGTTCTTGGCGTGGGGCCTCAAATGGGGCTCTCACGTTAAGGCTTTCGAAGCTCAAGCCAAGAAAACCGGGGTAATGCCAACCCCCCTCAAGAGTAGACCGCGCCTGCAAAACCAGGACGCGGTCTATTACCACGCCTTCACGACGCTGAGCCAATCAAGGCCCTCGGGGGGCACGGGCGGGAGGTCTGCGATCCCGATTTCGGAAATCCTTGCGTTCTGCCAGTTGGTGGGGATTGCTTCCAAAGAAGAAAGGCTCAAGTATCTATCCCTGATACAGGAACTCGATCAAATTTGTCTCGAACACTGGGCGGAAGAATCCGCTAAGACCAAGAAATGACCGACCAACTCAACGTAGTTATAAACCCCAAAGTCGTGGTGGACGGTCTGTCGTCTCTCGCGCAAGTTCGGGCGGCTATCGCTGAGATTAACAACACCCCAGTCAGCCAAATCAAGCAGGCTATGCTGGGGTTGACGGGGTCTTTGAAGTCTCTCTCCACAGAGTTGGAAAGTGTTTTCAGCGGGCTAAGTAGCCAAGTAACCAAGGCCATGGGTGACGCCGAGGTAAAGGGCAAGGCTGGCGCCAAGAAGTTGAAGAAGACCCTACAGACTGAGCTCGACGAAAACGCACCTGTAGTTAATATCCGCGTCTCAGCAAAGTCCGTAACACTACCTGGCGGGCTGAAGGCCGCGATCAGCCAGGCCGGGGTCGATAACCTTGGGGCGCTGGCTGAAATGCGCAAATCCCTGACAGACATGGCCGGGTCAGCAGACACGTCCAGCGCGGCCTACAAAAACCTCACAAAAAACGCCCAATTCGCCAAGAAGAGCTTGGAGGAGCAGTTGGCGGTAGCGAAGCTGGTCAAAGAGGCTTCAAAAATTGACGGCGTCACTGCTCAGCAACTGACTGAGCAGAACGGGACTAAGGCTGTGTGGGCTTCCAGAAACATAGCTGCGGTTGAGGCAAAGGTGCAGGCTCAGGCGGCCCTTAAGGAGCAACTGGCCCAAAGCGACGTGCTGTTCAAGAACACCTTGTCACACCTGAAGGATGAGAACGCAGCGCGCCAGGTTTCCGCCAAAGAACAACTGACCCAGCGCGCAGCAGACCTCAAAGCAGCAGACCGGATGGAGTTGGAATCTTTCCGTGCAGCAAACGCTGCAAAACAGGCGGAAGCTGCTCGTACAGCCAGGATTGTCGCCAACCAGTCAATGTCTGCTGGCACACCCATCACATCAGGGTCCTACAGCGTGATCGGAGGGCCCAACGAGGGGGCGCTGCGCCAAGTAAACAAAGCCATGCAGGACGGAGTGCCGGCCGCCAAAAACCTCCAGGCCGCAAAGGCCGCGTTACGCGGAGAGATGCACGAACTGCACTCCGCCGCGCGGGGGCTTGCCTCGGGCTTCGGAGCCATGTGGCTGACGTGGGGCAGCATCGTCCCGTTGATGGCTGGCGCGGCGGTGTCTTCGGCGCTCGTGCAGACGGTGAAGATCGGTGCGGAGGTGCAGGACTCACTGACGAGAATGCAGGTACTGACCGACGAATCGTCAACCTCCATAGGCAACCTGAACACGAAGTTGCTGGAACTTGCCCGCACTGGCCCGATCGGACCCAAGGAAATCGCAGAGGCCATGAAGACGATGGCCCTGGCTGGCCAGAGCGCAGAGGAGGTAAGCACGTCGATCAAGGATGTGTTGAACTTCGCTCTCGCTGGTGACGTCAGCATAAAGACGTCGGCTGATACTCTTACCACGGTCGGGACTGCATTCAAGATTGGTGCCGACGGGTTCGGCTATATGGCTGACGTGATCTCCAAGGTCGCTGCCGAGTCGAAGTCCTCAGTGGAAGACATGGCCGGCGCCATGAAAACAGCCTCTGTAATTAACCAGCAGTACGGGGTGAGCCTTGAGGAGGTCGCTGTAGGAAACGCGCTGCTGGCCAATGCGGGGATACGTGGCACGGCCGCTGGCACAGCACTGAGGAACATGTACGCCGACCTGGGCGGTAAGACAAAGAAGGTCGCTGATGAGTTGAAGAACCTGGGGGTGGTTGCGTTTGACCCGCTCACAGGGCGGATGCGCGACACAGGCAAAGTGTTCAAGGAGTTGATGAACGCTCTGGAGACCCAGAAGACGCCCGAGGGCGCCCGTAAGTCCATGGAGACTCTCTTCGGTGAGCGCGGTAGCCGGGAAGCGTTTGCCCTGATGGATGCACTAGGTCGAAAGGCCAAGGCGATGGGTACGGATGTAGCCAGTGCCTATGACGAGATGCGCAAAGCGGCTGAGGAGTCTGCTGGCTTTACTGCTATCTCAGCCGCCAAGATCGCCCTCACCCCGCTGAACCAGATGAAGTCGGTTACTGCAACCCTGCAGGCAACTCTGTCCGAAACCTTTGACAGCCTCTCACCGTACCTGGTTGAGACTGCAAGGCACATGAAGGAGATATTTAGCTCCGACGGATTTAAGACTACGTTGAGGGACATTGTGACAACCTTGGGCGCAATCACCGTGTTCGTCACTGATCATGCCAAGGCTATAGCAGCGTTCGTGGCTGGGCTAGGCTTGCTTAAGTCCGTGGCCGCGTTCGCAGGGCAGGTGGGGTCAGCGCTGACGATACTGGGGGGCACGGCGACAGCGACAGCAGGGGCAGTAGGCACTATAGGGACGGCCGCGCGGCTGGCCTCAGCAGCTAACCCGATACTGATGGCTCTGACAACGCTTATATCTGCGGCTGCTTTTGCTTGGGGGGTCTATGAGATAGCAAGGGGCAAGTCCGCGAAGCTGAATGAGGGCTCCGCCCTCAAGGGGATGGAAGACCTCATCAAAAACCTTGAGACTGAGGAAGCCCACATCAAGGACGTGAACGAGGCCCGCAAGAAGGGCATTGATCTGCGTGACCAGGAGAGGCAGCGGATCGTCTCCGCGTATCAGCTCGAAGGTGTGGTGGAGGTCGAGCGGGCCAGGGAGAAGATGCTGGAATCGTCAGCAGCCTTGTCTCGATTCAAGTCTACCAATACGGGGATGGGCAGTTACCTGTCAGGGAACGCCATTCAGGACGGCCAAAGACTAAAGGGCCTGGAGGACCAGGCGAAGTCTGATGCACAAGCCCTAGAGAGGCTTCAGAACACACGGTCAGGAAACCTTGCCCGAATGGCTCAGCTAGACGCCTCTATTAAAAAAGAGGCGGACTACAGCGCCAGGATGATTGAGTCGGATAAGGTCATGGAAGACTGGCGCAACCGGAAAAAATATAAGGGCACTGACAACGGCAGTAAGCCTGAAAAGAGTACCGCTACCACCGAAAAACTCTCCGCCCACGAAAAAATCTCCAAGGCGATTCAGGAGGAATTGACGCTGGCCAAGGCGCAACTTGACAGCAACGACAAGTTGTCGGCGTCCGAAAAGTACCGCATCAAGACACTCTCTGAGATTAACGACCAGTACCTCAGAGGTGAGACCACAGTGAAGGAGTGGGCGCAGGAGGCCAAGGACGCCTGGGAGGCTGCGGACCTCAAGAAGCAGATTGAGAGCCAACAGGAAAACCTGAAGGTACAGGAGAGGCTTACCAGCGCAAGAGACTCATCTGTGCAGGCGCACATCAAAGAACTGGACGCGATCAATGACAAGGCCCAGAAGCTGGAGGATGAGGTCGCTCTGTACGGACGGTCGGCGACGGCTATAGAGGGGCTGACAACCGCGCGCATGCTGGACAAGATTGAGGTGCTCAGGGGTTTCGACGGATCAGCCGAAGAGATAGCCCGGATCGAGGCAACCATAGTAGCGAGGAAGCGCCGGGCCTCAGCAACCACAGCCAAGGACTTGAAGGACGCAGACACCAAGGCTGCAGCAGAGGCCCACAAAGAGTGGCAAAAAACCGCTGACAAAATCAACGACTCCATCACCGACGCCCTCATGCGCGGATTTGAGAATGGCAAGGGTTTTGCCGAAAACCTGCGCGACACGCTCATCAATATGTTCAAAACGATGGTGTTGCGCCCCACCATCAGCGCAGCAGTCAACCCGATCACGCAGGGGATAACAGGTGCGTTTCAAGCAGCCGGGTCGTCAATGCTCGGCTCTGCTGCTGGCGGGCTTGGCTCAGGCGCCCTGTTCAGTGCTGCGGGGATGACAGCGTTGGGCGAGTCCTTTGGCGCGTCAGCCATGGCCACTATGACTGGCTCAACCTTTGCGAACGCCACCGTTGTAGGTCAGTTTGCCGGTGCGGGCGCTACTGGTACAGGCATCGCATCAACCCTGGGCGCGGCCATGCCCTACATTGCCGCTGCCGTCCTGGCGTACAAGATTCTGAGCGGCAGCGATGCGGTATCAAGCTCCGACTCAGGCCGTGCGCGTATCGACTACACATCCACCGGTGTTGGTGGTGCGGCCTACAGCACTACAGGGAGCGCAGAGCAGATTGCGAAGATGACTACCGCCACCGAAGGTCTTGCCAAATCGTACTTCGACACCGCCAAAGCGCTCGGCATTGCCGCTATCAAGGGTGCGTTCGAGGTTGGCACCAACACCGGTCGGGAGGGTGCAAACTCCATGACCGTGCTGGGCGCAAACGTCGGCAGCAAATCGTTCTCCAGTGGAGAGTTCTCTAGCGCAGACACTGCAGCCTACAGCCTGGCGGCCAGCCGCGCAGTGTTTGCTGCCCTGCAGGGTTCTGACTTGCCGGCCTACCTCGTGAAAGTGTTCAACGGAGTGACTGCGGATGCGCTGAGCCAGGACCAGATCACCAACACCTTGGCCTATGCCGCGTCACTCAAGCAAGTGCGTGACGCCTTGGTCGGGTCTAGTGACCCCCTGGTCGCTTTGCAGACAAACGTAGACCGTGCGTTTGCCGACATGGCCACCAGCGCCGACACTTTCAAAACAGATTTTGTGTCGGCTATCGACGGCGGTATTTCTCCTGAGAAACTTGCGCAGTGGCAAAGTCTGCAAATGGCAATGACAGAGCTTGCCGCGCTGGCTGAAAAAGACGCCGCCAGCAAAGCGGCAGCAGCCAAAACCATCCGAGATAACGTAGAAAAAGAGATCGGCATTGCCACATCGTGGGCGCAAAAACTGGCAGTGTTGCAAGGTACAACTACCGACCGCAAACTGTCTCTCGAAGCCGACATTGCCAGCACAAACAACGAGGCCACCAAAGCCCTGATTGGCAAAGTCTACGCACTGGAAGACGAAAAAACAGCCACCGAGACCATGGCGGACGCCGCAACCAAAGCAGCAGACGCAGTCAAGACCGCAGCAGACAACTACAAGTCCGCCACTGACGCCCTGGCCTCCGCCAACGACGCGCTCAAGTCCTCCTATGCCAGCGTGTCCAGTGCCTACAAAGCCATCCAGGACGCCGCCACCAACGCCGCCAACGCCGTCACCGGCGCGCAAGACAACATCACCAACGGCTACCTGTCAGCGCAGGCCGCAGTGGCCTCGGCGCAAGACAATCTTGCGAACGTCGCGGTGCAAGCCTCAAAAGCGATGGCGGGCTTTGCCGACAGCATTCAGAATTTCCTAGTTGAAATGGCCACCACCGACCTGGGTGCCAACAGCAAAGCGGGCCAACTGGCCGCACTGCAAGCCGACTTTGCAATCACCAGCGCCCAGGCCAAAGCGGGCGACCAAGGCGCGCTCGGCTCGCTCACCGGCAAAGCGGGCGCACTGCTAAAAGCAGGCAAAGAGCAAGCCGCCACCGCGCTCGACTTCGCCCGCCTGAGTTCGTCGGTGGCCAACGCCCTCACCGACATCAGCAGCACCATCGCCCCCAGCGCGGCAACTGCTGACACGGACCCCGCAGTCAAAGCGCAAAAAGACTTGGCCAGTGCCCAGGCAGACCTCGCCAAGTGGACAAAGGCGATAGAGGTGTCCGGCGCAAGCACTACCAAAGTAGCCACCGATTATCTTGACGACTGGCGCAAAGCCACCGCCGCCAGCGCGGTGGCCCAGGCCGACCTGCTGCGCGCCCAGGACGCCACCAAAGGCATCCAGATGGGCATTGAAGACGGCATTGGCAGCCTGACGGACGCCATCACCGCACTCAATAAAAACATCAGCGCTCAACTGCAAGCAATGGCCCAGGTGCTGGCGACGATGACTGTCACGGGCACAGGCGGCACCGCAGCAGCGGCAGCGACGTACAAAGGGGCCGACGTTGCGCAAGCCGTAAAAGATTACTCGGCCACCGGCGCAACCACAGCGCAAACCGTGGCCACGGCGAGCACCGGCTACGGCGTCACATCTGGTGACCTTGCCAAAGTCGCCGCTGTCGCGGGCTCAACACCGGAAATGACAGCGCTTGTGGAGTACCAAAAGCGCATTGACGCCACCACGGCCCTATCCGCACTCGAACGCGATAGCGTGGTTGCTGAAGCCAACCGTCGCGCAGGCGTAAACAGCACCAGCGCCCAAGCTGAGTTTGTGAAGTACCTCCTTTCAATCGGCTGGAACGCGGGCATGGGCGACAAGGCAATGGGCTGGGGCAATGGCACCACCAACGCATGGGCCACAAGCAACGGATTCCCGGCGTTTGAGCAAGGCATCAACTACTTGCCACGCGACACGATGGCCATGCTCCACGAAGGCGAGGCTGTCGTACCCAAGCAATACAACCCGTACAACCCGAACGCGGCAGGCAACAGCAACAGCGACACCGCCGCAGCCCTGCGCGCCATGGCCGACCGGCTTGACCGCATCGAGGCCAACACCCGCGCCGCAGCAGGCCACGCAGCAGCCACCGACCGCAAGCTGGCCCGCGTCATCCCCGGCAATGCACTGATTACAGAGGTTGCCGTATGACAATAGAACTTACAGCGTCGGTCATTGTTCCGACCACCATTTTGGACACTGGCGCTTTTACGCGCTCGACCACCGCGACTTACTTCGACGCCAATGGTGTGATGCAGACCGCGCCCGTCGACGTGCCACGCATCGGCTACGACCCTGTGACGCACGCGCATACGGGGCTGATTCTGGAAGGGGCGGCGACGAATTTGCTGACGTATTCGGAGCAGTTTGACAATGCGGCTTGGGCGAAAGCGCGAAGCACTGTTACCGCCAATGTAGGTAGTGTTACTGCGCCTGATGGTTCGAATTATGCCGATAAGCTGGTGGAGGACACCGCCAACAATCTCCATGTAGCTTATCAAAGCTGCACCGTCACCTCTGGTCAAATATATACGTTTTCCATTTACCTGAAGGCAGGAGAAAGGACAAAGCTATTTTTAAACTTGTCTGTAGCATTTCCTGGTGCGTCTGATGTTGCTTTTGACTTGGTGGCCGGTAATGCATCGGGCATAACAAACACTATCAATCCAGTCGGTAACGGTTGGTATCGCTGCTCAATTACGGCTACGGCTAACGCTACAGGGGCAGCCAACGTCAATCTTTATTGCTACACGACAGCAGTTTCATACACCGGCGACGGCACAAGTGGCCTCTACATATGGGGTGCCCAGCTAGAAACCGGCTCCGTAGCCACCAGCTACATCCCCACCACCACAGCCCAAGTCACCCGCGCCGCCGACGTAGTAACCGGCAGCGGCCTGGTCTACTGCACCACCGCCGAGCCAGCGTCAGGCGAGACCCTGTGGGACGCGGCCACAAACTACACCGTGGGGCAGGTGGCGGCACGCACCACCACGCACCATCTTTACGAAAACTTGATAGCAGGCGTGAACGCCACGCTGCCAGAGCTTGCCACCACAGGTGCAACACCGCGCTGGCTTGACCTTGGCGCAACCAACCGCTGGTCCCAGTTTGACCAAAAGATCGGCACTGCCACCACCTCAACCACCAGCCTGACAACCATCGTCAAGCCTGGTCTTGGCGAAGGTTTGGCCTTGCTCGACCTGATCGGCGTGACGGCCAAAATTAGCGCCACAGACGCGGGCAGCGGGGTTGTGATTTTCGAAAGAACCGTGGACCTTGACAGCACCACTATCGAGAGTGTTTTTGACTGGATGTTCAGCGACCGCGTGCAAAAACGCAACGTCGTTATTACCGACATCCCCGCGCAATACCCAAACATGGTAGTGGCCGTCACTATCGAAAGCACCACAGGCTCTGCCATTGGCGTGTTCGCTGTTGGCCGCGCCATCTTCATCGGCGCGACCGAGTACGGTGCCGGGGCCGGAATCATCAACTTTGGCAAAGTGACTGATGACGGATTTGGCAACCGCACATGGATCGAGGGAGACTGGGCCAACCGCGTCACGCTGCCAATGGTCGGCAACACAAGCGACTTTAACCGCATCCACCGGCAGCTTGCTACCGTGCGCTCCACCCCCTGCATTTACATCGGCTCGGCGCTCGACAGCATGGAACCGTTGGTGTGTTACGGCGTGTTCCGCGACTTGTACATCACCGTCCCCAATTACCCGTCGATTGCCATGAATCTGGAAATCGACGGCATGAGCAACTCGTAAAAAAGGCAACCCATGGCAATCACCCCACTCCCCGCGCTGGACCGCACCAGCGCCACATTCAAGACAGAACTTGATACCTATTTTTTAACGGATTTGCCAACGTTTTCAACGGAGGCGGAAGCGGCGCGGGTGGCAATCGTGGCCTCACAGGCTGCGGCGGCGGCGTCGGCTGCTACGGCTGTGGCGATTGCAGACACCTCTTTGGCAGCGTCAAACTACAAGGGTGCATGGTCGGGCCTTACGGGCGCACTCAATAAGCCAGCGTCAGTCAGTCATGCCGGCACGTTTTGGGTGCTCACTACCAATCTTGCCAATGTGACTACGGACACGCCGGGGGTCAGTGCAAATTGGGTTCCCGTCATCACGGGCAGCATCCCGCAAGCCAGCCAGTCAGCGGCCTATACGTTCGCCCTGACTGACGCTGGCAAGCACATTCTGCACCCCAGCGCAGACACCACAGCGCGGGTTTTCACCATCCCAGCCAATTCATCGGTAGCGTTCCCGATTGGCACCGTGCTGACCATCATCAACCAAAACGCAGCCGGGGTTATCACCCTTTCTATCACCTCGGACACCATGCGTTGGGCCCCATCAGGCACCACGGGCAGCAGATCGCTTTCGGCAAATGGTGTTGCCACCGTCGTCAAGCTGACGGCTACCGAGTGGATTCTTAATGGAGTTGGATTAAGCTAGACGCGGGCTAACGTATAATCTAGTCTTCATTAAAGGAGATAGAAATGCCTGAAAAAAAGTGCTCGGTGGATGGTTGCACCAACAAATATTACGGCAAAGAGTTTTGCGAAAAGCACTACCAGAGAGCAAGGAAAAGCGGAGGGCCAGAAGACAGGGAGGGGCATCACCTTCCGTTGTCAGAAAAGTTCTTTATGCGCGTCGAGAAAACAGATTTTTGCTGGAATTGGGTTGGCCCGACGAGAAAAGGGTATGGGTCAATTTGGGTTGACGGAAAGAACGTAAGGGTACACAGGGCATCGTGGGTTTTGAAGTTTGGGGAAATACCAAACGGGCTTCTTGTGCTTCACAAATGCGACAACCCGTCATGCGTAAACCCAGATCACCTGTACATAGGAACCCAAAAAGACAACATGAAAGACAAGGTAGACCGGAATAGATGCGCCCACAGGGATAACAAAGGCGAACACAGTGGCAGAGCGGTATTGACAAATGAAATGATTCTTGCAATCCGATCAGACACAAGAATGAACAAGGATATAGCTGATTCTTACTCTGTAGATAAATCAACCATTAGCGACATAAAAAGAAGGAAGTCATGGAAACATATTTAGAGGCTTGTCATAAATGAGCGCAGTCCAGCAAATGATTTTTGGTGCAGGCAAGCCCGCAACCGGGCAGGCCGAATACACCACACCTGGTACTTACTCATGGGTTTGCCCCGCTGGGGTGCTGAGCGTGAGTGTGGTGTGCGTTGGCGCTGGCGGCACGGGCGGTTTGTACTCCACGGCATGGTGGGATGGCGGCGGTGGTGGTGCCCTGGCTTACACCAACAACATCGCTGTGACACCGGGTAACAGCTACACCGTGGTCGTTGGTGCGGCAAACGTAACAGCCGGGACCGCTGGCGGCAATAGCAGTTTCAACAGCACCAGCGTATCCGCTGGCGGTGGTGGGGGCGGCAGCAACGCCGTTACCCGCACGGGCGGCGCTGGCGGCACGGTTCTTTACGGCACTGGCGGAGCGGGCGGAGCGGGCGGCGCATGTACTTCCTACGGCACACCAGCTGGCGGTGGCGGCGCTGGCGGCTACGCTGGCACGGGCGGTATCGGGGCAAATACTGCCAACACCAGCGGGGGTAACGCGGCTGGCGGTGGTGGCGGAGGCGGGGAAAGCTACAGCAAGACATTTGGCGCGGGAGTGGGGCTGCAAGGGCAGGGCTCTAGCGGTGCTGGTGCTGTGTACCCTGGCGTGTCTTACGCCACAGGCGGCTCTGGCGGCGGCAATGCAGCAAGTGGGGTTGCAGGCGCATACGGCGGCGGTGGCACGCAAGCGACCAAAGGCGCTGACGGCGCAGTCCGAATCATCTGGTCAGGCAACGAGCGCCAATTCCCCTCAACACGCACGGCAAACGAATAAGGAGCACTCATGGAATACGCACAACTCAACGAGGCCGGGACCGAGGCAATCCAGATCATCACACACGGCAATGTCGAGTGGGACTCAACCCACTTTTGTCCTGCTAATGCCTTGACGCAAGACGAAGCGGCGGTTTTCCGCGTGGTCCCGTTAACGGTGACCACCATGCCAGCCTACGACGCCATTACCCATCGTTGCTTTCGTGATGGCTGCGAAAAGGTTGGTGACGACTGGCAGTACAAATGGATGGTAGAAGCGCTCGATGCGGACACCGTTGCGGCCAATCAAGCCGTCCACGTGGCAAACATCCAAGCATCAATCATCGCCGCCACTCAGTTGAGGCTCGACACCTTTGCACAAACCCGCAACTATGACGGCATCCTGTCTGCATGCACCTATGCAACCAGCAGCGTGCCACAGTTTGCAGGGGAGGGGCAATATTGCGTGGATGCCCGTGATGCAACGTGGGCCACGCTTTACACCATCATGGGCGAAGTGCTGGCACAGACCCGACCCATGCCTGAGAGCTTTGCAGATGTAGCACCCCTGTTGCCTGCTTTGGCTTGGCCAGCATGAAGTACATCATCCCACCCCTGCAAGCACTGCTGCTGATCGTTTTGACGCTGTTGGCACCCATCCTTGTGCTGTTCGCGTTGCCGTTCATCAAGTGGGATGACGAGCCGAGCACTGGACCACAGCGCACGATCACGCCGCCTTACCCGACAGTGATGGGCGACTTTCCCGACTGGCTGAGTTGGTTTCGCACGCCAGACCAAAGATTGCCAGGCGACACCGGGATCAAAGAAGTATCCGACGTGCTCCAGAAGTACGGCAAATGGGTGTGCGCGTGGTATTGGGCGGGCACCCGCAACCAGTTTATGGGGTTGGCCTGCTGGATGGGCAAACCAACGGAAGACTACATCCCCGAGGATAGGGAGGGATTGTGGGAAAGGGGTGAAGTGTGGAAGTATCGCAAGAGTTTCGGGCGTGTGCGTTTTTATGTCGGGTACACCGCATACGCAATGCTCGACGGGGCTTTCCGGGCCGCCCCAATTTTGACGATCAAACTATGAATCCAGTGTTGCGCTTTTTGATTTGGGTCGATGTTCAGGTGTTGCGCTTAGTGACACTGGGCAAGTCCCGCCCGGGGGAAACAATTTCGGCAGCAGCGTGGTCACTTGAGATGGATGGCAAATGGCAGGGCAAGTACCTGCTGCGGCCCTTGATTGACCTGATTTTCTGGCCTGTGCAAAGGCACCACTGTGAACAGGCTTGGCTTTGGCAGAAGGACTTGTACAGATGAATGAGCCGACAGAACCCCAGGGGCCGATGCCAGAGCGTCGCGCAGAGACATCCGTAATGCTTGCACTTGTGCAGACAGTGCATGATGACGTCAAGAAATTGCAGCAAAACCACGTCGATTTAGACCATAAGTTGACGCAACACATGACTGAAGGGACTATGGAACTAGCGCGTGAAATCTCCAAAATGATGGTAGATGCGTTTCCGGAGGGTGACCCAAAGGGCCATCGAAAACACCACGAAGCCGTCATTGCAAAAGCCGAGGCCAGGGCGGCATTCTGGAAAAAGATGCTGGAAGAAATCAGCAAGTACGGGCTGCTTGGATTCTTGGGTTGGCTTGTCACGCTGGCATGGTCAGGGTTTATTCAGGGGCCACACAAATGATCACACTTGAACAGTACGTCGGGCCATACCGCACGTCAACAGACTGGACCGTGGAGCGGCAACTCAACGCTCAAAAACTACTTGCGGCAGCGTTCCTCCTGAGCGGTTTCATGGAGGATGACGGAATCAAATTCCCCATCAACCCGGCCACAAAGAGCCAAGTGAGTGGCCGAGGTAACGGCGGATTCCGCCCCCAGGCGTGCCCTATTGGTGCGCCCAAGAGCAACCACAAACAGGGTAATGGACTTGACTGGTATGACCCCGAAGAGCGCATTGACAACTGGTGCTACAAGCACACAGGCATCCTGCAGGCGTGCGGCATCTGGCTGGAGCACCCCGACGCAACCCCTGGCTGGAGCCACTGGCAGAGAGTGCCCCCGGA
>OFQZ01000361.1_pt1 | contig 16560 bp, 24 predicted proteins | sample 1543011 | NCBI WGS metagenome assembly OFQZ01 (sample SAMN07774216, study PRJEB24372) | wastewater metagenome | isolation source: Exp Tend NO 0WW | collected 2016-02 | reverse complement strand
ATTTATTTTTTAGTACCATTTAAGAGTTAATTACTCCCTGAATTAACAGGCGGTTTGTTTTAAATAGCGGAGGTAGACAAACTACCCCCGCATTATTTTACTTTAAGAACCCTGTACGTTAACGAACTGATTTGCGGCTACGACACGGCTGCCCCTGTACGTAATCATTTCAACATTATCGTTCATTGTTCCGTTAGTTGGATTTTGTGATGCACCACCATGTTGCCATACACGAATACCATTACCAACTGTACCGCCTTTATTTGGCTGCTGATACATAATGGTGATATTTTTGTACGCTTTGGTTACATCTTTTGCATCCCTTGTTTCACCTTGCGGAGCGATAAATCCGTAGTTACGGAAATAATCAACAGCAGGAGTAACGCCGGTTGTGTATTCAGAGTTAAACTGACGGTATTTCTTAACTTTCAGCATATAGCCGTCAATGTTGATACCCTTACAACCGTAGTTAATCATTGCTTCTTCTGATTTCTCGTTGGCTCCCCATACCCATGCACCAGCAGGATATGCGGCAAATAATCCGTCAGAGAAGTTTTGATTTTGGAAAATATCCTGCATCCAGATTGCTTCATTTGCACAACCGTTCACATCCATGATACGGGTGATTTCGTGCAGCTTTGCAATGTCCAGATTGCCCGGAGTATAACCAACTGTTTCGCCATCTGCAAGAATCTTAGGCAAGATACCTTCAGAACCAACAGAAGTGCTTGATGTAAGACCTGTGTTGTTTACAATGTTACCACGCATCAACTTGTTTTCAATAAAGTTTTTGTAGCGTGTGTTGGATTTAACCAAGCCTTTTAAAGTAAACAGGCTAACACCAGCTTGTGCGCCGCCAGCAGGAGTATCACCAGAAAAACCTCCAGTGTAGTAAACCTCTGTCATTTCTGCAAGGTCAGTTGCACTCCATGTTTCCCTCATCTCTGTAATAGTGTTGGTGTATTTTTCATCCAACTGGATTTGAGGAGCAATAGAGGTAGATGCCTCACCAGCATCCATAGCACCGCCAAACAGTAACGCATCAGTAGCAAGGAAACTTGTGCTTCCGGCAGATGCTAATGACTGAGTGCTTATTTTAGGACGAACTGTAAAAGTCCATGCACTTGCAGTTGTACCTGTGATTGCAAGGATTTCACCTTCCACGTTTGTAGAAGCAACCCTTACTGTTTCACCTGCACGTAATGGAGTTTGAGTACCACTGTTGTAGTGATAGCCAGAAGCCAGAGTAAGCGTAATTGTTGCGCCTGCTGTTGCTGCTACGTTACCACTTGTTTGAACACCGGGCATTAATTTACCCCTGTTTTCAAACCAGAAATACTCACGGTTAAAAACCTGCTCCATGCCTGCATAAGCATTAAGCCACCATGTAAAGTCTTCGTTGCCGTACTTTTCAACGTAATTTTTATAGTACTGAGGGGTTAATAACTGTAAGTCAGAAACTAATGCCCTTGTTACGCCACCGACAATGCTTATATTGCCCGGTTGCAAAATATTCGAGGTTGGAATACCTGTTGCCATTTTGATTTAAAATTTAAAAATGAATAAATGATTACTCATTAGTATTTCTGTTTCCAAAGAAAATCAATCTGTTGTTCCATAGCTGATTTTTCGCTGCTGTCAAGCACTCCATTTGGTTTCTCTCCGGTAACATTAATGTTGCCTTTGATACCCATGATGTGCTTTCTTACTTGTGCGCCAGCCTCGTTAACCATCTTTTGAAAAACGACATTGCCTTTCCGCAGCAATGTAACATCTTCCATCATTTGCTTAACATTTGGCTTGCCTTCTTTGAACCATCTTTCAGCGATAAAATTATCTACGTCAAACGTTTTCATTTCTTCCTTTAAAGCGGCTTTTTCTTCATCGGTCACTACGAAATTTACTGGTATTTCGACTTCCTCGTCTTTATACTTTGCTTCATAACCGTTGAAAGTTTTGTAGTCGCTTTCGAGTGCGGCAAGGTATTCGTTCCGTAACGATTCTATTCTTTGCAATTCCTCTTGCTTCTGAACAGCATTGTTTTGTTCTGAACCCTTGTGTATATCAGGTAATACTAATTCTGTGTTATATTGTTCCAGTTTTGGCTTTGCTAATTTAGCTTCAATGCTAAGCCCTCTTTGAACATCTTTTACTTTTGCTTCCCATCCTGCCAATCTCTGTTGGTATTCTTCTTCGAGTTCAGAGTCCTCCATAACTGGCTTTACCGGAATCGGGAACTTCTGGTTAAATAAATACTCAACATCTTCTTCTGTTAAGTCGTTATTCTCCTTAAGCATATTGAACTTAACTAACTCTGTCGCTACTTTAGGGTCAGCCAAATCGGAGTTAATTAATTTTTTTATTGTCTTCTTTGTGTGCAATAACCCGTACAAGTCATCCTCTTTGCCTTCTTTTAAATAATCATAGGCTTTCTTGCTGTCCTCGTTTGCAAAATCTTTTTCTTTTGCCTTTTCTTTTAGTTCTTCAAACTGCCTTTTAGCCTCATCTATACTATCATATCCAAAATGTGTTTTTACATAAACATTTTCGTCAAAAACAGTATCACTATTAACCGCTGGTGGCGCATCTGGAGCAGGTGTGTCTGCTGCGGGTTGCGTTACCGGTGCTGGCGGCGTATCTGTTGCAGCAGGCGGTGTGCTTGCTGGAGGAGTTTCGCTCCACGAGTCACTAAATGGTGCTTGTGGTGTTAGTACTAAATCGTCTGTCATAATTGCTTTTTTATTTTTAAGAATTAACTAAGGGCTTACATTTGTAGCCCCAATTTTTATTTTATTGTAGTCAGGAACAAAAGAACCTTACCAGTAGTAGCAGCACTTGCCCCACCAACTTGTATATACTTTGTACCAACTGTAATTTTATAGTTCCCTGCGGCAGCTATTGCTGTAACTGCTGTACCATCGGCAAGTTTTGTCGCTTGAATTGCAACATAGTTATCGCTTGATACTGCATTACCATCACTAACAGATTGCACTGCCCCTGAATCACAAGTGCCAGTTAAGTTTATAGTTCCCGAAGGAGTACCCGTCACCTGAACTGTGCAATATTGCCAGTTTGATACATCTACTTTAATGCCATTATTAGCATTAAAATCGGTAGTCAAGTCTAATAGTTGTGATAACATTTTTGTACTATTTAAAGAGTTATTGTTATTGTTTCACCAGAAGCCATATATCCGGGAGTACTTGTACTCGCAAATGTTTTATCTGGTTTAATTGGTGTTATTTTAAAGGTATTGCCGTTATAGTCAACAAATGAAACTGTTCCCGTCAATGAACTACTGCCATTTGAGCATAACTGCCCCTCTATAATAGACGGTAAATTATTCACAACGTCAGATGCGTTTAAATAAACTATAACGTCTTGTCCTTTTAATGACTGACTTGCTTTTTGTGCTGTTACTGCTATTGTTGCCATAATTAGTTAATTTACATTTGTGGTTGAAGTTGTTCTGTCATTTGTTGCTGTTGTGACACTTGCTCTTGCTGCATCATTTCTGGTTGCTGCTGCTGTGACCTTGCCTGCTGCATTTGTGCCATTATCTCTGCCTTTTGCTCCTCATTTTGAGATACAAGAGGGATTAATATATTTTCTACTGTTGCGTTTATAAGCGGCATCCACTCTGCCGGTATTGGCTCGCCTTTACCGAGAAGTGTTGTGGCAAATGCTACTATCGCATTTTTGTTTGCTGTTTCTCCTTCAATCCTTACTTTTTCAAGTATCACATTACCCTTAACCTGCTCTGTCTGCTGCTTACCTTCTTCTGCTGCTTTTGCGCTTTCTATTTGTGCTTGGAATGTAGCTTGTTGATTTTGTTGCGCCTCTGCCTGCCTGTGGATAAGCATTTTCCTTTGCCCGTTATTGAATATAGCCCATGCAAGTTTGGTGTCTTCTTTTGCTACCTGCATAAGCTGGAATGGATTTATAAATAATATCAGGTCTTGGTTAACCGTTATTGCGTTTTGAAGCATAGCCTCAAACTTTGCCATCTCTAATTCGTCAGGAAGCATTTGTATCCTTGTGCCAAAAATCCTGTTTGATACATTTTCTTCTTTAAGCACATTCCTGTAAACTTTTGACCCGTATGTAACCGATGTCTTCAAAAGACACGATACTTTCTTTGCAGTATCTGCCATGCAACTTGCGTAAGCAGAATAAAAATAATCTGTGGCAAAAGCTGCCTGTTGCTGTGAAGTTTCTACGTTCCCTTGTGTTACTCTTGGTTGTAAAGCCTGAGAAATAAGATTAGGGTCTTCCCCTAATTCGTCTTTCATTATTTGGTAGTGCTTATCATACAAGAGTATAAGCCCTTGCAACTGCTGTAGAAAGCCTGAGTTAGCCAACTCTTGTATCGGAACTGGTATCTGATTACCCTCCGCATCCCTGCCACGATAATAAATATCACCCGTTTGGTCATACAGTTTCTTTACATCTATTGATTTATTTTGCTCTCCTAAACCATAATCAATATTCTGTAACGCATCCCAATTTATTGCCGCACCAATAGGCTTCATTTTTGAAACTAATTGCTGCATTTTCAGTCGGGCAATAATCATTTGGTCGGCAGGTTCTTGTATTTTTTCTGGAACTGCCATGCACATCATGTCGTAGTTCTGAACCATGTAGAAAGAATAAGAGAACTCTGCGTTTCCTATTTCTTTTGGGTCTTGTGGGCGTATCATATTTTTCTTTAACCCCCACTCCAGCATAGTCTGCGTATCTCTTTCATACACGCCTCTGTAAATATTTACTTTTGTATCCTCAACTACTTCGTAGTTTTCATCCCTTTTATCTGGACGACCCTTGCGAATGATAGTGCTTTTATTTTTCTTTGTAGTCGTTATTGTGTAAGACTCTGTATCAACCGTTTTTAACTCAAACTCCATAACGGTAACATTCCAATCGTCATACGGTCTTAAAAATGTTACATTCCAATTAGTAAGCCATGTTATATTATCGTAAAGTTGATAGTTTCGTGATGTCTGAGCTATTTTAAATAGCTGTTCCTCGGTAAGAGCCAATGGATTATTTGGGTGAAATTCCCTTCCATACTTACGTCTTATTTCAGAAATCTTCATAGGCTTAAACCTGCCCCTCCATGAAGTATCCCTAAAGTCGTTGTATTTTGAATAGGAGTAAAAACAATCCTCTGGACTGCACCATTCAACATGAACAACCCCATCTTCGTCCATCCATGTATATGTACCCACAAACCCTGTTTCGGCACTATCATGCAGCATCTTTTCCTTTAATACATCAAACCACCCTTCGGATGCCAAAACATCATTACACCCCATTTCATACAATATTTCTTCTGGCAGCCTTTGTAACTGAGCCTTCCACAAAAGAAGTTCGTCCTTATCTCTTGGTATATTTTCGTCCTGCGGTATCATTTGAACGCCGGACATCTCTTGAAGTTCGAGTAGTTTCTCCCTGTTTTCTATAATGAACTCCATTTGCTCGTACTGGTCGTTCTTGTCTTTTACTGAAAGCGGGTCTGTTGCAGTAACCTTAATTTTTTCATTCTTATTCATCCACCTGCCAACTAAACCGGATATAATACGATTTACTATGTGTATGCACTGCCAGCTTAAATTAAGGTAGTTTGTCTTGCCATTAAATTCGAGCAAGTCCATAAACTTGGACATATTGATACGCCCGTTGGCATAGTTTCTGTTTTGCCTCCAACGTTGATTACGTGTCCAAAAATAAGATGAAGTGCCTCCGTTTACAGTAGATTCAATTTCTTTAGCCAAACGAAGTCCGAAAGCAGGGGAAGATTTCTCTTTTATGCTCAACTGTTCAAGCTGGAATGACTGTATCGCATTACCCATTCCTGAACCATTTTGATTAGTCGGTACGGACATTAAATTTAAAATAAGGTACGAATTAAAAACGGATTACTACAACAAATATAAACAAAAATCAAATAAAAAACTGATTTTTAATATTTTTTTCTATACAGCCACCACTCCTTCATTTTGATAAATCTTTACCAGAGGCGTTTTCATTGGTGGAGGCTTAACCGGTCTTTCCATTAAACAGGTTATAAGTATCAATAAAGTTACCACTATATCAAATTTAGTTCTATCGTATGGGTCAAATAAAAGTGCGTTATCCAATATTTCTACCCAATCTATTTTGTCACAATGGTGTTCAAAAAAAGATATACCATTATCCAACTGCTTCGTTAAAGAGAATGGAGTTATTGGGGTTCCTCTGTGGCGGTCTGCATTTTCCCTTTTAGTAGGGTCAATCATGCTTTTAGGATACTTGCCTAAGTATCCAGTTCTTCCCCTGTCTTTAAAATATCCATCATAATCATCGGCTGTGTGTTCATACCAAACTAAATAACCGAAAAACTCTGCGGCAAGCAACACCTGATTATGTAGTTGGTCTTTTTCTGATGGCCTGCCATATAGCATCCCAATAGGCTTCCCTGTATTTTCAGGGTCTAAAACGTCTGACCTTCTTCCAACTAAAGCACAAGCCTTAGACCCGTATCTCCTGCCCCCCTGACTATTTGAATAACTATCCACCGTAATAGCCCCATCATCAGTATTCTTTGGAGTAGCTACGCCTAATAGATAATCTTTTTGATTCCTCTTTTCAATAGGTGGAAGCCATGTAAATTCCCAATGAAAGTTTTTTTCACTATCGTTTATATCCCTAAACTCTACGTTTTGTGTATCTGGATTTCTTGTAAATATCAGCTTCCTTTTGGGTATTTGATTTTCCTTTAGATAGTTTTTCCTCTGATTTATATTGTAAGAATTAAAAGCGCATCCTGTATTTGCGGCTTCAAACATTTCCTGAACCGTACATGGGTTCATACGAATTTCTTCCTCCAGCAAGTCACCAGTAAGCCCAACCCTTCTGCTTAAAACATAGGCTTTTGCGCCTTTCTTTATATCGTCTTCTGAAATCTCGCTGACTGTATCTCCTGTTATTGGGTCTTTTACTACCCACTTTGAGACTAAATAGTCATACTGCTCTTGTGTAGGTTCGTCAATAACAGACATCCCGTATTTATCAATAAAACCTTCGTAGTTATCGTATGCAGCAGTAAAGTAAGTTACAAGACGATTATAAGTTTTTTTACCGTTCGTCTTAAACTGATTTGCATTGTCCCATATTATCTTAAATTCAGCACCGCCACCTTTTGTAAGTTCATTTACAGTTGATGGCATTTCTACAAAACCAACTCTTTTAGCACCCTTAACAAGAGTCTTGCTTATAATTGTAAAAAATTTAGAAGCAGGAACGTCGAGGGGCAGTTTACCAAACTCATCAAGGAGTATCCTACTCATTCTGCCACGGTCATACGCATTTAGTACCGGCGCACGATAGTTTATCTTTGACCTTAACCCTTTTGAGCTTGTGTTCTTTTTGTCAATCTTAGCTGCAAAAACAAGTTCAGTAACACTACCCTCCCTGTTAAGCTGTCTTGGTTTCAGAAATATAGGTAACTGTTGATACCCAAAAGCAGCCATGTCTGTAAACGTATCCCTACTATCTATTTGTGTTTTTGATACTAAGCCGCAATTACTATTGGTGAAAAATATGCACTCGTAAATCAGATTTGCCGTTGCCTGAGAACTTGCGCCTTCTCGTCGTTTTTTTCCTCTTACAATGCCGAGACACCAAAGAACACGCTCCCAATAATCTAAGAATAAATAATACCTTCTGTCGGCATCACGATAATCTGGAAATATATCGTCTTCCAACTTCCACCACTGAAGGTAGAAGTAGTTTTTGCCGGTTATGTAAGTCTTTACCCCGTTATTTAAAAAAGTAAACCCCTCCCTGCATCTTCTAACTTCTTCTTTTGCGTATGCCGCCTGTTCTGAATTTAACAAGGCATTTCCGTCATCGTCCTTCCTGACATCATCAAAATAGTTTGGCAAATCAACCCTTCTCCAATACTGCATTGAAGGATTGTCTGGATAACCCCAATCCTCTATATAGTTTTCATTATTTGGAGTATGGATTAAAGTGCCGTATATATCTACTGATAAACTCATTAATCTCTTTTAGTTGCTACACTTTCAATAAAAGGAACTCTCTCTTTGTCTTTTTGCTCATTACCGGAAAGGTTTAGCTTAGTTTTTATGTCTTCAAGGTCTATTACGTGTTCTTTAGCATTTTTTATTAAAGCCATCGTTCTCTCAAACTTTTTATCGCCTTTCTCCCCGTCAGTTAAAAGACTGCTTATTGAGGTATTTCTTGTGTAATTTATAGTTTCATTTACAAGCCTGTTAAGCTCATAGTAAAGACCGACAGCCCCATTCACCTTATATGAGGCTATTTCTGTTTTCAACCTTTCAATCTCCTTTTTTAATTCATCTTCCGTGTCAGGCATATACTTCATTTGAATATTTACAATTACTTTCTGTAAGACCAACCAATAAGTCTCCTTTATTTACCTTTTCTGTAAAATCATTTAGTATGGCAATAGCCTCTGGTTCTCTGTGGTTTTCCTCGTCCCCATCAGGTCTGAAACGTATTATTTCTTCATCCACTCCTTTTTCATTCCTAAAAATTATTACTGCGTCGCAGGACTTTAATGTTTTTACTACTTTACCCTTAAAATTACCGCTTGTTACATAAAGAGTATCTTTTATCCTTTTGGGAGGTATCCCGTCAAGGACTCCTTTGTATGGTTCAAATACCCGTAAAGCCGTTTGGTAGATAGTACAAGGGTTCCATGTGGAATCACCCGGCATTTTCCACAAATAGCATTGATTTTCTAATATAGAGAACACCTCGTCACCACTTGCTATTTGTTCCCCGCTAAGTTCTGAATGGTTGAATATTTTGTATGTATCGTGGAGGGCATTGAAGTGGAATAACACCAAAGCCCCTGAAGGCATTTTTTCAGCATCAACAACGACACCCATTGTCTGTTGAGTATAAGCCCTGTCTAAGTTGTTGTAATCCCTTTCAAGTTTAAGAACAGTGCCATCCTTGAAAGTTACATGGTTCTTTTGAGATTTGTTTGCAGATACTATTACTCTGCCTTTTACGTGCTTTAAGTCCCCCATATATTATTTAGTAGGTTTGTATTCGTTGTTCCTATCCACATAAAGCTGCGCCACTGTTTCAAGCATATTTGGATACATCTTTCTAAAATTTGGGTCTAAAATTACAGCCTTATGTTTTGGGTCTGATATTATCCTGTCTGCATTTGCCATAAACTCTCCTACGGTATTTATACCCATAGCCTTTGCGTTTCTTATTGCATTTGTGGCTATTACAGGGATTACGGTATTAGCTTGCTTGAAAGGAACAAACCCTTCCGAACGAATAGGTACAGCTAAACTTGTATTATAGTCCACATTCAAATCTCTTAACCCTCTTGCCAATAACCTTTTGTTCAGGTTGTTTATTGAATCCACCGAACCGGCAGAGCCACCAAAATTAGCAAACTCTGCTAACTGAGAGTCAGATAGTTTGTCTGCCTTCCCTGTATTACCTCCTATTGCCGCCTTTACGGTTGCGGGAGGAATTGCTTTTACAGCTAATTTTACCTTTGCCATATCATTTATTATTAAAAATTATTAAGACAATATAGCTACAATATCGCTTTCCCTCATAATTAAATAATCATTCCCATCTACCGAAATCTCATTCCCTGCATATTTACCATACAATACCGTATCGCCATCTTTAACTGTTAGAGGCTCGTCTTTTTTACCAGCCCCTACTGCTATCACTACGCCCCTCTGTGGCTTTTCTTTTGCAGTGTCAGGGATTATCAAGCCGCCTGCCGTTTTTACTTCAGCATCAGCTTGCTTAACTATCACTCTATCGTGCAAAGGAATAATACTTTTATTTTTCTTCATAAATGCTATTTATCAAAGTTAACAAAATTAAACATTAACATACAATCTCTCTTTTGCCCAATCCTTAATTATTTCAGGCAACGGCTCGTCAATGGGCTTTAAATCGTTTTGAGGGTCAAACCAAAGGTCTGGATTAAACAATTCCTCTTGGTCAAGTTTAGGGTCGTGGTCAACACCAAAAACGCCCTCCTGCATATTTATAATTTTAGACTTCATCACCTCACGTTTCCTTACAAAGCCCATGTGGTACATCCTGATTATGTCTGCCATATCTGTATTTACATTGTTAACAGCCAAACTTTCAGCATCATCATAGCTTCTATAACGAGATTTAGCAAGACGTATCACATAGTTGCTACATGGGAGTCTGTTATGAGGTACATTAAGCTGCATATACGGGGATGCCCAAAGATTTACCCTACGACACATATACCCTTCGCTTCCAGATAATACTGCGGCTCTTATTGCCTTGTAGCTATTTTCGTGGACTATCTCGTCTGCCTGTAAATTAAATTGATATTGAAATCCTACCCTGTCTGCATATTCAATGGCAATATTTGTGAAGTAGTTTAGCTTTTCCTTTCCTTTTTGAGCTTCCCATTCTTCGTTAGTAATTTTAATTACATTAGCCATGTCTGGATATTTTTCGCATATTTCTATAACATCTTCAAATGTTCCATCTTCTCCTCCTGCTGTGATAACAACATGGTCGCAAAACTGAAATAAACAAACAATAGCCTCCTTAAAGCAATAATCAAACTTATTGCCATTATACACAAATAAAGTTCCGCATAGTTTATCCATAGTTAATCTATTTTTTACGTAATAAGAAAATTCCATACCCGTTCCATGCCCCTTCATTGTCATGGTCATTACCTACAAGTATGTGTTCAAATAATATTGCCAAATTTGCTTTCTTTATCCCGTTGTATGTGCCTTTCTTTACATCTTCCCAATCAAAATCATCTACAACAGTAATAAATTCATCTGCCATTGTATCTACATAATAAGTAAATGCTTTTTCCTGACTTTCTGCATCATGCGAGCCATCATAAATATAAAAATCATTGGGTGACAAAACTTCCTTTATGTCAACCTCAAAACTATCTTTATGTATAAATTTGAATTTCGTTTCTAATGGTGTCCATCTCGCCACATTAGATAAAAATATAGGCATAATTTTTCTTTCATCTACTAAGTCAGATGCAAAGTTATCTATGGCAGTTGCCGATAATAGATTATTGCCTGATACCGTAGATGTGAAACTACATCCACAATGACTTCCAATTTCAAGAAATCTTGTAGATATTGAACCTAAATTATTGTATAAATGCCTACCCAAAAGTGAAACAAAACCAGTAACCTCCATGTTAGCCGGTGTTAACTTTGACTGCCTTTGTTCAGCCTTTTCAATAGCATTTTTTATAGCATCTATTTTTTGCTTCTTTGTCATTTTTTAATTATTTTATTTATTGCATTAATTACCGTATCAGTTTCAAATATAGAACAAGGTGGTTTTTGTTCATTTATATAACACTTAACCCCTTCACACCCAATCACACTTCCCCAACAGAATGGCTTGTCGCATACTTTTTTATCGTGATTATGTATTATTATTTTATTGTCAAAGTTAGGATGAATTACTTTAGGGTCAACACTTCCAAACATAATTACAGAAGGCACTCCAAATGCTGCTGCTATATGGCTTATTCCGCTGTCTATCCCAACAAACAAATCTGCACCGCCAGCAGCATAGCAAAGAAAGTTTTCATTAGTGCAATTTAACTTTACGGCATTTGGTATTAAAGCACTATCATCTTTACCTAATTGTATTACATCATAGCCTTTTGATTTAAGTTCATCTACTACTTTTACCCAATCAACCCCATAAACATTTCTACCACCCTGCGGTCTGTTATCTACGTGAATGATAGCATACTTTTTAAATAGCTTTGTTTCTTTTGTAAGGGAAAACCCTATTGATAATCTTGGAGTAGTTAAGTATGGTAAGTATTCTTCTTCCGGCACTCCTGCATATTCAAAATAGCTTTTTAGGTGTAATTGAGTTGGCTTAGATTCGTAGGACATATCCAAGTTGACAAACTTTGCAGATACCAATAGCCTTTTATCCACTTGGTCTATTCTGTGAACTTTAAAATAATGATTTAAAAATAGTAGATGGAATTGTGGCAATGTATCAAGAACTACCATATATCCTTTATCGTGAAAGTACCTTAACACAGGCTCTACCATAACCACATCACCCATTGCTGCTGCCCTTTTTATTACAATCGTTGGCTTATATGGTTCATGGAAATTACTATGAAATCCAAATGAAGGAGATGCTGCCTTTCTCAATTCAAAAGAGAACCTGTCGCATACTTCGTCCGTAGGGAACTTTATTTTATAGTTTTCTTCCAAATACTTCCTGTATAAACGTCCAATAATTTCATCTTCTGGATGCGTTATCTGTATAAAGTCATCCGAAGAAAGTATATCCATTAATCTTTTTGTTCTTAGGGAAAAGCCTCCGTTACCGCAATTCCTTCCGTCTATGTAAAGCCATGCAGCCCCTAAAACGTCATAGCTTAAAAAGTCGTCATCCCACGCCTCTGTATCTAACACCCAAGAATCATGTTGCTGTATTAAAACGTAATCCTTATCAATATATTTGCTTAATTTTTTTATTATAAAATCTGAATACTCCTCTTTACTTCTTATCGGGTCTATTTGTATAACTTCAACTCCTTCTACATTTAGCGGTATGTCTGTTAAAAATTTTACAGACCCAAAATCGCATTTGTCCATACTCTTTTTTATGGACGCAACGGCAGCCCCATAGTTATAGCAATCAACAACTACAAGGCATACATTACTTAATTGTAATTTACTCATATCTCTCCCTTGTTTGATTTGTGTACTTTTTTCAATCTTTTATAAATTGTCTCTTGCTCTTGTGGTGTCTTATTCCCACCAATTACTTTTGCAAGTCTTCTTAATTTTTTAGCTGATTTACCTTTCATTATTCAATAGTTTTTCAAAATAAAATTCACAAGCACTTTGAATATAATAGTCGTATGCGTGTTCTCCTATTGGAATTACGTTTGGCATCAAATTGAATACTTCAAGTATTCGTGGTACTTTTTGCGCCTCTGCCAACTGGAAACACATTGACTGATTGCCCATAAAAAACTTACACCCTGCAATAATTCTTGCAAGTTCTAAAAAGTCATTTACTTCAAGCAAGGGAATATCCAGCCCATGCTGCTGACAAAATAAATCCCTTTCCTCTTTAATCCCTGCAAATATAATTTTATCCTGATAGTTTTTTAGAAATGCGTATGATACTATATGGTTTCTGTATCTCTGAGTGAAGTTAATTACAATCTGTTCTGTTTTTATTGGCTCTACTTCAATCCACTTTTTAGATAAGTCGCTTGTCATTTGAGGGAATACATAGTTAAACCACCTGTTTAGGCTACCTTTTGGCTGGTTTGTAAACCTCTCCATTCTTATTAAATCAAAGTCAAAAAAAGCGTTTTGCCCTTCATAAACCAAATAATCTTCCATGTACTCCTGAGATAACATCAGCGGTCTTAATAACTCAAACATACTTTTGGGCATAGCTATTGGCTCTCCATAAGAATTACTAAATGGATGTATGCTGTCCTGATGCCCTGCTCCGGGCATATCTAACCTTTGATACAATACCCCTTTTTTACCCGTTTCAACCCACATTTGCCTAATACCAGCAAGAAAACTTATACAGTCACCGGCAGGAGATGAGCTTTTGTAGGATATAAAATTTTCTATGTTATTCAAAAAAATACTATTTTTATCTTCGATAAGCCGATTGGCGAAAAGTTTTTTTCATATTTAAACCATTTTAACATGGCTCAGATTTTCAATGCGTACATTTACGGGATTGACGCACCCGGCGGTTCTACTGAAATTGCAGCAGCAGGTGGACAAATCAATGGATTTAGCCCAACCACAGTACACATTTACCCAACTACACAAGTTCGTGGTAATGCTCAGGTAACTTGTGCTGCCGTAATCGAAGTGCTTCCTAATGGTAATAACCAGATTAGCACTAAGTACTACACCGCAGCAACAGTGGCTACTTTAACAACAGCCGCAAACGCTTAAAAGAACTTTTAAAAAATTTAATCTTTTAACCCTCCAAAAGAGGGTTTTTTAATTCCCTTTTATTTTCTCTACAATGGATTGGTATTTAGATGCTGTGTCTTCGAGTAGCTGTTGGTGAGCTTGAATGTTAGTTGTTACTACTGCCTTTACCTTTTCATAGAATGATATTTGTTCGTCTATTTCAAGGTCTGATAAAGCATCTATAATCTTATCCTCGTTTAGCTTTGCCATTTTTATTTTGATTTTGGTTTAACTGTATCAGCAGCAAGTTGAGTGTTTACCTGAGATACTATTTTGTTGATTATAGGGGAGGCTGTTTTAAAAGGCATACCCTCTACACTTGAAAGGACAGATTGCCATTCATCAAAGGTTAGTGTTACTGAATAGCTTTTTTGTTGTGGTGTTTGTTTTTGAGAGAACCCAACTCCAATAGCAGCAACTAAACTGAAAATTACAATCGTTAATAAAATAAGTTTTCTCATGCTTGAATATTTTTAAGCCTTATCGGAACGCAGGGGTGCATTACTTCCAGAAACTTTGCCATAAGGCGAAGAACCTGCGCTCCGATAAGACTGATGATTTGTTGTTATTTTCATTTCTGGAAGATTTTATTTCGTAATGCTACAAGTCAAAAATAAGGTGCAGATTTGGTTTTTCCAAATTATTCTTTAACAAAGTTTTTAAGCCTCTTAAAATCATCTGCTATAATCTCATCTGTTTCGCAAAGGTCGTTTATGGTTGTTATTGCGTGGATGACTGTTGTATGGTCTCTCCCTTCAAAGAAGTACCCAATATCCATAAGTGAGCAGGTTGTATAAATCTTGCACATATACATAGCCATTTGCCTCATTAGAACTCTCTCCCTCTTTCTGTTTCTCTTTGTTATGTACTCCTCCGATACCCCAAAATAATCACAGCACCTTTTCATTATCTGCGAAAGGGTTGTTCTGTATAGTCTTTGTTGTGGCAACTCTACCACGCATGGTTCACAATATTCTTGCATAAAAGTTTACTTGTAAATGAAAAATGATTTTGTGTATTCCTCTGAGTCTACAACTGTATATGGTAGGTCATTATCAAAGATGAAAGCCCTTATATTTATAATCTCTGAGTTCATCCTTATATCTGCCCCTGATACACAATGCCACCCTACCTCTGTTTTATCGGTAATACTTTTTTGGATAGGATTAAGTACCCCTACGTTTATTGAGCGTAGATATTCACGCAGCTTTTCGTTCATGTATTTTAAATTTTTCTTTGTACTTAGATGCTGTTATTTTATTTCCAAGCCTATGCCTATATATCCAAAAGTCCATTGCTGGACATGGGAAATCAATAAATAAACCACCAAAAATATAATCAGATACATAATCATCCTTTTCGTCACTGCTTTTTATTTTAGTTATTTTTGATAACCCAATTTTTCTACCCCCATAATTTACATACTCCCATCCCCTATGTTTCTTTATCTCTACTTCATCCCCTCGTGTGGTCACTACTTTACTACGTGTGGTATCGTAAAACAGTTCTTGTAATATATTCATAATTAATAGTTTTTGTTAAACTTGCGCAAATACAATAGTTAGGTGCAATACTACCCGAACAACTTCCGAGCATCAGCTTCATTGTCAAACAAGCTACAAGCCCAAATATTCCAACTGCTTCTACGGTTTTTGTAAGCATCTTCGCTCATGTATCTGTTTCTACCGTTTTCTTCTATGCCATGTTTTGGGTTTTTACTCATATAATCTTTTACGGCTTCATCAAACGTGCTTCCAAAACCTTTACCTATCATTTGGGCTGTACCATGTTCGCCAGTAGCAGCATACCCTTCCACCCATATCTCAAATTCCCGTACTGCACCTAACAAGGTATTGGCGTTATTGCTGTTTTGTTTTTCGTTCATCATTTTGTTTTTAATTTAAAAGTTAGTAATTCTATTTAGCTTCAGGTTCAGCCACTTTGCCAAGCCCGAAAACGTTGTGTGCAACTCTCGTCCGTTTATTTTGCTTGTGTGGGTCATTGGTTATTTGTATTTTATTTTTATTGACTGTCTTTGTTGTTTTGTCATTTTTCTTAATTGAGAATCGGAGTACCAAACAACCTTAACCCCGTTAACCTTTATCTTCTCGTGCCTTTTAATCTTTACTTCTTCGCCAGTATCTTCATCTTTAAATATTTCATACCAGCATCGGTATCTAATTTCATTCCCACGTTCGTCTTTTTTAGTAACATAAGTAAATTTCATGTTGTATTTTTTACTTTTTTAAATGATTAAAGTGTTCTGATACTATACTTTTTTATTTACAAGTCCTGCATTAATAGCATTTATCCTTCCCCATCCTAAACATTCAATAGAAGAAGGCTTTATCTTACCTTTACTAACCCTATCACTAAATACCATTCCCCTTAATAACAAGTGGAAGTTTGAACGGTGCTTCTTTTTCATTTCATTTTTTTAGTTGGTAAGGCAAAGTAATAGAATACAATCCGTAATACCAAGTATTTTAAATTATTTTTTTTAAATTTTGTTTTTGTTAAAAAAGTT
>OFQZ01000360.1_pt1 | contig 16584 bp, 10 predicted proteins | sample 1543011 | NCBI WGS metagenome assembly OFQZ01 (sample SAMN07774216, study PRJEB24372) | wastewater metagenome | isolation source: Exp Tend NO 0WW | collected 2016-02 | reverse complement strand
CTCGCCGATCAGTCAGGGTTGCGAGGCGCCCTCGACGAAGGCCCGGCAGCAGTTAGCGGCCTCATGTCCAAGCTGGCAGACTTCGATACCATCGATAGGATTGTCGAAGCCATGCAGTCCACCCTCCTCCTTGGCGCCGACGCTCCGATCCGTGAGAAGCTGAAGGCTGCCGAGGCCGAGCGTGACGAAGCCTTCGCCGCGATGCCTGCTCCGTCAATCTTGACCAATCTCGAGGCCAAGGTAACCAAGGCGCAGGAAAAGCTGTCCTCACTGCGCAAGGAACGTGAGGATAACCAGGCGCCGGCCTACAACCTGGCCATCGAGAAGATGAGGGACGCGGAAGCGGCGAAGGAAAAGCACGATGACGCCGTCGCCGCCGTCGACAAAGCCCAGGCCAAACTCGGCCACGCGGTCACCCTGCTTGACGACGCCAAGTCCCGCGTCGTCGTCATCGACCACGACCGTATCGCCACGCTACGCAAGGAGGTATTCGATAGCGTCGAAGCAATGAAGAAGGCGTCGGCGTGGGAAGCGTTCAAGAAAATGCCGGAGTTTCCGGCAGCGCACTGGGAAGGTGACAGTGAAAGTTTCCACACCTACCTCCAGAACTCCAAGAAACTCCTCGACGACGCCAACGCCAAAGCCACAGCCATTAACAACCAGATCGCCGACGCCAAGCGGCGCAAGGTTGAGGGCGGATTATGTAAAGTCTGTGGCACCGACATCTCGCAGCGCAAAGACATTGTCGAGAACAACGCCGCCGTCGACCGCGAGGTGTCCGGGCTTACCGAGCAACTGCGCGAATGGCAAGGCAAGGCCCTGACCTTGTCGGACGAGGTTGGCCAGCTTGAGGTCGTCGCCCGCAGCGCTCGCAGCTACACCGTGCCGCCCAGCGTTCGCCCCTACGTCGAAGAAGAGAACCTGACGGTCCCGACCCGCTACGTGTGGATCGGCGGCGACGGCTACGTCCGCCCAGACTTCGACAAACTCAAGGAAGAGTTGGCAGACCTTGAGCGCAAGGCCGAGGCGTCGAACAGGGCCGAGGGCGAGGTCAAGGCGTTAGAACGTGCGTTAGAACAGGCGCGGCTCGAGTACGCGGATGTGGCCGCACGGCTACAGGTCACACCCGACATCGACCTAGCCCCATTCAAAGCCGCTCACGTCGTCGCCGCCGACGCCCTCAACACTATCGACAATCTGATATGGGAGGAGGATCAGAAATTCAACCAGGCAAAGGCCGACTTTGACTCCATAAAAACCTTGCAGGAATCCTGCTTGATGAAGATCAGCGCGGCGAAGATCAGGATTGACGAATATAACAAAGACATCCAGAGCATCGGGTTCAACAACACCCTGCTCAAGAAGATGCGGGCGATCAAGCCAGCCGTGACGGATCAACTCTGGAATTCAGTGCTGGCCGCTGTCAGCCAGTTCTTCACTCAACTACGTGGCGAGGCCAGCGTCGTTACCAAGGACAGTGACGGCTTCAAGGTCAATGGAGCATCCGTAAAGTCTCTGTCAGGCAGTACCCTCGACGTGCTGGCCTTGGCGGTGCGGGTGGCGCTGACGAAGACGTTCATCCCGAACTCGTCAATGCTAATTCTGGACGAGTGCGCGGCTGCATGTGACAAGGACCGAACCTCCAACCTCCTTGGTTTCTTGGCAGCCACGCACTTTAAGCAAATCATCCTGGCCTCCCACGACGAACTTAGTCTTTCCGTGGCAGACAACGTCCTTGATCTTAGCAACTAAACCAGCAGCATTATCGAAAGGTAAAAGAAGTGGAACTCACCAAAAATAACAATGCCGATTTTGAAGAAAAAGAAGTTTTTGAGACACGTAGCGACGGCATACTTTGGCGACACTACAGGAACAGATGGATCGGAGAATGCCCTACGGTAGCCGCCAAGATTCACCGCTTCCTGTGTGTCGCCGAATCCATCGCTACGTTGAGCAGAGACCCGAGTACCAAAGTGGGATGCCTGGTCTTCGGGCCGGGCTACGAGATCAGGGCGTCGGGTTGGAATGGGGCGCCTCGGGGTTGTGCTGCAGATGTTGATTCACGGTACGCTGTGCGAGACGAGCGGCTTATGTGGGCTTCTCACGCGGAGCTAAACGCTATTACCAATGCTGCCCGAGTTGGCACCGCCCTTGAAGGTTGCGCACTTCTATCGACGCACATGCCTTGTATGGGGTGCTCGAAGGCCATCGTCCAAGCGGGCATCAAGCAGGTCGTCTGCCCTGAACCTGACGCCGCGTTTGCGGAGCGGTGGGCCGAGGACATCCGTCGCACTCGAGAGTTATTTCATGAGTGCGGGGTACACTTGATTACCTTCGAGGACGAGCGCCAACTAAGCCGGGGATAGAGATGAAACGGTATTTTTGTGATGTGTGTGGTACGGAATTAACTGACGATAACAGGCCCTGTGCAGGTCAAAATGGGGTACACACTACATTAAAATAGATAATGTTGTTAAATGCCTGATTCTGATGACTTAAACGGACTAGATGCAAAAGCATGGGCTGAGGCAGTGGCCGATGCCCGGCCAATGAAAAGGCCCACTCTGTGGGCCTTTTAAGTTGTTTAGGTGCAGTTTTTGGTGCACTTAGGTAGGCGTGATAGTACTTGTAAGAGAAGGCGTAGCAATCGACAACGTACCGGCGGCGTCCGTCTGCCCGCCAGCGCTGATCGTGAAAGTCGGCGTCGACACCGGAACCAAACTCGCGCTTACGGTAGGCGTGGCATCCGAATGGGTGTAAGCGCCGAAGGTGCCGTTGAGCGATCCACCGATAGGAATCTTCCACGCCAGCAGCCCTGAATCTTTGCCCCCAGCCGCCGCAACCGCGCCGCCACTCAGCGCGATCCCGCGCGGTTGCTTGTAAGCGCCGCCCGTCAGTCGCTTTGAAAAAACCAGGTTGCCGGAAGTATCCAGCTTGACGATCTGCGGGTAATTGCCCGTCACTTCACCGCAGGCCAGTACGAGATTGCCGCTGCTGTCGATCTCGGCGCCTCCGTAGCTCAATATCGATGCGATCTGCACCTTCCACTGCGCCGTGCCCGATGAATTAAACTTGACGACGATGGTTCGGTTGTTTGAAAGGTCGATACCAACCGCAAAAACGTTGCCGCTGCCGTCGATTGCGATACCGCGCGCTGCACACGCTGTCGAAACTCCGCCAACCTGTTTTTGCCATGAAACGGTGCCGCCGACATCGGCTTTGATGACCAGCATGTTGTCAACCGTGTTTGGCACCGTGACGCAACTGTGATACCACGGGTAGCTGTCGGCCTTGATCGCGCTGAAGCTATTCCCTACAGTGGGCGCCGTTGCCGCCAATACGGGAATCCGCCGGTTAAACCCGATGGCGCCAGCAGCCGTGTAGGAGGCATAGATGTAATCCATTTGACCAAGGCCGTTTTCTGAGTACCCACCGAGCGCCACATTGCCTGACGGCATGATCGTCAGGTTATCCAGATAGCTGTTGCGGCTCGGATAATAGAGCGCACGCTGCCATACGATAGTGCCCGTAGAGTCGAGCTTGACGATGACCCACATCTGGTAGGTGCCATTATAGTAGGTGCCTCCGACGTAGATATTTCCCGACGAATCGACGGCAATGCTCTTTCCATATCCGTTCGCCGAGGAGTAGTAGAGGTTTTTCTGCCACGCGAGCGTGCCGGATTTGGTGTAGGACGCGACGACGGCATTGTAGTAGGGCGAGTTGATGACATCGGAAAAGCCCACGGCAACGACACCGCCATCCGGCGACAACGCGGCCCCTGTCCAGGTTTCGTTGGTGCCCGACCCGAGTTGGGCAATCCAGAAATATTCGACGCCGCCGAGCGCGGCAATGGTTTGATTCAACGCACTCATGATAGCCCGGTACCGGAAATAATCCACTCGGTCGCGGCGATTTTGATGGCCGTGGCGATGCCGTTTGCAGCAAGTGTCCGGCTGCCGGTGGTGCCGGCGCCGGCCAGGCGCATCGTGTCGGTAGTGATGGCGATGGTCACTACACCGGCCGCGTTCTGATTGATGAAAGTCAGAGCCGTGCCAATCGGGTAGGCCACGGCCGCATTCGCCGGGATGGTGAAGGTGCGCGCCGTGGTGTCGGCGGACGGGTGCAGGATGTGCTTGCCGGCGTCGGCGGCGACCAACGTATAGGCGCCTGACTGGCTGTTCTGTGGGATGTTGCGATAGCCGATGGCGTTGGTGCCATCAACCGTACAGTTGGTCAGATTGCCGCTGGCCGGGGTGCCGAGCACGGGCGCGGTAAAGCTCTTGTTGCTCAAGGTCTGCGTGTCAGTCGTGCCAACGACAGCGCCGGATGGCGCCGCCTTGGCGCCCCACGTGGTCAGGTCGGGGTCATAGGCCTGCACCGACACGCCAATGGCCGCCGCCTTGAGTGTCGTCGCATCATAACCCTGCACCGACACGCCGATGTCGGCGGCGTGCAAGATCGTCGGGTCAGCCGTCGCCGAAGTCGTGATCTGGGTCCAGTTGGTACTGTCAGATGACGGATCGGTCGTACCACCGCCCGTGGTCTTCCTGCGGAAAGTTTGCTGATTGACTGGGGACCAAACACAGTTACCTTCGGTATAGGTTGTTCCGCTGATCCATTTGGTTACCAACGACGTCGCCGCAGAGTTCGCTGCACTGGCCGCCGCTTCTCCCGCCTTTGCCGTAGCCGTGGCGGCAGACGCAGTCGATTCGTCAGCATTGGCATTGACCTCGGTCGCCAAGGCGTTCACCTCGTCAGTAAACAAGTCGAGGGAGGCCACCCAGGCGAACGCTTTGATGTTGAAGTCCGACGCCGAATCAGTCGGCAGAGGGGCTTCCGGAAGTGCGGTAATGGTTGTCATGTCAGTCCTTCTAATTCAAGCTGGCAATCAGCGTATGTCGGGTAGGAAATCAGGATGTCGAATTGCTTGTAGATGCCGAAGATGACTGTGGCTTCGTAGCGGTTGGTGCCAATCCACAGGCAAGGGATAGCCCTTAGTTCCGTCAGGGTGGACTGCACCTCATCAATCTCATCTTCAGAAATTGTCAAATCGAAGCTTGCGCGTTTGGCATAGGCCCGGCGAACCAGAACCGTGTCACCAAAATCGTTGGTCTCTTTCCGGGAGTAGTCCTGGATACCCACCTTGACCCCTTGCTGGACCCATACCCCGAGACTGGTGGCCTGTCCGAACAGCAGGACGCCAACCGCCAGCCCGTCACCCCCCGTAAAATCAACCGTGATGTCTACGCCGGGGATCGCTGGGAGGTCCTGAAGAATGAGTTGAGTCGGGCTTTTCTTCTTGCCGAAGAACCACGCCCACCAGCCTGTCGTTGCTGGCTGCAGCGTCATGTCTGTCGTCTGGTCGTACAGAAGGCCGTAGGTTGTGTGCGAAACCCTGACGCGAATGGAAGAGGCATGAGCAAGATTCAGGGCTGCGAGTGTCGTGACTGGTTCCTGAAAGCGCAGCGTGTAGCTCATGCTGCCGGATTGCACAGTCTGCGTGGAGTTGGACGTATCGAACAGCTTCCAGCGATTCGTCGGCGACACCTCAATCCACCACAAGGGGTCAGTGACGAGGTGCCCGGTGTTATTCGTTTGCAGGCTCTCGTACACCTTGTGCGTGCCAGCGGTCAGGGTACGCTCGCCGAGAGCATAGGTAGTCGTGACGCCCCATTCGGCGTACTCGGCCTCCGGAACATCCGAAGAAATCAGGGTTGCATCCGTGATCGCCAGCGGATTAACAACTTTTAGGGGGGTAGTGCTCACAGCGCCTCCGCACGAATTTCTGGCATACCGTCTCGGTCCCATCGACTAGTGATGCGGGTTAGCTCGGTGAGCAGACGGGAGATGGCCGCTGCCTGACTGCGGTTTTCTTCCCGGAGTTGCCTGACTTCGTCCGTTGTCTCAGCCTGCTGCCGAGACCCGGAGTAATTGTCATTGGTCTTAACCGTCCCGCGATAGGTCGGCGGCGACAGGGCGGTCGTCATGTTGGCTGTGGTTTCCAGACTGCCTGCCAGATACGCAGCCATTCGGGCAACCTCAAGGGAGGACCCCGCCGTATTGTTGTAGGCTTCCATTAACTGATCGGACAGCCCGACCAACTGCCCGGCAGCCGTGGAATCTCCCGCCCGTGCCTGAGCCGTCGCCGTTGCGAACTGCGCCATCAGAGAGGAACTGGATTGCGCAGAAATCTCTCCGCGCAACTTCTTGGCCTGTTCCAGCAGGCTGCTGCTCAGGTTCTCCCACGTACTGATCCACTCGTCCGCCGCTTTTTTGCTGTCCTCCAGCGCCCAAATCTGTTTCTGCAAGGCGCGGTTACTCGGGTCGAGGGCTTCAAGTTCAGCCCGGCGGATGGCGGCAGTGTTGCCCTGAAGCTGCCATAGTTGCTTCTGCAGGCCCATGCGCTCGGATTCGATCTGCGCTGCCTTCTGTGCAGCAGCGGCCTGATCCTCCAGCAGCCAAATCTGTTGCTGCAACGCACGGTTGGCCGGGTTGAGCGCGGCCAGTTCTGCCGCACGCAGCGCAACCGTGTCGCCCTGCGCCTGCCATAGCTGCTTTTGCAGCCCGTCGCGCTCGCTGGCGATGGCGGCGGCGGCCTGAGCGGCGGCGGCTGCCTGCTGCTGTATCTCTGCCTGACGCGCCGCTTCGGCTTGCGCGGATTCCTGCGCTGCCTGTGCAGCGGCATCGGCGGCGGCCTTGGCGTCTTCCAGCGCCCAAATCTGATCCTGCAGCGCCCGATTGGATTCATCGAGTGCCGCCCGTTCGCGCTCGCGTAGTGCGACGGTATCGCCCTGTGCTTGCAGTAATTGCGTTTCCAGGCCGTAGCGTTCGCTGGCAACCGCTGCGGAGCGCTGCTGCGCTTCAGCGGCAGCCTGCGCTGCGGCTTCGGCGGCGGCGGATGCCGCGCTTCGCAGATCTTCCTGCGCATAGACCTGACGGATCAACGCCTGTGTTGCGGCATCGGTCGTGCTCGCCAGATCGGACTGCATTTGCAATTGACGGTCGGTCGTCGCGCCGGTCAGCACGTCCAGCTTGTTCTGCCAGCTTGTCCGCTGTTCGAGAATCTTCTGTTGCAGCGCCTCGGACGCCCCAGCCAGTTGAGCGAAGGCCGGCGACAGGTTCATCAGACTGGCGAATGTCTGGCGCCCGGATTCTGTCGTCAGGTCGAGCGATTCGACCAGCGAGCGGAACCCGGCTTTGGTTTCCGGCATGGTTTCGCCGATGGCGGCGAATTGCTCGCCCATGGCTGACCATGCCTTGCTGCTGATTTCCGACTCGGAGTAGAAATTCTGCACGTAGGCAGAGAGCTGGTTGCCCATGGTTTCGACCGAGCCGAACATCCTGGCGAACTGGTCGGTGACCCACAGCACGTCGTTGAGTTTCTGCTGGCCGAAGGTGTCCTCGAGCGAGGTGCCGACCAGTTTGAGCGCCTGATCGACGCCCAGCGCCTGCGCCGTCATCGTGTTCAGCGTGCCAGCCCAGTCCTGCGTGCCGGTGCGCGACATCACGTCATTGACGACCGGCGCCACGGTGGACAGCATGGACTTGACCAGGTCGTTGCCGATCTGCGTCGCCAGGCCGGAGACGTTCTGGATCACGCCACGCTGATCGACCTGCATGGTGAAGCCGTCGAGCAGGCCGGCGACCGAGTCGTCGCCCAGGCGCTTTCCGATGTCGACCAAGCCGGTCTTGACGCCCTTGTAGAGATCGTCGAATGCGGCGTCGATCTCGGGGCTGAGCATGGACCAGTCCATGCCGTTTTTCTTCTTGCCGAACCAGCCGCCGGACTTCTGCCAGTCCTGGCCCATCATGCCGTTAAAGCCGCCGTCGTTGAACGATCCGACGATCTGGACGCCGTCGCCCATCGACTTTTGACCGCCGACGATCTTCTTGAAGTTCGTGGCAACGAAGGTAAGCGCGCCGATGGCGGGAAGTGCCCAGGATGCTGCCGAGGCAAGGCCAGATGCAGCCGCTGCCGCCTCCGAGCTGATAGTTCCTGCCGCTGCTGCAGTCGCCGCTGCGCCCTCGACGCCAAACGCACCTGTCTGGGCAGCAAGCATGGCGGCCTGCGAGCCCGCACCGATTGACGTAGAGCCGATGGCTGCGCCATATGCTGCCGAGCTGCCTGCAAGACTGCCGAGAACCCCTCCGCCGCTAACTGTGTTGTATAGCGAATTGACGTTACTCGCCGCACCAAGCAAGCTGCTGCCGCTGCTGGAAAACTTCGTCCCCAGCACCGAATCCGCCGCCTGCGCTACCAGGTTGCCCCCGGTACCGACCACCACCTGCACCGTCAGCTTGAGCGCGGCCGTCTTGATCGTGTTCTGCAAAGATTTGGCGAAGGCGGCGCCGAAGCTTTCCCCGGACTCGAAGGCGCGGTAAAGCGAGTCGGTCAGGCTGCGCTCGATGTCGTCGGTGAATTTCTTCCACGCATCCGCCGATGCCTTTAATGCCGGGCGGGCAGCCTCAGCGTCACGCAGGCGGCCAAGGGCTTCAATCTGTGACTCGACAAGGAACAACTGCGCCTTGTATCTTCCTTCCTTTTCCGTCAGCGCGGGGACTGAAGCCGCTGCGGCGGCAGCCTCTTCATACAGCCCTGCGTTGTACAGTGACTGCACGTAGGCAGCCTGATCCTTGACCGCAACCTCTTCCTGCTCGCTAACCAGATTACGGAGGCGGGCCGCCTCAGTTTCCTTGATCTGAATCTTCTCAGCGTATCTCTGCTGCGTAAGGGCCTCAAGTTGGGCGGCGGTCATGCCGATCTGGGCGTTCTCTTCTTCAGCCGCCTTGGCCTTCTTAAGCAACTCCCCAGCCTCGTCCCCCAAAGACTTCGTGTAGTTCTGGGTGGCCTTAAGTTCCTCGTCCTCAAGCTTTTTGTAGGCCTTGGACACTTCGCTGACACCCTTTACATAGGCTTCGGCGACGTCCTGGATTTCCTTGATGATCTTGGCTTTTTCTTCTGGCTTACTGGCAGAGGCGAAGCGAGAGGCGAGGAGCGCGGCCTGTTCTTCTGCAGCCTCTGCGTAAATCTTCTTGATCTCTTCCCACCCGGACTCCTCAGTCCGCACGCGCTCCTGCATCTCGTCCTTGACGAGTTGAACCTTGGCGTTGGAGGCGTTCTTAAGCGCAGTAAGTTCGGTTTGAACAATCTGACTCATGGAGTCGGCAGCGCCCTTGGTCGCCTTGCCGAACTCCATCTTCATGTGGCCGGAAGCCATAGAGGCTTCATTGACCAGCTTTTCAAGGTCGTTCTGCAGGGTTCTGACGACTTCGGTCGTCGCCCCCTTGGTAATTCCGCTGGCGTTGGCCTTGAGGCTGTTCAACCGATCCTGAATCCGATTCAGGGCAGCCTCTTGCTCGTTGATCCTGGATTTCTCGGCAGGTGTAGTTGCAGCTTTACGCGCTTGGAAAATACTGGTCTCAATCCCAGAGATTTTTTCCTGAACGTCAGAAAGCATCAGGTTGTAAGAGCGCCCAACGTTGGACGCCTCTTGGCCTTGCAGCCGAAACCGCTCGATGACGGCGTCTTTAAGCCTTTCTTCGGATGCCTCTATTTCGTTTGTGAGCGTGCGAATCTGGAGACCCGCCCGCGCCGCTGTGAACCCACCCGCAGTAGAAGCTACATCACGAAGGTTCTCAACCTTCGCCTTCATCGCGTCAATCGCAGCAATCTGCGCATTGATAGCGGTGTCAACCGTTACCGTTTCTCTCTTGTTTGCTTTCGCGTTCTCCTGCCGGAGGATTGCTGCCGTCGCCTGATCTGTCTCCTTTCTCAGGTTGCGCATCACCGAGGCGAGCGCCATCGAGTCAGAGGCGAGTTTCTCCGCGTCGGGGCTTTGCGCAAGCTTGTTGTATGCGAGGTAGAGCCCCCCTGCTGCGGCTACGACAGCGGCCAGAGGAATCAGGAATGCGCTCATGCCGGTAGCGAGGCCCGCCGTTGCCGCAGTAGCCCCGGCAACCGCAGGCGCAAGGCTCGTCGCCGTGTTAGTCACCACGAGCATCGACGAAGACGCCGCCGCAGCCGCAGCCCCCTTAGCCAGCAACGCCGCATTCAGCCTTAAAACGCCTGCCTCAACGGCCAGCAATAGCTCGTTCGTGAGCATCGCCCCCTTGAGCAGAACCCACCCGCCAGCAACGGTAGCCAGCACGGGGGCCATCTGGACCAGCGCATTCGTCAGGGACACGGCGCCCGACACCAGCCCCATCAGGGTATCCCTGAAAGCTGCGGACCCGAAGAGTTCCTTAAGCTGTACTGCCAGCTTCCCAGCCGCACCCTCGGAGGCATTGAAGGCCTCAACCATCGACACCTGCAAGGTGTTCAGCGCCTGCTTGAGCGTGCCTTTGGTGGTTGCTTCAAGCTGCTGCGAAACATCCCGCAGGAAGCCCGAAGAGTTGCTGATCGTTCCGTTGAGTTCATCCCACTGCTTCCGTGTGAGCGAAAGCATGGCGATGGCTTCTTTCGCCCCGCGCTCACCGAACAGACGCTGCAGAATGTTGACTTGGCTACCCTTGTCGAACTGCTCGATCTTACCCTTGAGTTCATAGACAATGTCGGCGAAGGGGCGCAACGACCCCGTCGAACTCTCCGCAGAAATTTTAAGGCGGTCAAGGACATCTTTGGCCTTGTCGGTTGGGGCGTACAATTCCTTCAGCATGTTGCGGAATGAAGTTCCCGCCGCCGTGCCGGTGATGTTTACCTTCGCCAGCAAGGTCAAGGCTGTTGCCGTGTCTTCGATGGACGCTCCGTACTGCTCACCGACGACCGACGCAGTCTTCATGGCCTGCGTCATCTGCTCGACGTTGGTCTGGGACACTGCCGCCGCCTTTGCGAATACATCCCCGATATGCTCAAGGTCTCGCGTGTGCAGCCCGAAAGCGGACATGACGCCAACCAAGGTCAGCGCTGCGTCCTTCATTTCCATCTCGCCGGCAGTCGCCAGGTTGAGGACGGTGGGCAGCGCAGAAATCGCCTCGGTAGCGGACAGGCCTGCCTGAGACAGAATGCGCAAGCCGTTGGCAATCTCGACTGGGCCGTACAAACTGTCTTTGCCCATTGCGAGCGCAGCCTGTCCGATCTCCCGCACCGCCTCTGCCGTCTCCCCGCTCACCGCCTTGACGAAAGTGAGTTGATAGGCAAACTCAGAGCCTGCCTTCATCGCTTGGATGAAACCATGCGACAGGGAGGCGCCGGCAAGCAGAGGTGCGATGTTGCCCCACGTCAGCCACATCATGCCCATGCCGGAAGCAAGGCCACGTGCAGCAGAGTGCGCGTCGTGCATCGCGGCGGTGTGTGCTTTGGTTTTGCCCGTGGCTTCGGTGTGTGCTTGGCCTACCTTTTTGATGCCCTTTTCCAGGCCGTCAGTGACCTGAAGCAAACCAGCGGCTCCATTGGGAAGCAGGTCCTCGGAGAAGCCCTTACTGATGGCGTACTGCGCCCCGTACTTAGCTTTGCCCTTGGTGGTAAGACTGTCAGGGGCAAGATTCTTCCCCTCGGCGAACATCCGCGCAGCGGCGGCACGCTGGGCTTTCTCAGCCTTAGCCGCCTCTGTGGCAATATCCTTCCACCCCTGCGCCCGCGCCTTCATTTCGGAGATGCCAGCTTTTGCTTGGGAAGAAGCAAATGCCTTCAACTCCTCTGCATTCGATTTTTTCTTCAGGTCGAACTCAGTACGCAGCATGTCTATGCGTCGCAGGAGTTCTTGGTTCTTTAGTTTCTGAGTGGCGAGGCTTGCTTTGTCCAATGCTTCAGACTCAGCTTTTGCTTTAATCTCGTCTGCCGTCATCCTAGAGGGTTCGCTGACCCCGTGGGTTACGGCGCCGTCCTTGACCCTCCACGAGGCCCGCCCCATCTTGACGGCTTCTCCCTCAGACTCTGCGAGAGCGTTGCCAGACGCCCGCCCAGCTTCCTTGGCAGCCTTGACAATGGCAGGAGTCTTGTCCTTCAGGTCTTTAGCAATTCGCTCGCCAAAGTTAGCTTCGTTGGCTGCAGTAACCAAGGATTGCTTGACGAGTCCAAGGTCCGCCTTGATCTTCGTCATGTCCGCAGGCTTGATCCCGCCAACGCTCACGCCCGACATCACGTCATTCAAGGCCTCTGACAACTCAGTCTTCAGCTTTGCTGTATTAATGCGCAGCGCAAACCCGTTGGTAGGGCCTTGCATAGCCCGCTTGATCGACGCCTCCAACGATTTCTCGTTGATCGACAGGGCCATCGAACTCAACTGACTCCGCATGAAGTCCTTGAGGGCGTTGAGGTCTGCCCGCGCCTTCTCGGTGTTAATCCCAACGCTCAGGTTTGCGGTCGTCATTTACTTTACCTATTTTTGTTGCTTTCTCGCTGAGTGGTCGAGGGACACACGGTCGAGTTGTTGGATCAAACGAAGGTACTTCAGCCGTGTGAGCGGGTCCTTTATACCCGCTATGGAGAGGTACGACTTAACCTCTGTGACCTGAATGGGCTGAGGCCCAGCCATACTGCAGATACGACTAGCGCTCAGAGCACGGAATGCCTCGAAGTACCGAATGCAGTCCTGCCTGAGCGCTGGTCTTCCCGCGTCTGCGGGGTGGGGAACTCCAGAATCTTCCTTTATTTGCTTGAAGAATGCGTCACTCCCTCCCCACTGCAGGCTCCACTGCAGGTACTCGGTTAGGCTTTTCCCTGCGCGACCTCCTCCTGGACCTTGTAGGCGTCCTGGTCTTCGGCGAGCTTGGCAACGACCTTGCGGAATTCCTTCATGCCGAGAACCAGTTTAGCGTTAGCGATGCTGTAGGGAAGCTCCTTACCCTTGTAGGTGATGCCCTCCCATCCAAGCAGGAGGGTTTCGGCGATAACCTGCACCATGATCTCATCTGACTTAGCGTCAGCGGCGTCATCGTTTCCGTCAAGAACGCGCTTGTTTTTCTCGACAAGCTTTGTCAGCAATTTGGCGTATTTACGGTTACCGGCACGGGCGACAAGCAGCTTGGAGTCACCTCCGATGTCCTGCCATGCGCCGTTGTTTTCGAGGTTTTCGTCAGTAGCGAACTGGGAAAAAAGGTCAAGTGCCATTTGTGATGCCTTTCTTGGTTACATTAAGAGTTGGAGGGCCGAAGCCCCCGGTTAAACTCAGGTGGCCGCGCCCACACGGAAGATGGAGAACGTCTTCTGGTAGGTGGCCGAGGTAGCGACATTGTCCATCAGGGCGGTGAAGTCCAGCGACAGCATGTTGTCCTGATCGAGACCGCCCGCATTTACCTTCGCCGCCGTGTACTTCATGCGAGGGAAGACGAATACGTAGCCGTTGCCCGCGTTGTCCTGAACCGGGATCGCCAGGGAGGTCTCGGTGTTGTTCAGGAACTTGTTGTACATGGTCTGGTCGGCGAAGTAGACCTCCAGCTTGCCGGAAGCCTTGATCGTGCCAGCAGCGACGCCTGCGTTACCGAGGACGCCGACTGCATCCTGACCGCGCAGCGAGTTGTCGATGCTCAGGTCAGCCGACTTGATGTAGGTCGTCGCGGTGATCGAGGAACCGCCCTCGAAGATGTCGAAGACGCCGCGTACCGCGTTGGCTGGGGAGTAGCCCTTGGAGGCAATCACGGTGCCCATGCCGGTCGTCGTCGGGATCGGGTTAACCATCCCCTTGCCCATGAAATCAACGCTGCCGCCAATGATGCTGCCAACGCCGATCTTCAGGTCCAGCTTCGACGGGATCATGCCGGTGTACTGGCGGAAGCGGCTGATGTCCAGGTGGCCGACTTCAAGGGAGTACGATTTCATCGTACTGCCGTTGGTCAGGCGCGAGGACGAGATGAAACCTGCGGAAATGGAAGCGCCACCAATTGCGGTGTTGATCGGCGTCGCCGCATCCAGCGTAATCACGGTGGCGGTCGGGGCAGTCGTCGAGTCGATACGGAAGGCACGACCGTTAAAGTAGTCCTTGACCGTCTGCGTCGCGCCTGCGGGCGGAACGATACGAATCCACTGACCCTTGTTGAGGGTAGTGAAAGCGTCAGCGCCGGTCGGGGCAGCGCCTGCCGTGATCGTCGTCGACGTCAGCGTCAGCGTGGGGATGGAAGCGGAAACACCAAGGGTGCCGTACTCGGTGTAGGTCGCCTGAGCGATGCCTTCGAGAATCCAGTCGTACTCACGGTACGACATCTCGAAATTGATGCCGCCCTGCGCAGAAGCGCTGACGGTGATGGTGTCGGTGACCTGACGGTCGGAGCGAAGCTCCTTCGACTGTTCGGTGCCCTGCGTGTAGTCAAGGGTTTCGCCGGTCAGTCGGACGAGGTTGCCGTTGCCTGCAACGGGGAACACCCCCCAGGACGTCGGGTAGCTGGCCCCTTCGAGCTTGTACGCTACTTGGGTGCGGTTCGATGCGGAAAGATTTGGCATGGTTATGCTTCCTTACGTGGAAATGTGTCAGAATTTTTCTCTATATCTCACGAACAAGGGAAGCTGTCAAGGATTAGATTTCATCCCCGTAAAACCTGTACTTCGACCCCTCGATACTCCACCCTTTATTGGGTGAACCTTCGTCAGGTTCAGGGGCTTCAAGCTGTACGTGGGCGAGGGTTTTGTAGCCGAGGCGGTCGTCAACCCAGTCAAGAATTCGCTTCGAGGCAAGCGTCCCGCTGCCCTCTTTCGCCCAGACGGTAACGTAGGCGTAGCCGCCGTAACGGGTCTTGGGCGCTCCAAGGTTGATCTGGTTACCTGAGTAAAACTTGACCTCGAACTCAATGAACAGGTCGGGCGGGTTGCCCCAGTCAAAGGGCTGATTCTCGTAGGCAATCGGAACGGTCGGGTACTGCGCCTTGAAGGCAGCATCGAACCACGTCACGATTTCCTTCTGGATGGTTTCTTTCATGGGCTTAGTAAATCTTCAGGGCTTTGAGTTCGGCGGCGTGCTTTACATTGACGTCGTTAGAGAACCAAGTGGCGGCACGGTCAATGGCGCGTCCCAAGGGTCTGCCGGGCTGGTTGACAGCACGGAGGGCGAGGCTGCCGTCTTCGATAGCCTGAGCGTAAGAACCTTGGCCGTGGTCGACCCCGTTCGAGATATAGACGGTATCGCCCAACTTGAACCCGCTGTCACGCCCGATGTTATGCCTTACGGCAGACTCCATCGCTGGCGTATCGCCCTTCTTGTAGATCATGGCGTAGCCCTGGTCTTCGGCTTCATAGTCGAACTCGGGATTGCTCCAGAACTCGGGGCTGCCAATCTTGTACGACCAGCTTGAAGCGTAGCGCCCGAAGTATTGAGGGCTGTACTCCAAGGTGTGCAGGAAAATCTCGACCGTCATCCCACGGATGACGTTGGCGCACTCGGCTTCGAGTTCAGCGAAGGCAGCGTCGAGGTTTTCCCACGAGCTATCAGACACGACAAGAGTCCCCGCTCACGAGAGACTTGGGCCTATTGATACACGTACTCTCAGACATGCCGCGACACCTTGCATACCCAGACGCCCGGCCTATCGAGAAGCGAATCAACCTGAAAGTCGCCGTCCGACAAGGTAAAGGTAGCTCCTATCGCCGGGGTCGCTACTGACTTCGCCACGACCACTTGCAAATCCTCGGGAGCAAACGTCGGCGCAATCGCGTCACGGTACTCGAACAAGGATTGCCAGCGCAGCCTGAGCACTCTGACGCTTGAAGTAGAGGTCGACATGACCTCGTTGATTGGGTCATATGACCCCGTCTTCAGGCTCGCGGCCTCAATATCGGGGGAAGGCACCTCGTCACAGGAAAGGATAAGCGTTCCAGCGGCGCCCTTGTTGCTCTTGCGGACGATGTGGTAGGCGTTATCGAAACGGACGATGTTGGTCACCGCCACGGCCTCGGACGGGGCCATGTGGATATGGTTGACGCCGATCATGTCGGACGACTCGTCAATCTCCTTGGAGTCTTTCACCCACGCCCGCGCTGCCCATGCCGACGTCCCTGCCGTATTCTGGCAGAGTTGCTGTAGGGTGTAGAAGGTGGCGAGGTGGGTTGCCTCATGGGCGATGTACTTGCGGCGGATGACGCGCCCGAGCATGGAGTCGTCGAAGCCGTGGCCCATGATGTAGCGGGTGCCGTGGGCTTCGATGACCCGGCGTGACGGCGGAGTCAGGTCAGGCGCAAGTTCAATGATGCGGCGCTCGCCGCCTTCGTTATCGCGCCGGCCATCATCGTAAAGCATGATCTGACCGTTGAACAGGAAGGCGCCGCTGTAGCCGTCGTTACACGGCATCTTATTGAAACGCTGAGCGGCAGAGTGGATGCGCATCAGGTGCCAGTGACAGGGTCGCTCGTCGGCACCCCAACACTTAAATAGGGGCGGTAAGCGATGGACGGAGCGCTTACCGCGTTGTTGGCTGCGAGAGCCTGTTCAAGCCTTGATTTGTACTTGCCGTGCATCTGCTCAACCCGCTTGATGACTTCCTTGTACGGGCTGTCGGCGTAGCGTGAGAACGCGGCCTTCCCGTCCGTAATGTCCTTGGGGCTGAACAGCGGCAGAGACGTGGTCGCCTGATAGGCCACCGCGTAGGTTGAGAACAGGCGGGTAGCCTGCAAGAACCTCTCCTGTACATCCGTCCTGCTCGTCAACGCCGACACCGTGA
>OFQZ01000359.1_pt1 | contig 16609 bp, 16 predicted proteins | sample 1543011 | NCBI WGS metagenome assembly OFQZ01 (sample SAMN07774216, study PRJEB24372) | wastewater metagenome | isolation source: Exp Tend NO 0WW | collected 2016-02 | reverse complement strand
GCTGCACGTTCCGGCGATTCTCGTTCCTTGGGTACTTCCCGGTCGTTGGCAGCGGCGCGGCGTGCATGATCTCGTATCGGACGATGTGGAACACGTTCGAGGATTGCTCATGGCGGACCAAGAACACGTCGTCGGCGAACACCTGTCACCTCTTCTTTCTGCGCGACTCGTCGAGCTTCAACACGTTCACGCGCGACACGATCGAGAACCTGTCGACGAGCACGCGCGAGGTGCTCGTGAACATCTCGGGCTCGGGCACGGTGACCGGCCCCGAGACGCAATACGCGAACACCTTCGACGCGTGCGTTTTCAAGGGCGATTTCGAGGCGCGCTGGCAGTCGTACTTCCGGCGCGGCCGAGTCGTGAACACCATCTTCAACACGACGCACCCGCTCACCACGGGGTTCGGAACTCCGAACACCGAATGGGCCGACTCAATGTCGTTCGAGCACAACACGGTGTATTCGCCCGGCTCGGCGATGGCGTTCGACCAGAGCGGCACGCGCCTCTCGAACGCGAGCGTGCGGTACAACATCTTCAACTGCGGGACGACGACCTGGGCCGTGTTCAAGGCCGTGAACCGCGCCCCGTGCGTCATCGACTACAACCTCTACTTCACGCCGACCGCGGGCGACTCGACGAAGTGCGTCGCCACGACGGAAGACGGCGGATTCTCGCATGTCGGTCCGGCCGACGCGTGGTGCACGAGTAGCGGCTACGACTGCCACTCGCGCTGGGGTTCCCCCGCGTTTGTGAGCGCGGGAACGGGGGACTTCACCCTCGGAGCAGGCTCGCTCGGGCTCGGGCTCGGACCGGCCGGCTACGTCGGTGCGATCGCTCCGGCCTCGACGGACTCCATCCGCCCCGCGCCGATCGCCACGCTCGCGACTTCCGCGCCGACTCCCTCCACGATCACGCTCTCGTGGACCGCGGTCGGCGATGACTCCCTGACGGGCACCGCGACGAGCTACCTCATCCGCCGGAACTTCGGCGCGTCGATCACGTCCGAGGGCCTGTGGAACGCCGCGACCGTCGTCACGAGCCCGCCGACGCCGCAGGTTGCCGGGTCCGCGGAGACGAAGGTCGTCACGGGACTGAGCCAGAACGCGAACTACTACTTCGCCGTGCGCGCTGTCGACGAATCCGGGCACATGGGAGCGATCGGTTTCTCCCCTCTCGGCACGACGGCGCCCGATGTGACGCGCCCGGCGCCGATCACGACGCTGACCGCGACCACGATCGCCCCGAACGCCGTGCGCCTCAACTGGACCGCGGTCGGCGACGACTCGCTCACCGGGCAGGCCGTGTCGTACGAGATCCGCCGCGCGCTCTCCCCGATCTCCGACCTGACCGCATGGAACGCCGCGACGGTCGTCACGATGGGGCTCGGCGCGAACACGGCCGGTACGGCTGAGGTCTACACGGTCGCATCGCTCCTGCCCGCGACCACGTACTATTTCGCGATCCGAGTCGGAGACGAGGTGCCGAACGTGAGCGCGCTGTCGAACAGTCCCGGCGCGACGACGTTCGACAACGTGCTCCCGGCCACGATCTCCGACCTCAACGTGAAGGGCACGACGGGCACGACGGCCACGCTCTCGTGGACGTCCACGGGAGATGACGGTTCCGTCGGGACGGCCTCGTTCTACGAAGTGCGCTACCGCTTGACGTCGCCGATCGTGACTGAGGGCGATTGGGTGACATCGACGAACGTCACGAGCGGACTGCCGACGCCGCAGGCGGCCGGGAACGACGAGGAGATGACGATCTCCGGCCTGACGAGCGATCGGACGTACTACTTCGCCGTGCGCGCAACGGACGAATCGGGGAACCGGAGCCTGATCTCGAACTCACCGGCCGGCGTCACGTCAGACATCACCGCGCCCGGGCAGATCACGGTTTTCACGTCGACGGGCGTCACCACGACCACGGTCACCCTGCGCTGGACGGCGGTTGGCGACGACGGCCTGACGGGCACGGCCGCAACGACCGTGTGCCGGTACACCACGGCCGGGCCGATCACGAACGAGACGGCCTGGGGCGCGGCGACGTTCGTGCCCGGGATGCCGACGCCGGGCGTCGCGGGGACGATCCAGTCCGTCACCGTGACGGGGCTGACGCCCGGCGTGACGTACCACTTCGCCATTCGATCGACCGACGAGGCGGGGAACGTCGGCGCCCTCTCGGCGTCGCTCTCGAGGGCCACGATCGCCTCGGACATCGAACGACCCGCAACGCCATCGATCGTGGCGAGTGCGTGGCCGGGCGTTGCCGATGGCGTGCGCGTGATCTTCACGGCCGTGGGCGACGACTCCCTGACCGGAACGGCGACGAGCTACTCGCTCCGCTACCGAAAGGACGCCGGGCTGACCGAGAGCACGTGGCAGGCGGCATCGCTCCTCTCGCGAACGTACCGCGTGACGCCGGTTCCCGCCCCGCGCGCCGCCGGGCTCGCCGACACGATTTTCGTCCGCGGCCTGCGCCTTGGCGAAACGCTGTGGTTCGGCCTCAAGGTCGCCGACGAGCTGGGGCTCGAGTCGGCCCTCTCCGGCATCGACTCGGTCGCGATCCCTGCACGCCTGAACGCCGAGATAAATCAGCCCGGCACGTTCGCCTACATGGGCGCCGGCCCCGGGACGGTCCCGGCCTCGTACCCGTTCGTGAACCTCGCGCACACGGCCGTGGACACGTCCTATTGCCGCGCCGCCTCGCTCTTCGATGGGGCGTCCTACTGCCCCGAGTTCGCGGACTACGATGGCACGGCGGCCACGGCCGGGACGTTCGGCGACACGCTCTCCCTGGCAGCGTGGCGCACCATGCGGCAGATGAACGCGTCCCACCTGATCCTCGGCGAGCCACCGCTCGATGCCGTGTACATCCGGCAGCCGGCGGACTCGAGCGCGCGGTACGACTTCCGGTTCCAGTCGTGGCGCGCGGCGCGCATCGCGGGTGGCGGCTGGCCAACGGGCGCGGGGCGCGCGGGGCAGTCATGGTCGCCCGGCGGCTACACGGACTCGACGGGCGCTCGCGGGTTCCTGTGGACGAACGTCCCCGGCTACAAGGGCTGGTTCTACCAGACGTACAACATCGGGCGCCTGGAGGGGGCCTCGAAGGCTGGCGTCGCCGGCCTCTCCAACTGGAACGTGAACATCGCCTATCAGCCGACGCCGGGGAACTTCCCGGTCGCCGACTCGCTGGCCGACGTTGCGATCCGCCACTTCGTCTGGCGCCAGAACGTAGACGGCTCGTGGACGTACGACGGCATCCGCTGGGATCTGTTCGGGCAGAGTTCCGTGTTCTCGGCCCTGCAGTACGAGGACATCGACTTCGCCCGGGCCGGCTATGCGACGAAGGCGCTGTTCGACTCAGCCTGGACGCAGGCGGCCGTGCGGATCTGTGATCGCGTCGCCAGGGCAGCCGTGGACGCTGGGCGCCCCGACTTCATCCTCGCCGGCAACGGCGGGAGCATGATCGCCGTCGACCACCTCAACGGGTGGATGAACGAGGGCTTCCCGACCCTGCAGGGCGGTTCGTGGTTCTCGAATGTCTATTGGGTCGTAGGCGGCATGTTCACCGATGCCCGGCGCTCCGGCCGGCGGCCGTACGCGGGCGTGACGTTCACGTTCGAGTGCCTCACCAGCTCGTGCGACCTCGTCTCTCACCCGGACTCGGCGGCCACGCGCAAGCGGCTCCGCTACGGGCTCGGCACGGTGGCGGCCGTTGGCTACGGCATGCACATGATCGGCCCCGCGCCCGCGAGTGCCCCGCTCGGTGGCAGCTACCCGACGTGGCAGTTCGACGAGTACGCGGTCGACACGATCACGAACGTGGCTAAGACCGGACGCGCCGGCCGCGGCTACCTCGGCCGCCCCACCTCGGGGCTCTACTACACGGCCCCGGCGATCTGGGCCGGCGGCGACCGGATGCAGGGCCGCGGATCGTTCGAGACGGCGACCCTGTCGTCGTGGTGGACGCCGTCCGTGTCGTCCACGTACGGATCGCTCGCGACGGTCACGGACACGGTCGCGAGTGGAACGTACGCCCTACGGGCTCGCGTGTGGGCGCGATCCGACGCCGACTGGCGCGTCGCGCTCAACCCGTCCGTGTTCGCACGGGCCACGACCGGGCAGGCGCTCGTGCTCACGTTCAAGGCTCGCTCGGACCGCCCCTGCGCGATTCAGGCGCATGTCATCGCGAAGTCGACGAACCTCGAGCGCGCATCGTGGGCCAACGGCTCGGCGATCGCGATCGAGCCGGGCGGCTGGAACACGTACCGGATCGTTGGCACGTGCACGTCGACGGACTCCGTGGGCGCCTCGATCTGGTTCGCCACGGACTCCGTTGCGACGGTCTGGGTCGACGATATGACGCTCCACGTCGGCGGCTCTCGCGGTGGCTCGGCGGTGCGCGAGTACCGGCGCGGCGTGGTCGTCGTGAACCCGCAGGCCACGGCCGACACGGTCACATTCGGCCGCTACGTGCGCCGGATCACGGCGGCACCGGGGCGGCCTGCGGACGTCAACACCGGCGAGCTGATCGCGCCGGGATCGCCGATCATCGTGCCGCCGGCCGACGCTCGGTTCCTGCTCTTCCCGCTCGACTCGCTCCGCCCCTCGCGCGTGACGACACTCGTGGCGAATGGCGCCACGACCACGTCGGCGCTCGTGTCGTGGACCGCCCCCGGGAACGACTCCACGACCGGGACAGCGACCAGCTACCAGTTCCGGCGCTCCCCGAACCCGATCGTCACGGAAATCGACTGGTCGAACGCCTCGCCCATCACGCCGGCGCCGACCCCTGCCGTGGCCGGATCGTCCGAATCCGTCACGGTGACGGGACTCTCGACGGCAAGCGTCTACTGGTTCGCCGTCCGCGCGTACGACGCCGCCGGCTACGTCGGCGCGATCTCGAACTCGGATTCCGTGACCACGCTCGCCCCGGCCGCCCCGGACCCGTGCGTCGACATCGCGCGCCCCGGCAGGGTCGATGACCTGATCGCGTCGTGGCCCGGCGTCAAGTACGTGCGCATGACGCTGACCAAGCCCGGCCCGCGTCAGTTCGTGGGGAGCATCGACTCGGTGCGGACGCAGATCCGGCGCTCGGCCTCGCCGATCACGAGCGACGCCGAGTGGAACGCCGCAACGGTCGTGCTCAACAACGTGAAGCCGCTCGGCCTCGCGGTCGGATCGAACGGCGCGATCACGGACACGGTCGTCGCCCTGGCAGGGACGTGGTGGTACGCGTGGCGCGACTCCAACACGACGAGCCACATGGTCGGCTGCCTATCGAACACGGACAGCGTGACGACGGCCCCCGACTCGTGCGAGTTCTACGGGCGACCCGGCGTGGTGTCTGACCTCGTCGCGACGGGAGAGCCGTCGATCGCGGGTCAGGTCACGATCGCCCTCAACCTGCCCGGAGAGTGGCAGCGCGAAGGCGACGGCGACGTGACGACGATCGAGGTCCGGCGCTCCCTCTCGCCGATCACGACCATCGCCGAATGGAACGCCGCGACGTCGGTGTACGAGGAGTTGGTGCAGAACATCGACGTTCCCGGTGCGCATGCCGAGATCCCGATCAGCGGGCTCCCCGAGGGCGTGGCGTCGTGGTTCGCCGTGCGCGCGACAAACGCCACGAGCGGCCTGACGTCGTGCCTCTCGAACACGGACTCGGCAACGGCCGCCCTGCCGCCGGGCGACCCGCCGAATGCGGCCTTCTCGGTGGTGCCGACCTCGGGGCAGCAGGCGCTCACGGTCGTGTGTCAGGACCACTCGGCCGGCTCGCCGACTTCGTGGGAATGGTACGCGCGACGACTCAGCGACGAAGCGGACCCGCAGATCAGCGGCGATCAGAACCCGTCGTTCGTGTTCGAGCGCGTCGGCGTGTATCTGATCTCGATGCAGACGTACAACGCAGACGGATCAGACACGGCCAGCGCGACAGTCACGGTGACCTGCAATCCGCCGTCGCCCATGTCGACGATCCGTGCTTCGGCGATCAGCCCGACCGCCATTGCCATCACGTACACGGAGCCCGGCGACAACGGGGGAGTCGGCACGCCGGAGCTGATCGAGGTCCGCTACGTCGACGGAGGCACGTTCGATGAAGACGATTGGGAAACGGCAACGCCGGTCGCGGGCGTCCCGGCCCCGACCTCAAGCGGCACGGTGACGAGCGTCACGGTGACGGGCCTCTCGGCGGGCAGGACGTACACGTTCGCGGCACGAGCAACGGATCAGGACGGGTGCCAGTCGGCGTTCAGCACGACGGCCACCGTCTCAACTCGCGGGACGTATGACCGAACGATCGGCCTCTCGGTCGGATTCGATCGCGTGCGCGTCCGCGTCGGAGGTCGGCGATGAAACGATTGCTCTGGCTCACGCTCCTGCTCGCGGCGCTCGGGTGCTGCCACCGGCCCGCGCGCGCGGAGAACTATCCGTTCGCGGGAACGATCACGTACGGCGACAACGGCTCCGACCTGCCAGTGACCATGACGGGCGGCGGTGTCGTGTTCGACCTGACGGGTGCTACGGTCCAGCTCGTCGCGACGATGGGCATCGGCGGGCGCACGTTCACGTTCACGATCAACGGCGACCTAGTCTCGCCGTCCGAGGGCTCGTGCAAGTTCGAGGACGTCGGCGTCACGGCGCGCAACCCGGGGACGCGCGGCACGGACACGTACACGGCCCAGGTCAAGATCGTGAAGGGGGGCGAGACGTACTGGACCTCGCCGTTCCGCTTCTCGATCCGCAAGGCGCCGATCTGATGACGCGCACGCTCACGGACGCCATGCGGTCCGACTACTCGGAGCGGTTCTCCTCGCTCGTGATCGCCAACCCGACGATGGCCCGCGTGACGTGGGCGCGCATCGCATCGGATCGCGACGTGTACGCGCTGGCCGGCGACACGGCCGGCGGTGTGCCGTGGTGGGTCGTGGGCGTCCTGCACATGATGGAGACGAGCGGCTCGTTCCGGCTCCACCTCCACAACGGCGACCCGCTCACCGCGCGCACCGTGCACGTTCCGGCCGGGCGCCCGCTCGTCGGGAATCCGCCGTTCTCGTGGCACGACTCGGCCGCCGACGCGCTGATCGTCGAGGGTCTCGGGGCGTGGCACGACTGGTCCGTGGCGGGCACGCTCTACCGGCTCGAGATGTGGAACGGCTGGGGGTATCGGCGCGCGGGTGTCGGCATCCCCACGCCCTACCTGTGGGCCGGGTGCCAGCACTACACGAAAGGAAAGTTCGTCGCGGACGGGAAGTTCGACTCGGAGGCGGTGTCGAAGCAGATCGGAGCGGCCGTGCTCCTCAAGCGCGGGGCTCAACTAGGGGATGTGTCATTCGCCGGAGGGGACGGATGAGCGATCACGTTGAGGAGCGCGAGGGCGACCTCACGGACTTCGCGAAGCGCGTCGGGATCATCCTGGGCGCGGTGCTCGCCTGCATCACCGTCTTGACGATGCTGTGGAGGTGGACGCCCATGCAGATCCGCAAAGACGTGGACCGTCTGGACGGGAACGTGTCGCGCCTGACTCAGATTGTGGAACTCAGCGCGGTCATTCAGGCAGAGGATGTCGATTCACCGGAGCGCGCCGCGGCGCTCTCTGAACTCAGGAAACTGCGCCGCGTGTCGGTGTTCAACTAGGGAGGCATCATGAACGGCATCTCACCGGCCGACTCGGCCGCAGTCGTCACGCACGTGCAGGGGTTCGTCGGGCCGGCCATTCAGTCGTGGCTCGGCTCGACGTTCTCGGGAATCTCGCCCGAGGTCGCCGGGCTCATCGCCAAGGGCGCGACGAGCCTCTCGACCGTCACTGTGCTCGCGCTGATCCGCTGGACGCTGATCGGCTTCGCCAAGGGCTCGGCGGTCGGACGTGACCTCGTGGCCCCGCTCTGGGACCGAAACCGGAGCTGGCTCAACCCCCTGCTCGCGATCATCCTCGGGCACCTCGACGGCTCGGCTCTCGCCGGCATGGCTGGCGTGGCGATCCACGCGGGCGTGCGTGGCGTGGGCAAGGCGATCGGGAACACGACCTCGCAGGACGTCCAGCGCGTCGCACGGAACGCGGGGGCGTTCGTCGTTCTGCTCGTCGGCCTCGCATGGGCGGCCGGCGCTCAGGCGGGCATCGTCTCGGGCGCGCTGGCCCCGGTCACGCGCTCGAGCCTGCCCGTGTCCTTCTTCGCCAAGGAGCGGTTCGCGTTCACCGTCGCGCTGGGCGCCAAGACGAACGGCTGGTCGTACTCGCGCGGGACGCAGGGCTTCGCCGAGGCGCAGGTGGCGTGGCAGTGGACGAACGCGGTGGGCCTGCGCGCGGGCGTGCGGCGGATCGCGCTCGCCGGGGCGCCGTACGAGCCCGAGGCGAAACTCACGCTGACGTTCGCGCCGTAGTGCCCGTGCTACGCTTGCTCCGGCTGCTACGGTCACTCTGGCCGTTCGGTCACAAGACAGGGAGGGCTACCATGCTCGAAATCCGTTCGTACGTTCCGCTCGCGACGCAGTCGAAGTTCGCGGCCGTCGTTCCCGCCGACCTCAACATCGACGTCATCACCGACCAGTTCCCGGCGGCCGTTCCCGGCGACTACATCGAGTACGCCGACGCCGAAGGGACGACGCCGGTGCGCGCGTGGGCGAAGGCCGAGTTCGACGCGCTCTACGCGCTGGCGTGACGTTCGCGCCCTGATCGCGTGCAGGGGGCGGCGGCGGACGGCCTCGGGCGCAAGCTCGGGGCCGCTCTGTTTCCCCGGGAATCATTGGCGAAACGGGCCGGTTTCGGACTGTTTCGGATTTCGGTTGACTCCCGGCGCGGGATGGCCGATAGTCCTCCTGTCGGGCGGGAAACGGCCCTCCGACGAACAAGGGGGACAGGATGTACGAGACGATGATCCGTGAGGCCCTCGCGAAGCTCGGCCGCATCGGCACGAACCCGACGCACGTTGAGGCGTACATGCGGCTCGAGAACGGCACGCTCGACGGGTTGAGCAAGGCCGCGTTTCGTCGCGAGGTGGAGATCTCGGCGCAGTGCGTCGCCGAATCCACGGACGCAGATAACGACCGGCTGGCTCGCTCGTTCGGGCTGTGCGTGGCGGAACGGTCGTGAGGTCAGAAAGCTACGAGGCGTTCCTCGATCGCAAGTTAGACGCGGACCGCTATCTCGGGTTCGAGCCGGAGTGGATGCCGGAGTTTCTGTTCCCGTTCCAGCGCGCGCTCGTGGAGTGGGCAATCCGCAAGGGCCGAGGCGCCATCTTCGCCGACTGCGGGCTCGGAAAGACCCCGATGCAACTAGTTTGGGCCGAGAACGTGTACCGGCATACGCACAAGCCCGTGCTGATCGCGACTCCGCTCGCCGTGTCGCACCAGGTCGTGCATGAGGCCGAGAAGTTCGGCATGAGCGTGGAAGTCGCGCGCTCTCAGGACGGCACGGCATCGGCGCCCGTCACAGTGACGAACTACGAGCGATTGCACCTGTTCTCGCCAGCCGACTTCTCGGGCATCGTGTGCGACGAGTCGAGCATCCTGAAGAACTTCGACGGGGCGCGCAAGGCGATCGTGACCGAGTTCGCCCGAACGCTGCCCTTCCGGCTCTTGTGCACCGCGACGGCTGCGCCGAACGACTACATCGAACTCGGGACCTCGAGCGAGGCTCTCGGTGAACTCGGCCACATGGACATGCTCTCGAGATTCTTCCGCAACGAGCAGAACAACGCCTCGCATCGCGTCGGAGTGTCGGGGCGATTCCATCACGTCGAACCGGGGAGCGTGTGGCGGTTCAAGGGCCACGCCGAGACGCCGTTCTGGAAGTGGGTGTGTTCGTGGGCGCGGGCCTGCCGGAAACCGTCCGACCTCGGGTTCGCTGACAACGGCTTTGTACTTCCCAAGCTCACCGAGAACGAACACGAGGTCGGGGCACGGTCACTCCCTGATGGGATGCTGTTCGACCTGCCGGCGGTCGGATTGAAAGAACAACGCGACGAGCGCAACCGGACCATCCGCGAACGGTGTGATCGTGTGGCGGAACTCGTCGCGCACAGCGAGCAGGCTCTCGTGTGGTGCCACCTGAACCCCGAGGGTGATCTTCTCACCAAACTGATCCCTGACGCGGTGCAGGTGGCTGGCGCGGACTCCGACGATGCGAAAGAGGACCGCCTCACCGCGTTCGCCGAGGGGCGCATCCGCGTGCTCGTGACCAAACCCAAGATCGGAGCCTGGGGCCTGAACCTTCAGAACTGCGCACACGTGACGTTCTTCCCATCGCACTCCTATGAGCAGTACTACCAAGGCGTGCGGCGATGCTGGCGGTTCGGGCAGATGCGAGAGGTGGTCGTTGATGTGGTGACGACGAAAGGCGAAAGTGGCGTCTTGCGAAACCTGCGCCGCAAGGCCGCTAACGCTGAACGCATGTTCGAGGCGCTCGTCGCGCACATGAATGCGGCGCAGGCGATAGACCGCAGGCGTTTCTTCCCGCACGAAACGGAGGTCCCCTTGTGGCTGTAAAAAATCAGATCCTCACTGACCGCTACGCGCTCTATCACGGAGATTGTTGCGAGGTCATGCCGACACTGCCGGACGGGTCCGTGCATCTGTCGGTGTACTCGCCACCGTTCGGCGGCCTGTACCACTACAGCAGTAGCGAGCGCGACCTGTCGAACGCGCGCGACTACTCCGAGTTCTTCGATCACTACGAGTTCGTGGTGCGCGAACTGTTCCGGCTGACGATGCCGGGCCGCCTCACGGGCGTGCATTGCATGGATGTGCCGACCAGCAACACCGGACTCGACGCACTCCGGGACTTCCCTGGCGACATCATCCGACTGCATGAGAAGGTCGGGTTCCGGTACGTGGCGCGGTACTCGGTGTGGAAGGAACCGCTCGGGGTGCGCAATCGGACCATGGCGAAGAATCTCGCACATAAGACCATCGTGGACGACTCTTCGAGGTGTTCGGTCGCATCGGCCGACTACCTGCTCATGTTTCGGTGTAAGGGCGAGAATCCAGTGCCGATCGCCCATCCGAACGGACTCACCGAGTATGCCGGCGCGCGCATGGTGCCGATCGAACTCGCGCGCTACCGCGGCTGGACGGGGTCGCAACTGGAGAACCGCTACTCGCATTGGATCTGGCGGCAGTACGCGAGCGCATTCTGGGACGACGTGCGCATTGACCGCGTGCTCCCATTCAAGGCGGCCCGTGACGACGAGGACGAGAAGCACGTGCATCCGCTCCAGCTCGACGTGATCGACCGTTGCCTGGCGCTCTGGTCGAATCCTGGCGAGGTCGTGCTGACGCCGTTCATGGGCGTCGGGTCCGAGGTGTACGCGGCTGTCGCGTCGGGTCGCAAGGGCATCGGCATTGAACTCAAGGACACGTACTACCGGCAAGCCGTGAAGAACGTGCAGGCGGCCGAGAACGTGAAGCGTGGCGAGCAGGAGTCGTTGCTGTGACCGTCTTCCTGCTCGCAAAGCCCGAGTCGCGGATCGTGCACATCGAACGCGAGCACGGGACCGCGTGGTGCGGGGCTCGGTGCCGCGCCCGGACCGTCTCGGACCGAGTCACCGTCAACCTGTGCCCGAAGTGCAAGACGGCGCACGCCGACGCGTTCGGGCTGGCCAACGTTCAACGGAAGGGGAAGCGATGAAGCCCGCTCTCTGCGTCCAGCCCGGTTGCGTCCGGCCGGGGGTGTTCGTGTCTGCGCGCGGCCCCGCGTGCGGGAGCCACTACGGCATGGCGGCGTTCTCGCCGAGCGACGCGGCCGCGCTCATGGGCCGCCTCGTGCCGCACGGAACCAGCTACCGGAACGCGATCATCCGCGACGGTGCCCGTCTCCTGCTCGGCGAGCCGGGGCTGCCGAACCACCCGCGGGCGTCGTACATCCGCGGGGCGTCGCTCGGATACCTGCGGGAGGCCGGCAAGTCTGCCGCGCGTTCGGCTTGACTCCTGGCCGAAACAGTCCGAAAATCGAAACCGTGCCCGGGCCTACGGGCGCGCGTCCCGGGCACGCGGGGAACGGCGCGCGCCTCTCCAACACGAGGGCTCACATGCTCAAGTCGGAACGGAAGGACTCGGCGGTTCGCAAGTGGCGCACGTCGCGCGGGCTCTCGCTCGCCGATTGGGCGCGGCGGCTCGGGTGTGCGATCGGCACGCTCTCGGACGTTGAGACGGGGAAGTGCGGAGCGGGTCTGTCGCTTCGGCTCGCGTTCGTACGGGAGACGCGGCTTGACCCGGACGTCGTCCGCGAGGAGTGCGAGCGGGTGCGAATCAATGCTCGCCGAAGGGTCGCCCGCAAGGTCGTCCGCAAGTCGAAGCGATCGCGTCGGCCGGCCGCGTGATCGCCGCCCAGGGGTGGCGTGAGGCGCGGAACCGCTCGCGTCGAGCGGCGGCGCTTCGCATCGTAGGAAACGTTGTCGGCGCGGTGTTCGTGCTCGCGCTGGCGATCGAATGGGGTGCGCGGGGCTGACCTCGCGCGGCACGCCGGACGCCGAGAGGACGGCACAAGGGGGACGCTGTGAACGCTGGACGCCTGTACATCCGGCCCGTCGAAGGTACGCGCGGGCACGTCGTGGTCGGCATCGCGACGCCGCACCTCGGTCGCGTGGCTGAGGTCGAGGCCCGCGCGTTCGACGCGATGATCCGCCCGGTCAGCGATGCGCGGTACAAGCACCGCCTCGGCCGCTGGCGCAAGCTCCGGGCTTTCTACGTTCGATGCCTCCGCTCGTGGGAGCGCGCGTGGGGGCTTTCGTGACGCCTCCCGTCAACGATCTCGGGAACGACTTTCGTAAGTGCGAAGGCGGATGGGCAGACCCGGACTGCGTCTATTGCCACGGCTCCGGCGAGGTAGGCTTCGGAAGCGAGCAAGAGAGTTGCGACTGTGTCGTGGATGACGTGAACACCACGGCGGATGCCGACGCGCACCCGTCGCGTTACGAGGGGGGAATGTGAGCGAGGCCACGAAGCCAAAGAGCCTATCGGCGAAGCTCGCCGAGGTCATGGGCGCAATTCAGAGCGTTGGGAAGGACGGAGAGAACACGTTCCACCACTACGATTACGCCACTGAATCGGCGATCGTGACGGCGGTGCGTGGGCACCTCGCGGAGCGCGGCGTGATCCTCATCCCGTCCATCGAGCAGTGCGACCAGGCGGGGACGCTGACCACGCTCGTTTTCAAGTTCACGTTCGTGGACGGCGAGACGGGCGAGGTGCATGAGGCGCGCTGGATCGGCACTGGCGACGACAAGGGCGACAAGGGCGCATACAAGGCGATGACCGGGGCGGTGAAGTACTTCCTGCTGAAGACCTTCCTGATCCCGACGCACGACGATCCTGAGGGCGACCCTGGAACGGACAAGCGCGCCAAGGACGAACCGCGGCAGGCCCGCGCGACGACTGTCCGCACGAACGGACAGGGAGGCAAGGGGGCGTCCGTCGCAAGCGCCAACGGTCCCATGAACGAAGGTCAGCGCACGGCCATCGAGAGGCTCATGCAGGAGAAGCGCGGAATCGCCCCGATCGACATCGTCCAGTCGGTCCCTGACTGGCCTCACATCAGTATGGCGAAGGCCGGTCTGATGATCGGAGAGCTCCAGAAGTAGCACGCGACGGGGGTACCGGCACGCGGGCGCTCCACCGGGCGCTGGCGCGAGTGGCCGGGCCACGACGGCAGAGACGGCGGCAGGATGCCCCGCACTCGACCCCCGCTTCGAAATGCCCGCGCCGGCCCACGGCGCCGCGATGATCGGAGGGGCTCTCGTCGGGGACCTCTGGTGCGAGAAGCGGCGACCGTGGGCGGCGGGCAGAACTTGAATGCATGGCGCATCAGCGGTAGTCTCGCAGTGTGAGGGTTGCGAGACACGAACAGGAAGACAAGAGCGGCGGCGCTCGACCACTCGGACCCTCACAAGCCCGATCCTGTTTCAGGTCAGCGTCGCCGCCTCTGTCTTTGAGGGCCGCCACCATGGCGAAGGACCGCCCACCGAGCTTCCAGTTCTATCCGGCCGACTTCCTCTCGGACGGCTCCGTGCGAGCGATGACCCTCGAAGCCCGAGGCGCCTACATCACGCTCCTGTGCGCAGCGTGGGACAGCGAGACGCCCGGCGTACTGCCCGACGATGACGCATACCTGGCCGGGCTGAGCGACGCTCGGGACCGCTGGCCGGAGATCCGTGCGCAGGTTGCCCGCGCGTTCGTCGTCCGCGGCGGCACATGGACACAGAAGCGGATGGTCGCCGAGCGCGAGGCGCAGTCTAGACGCTATCGACAGTCAAGAAATGGCGCTCTCGTAACAAACGGGGCGCGTTGGGGTTCTGTCGCACAGCGACCCGATAGCGAGTCGCTATCCGATCGCACAGCGGTCGCCCCTTCCTCTTCCTCTTCCTCTTCCAGAGAGTCAAAGACTAAGATCGCACCCCCTGCGCCTTCGGCGCGCCCTGACTCTGAAATCGGCACCACGGCCGAACCGCCACGCCCGCCGCAGGCGAACGGAACCGCCCCGTCCTGCCACTCAGAGCTGGAACTTGGCTCGGAACACGTCCCGGACCCAGCGAGCGCGCCTGAGCCGATCCTGAGCGACCGCCGGGCGGAAGTGCTCGACCTGCTCCGGGGGACGGCGTCCGCACTCCGCATGCCAGCCCGGATCTCCGGCAAGCTCGACGTTGCCCGCGTGGCGAAGCTCGCCGAGGGGACCGGGCGCGAGGTGACCCGGACGGCGATCCAGCTCGCGCAGCGGTGGTGGAACGCCGGCTGTCGGCACGACGGCCTGATCGACCGGCTCGTCGGTGTGTACTTGGAGCGGCGGGAGCGCATCGCGAACCCGTTCGCGTACTTCAACGGGCCGAAGCTGGCCGAGATCCGGCTGGCAGCGGCGGCGCGGATGGCCGAGGACGAACACGCGGCATGCATGGCCCTCGAGCGCCGGTTCGCGGCCGAGGTGAAGGGATGACTCGACGGTAGGGCTCGCGGGCCGGGCGCACACCCCCTGAGGGTGAGCGGCGAGTACGGTCCGAGATTGTGGCGGTAGCCGCGAAGGTCACGGACGAAGGCGAACCGCACGCGTCCGCGCCCGCGAGATCGAAGCGAGAGGTGTTCACTCTGGGACAGGGGGCACGCGATGAACGAGCAGGATCAGGCTGGCATGGTCGCCGGCGAGCAGGGACCGGGAGCGGACGCGGGTGGCGTGGCGGGCGAGACGGAGCGCCCGGGCGGCATCCTCGTCGATGCGCTCCGCAAGGCGCGTCTGGCGGTGATCGACACGGAGACGACGGGCTTCCGGGTCGACCAGGGGGCGCGGGCGATCGAGGTCGCGATCGTGCGGCTCTGGAACCTCGAGCCGGTGACGACGTTCGCGACTCTGATCGACTGCGTCGACGCGATCCCGGCCGAGGCGACGAAGGTGCACGGGATCACGATCGAGCAGACGCGCGGTGGGTTCGACAACTCGGGAGCGTGGGGCGCCGTCACGAGCGTACTGCGTAGCGTCGACGCGTTCGTCTTCCACAACGCGGCATTCGATCTCCCATTCCTCGCGGAGATCGTCGGCGGGGACTACATCCGAAGCCTTCACGGCGAAATCGAGACGGCGGAATTCCGCTCGACGTGGCTCCGCAAGCCCGTGATCGACACGCTCGGGCTCGCCCGTGCGCTCCGCGGCACGGCCAAGAACAACCTCGCGCAGGTCGCACGCGACCTCGCCGTGACGCAGGAATCGGCGCACCGCGCGCTCGGCGACGTGCTCATGACGGCCCGCATCCTGCCGATCCTCGCGAGTCAGTATGAGGCCCGCTACGCCACGGCGCTCGACCAGTTCCAGCGGGGCTCGACCGACCCGAACCCGCTCCTCTGGCTCGCCGCCGAGAGCGAGGAAGCGATGCGCCGGTCCGAGGCGTCGTTCGGTCGGAAGGTGGACTTCCGCAAGTCCGCGGGGCTCACGTAGCGCATCGCCCGCCGTGCCGGGCTGGCGCCCCAGGGGACGCCGGATCGGAGGACCCTCGGCGGGCAACAGTGCCCGGGTGGCGATCAGCCGCGAAAGCCGAACCTGCGGGGGCGAGGCGAGTAGCGGTGGCGGTATCAGTCCCGCCGGATCGTCGCCCGGCACCTTTCGGACGGTTTCGGTTTTCGGTTGACTCCCGCAACGTCATCGCCGACAATGCGAGCAAGGAAGGGGGGACGCGACGTGAACCGACCACTACTCGCACGCACGATCGAGATCGCCGACGCGATTCGCGCCGGCTGCGCAGGGGCACCCGAGGGGGCGTTCGGCGTCGCGATGGAGCTGGCGTCGGGAGCGATCATGCGTGGCGACACGGACGAGGCGGACGTGGTGGAAACGTCGCTGATCGTCCTGCGCGACCCGGAGCGGCTCGCGGTGCTGATCGGTGCGCGAGAGGTGCGGGAAGCGGCGCGTCGCGTCGCGGTGGTTCGCCGTGCGCACACGTACACGACGAAGCCGATCGCGGCGGGGTACGTGCGCCAGGGGAGCCCGAAGGCGGTGCATCGGTCGAACTCTCGCGGCGTGGATCAGCGGTGGGATGCGGAACCCGACGAGGAGTAGTGCCGGGTGGCGTGCCGGGGGAGAAGTCCGCTGTGATCGTGCAACCCCCGGCGGCCCGGCGAAACAGGAGTGC
>OFQZ01000358.1_pt1 | contig 16627 bp, 24 predicted proteins | sample 1543011 | NCBI WGS metagenome assembly OFQZ01 (sample SAMN07774216, study PRJEB24372) | wastewater metagenome | isolation source: Exp Tend NO 0WW | collected 2016-02 | reverse complement strand
CGCCCACGCTGTAGGAGTATTTTGAAAAGTTATATTTTTATAGTGTCCAACTGAGAAGTTGCCAGCATTGTACGCTCTCCTACCAAATGTAAATGGATTAGCATTGCTTGTTATTACTCCAGATCCAGAACCGATCAATTCTTCATTCATATATACCTTGACTGCTCCTGTGGAATCATAAGTAACCGTTATATATGACCATCTAAAAAGAGGTGCGGATTTAGATGTTGTTATAATAAAAACAGTACCAGATGCGTTTGATCCTACTAATGCAATTATCCCTGTGGTTGCATTCTGTCTAAGGTTTATACCGTTCCTGTCTGCTGCTGATTCCCAGTTAAATAATTTATTTTCTCCTGCAAAACTTTTAGGTCTCCACCAAAAACCACAACTAAAACCTGTAATATCTGGAGCGATAGGTGATGTGAAATAATCAGGTGATCCAGTTAAACGCAATGATTTCTGGGTTGTTGTTGGTAGTAAAAATCTATCCGCAACAGTAGGCCTAGTCTTCATGAAAGAATGTGACGAGAATGAGCCACCTGTAACAATTCCATCATTGCCATTACTACTGCTGTCTGCTGCCGTAGTGCCTGAAAGGTCATTCATTCTCCACCAAATAAACCTATTAACATTGTCACTCATTCTTCCTGTGTGTAGCGCAATAACTTCACGTTGCGAAAGAGCTCTAGCTTTATATAACATGAAGTCTCTTACAGGACCATCCCATTGACGAGATCCAGCCTGCCTATTAAAGAAGTAACAGTTTGGAGCTGATGATTGCCAGGGATCATCAGTAATATCCGCAGAATCAAAATAATGACCATCCCTGTAGAAATAGATCTTGTTTTGATCGTAAACAATTGCATAGTCATGCCATTCGTTATATATGAAAAATCCTGCTGCGCTAGTAATAGTTACGCCATGCTGTAATATCTGAACGGCACCCGATCCTGTTATAATAATCTGTTGACCTATGCCGTCCTCTGTAATACGCCCAGCACTACTCCCACCATTGGAGCGCACATTCGTTCTTAAAAAGATTGACCACTTATTAGTATAAAAAGCATCCGCAATAGGGCCTATACCATCACCTATTGCTGAGAAATCCAGATACCCCTTATCTTCTCGAATAAGTGGTCTTGCATCACCAATGCTTACCAAAATCGGATCAGGTGTGCCGTTAAAAGTCTTAAACCAGAATCGGCCATTTTTTCCATTGTTTGTTGCCAGATTGTTCCATTGTTGACGATATGCCACTAGCGATTCCTGAGATGGTGATCCGTTTGATCCATTAATGATTCCAAAAGGGCCTATGTGATCATTCCAACAAAAGTAATAAGCTCTATCTATTCCTAATTCCTTAATACGATCTAGCATCTTTCCTGTGTAAAAAGATATTTTATCCCAATCGCTTGAGAAGTGTGTTAGGCTAACCGCATCTACAGCCCATTCCCTCACAATCATCTGACTACCAAAAGAACCCACCCATGCCTCAAGCTCTTGTAATCCATCACCATCAGATGGCGATGCATACTGTAAATAAATGTTTGGAGCGATAAAATCCAATCCACCCAAGCCATTCGCTACCCATAGAACACGTATGAAATCACTATGGCCAGCGGCATAGGTCACAGGGCCACGGGTAAATACTGCCTGAACGTCTGTCGCTGTATTAGCAATAAACGCTATTGCTTCAGCATCAGTAAGGGTAGTATTGTCATTGTGGTATTCTATTTCGTTGCCTATCTCAAATTCATCCATTTCATTATCTTGCGCCCATTGAGCTGCTGCCATGATTGCATCATAATAGTCCGTTATATTTGTATCTGTTAAAGTAACTGAATTTTGCGTTATACCGAAGGTAACGTGCATTCCTTCAGATTTAGCTTGAATTGCTTTAATCTTAGAATTGGCAAAAGAAACCCCAGAGTTTTCAAGCCAGTCGTAATTCATACGAACTTTAGTAATTCCATATTGTTGAAAATATTGATGCCAAGAAGTTAAGTTAGTAGAACTAACGTAAGCGGGGAAATAACATATACCTTGACCATTCCATTGATTCATACATATTTAGATTTCAACATAAACTAATCCTCCATCAACCGATACCGCTCCTCCGAGCTCAAGATTAAGAAGTGTGGAAATTGCGGTTTCAAACCATCCTACGGGATTAAATGGAAGAACAAAAGGTGGATCGGCAGCTTCAGTTTCTATAACACCACTTAAAGCAGTACCACCAGCGCCGGATTCAAAACGAACATCAACAGCGCCAGCATTTCTAAAATAAAGTGCTAGTACACGTATCTTCTTACCAGTAACAGCTGCGACAAGGGTATTATCTCCTGATGAGGCGTGATTTATAACTGCAAATTTAGGCGTTAGTTCATTGTTGCCATTCATTATCGAGTCTGTGGCAAGTTTTGCAGCTATTGAGTCTGATGTCGAATTGTAGCCAGAAGCATCTGTAGTTTTTAAATTTCCATTAATATCTGCTTGTGCGCCACCTGTCTCTCCATCTGCTAGTGTGGGAGGGGTTGCGTTATATTTCAAAGACTCCGTACCACCACTACCACCACCACCACCACTTATTGAAGCCCGTAAGTTAATCCTTGCTGATCCTGATGTCCAAGCGGTTGAGCGTACCCGTATTGCGAAAAATCCACCAACTGAGCCTGCCCATAAGCCAGTAGATGTAGTGCTAGTTACTTCAGATTTTGTGTCAGGTACGACAAGTGGCACAGATACCCACGTTATATTATCTATCGTTCCTTCAAAAACAAGCGTGCCTACAAATGTACCTGAAATCTGTATGCCTATTGAGGCCATACCTTTAACTCTGAGATTGGATGATTCGCTAATTTGGTCTATGGTAGATGAGCTGTATGTATCATTCATATTGCAATAGGTAGATTTAGGTCATCTTGTATATTAGCGGACATATTATGCAGCATCGGCTACTTGGTAATACATATTTTATGTATTATCAAACAGTGTGCCTACGGCAACAACTGTACCGACTTCATCAGCACCGGCAATATAGTTTCGAGCTGCATAAATCTTAGATGCAATAGGTACAGCTACGTTAGCTGCTGCATCTGCTGTTTTCATGTCATTGTCAACGATGCTGCCACTTGAAGCGGTACCAGTTGTAATAACTAACACTCCGACTGAACCGTCAGTTTGACCAGTTTGGGCGAAGTTTCGGCGAACATCTATACCTAGTAATTCTGCTGCTCCGGCGGTCAAAAGACCTGCGGCGGCTGCTGCATGGACTACGTAATTATCGTAAAACTTTAAGTCATTATGCGCTGCTGCGGTAATCGCTAGTGCAAGTTGACCAGTATCAGCAGTTCTAAGATAGTTACGCTCCCAACGGCAACCATCAGAAATGTTAGCTGCTCCAAGCGTGTAGCAATTGACAAAGTTGAATGTTGAGGAAGCGGTAAATTCAATGTCAAGATACTTCGTATTCTGCGCTGCGGTAGCGTGTAAAAATGCTGTAACTACATCACCAATACCAGCGGTCAAGCGTAAATTCTTCAAAACACAATTTGCTGCCGTTACGTTAAAGCGTGAGCTAGTCGCTGCAAATGTGAATGTTGGTTTTAATGAACCGCTACCAACACCGAGTATTGTAACTCCAGCAGTATCAAGATTGGTGCTTGTCGAAGTGACAGCCTCAGTATGACCGGGAAGCAAAACAATAACGTCACTGTTATTTGCTGTGCATTTGTTAATGGCTGCTTCAAGAGTTGCAAGTGCTTTGTCTGGGGTTGTGCCTGAATTTGCGGTATTTGAACCCGTTGTGGATTGGACGTAAAAAACATTTCCGTAGTACTCAAGGCTAATTTGTCCCGTAAAGGATTGAGGATTAAATCTAGCGCCGTGTTGTAGTGATGCTTCTAACATATTATTTAGACGCTGCCTGATCCTTCACAGACCGGGCAAAGCGTGTCTTGATCTTTAAGCCCTGATCCTTCGCAATCTGAGCAAACTTTTCCAGTTTTCTCTTTAGGTTGTTCTTCAGGCTGATTAGTTTCTGCTTCATTTTGTACTTCTTCCTTTACTTCTCCTGCCTGTTTTGGTTCTACTAGTTGTTCTTGGGCTTCTTCTGGCATGGTCTTTTTTCTTCTAAAGAATCTCACGTTAGTCAATCTTTAATCTAATTGGGCTGTATTCCGTAGCGACTCCGAGGGATATATCAGCTACACCGACAACTGGCTCTGCTGAAGCTCCGAGTGCATCTGTTCTATCCGTAACTGCTCCTGCTGTTCCTCCGACTATAACATCAGCTCCGAGTGTTGCGGCACTTCCGATAAGAACGGCTGTAACTCCACGAGTCTTTACCCATCCAAAGTAGGAGGCTGTCATGTCGATAAGTGGTACTCCGGCTGCTCTTTGTGTAACTGTTGTTCCTTCAACTACGCCTCTCCATGTGTTGTGAACAAAAGTAAATTCATCTGTAACTGCGATATTTTCAAGGAATGGCCTGTCAACTGTGATGGTTCCCGTACTGGCTGAACCGATAGCCGGTTGTTTAGTAATTCTGAATGACACACCTTCTGCGCCGTTATCATTAACTATCAATTGGCCGTCAACATATTCACTAACTACTGCTGCGGTTGCGCCGAGTGTAATTTGGACTTCTTTGATTTTTCCGTTCGCTGTTACTGCGGCAAATGCAGCACAGTTGTGATGGTTTGTTTTTGGTGCTGGTGCAAGTTGCAGTTTTCCGGCAGAAATGTTTGAACCTCCAACTTTTATGTAGCGGTACAGATCACCGTACTTATCAGTTCCGAGCGCTCCGATAGTTTCCTCCTGAACTGAAGACTGTGTGTAATATTCTCCTGAAAATAATTGTTTGGCTCCTGAAAACATAGTTTATACTCCTGTAATACCTGTTAATCTTCCTTGTCGTCTTGGTTGTGTCGTTATCCATTCTCCGATTAAGTAAAGGAAAGCTGCATCTCCAAATTCTGAGAAAGCGTCTTTCCATCCTGACCATTGCAGGCCGGTTTCTGAACTAGGTGCTTCGTTGACTGTTTCAATACTGTTAGGTACTGAGATAGATTTTAATTTATTTGAACTGGCTGAGTAGTAAGGCAAGAAGTTTTCGTTCAAGCCCCAAAGTGTTTGCGTTGTGGCTTTTTCGTCATATACTATTGGAACGCCTTTATAAATTATTGAGGTAAATCCGTACCCTCCACCAAGTTCAGATGCTTTGATAGCTCCCTTACTTCGGCGTGTAACTGTTGGGTATGCAAGTGGGTTATAGTTAGCCTGAATTGTGCCGGTGATAATCAGTTTCTCAAGGTAGTTCCAAACAGTCTCGTTAGTTACAAAAAGTGTTGGACGATTCTTGACACCTGAACCTGAAGTTAAGCCCATATAGAAAGTAGCCAAATCGTCAAGGTCAATTGCTCCACCTACTGATGTTCTTACTCCCGAGAGTGTTGGATATGTTGATTTTGAAAGTCCGCCGATTGTGCTAGAAGTCGTTGTGTCGTCTGCCAGTAAATCAAGGCCGTTGAAGTCTTGAGAGCCGTTGCCTGTTCCGTCTTGATATAACATACCTGATACATCGTCTAAAAGAGAAAGAAACGCATTATGTGTTTCGTTATTGATAAGATTTACCTGTGCTGCTTCTCCTGATGCTACAATTTGGTCAAGTCCGGGTAATGAAATAGAAATTCTATATGCCTTCAAATTAAACTGCATTGATTGTCGTGTTTGTGTGGTGCCAAGTGTTGCTGAAGTAAGTCCTGAGAAAGAAGAACCGTTGTTATTTTTTGCTAAAGTGACTGGTACGTTTAGTGAAACGCCTCCCCAATCTTCACCTGTTCCTAAGATTCTATATGGTAAAAGTGATGCATCATCAAAAAAGTTGTCATATTCTTTTGGAAGAATACGGTCTTGTGTTATTGCTGTAACTCTTGGTGTAAATGTCATGGTTCAGTAAAGATAATTTCATCTCTCTTGCTGAACCCGTTGGTTTCTGAAGTTTGATCTGTACTAATTATTACTTAATTCTTACGGGGTCGTCAATAGGCAAAATGATTGATGTGTGAGGCTGTTCCGTAGATGAGATTGTAAGAAAAACATATCAAACTATTATTACCAAAAAACGCCGTAACAATGCTTCGAGTTACGGCGTTCCTACTGGTGATTATTTAGACGGTACAACTGACGGTACAAAAAACTTTGTATTCGCTGGTGCCGTTGATTGTGTTGCTTTGCTTGGCTCTACTGAAACTGCTGCTGAAGGACTAGCGGTTTCAACTTCTGATACTACCTCCGTTGCAGGCAGATAAACAACCGGCCTTAAAACGAATGTCGTATATAAGGAAAAGCCGAGCGCAAAGAGAGAAAATATAAACGCTAAAATTAAAATAAATGATCCTTTAAACATTTTGATTTCACCCCCTTTTAACACATCTATTATACAGCATTAGGATTCTGGGCTTCTTGTATAGTTGGTGTGCCTGATTCGAGCTGTGGAGGTGTGCCACTATCGAGTTGTGGCTGCTGCGGTTGTCCCGGTCTTTGCTCTCCCATGCTCATAGCGTCTTTAGCAATTTGTGATTCAGCCTTTACGTGTTCTAGGTGTAATTGTTGAATCTCCGGCGGTAGTTGTTGAAAGTCCGGCGCTTCCATAAACGCCTGATGCGTTGCTAAGTGTTCTTTTGTCGGCTCTTGAATTGGCGGTACTTGCTGGCCTTGATTTAATGCTTCAATATGCTGCATAGCCTCTGGGTCTTGCGCTTGCCCTGCCTGTGGGTCAATCTTCAAAATCTCAGTCATATACTTATCCGGCAAGCCTTTATAATAGAACAACCGTTTTGCAAATTCGATGGGGTTTTCTTTATTAAGTCCCTCGGCAATAGAAAGCGGGTCAAGAATAGGTAGCATTTGTATTGTCTCATCACGCTTAACTGCTGGGTCTTCAGGCAGGATTGATCCTGATTTAACCCTGAGTCCTAAATTATCCTCAATGTTTTTAGAACCAAGTGAGAAAAAGTTAGTTGAATTATCAATGCCGGTGTATCTAAAAAGTTGCGGTGTGTCGTAAAATACTTTGAACATTTGAGTTATTCCTTTATATAAGCGGTCTGCGCCGTCCTCAATAGATGTTGCTAAAACAGTAATACGTGCAGAATCGCCACGCTGGCTAAGTACGTCTTGTCCGAGTGTCTTAGCTTTTGTTTCTCCACGAATTGCGCCGTGTGTACTATATATATTGTCAATTTCGTTTCGGGCATCAATTTTATCATCCATGACGTAATCTGGCAGTTGATTAAATGGCAATCTCGTTGCGGCTTCTGTTACGTTTCCATTTGCCATTACACGCTCGCCGGGGTCGCCTGTGAGTTTTGAAACATCATCCTGCTTGACCATAACTGAGTTCCAAATAGTACCGCTATTTGCCTGGTCTGCGTTTTCAACAATCTGTCTACCTCTTTTATTAAGCACTTCCTGAAGCGGTATTGCCTGATCGGTAAGGCTCGTATCGTCAATTACCCATTTGCCGATATTGAGAAAGTTAAAGAACACATACGGTTTCGTGGGTTTTGTTAAGAAGTTGCTCTGTCGTTGTTGTCCTCTTTCGTCAACGTATGTTTCCTCATAGTTCCAGTATGGGCTTTTCATAGAATCTAAAATGACATCTTTATATTTCCAAATAATACCCTCTGTTGTTTTCCCGTCTTTATGAAGTGTAATATGGATTTCCATATATCCCTCATTAGCTGTTAATTTTTCGCCGGCCTTTTTACCGCTTGCTTTATAAATCGCCTCTTCTTTGTCTGGGTATCGTTCGCAAAGTACCTCAAGTGGGTCTGATCTGAACTCTGCAACAAGAGGAATATTATCAACATACTGCGCTCCGGCATCTAAAACAAGCCTGTGCGGTCTAAGTGCATCAACGGCTACATCTCCGAATCTTTCGCCGTTCTGTTGAAGCTGTCCTACGGTATCATCCCATCTATATTTCATGACCCCAAGCCTGTACCCCATGAGTAAATGTCTGGCTACCATTTGAAACTTACTTTTAAGATACAAGTCCTCGTATTTACAAAGAAGTGCTTTTTGAAGGTTCTGCGCTAATTCATATGAAGCTTCGGTATCATATGCCTGCATGACTACTGGCTGCGCTGGCCTTGAGACAACGAGGGCAACGAGGGTTTCAATAGCGGTAAAAATGCGGTTGTCTTTATAGGCAACCTGAAAATTGAATAAATCCGATTGATTGTAGTAATTATTAAGGTAGTACCCGTCAACTTTGGCTCGAACTGCGTCAAGTTGTAAATGTTGGTTCCAGTATGATTCAGCAGTCTTAACCCGGTTTCCTATGGCCTGTTGAAGCTCATCATCTTCCATGCCTAGCGATAATACGTCAAGATCGTTTGTTAATTGACCTTCGAGCCGTTCTGTAGGAGCTGAATGATTGTTAAGTTGTAGGCCGTCCATATTATACGAATAGATACATTATATTATCTTCTTTGCAAAGTGCGCCTACGAGTTTACCGCTTATATCAGTCATAGCGATTTTTGTATGGATAACTGCTTTAGGCTCATTGTGAATAGTAGATGCAATTCTCCCGCATTTGAAGCATCTGTATGGTGTGGCTTGCTCAAGCTGTTGTTCTGATAGGACAACGGTTATGTATTTGCGTTCCAGCAGCTTTTTATCACGGTTGAGGCCATTTTGTACTTGCGGTTCCATTATATATAAGTATGCTACAAAGTGATGAGTTTTAGCAAGTATTTAGTTTTTAATCCACGACTTACCGCCGTGGTTCGGTTCGAGTAATGTATTAAGATCAAGCCCATCACTCACTCGACCATCCGGCATAACATAAACTGATGGTTGTTTTGTTTCCTGCTGTCCCGGCGGTAGTGGTGCCTTGATAATGCCGCCGTATGAAAGCGTCTTAGCAAGCGCAACTTTGAAGTAGCAAAGCGCATGAAATAAATGGTCAGGCTTTTTGGCTCCGTGTTCCTGTCCTATGGTTTTCCACACTCCCCGGCGTATTCCCTTAGTTGATTCTTCAACAATGCGGTACACATTTAAACAATGCGTTATAAATTCCTCGTTTTCTAAATCAGTGAGTGACATATTAAAGAGTACGTCTTGAGCGTTAATATCTGCCACTACAGCATCAAGAAGTTTTGTCCTGTCAGATTTCACGATACCTAAGTTATCGGACTCGTCCCATCTGATAGTTCCAAGCTGTAATTTATCTTCGTTGTAGCGGTTAGCAAAAACTTTACCCCTGTATTTTTCAACCAATTTCATAACCGGGGTTGGGTATGGATCATGGTCAATAACCATGTATGCATCGTATTGATTTCTGAGGTTTTCTATTTCTTGCCACGATTCCGTTGATCCTGCTTGAAAAACACCATATCTATTACCAATAACATAATGCTTAATAATACCGTTATCAACACCGATTGCAACATCTGTTCTAGGATTATAATCTGGCGCAATACACTTGGTCAATGCTTCACGAGTAAGTTTTGTATCCTGAGAAGTGTAGGGGAGTCCAAGCGTAAAATTATGAAAGATTGATTGATCTCCTAGCGAGTCTTTTATAATCTCTTTTGCTGGAATCCACGTAGCCATAAGCTGCGAAACCCTATAGCCTGAAACATCACGACCAAAAAACATTTTTACCCACTGTCCACGTATTCTATCCATATCGTCCATAGGACGAAAACACTTCGAGCAGATATAACATTTTCTTTCAAAGTCTATGTTTTCAGGAAATGTCAGCTCTTGATGAGCATTACAACGAGAGCATTTTACAATCCATCTTTTCTGATCTGATCGTTGATATAATTCGTCAACACCTGAGCCTTCAAATGTTGGGTTGCTAAAGCGCCAGTCATACCCCAAATCGGGACGTGTTAGTCGGGAAGCGTCTAAACGGGTTTGATATGTATCAATGGCTTTTCGGTTTGATCTATCGTACTCATCAGAAATTACCACGTTAGCGGATAGTGAAATACCGCTATCTTCATCCCATGAAGAACGGAAATACAAAAACCGTTGGTCTTTCCCTAACCCAAATGATTTTAAACCCATGTTATCTGTATTTCCCATGATCTTTTTAATTGCCGGATTTGTGTTAATAAGTGGATCAACCTTGGGTAAAACGAAGTCTTTAACGATTGATTTCGAGGGAAGCAGATAAATGACGTTGGCTTTCTTATAATGCGTTAGATGTATAGCTTTGAGAATAATTGCGGTACTGCCGCCAATTTGAGAACATTTAGAAATGACGAGTTCAGGTGAATTATCTAAATAGATGTCGAGTAGAAACCTATGTTGTTTGAAAGTAATAGGATCTCCGTTTTCGTTTGATATATTGTGATTAAGTACCCAAGCTCCCACGTTGAAACTCTGGCCTACGGATAAATCGAGCATATTAGAATACTTTTCTTGTGAGGATTGTTTTAATTTTTTCAAGTAATGGACGTTCTTTGACTACTGTAACTAGGTTCGGATGATGGTTTGGTGTTCCATCAAAGTGTTTTCGCATATCTTCTAAGGTTAATTCTGGTGGTAGTCCTTCTTTCTTAATATCTAGTGTTGTAAACCCGGCTTGTCCTTTCACATAGTTCTTTCCGTATTCAAGCGATTCGTCATACGGCAATATAATAAAAGCCTTGGTACCGCCTTTCGTTATAACAAGAGGCGCTTTATTTAAGTTTTGTTGATACTTCTGTCCGAATATTCTAATAGGTAAGGTAAGCATAAAATTTACGCCGGGACGTTGGCAACGCTAGATCATCATAGATAATTTCGTATAAGTCAAAAAGCATTGTAACTGTTCCCGGCACATACATATATTATTACTTATCAAGCCACAAAAGCACAAGACCTATAACCGCAATCACGGCTCCAACTATCTCAAGCGCTGGTATTCCTGTTGCGAATTTACTAAGTGCTAAAATAAAAACTATTCCTGTCCAAATCAATTTAATACCCATGTTATTTTCACCCCCTCCCTAAGCTAGTTATAAACTGGTTTAGATAGAATATACCATATAACCAAAACCATAATTGAAATATGCTACCAGTAACAAAACCCCACGCAAACCACTTAAATTTTTCTTTAACTGTTCCCGGTGTCGTAAAATCCCATTCATGTTTATACCTACGCATAAACTAATTGTAGCGTATCTATTTCAGGTTATTAAGGTACCTAGATTCACAACTGGACAGAGCCGAGTTTGTCCCTCAATGCCCGAGAGTTCCCAGTCATAGTCGGCGACGTGCATCGTTCGGGTGCGACCCGTCATAAGGTTGCGAACCTTGCTATCCTCACTTACGACCTTTACAGTCTGTCCATGTGTCAATCTACGTACATATCAATCCTCCTCTATGCATTACGCTAGGTTCCCCGTCTTTACTCATTGCATCATTCCCAAAGGAACTCTACCCGAATAGACCCTAGCGTAATGAGTAGAAGGGACTATTGATATTTCCACACAACAATATCTGCCTCTTGTTTGAATACTAACCATGCGCATTTTATTCTATGTAATAGTGACATATAGCCAATAGGACGAGCCACAACCCATGTTTTTTTATTATTAACAATAGCTTCCTTTTTTGTATTTTGCCAAAATTTACCTAGGTCTTTTTCTCCTATAAAAATATTAATTCCTTGCATCAATAATCACCTCCAATCATGTTATTTGGCTTCAGAGCGCATATTCTTTGGACATGGCCTTACTACTGCCATCTCATATGCTTCTTCAATGGTGTGAGCCTCGTATCCAGTCGGGCAATTGTTACAGTTAAAAACAAATTTATCTTTAGTACTAGCTTTTGATGCTTCATCTAAATGAAGATCATGCTTAAACTTTTTACTGGTATTCCAAATGTGCCGTTTGTAATACGTTCCCCACGAACTACAGCCAAGCTCCCAAAAGCCCTTCTTTTTATCTATTCCACATCTTAAACAAAATGGTAGTTTCTTTTTCATAGTATTTTACAGTACCTAGCTTCACCAATTAAACTGGCTTGCCTCCACATTTGTTATCTCATTGCCACATTTAGAACAAAAGAATTTAGGATCAAATGAGAGTTGCGATACTCCGCCTTCTTCTATCCTAATCTCTGCGTTGCAACATGAACTTTTCGGTTCTTTTTTCATAGTATTACTCCTTATCTGTGATAGCCTGATACATACACTTCTGAACATCGTTAGGGAATATGTGAACAACTTTACCGCAACCGTGGCAGTCTGTAAGTATGCCTCTACCTTCCCATTTTGCTCTCTCCTCCTGTACTGCACGTTTAGCAAACTCAAAGGCTTTCAATCCTGCTTTATATTTTGGCGTTCCCTTCGGTGCTATTCCCCAGAATAACCAAAATTCATCTAACAATTGTTTATCGTTAGTTGACATATCACTTGACAAATTCTTATTTTGAGTTGACATAACTTTTTGCATTTCTTTTGAGCTTTCGATTGCTGCTTCTGTGATGATTTCCTTTTTCTCTTTCTCTGGATAATCAAAAAAGCTTTTTCCGTCAATGATTGGTTTGGTGTTATTGGTCATTCTTCAACTATTACTCTTCTAACTGCTGTACACTGACAAAGTAGATAAGCATAAAGTGTCGCTGCTGCTGTCCCAGCCATTCCAATAGGGAACTCATACTGTGCATGGACGTATTGCCATTCGTGATCGTGCTTCTTCTGTTTCTTAGTGTCTGTCATAAAATTATTGTTTGATTAAAAACTCAGTGAGCAATACGAAATTTAGCCGCTGACAGACAAGTTTATTTCGCCTTGCTCTCGCTTCCGTAGAGTGTACATATAACGTACTGCTCATTCAATTTTCAATCTTCATAAAATCTCCTTACGCTTTTTACAAAACAAACTATGCCCAACCTCGTAAGCGCACTCAGAGCAAGGGAATAATGGCTTACTAATATCAACCTCAAAAGTGTAACCAGGGTACTTATCCTCCAAGCGTTTCTTTTCTTTGATAAAATCTTTAATCGTGTCTGTCATGTTAGTGTTTTTCATTATTGTTAACTTGAGATGGTTGTTGTGTTAACTTTCTTTATTCCATTGTTTTTTTGCTTCTAATTCATTTGCTTTCTCCATAGCTTCAACCTCTCGTCTTTTCAGAGATATTTCAGCATGACAAACAGGACATCCATCGCCTCCCAATCCATAACCATGCCTTGGGCAACTTCTCTCTACTAGCATCCTAACTCCCTCCCATAATACTCAAGACATTCTTTTATGGTGTGAGGAAGTTGGTTATGGTGGTATTGCCAAGCATAAGGACATGCTATTGTGTGTGGATAAGTAATAGCACAACCATCACAAGTAAAAAAATCATCACCGTCATCAGGAATAAATCCACAGCAAGGCGTTACAACCTCCTCCCCAAACACTCCAATAAGTACCTCTTTAGATTTGAGCCAGCCGAGAATCTGGTTTTTACGATAAGGAAGAGTCAAAATAGTATCGAGCTTTTCTGCAATCTCATGAAAGCATTTACCGTAATTCTTCTGATGCCCAAGTCGTTCACAAATCTTCTGTATAATTTCTTTATGTAATTTTCCCATATACTCCTTTCAATAGTTCTGGTGTTGTGTGTATTGAACCGATAATTTCCATTATTTTTATATCCTTAAAATGCCGTGTGTGCCGCCCATAAATTGGATCATTAATTGCTAATACAAAACACGCTTCTGAAGTCTCCCACTCGACAACATATATTCTCCCGTCTGGTTCACGGACAATGTCACCTTCGTACGCTTCTACCTTCTTGGAATCATAAAGCCCTGTCCATTGAAGAACAATATATCTTTCCTGCCTTAATATAATATGGCTTCCAGTTTCATCATTTTCCCAGCCGCAAACCTTATCAAATGCTTCAAAACCTGAAACAAATTTCTTAAGCTCTGTATCGTAAACTTTGTATTTATGTATTCGTGTATTCATATTATTTAGATTTAAGGTCTGCTGCCTCTCTTTTTATTAACGGTATTTGCTGCCTCCAGCCATCTTCTCTAATTTCCATCCCCTTAGAACTAAAGACATTTACTTTTATTGAAGGGAGGCTTGCCATTTCATCGAGCCTATTCCACCACTTGGGAATACTATTTAGCAAGCGAATACATCGCCCTCTGTCGGCTACATCGAACGGAGCAGGATATTCACCTTCAATCCCTAGCATGAACCTACAGATCGCTTTTGATGACGATCCAGTGTCATCACCAAGTAACCATTCGGTTGCTATCTCCTCTTCTCGTACTTCTTTGACAAGGGAGGTGAGGGCTTCGGTAAGCCAGTCTGTTGCATCTTTTGCAGTAACAAATTTAAATCCATCAGTAGACGGCTTACATACTGCACCCGTATTATCCTTGTAATGCCAGTAGCAAAACTTTTTCTCAAATTCTTTTACTTTTTCTTGTATGATAGTGTTATTCATAATTCTATATAATCCATTTCTGGAACTTCTACTTTGCCATTAAAAATATCAGCGATCTTCTTTTTCCAATCCTCATCTGGCTCACCAATATAGTCATATAACACATTTGCTAATTGATCGAAATTCACAACGTATGCCTCTGGCGCGCGATAGTGTGAAGAGTCAATCACATTATCTAGAGCCATATCAAATGATGTTTTATAATTCCACATATCGGGAACCTCATTTCTGATTGCTTTAATCAAAGTATTTATATTTCGATATTTGATAGTGTTTGTATTAGACATGGTTATTGAACAACATGATTGTCTCTAAGCTTTCCTTGAACTCCGCACTTTGGACAAATATCAGTAGCATAAGTTAATGGGCTTGCTGGCTGAAAACCTTTCCAATGACAAACAGGGCATTCCATAATATACGCTGTGCCACCTGTATGTACCCATCCCCTGGATGAATCAAAGTATTTTGGCCTGTCACAACGCAAGCAATTCTCACTCTTCATAACGTCTCCTTCTGCCGTTGGGCTAAAGTTCTCCCTTTTCTTTCAACCATGCTCTTAATCGTTCATCTGTATCCCATTGCTCAGGAAAAATAGAGTGTTCCTTTAACAAGCCTCTTATTTCACAAAACAAATCGTCTAATTCTTCTCCAAGCACCTCTTTATCACGTTCTTTTATGGATTTGATAAGCGCATGAATAGCCCACTCTTTCCCGCCACTAAATCCCTCTTGCTCTGGTAACTGAACAGGGCTTTCGCATTTATCCAGTATCTCTTCAATTGTTTTTGTTAGTTTTGTCATATTCTTCTAATTAAATACTCAATCTTATTTCTCACCCAAAATATACATCCAATACCAAAGAGAGTGAGACCTAAGAGTATTGCTCCTAGAAAGTAGAGTATGTCTGTAAGTATGGTTAATGGTTTCATTCTGCATCTTCCTCGTAATTATCGTAGCTGTCATAGTTTGAATAGTTATCGTAGTTCATATGTCGCCATGCTCCTTTCCGTAATGATCGGTTGCAAATTCGATAGGCACGCTCTTACCACAGACAGGACAAGCGCCGGATTTGCCGGATAGGAGTTTACCGTATTTTGAGGTAGGCCATTCTGATTGTGATTCTTGCACTTCTGTTTGCACTTCTGGTTCCGGTGTAGTTCTAAATGTAGGAACTTTCGTAACAGTTAGGGTGTTATTCTTTTCAATTTTATAACTATCTATGTTTGGAAGCACGACTGCAACAGGTTTATTATACTGCGTAAGCGTAATGGGTAGCCTTTTAATGTGTTTGGATGGGTGTAAGCAAAACTCCCTAAGTGAGATCATTTTCATACACTTATGTTAGCACATGTGCTGGCAGATTGTCAAGGGGTTATTTCTCCGATTCCTGCCACTTCCTAAATGAGTCGTTGAAGTTGACCTGTTCAGCCTCACCTACGTTGATTTGCGTGTTGTTTTGAACCTGAACCGTTGGTGCCGGCGTATGGAAACCAAGAATTGCCCCCATGCGATCAAACCATGCCGGATTTTCCGTTTTTAACATGTTCAACCAGCCATGACGCAAGAAGGTTTCGTATGTCCAGCCGTTCTTTCCTGCGATTTCCAAAGCTAGGTTCTCACATTTCCTAAAGTTTTGATGTCCGATATTAGAACCTACATGATATTGTTTGATGGGGTCTAGCGAATATGCTTTAATGGCTGAGAGTGTAGCATTACCGTATGTTTCTTTTTGTTCTTCTTTAATGAGTACGTAGTGTTTATGATTGGTGTAGTATAGATACCAGTCATTAAATTTAGGAGTTAAGATATATTTTTTTTGCGTTTCTTCTACTTCTTTAGTCTCATCGTCTGCTTCAGTAGCCTCGGCAGTTTGCGCAACATTTGGCGGCGTATCTTTTGAAACATCTGTGATAACTCCGGCTCCATTAGTGCTGTCGGCGGTAGCCACGACATTTCCGTTATGTGTTGTGTCTGTTTGTGTTTCATCGTCCATATACTAATTTCTCGTATTCAATGAGTTGTTTAAGCTTCGTAACGTCTGAGTCGGATAATTGTTTGCCCATTCGTATATCTTTCATGTAACTGTCGAGTGTTTGTTTACTCGTTGAGAATTGGTATATTAGTATATTTACAAGTCTGCGAATAAGCATTATTTACCTCGT
>OFQZ01000357.1_pt1 | contig 16685 bp, 21 predicted proteins | sample 1543011 | NCBI WGS metagenome assembly OFQZ01 (sample SAMN07774216, study PRJEB24372) | wastewater metagenome | isolation source: Exp Tend NO 0WW | collected 2016-02 | reverse complement strand
AATCCCCCGTGCCGAAATCCAGATCACTGTTGTACGGCTGCTCAAGGTAGTTCGACCCACTGAACCCACTCCATGCCACCAACCCAGCCCCTGAAGCCACTGCTGTTTTGGTCAAGCTGCCGTTGATTACAAGGCCCTTGTTTTTGACGCTGCGGTCGGGTTCGGCTAGTTTGACGGAGATGTTGTCAATAATCTTGCGCTGCGATGCACCTGATCCAGCCAAAATAATCTGCACATTGTTTCCAGCAGCGACAAAATCAAAGGAGTACGTACCCGCCGCCCCGGTTATGCCGATAAGGGTGCCGGTGTTGACTTGATATATGTACGCAGACGGATAAGTTACCGTATCAAGTGTCACTGTGTACGTCTTACCGGAGACTGTGCTGCTTACAAACTCAACCAATCTATCCGAAGCGCCACCAGTAGTAATGTCTAACTGATTCACACCGCTGTTATTTACTGCGGTTGCAGAAAGTGTCCACCCGTCGAGCGCCCCTGTGCCAGTAAACGTAGACGATATGAGCGTGCTGGCCGTCACAGTCTCCGCAGTGGTGTCTGCGAGGTAGGCCCCGCGAATGTCGCCGGGGAGCCAGCCTGTGTTGTAGGCGGTGGTGACGTAGCTCATTAAGCTAGCCGCAGGAGTGGCGTAGTTGCTTTTCAGCACAACCAGTCCAGCGTTAGAGCCTTTCACATTGGAGCTTTGCCCAAGTGCCAGTACCCCTTGATTGAAACCACCGTTAGGCCATGATGAATTTGGCGTTGCTACGACAGTGGTAGTCCACGATGCAGAAACCGGAAGTGGCGCGTACTGCATGTATGCGCCTGACGCAGAGTTGCCAATCCAAACGCGGTATTTGTCAATCGCCACGGCAAGCACAGACACTGTGGTGCTGCTATTCACCACCGTCCCGTCATCCTTGATGACAGAGACACCACCCGCAGTAGCCACAGCAATCGTCGGCACAGGCAACCCCGTGGCAGGGTCAATCGGCGCGGTGTCGAGGACGGTGATGGCTACGTCGTTGACTATGCTATTTAAAAGTCCAGCCCCGCCAACATTGATATATGCTTGATTTGGAAATGTCAAAGTAGGCCACACCACATTTATGCTGTTAGTTACCTGCCTTGATCTATCTTTAAGAAACTCAAACAACTTAATTCCGTCACCAGAACTACCAGCTATTCCAACGATCAAATCACCGTTAAAAGCAGCTATGGCACTTATCAGATACGTGGATGATCCAATACCAGCCAGAGCACCAAGGTCTTTTAACGCCTTCCACATAGCCCCATTGCTCAGGTCATAAATCACAACTCGACCACTCTCAGCAACGATGCCAGCCACTGCGGGAAACTCCCGCGTCACACCACGATAAACCTGCGTAACAGTGGTCGAGGATGTTGGCGTGTAGAACAGGCCAGAAGTCTGTGATCCTGCTGTAGCACTGGCTTGGTAAACCGCACCTGTTGTGCTGCCTGCTGCCGTCCAAGCCGCTGAAATCGTGGCGTGCTGGCCGATCCAGCGATCACCACCTAGAGTTTCGGTGTACCAAGATTTATCAGCACAGCGCTTGCGCCATGCACCACCGTCACTGTCTTTGCTGGTGTCGAACACGATGGCTTTAACCACTGCGCCGATGTGCAGGGATTGGGACAGGGCGGGGAGATACTCCTTCTCCTGCTGCACAAACGCTGTGTTGGCAAGCCGTGTTGAGCTTGTGCCTACCGCTGCCGTTGCAGTTGTGCTGGTGGTGTCAATAACACCGCCGTTGATGGCAGGGCTTGTCAGGGTCTTGTTGGTCAGTGTCTCGGTGCCTGCAAGCGAAGCAAGATCAGCATCTGTCACAGCAGTGTTGAACTGCGCCAGAGTGCCACTGATTGTGTTGCTACCAAGGGCTAGGGTTTTGTTTGTGAGGGTGACCGTCTGTGTCGCCTCAATCTTGTCCGTGTTGAGGTTCGTGAAGTTCGCGTCAATCTCGTTGTTGGTCAGACCCGAGCCTTTTACCGACCGCAGAGTGATGGTGCTCATGGCTTAGCTCGCAGTGTGCGTCCATGTGAAAGTGATCGTGTCGCCAGCTTCTTTGTTCTTGACCGCAAACACCGCGCGGCTGACCAGTGTCCCTACCGAGGCGGCGTTGAGTAGCCCGATCTCCGTGATCGCCCCGGTGCCGGTGCCGGGAGGGAACGTAGCGGTGTAGGTAACGACATTGCTGGCGACCGTCCCGCCTGCGGTAGTCAGTGCGACGCGGGCAATCTCCGCCTGCAGCGTCGTGTCGCCGACCGCGGCTGCAGTAGCGCCGGTGCCACACGCGAGGTGGCTGAGCTGCGCTGGTTGTGCTGTGTCTTTCTGCCGGGCAGCGATCCAGTTCTTGCCGACCGTGGTAATCAGGTTCTTGTGGGTTTCATCAGCGATGACTTGCCCGCCGCGCGTGTGGGTGATCTGTATCTGCCCGTTAACTTTGATGCTGTCGTTGGTCATGCTGGCTCCTAGTAGGTGGTGGTGGCGTAGTCGCCGAGGAAGTAGCTCGGGTCGAGCGCGTAGTTCTGAATCTCGGCGCTGGCGGCGTCACCTGTGGTAGCGCTGTCCTGCGCCGCTACGGTCAAGGCGATGGCGACAGAGTCCACCGGTACGGCGCTGTCGGCCCATGCTGGGTATGTGAGGTCCGCAGCTGCTGCGTCAGAGCTTGTGGACGTGTCGGCTGTACTAGCTGAGCTCGTAGCCGCGTAGGCGTCTTCGTGCGAGTTGTCTGGGGCGTTGTAGTCGCCGAGGTCGTAGTCGCTGGCGAAGTACGTGCGGGTGGTACCCTCAGCGAAGACCGACAGCGTGCTGACGACGGTAGCGTCGGCGAAGCTGGGCGAGTCAGTCCAAGCGGGGTATGTGAGTGTGGCGGCTGCGGCGTCGGCGGTCGTGGCTGTGTCGGTTGCGCTTGTGGCAGTTACTGCCGCCAACGACTCGTACACGACTGCTGCGTCCGAGGCGGGCGCAGTGGTTACGCCGCCGAGCGCGTCGGTGGTTGTGGTTACATCGGTGCTGACTTGGGCCAGTACGGTCAGGAAGCTATCTGACTGCGAGTTCTCGAAGGCGTTGTAATCGCCGAGGTCGTAGTCACTGGCGAAGTACGTGCGCAGGGTGCCCTCAGCGAAGACCGACAGCGTGCTGGCGGTACTGGCATCAGAGGGTGCGTGTGCGTCGGCCGTACCGGTGGCGTGCGCGGCAAGGTAGGTGTCTTCGTGCGAGTTGTCTGGGGCGTTGTAGTCGCTCAGGGCGTAGTCACCGGCGAAGTACGTGCGGGTGGTACCTTCGGCGAACGGGGCCTGCATGCCAGCAGCGATAGCGTCGCTGGCCACGTGGCTATCTTCGCTCGCGCCGGGGGTATGCGCCGAGGCCGCAGCGTCGGAGACGCCGACCGTGTCAGTACGGCCATGGACCAGTGCCGCCCAGCTGTAATCCTCGTAGGGTCCGTCAGGGCCGTCGTACTCCTCCAGCGAGTAGTCACCAGCGAAGTATGAGCGGATCGAGCCCTCGTTTCCTGTCCAAGCTGTGTGGGCTGCCTGCTCGTCGCCCGCCGTGACGGAGTCGCTGCGCGACCCGGCCTCGATGTGCGCCACGTCGGCATCCGCCGCGGGCGATGCGTCGGCCAGCGTGGCTGTCAGTACGGACACCAGCGCGTCTTCAAATGTCTGGTAGGACCACGCAGTTTCTTCGCCGTGGATGATTGCCCACAGGTTCTGCTCGTCGAGCAGCGCACCGTAGGCCAGCACCTGGCTGTGGATGACGTTAGCGAGGTCTTGCCGGTTCAGCGAGAGGCCGAACTGTGTGGCCAGCACCTCACTCGAGATGAGCTGGCTGATGACCTCAGCTTGAGCTTCGGCGCTGATCGTTCGCGCAGTGGCGTGGTTAAGCGCAGCGGTTGCCTTGGCGAGCGCTGCGCGAACCACCAGGGCGAGGACCACGGCGAGTTTCATGGCACAAACTGTTCACGCACCTTGAACTTGAGGACCTCGTAGACGCTCTGGATTGAGCTGTCTGCGAACGTGACCTCTACCTCGCCGAACATGTCGCCCGCGGTGTTGAGGGAGGTAGACGACCACGTGAAGCCGACGCGGCCACCGACGCCTGCGACGTTGTAGGGCGCAGTCGTGGAGACGCTGCCGTCCGTCGCAGTGAGCCCCGGCAGCAGGGTGCCGACCAGGGTCTCTTTGGTCGTGCTGGCACCAGACATGCGGATTTTTAGCCGCGCAGTGGCTGTGCTGATGTCAATCGGCAGGCCGGTGTTGGCGTCCTTGACGTCGACGAGCAGCGTTGGCTTCGTATCGCCCTGCACAAGTTTGATGACGGCCATCTAGATGCCTCCGTAGGTGACGGTGCTGACCGGGCGGCGCGCACGACTCTGTTCGATTTTTGCCTTGGCGCAGTAGGCTTCGTGTTTGGTTTTGTAACCTTCGGAAGCGCCCTTGTTGTAGGTCTCGGCGTCCTGCACGTCGTAGGCCAGATGTTTGACCCAGTTCAGCAGGTGCCGGTGGTGCTGCTCACCGATCTCGAGGTCGTCCCCTGCCACAACTGTCTCAGGCAGGCGGAAGGTCCGCAGCTCGATGGACGATGGGCCGCGTGGCACGGTGAGGGTGCGCAGCATGCCGTCGTCCATGCCGGAGATCAGTGCGGCCACCGGTGCTGTCCAGCTCGGGTCGGCCAGCACGTTGGCGGCGCTTGTCGCAAGCACGACTGCCAGCTGCGCAGATGTGAGCGGCGGAGCAAACCGCAGGCCGTTTTCGGCCATTTTCTCAACGGCGACGATCGGGATTTCTCCGCCTGTTGCCGGGTCGATGGCGTCACGGAGCTTGAGAATCTTCGGGTCCAGCGTGTACCACTCGGTACCGGCACTGAGGGTTAGCCTGAAGCTGCGCGAGTCCGCGATGCCGTAGGTATCGCGGCAGAATTGTTTTTGCGCGTCGTCGATGTATCCATAGACGAGCGCGTCCGACCACAGGTAAGGCAGCGCCTCATCGAACACCTCGGCCCGAAAGATCGCGAGCAGTTCTGTGGTCGTCATGGTTTACTCAGCGGTGGTTTTTTCGAGGTTCCACTTCGCCCATGCGGTGTCGCGCTCTTTGCCGTTGATCTGGCCCCAGCCGAGCTCCTTGGCCAGCACGGATGCGTGCGGCACACCGACGGCGGTGAAGTCTTCGCGCCGGGCGCGCAGGGAGAGCTTCTCGAACATGGCGAACAGGGCCGCTTCGCGCTCACCCTGAACAGTGGGCTCGTTCGATGCGGGCTCTGACGTGTCCGTGACCGGGTCAACGGGCATGATGCCCATGGCCAACAGTTCGGCGTGCATGGCGGGCGGGCACAGGGTCGGCTCGCCTTTTTTGAACTCAACGGAGCGGCCACAGAGTGAGGACACTGTGATGTTCCGGTGAGCGATGTATTTCTGTGCTTTCATAGTGCTTTTCTGTTAGGTGGAGAAAAGACGGGGCGCTAAGGCCCCGTCGCGTTCCGGTTAGCCCGGATTGACTTCTTCAGCGCGACCCGCGATGACGTACTCGACGCGCAAGGTGCCTGCACCTGCGGTAGTCGTGCCCGTCGGCGTGATCGTCAGGCGAATGTTTTCGCCTGTGCCGACGTAGCCGGTGGGGACCAGCGCAGTACGGCCAGCAGCCTTGTAGTCAGCGGTGCCCAAGTAGCGGTTGGCGGAGCCGGAGTCACCGACGATGACGGCATAGGTGGAGCCGTTGAACGCAGTGGTACGGACCAGTTCACCGCCAACGATGATCGCGCCAGGGGGCAGGTTGATCACGTCCACCGTGTGAGCGGCAGCAGAGATGAACCCAGTCGAGACACCGGTGATGTCGAGCATCGTGTCAGCTGCAGTCCAGCTGAACTCTGCCGACATGACTTTTTGCGCAGAGCGCGTGGCTTTTAGTACGGACATGGTTGCTTCTCCTTATTGAGCGACGTAGCAAGAGATCACGCCGAAGTCCTCAACCGCGTTGCTCTCGTAGATGTTGCCGAACTTAGGCTTGAGGAAGCCCAAGATTTTTCCGACCGAGATACCTTGTGAGTTGTCGTAGTCGAAGCCCTTCTCGTTCCACTCAGGGGCCTTGATGTCGGCCATGCCGAGAGCCTGCGCACCGCAGAACAACACTTGGCAGCCGTTCAGGTTCAGACCAGAGCCGTACATGTTGGTGCCGCTGGTGCCGCCCGAAGCGTTAGGTACGTGGCGGAACTCATGCAGGTGGATGCCGTCGATCAGGACGGAGTTGCCGGAGAACATGGTGTCGTTCTTGCCGGCCGACTGGCTGTAGCGCAGGTTGGCCATGTAAGTCGCGTCGAGTTTCAGACGGGCCATCGCCTGTGGTGTCAGGAACGCGTGGTACACCTCATCGCCGCCTGCACTGCCGACGCCGCGGATGTAGCGGTCTTTGGCGTAGGCCTTGAGCTGAACAAACATTTCCCAAGAAGGAAAGTCGGAGGTAGCAGCAGCACCGGTGTTGACGATGGCAGCCGACGTGTTGGAGCCGGTGGCCGAGGTCTTCAGCGTCTTGTTCACGTTGTCCCAGCGGCACATGCGGCGGGTGGATGGCGCAGCCACGTCAGCAGCGAACTCCAGATACTGGAGGTCAGAACCGACACGGGTTGCGCCGCTTGGCTTGTAGGCGTAGCTGATACCGGCCAGCGTCTGGAACGCCATCTGGTCGATACGGTCAGCCAACCAGTAGGCCAGCACGTTCTTGGAGTTGTCGCGGAAGCTGACGACTGACTTCTGGTCAGCCATACGGCCTTCGTGGCGGTTGGCGTGACGCAGCTGGTCGATGCGGATGACCTGATCAAAGGTCTGCATGCCCTCTTCGTTGCCTTCCAGCGTACGGTCACCCGCAACGCCGTCACCTTGGAGGTCTGCCAACAGGGTGATCACGGCGCGCGCGCCCTTCTCAGACTGTTTCAGCTCGGTGATGTGTTGGATCATCGAGTTCGGACCGGAGCCCAAGAACCTGTTGATGAAAGATTGGTTTCTGGCATTTTTCCAGAGGTCCATCGACCAGATGGTTTTTTGCTCGTTCGTGAGCAAGCCGAAGTTGGTTAGTGCCATGTGGCACCTCCTTCATTGGTGTGGAGACATAAACAAAACTGCTCTTTCGAGCCTCTTTGCCGCATGTCGTCGCAGCCAACGAAGGGTGAAACGTATCGTGTTTCTGACGTGGTTCGATTCTACATCTAAATTAGAGATTAGATGCCAAGCGCTTATTTTGGCCAAGCGTCCATCAGTGTCCTGATGTCGCTGACGTGGCGGTCAGCGCGTTCGCCCAAGTCTTGATAGTCTTGGCCGCAGTGATCGAGTAGTCGACTGAAGGTAGCGGCTCGCTCAGTGCAGGCATCAAGACTGGTGGCAGCGGTGCGCAGGGCTGCTGCACTGGCTTCGTGCAGCAGCCGGAGCTGGTCAGCACTATCAGCAGCAGCCCGACGCAAAGAAGCATCACGTCGCGTGGCAGCGCTCTGAGCGTTCGAAACATTTTGAATTTGCCCCTTTGCCGCGTTGCCTGCTGCGAAACCTTCTGCTGCTCGGATTGATTCATTTTCTGCTTCCTTCGATTTGTAGCGCCAGTCCTGCACCCGCCATGCGCCGCCGAACGCAAGGCTGGCGCTGACCAGCGCAGTGGCTGCGTAGGTGTACATCACGGGATAAAGACCCGGTTGCCGGAGCTGGGCGGCAAGTTCTGCCAGTGGCTCCAGCCGTGCGTGTGTTTGGGCGACTCGATCCATATTCCGCAAGCCTTGAGCTTGTCCAGATTGCTCATGCACCAGTCGTCGATGGCCTCCGAGGGGTCGTACCAGTCCACTGCGTGCCCGGTCTTGTGGTTGCTGCGGCGAGCGCCCACGGGGCACTCTGCCGGACGAAAACCGCCGTTGGTGATGCCACCGACCTGAGTCTTCGTCTTCGGGTTGATCCTGAAGACCACGCCGTCGTCCTCGGCGAGACCGGATAGGAGCTGGCAGGCCGCGAGCAGGCGCGCTGCGTTGTCCTTGTATTCAGCGGTCCACGACGGCGAAGCCGCATATGTGCCGACGTACTGTTCGAGAGTGATCATTTTTTAGCCCTCGGGGTCTGGTCAACCACACGCCCGATCACGCCCAGCACCAGCAGCACGATCGTGAAGCCCTGCACGACGCCAGGTGGGACACTCGTGCGCAAGTCATCGGGCACAAACATCCAGGCACCCTGCAGCGCGCCTGCGACGACCATCGCCTGCACGCTGAGCCAGCGCCAAGCCCTGCTCCAGTTCGGTACGAGTTTCATTTGTGTGGCCCCTGTAAGAAAGCCTGCCACGCCGTCACGGCCAGCCAGCCGAGAAAACCGATCAAGCCGTATTTAGTGATCTCTTCGGCCATCTTTCGCCAAAACGCGGCACGGGCCTCGGCTTTGGCGATCACCGCCTCGTGGTGTTTGCGGTGCCCGGTGGCGTCGCCTTCCGGGAACGCAGAGGTCAGTAACTTCTCCATGACTTTTGTTAGCTCTAAAGTTTCTGTCGCCATGTGCTCACCGAATCTCTTACTAAAGTTCTCGAGGTCCCCATGGACCAACTTTACGTCGTCGTGTACAGCCTGCACCAGCACCAGCAGCGCGCTGGCCTCAGTGCGCCGTTCGGGCAGATGCTCCTGCAGGTCTGTGGGTTCAGTCATGGCGGTACGGGTTTTAGCTCAGGTCGTCGCCGCGCATCTTGGCCAGTGACTCTTCACTCAGCTGCGCGAACTCTCTCTGGCTCATCTTCATGACGGCTTCGGCGCTGTTCGCCCCGCCGCCCAGTTTGTCGCCGTCCAGCCCGACGCGGCTCAGGCTCGGGGGTGTCTTGCCGACCGCCTTGACGGTCTTCTCGACGGCGTCTTTCTTGCGCTCGGCGGCAATGTCTTTCTCGCCCACCCGCGGGTTCGAGCTGGTAGCGACTTCTTGGCGCGTGGTGCGCGGCTCGACGATCATCTTGACCGCCTTCTGCAGCGCAGCGGTGGGTGTCAGGCCCTTCATCTCGTAGGCTGACTTCAGGTCGGCCACTTCAGCCATGGCGGCTTCGTCGTAGTCGTCGTGGTCAGGGTTCAGCGTCGGAAAGGCTGCCTCCACGCGCTCCAGCGCGGTGGAGTAGCGTGCGCGCTCGGTGGCGCGAATCTCGGCGGCATGAATCTTCATGTCGCTCTTGGACTCAGCCATGTCGCGCTCGGCCTTGCGAATCTGCTGCATCACGGCGGTGGCTTTGTCGATCTCGCCGTCGGTGAGCAGGTTGGCGTACTCTTTCTCCAGCTTGAGCACGCTGTTCTCCAGCGCCGTGATCTCTTCGTTCACGTTGGCGACCTGCTGGCCGTTCTGGTACTGGGCTAGCTGGCGCTCCAGAGATGCGCGCTGCTCGCGCTCCTTCTCCAGAATCTCCTTGTGCCGGCTCAGTGGGATGCGGCTGTCCTTCTTGGCCTTGGGCTCTTCGTCCTTGGCCTCTTCGGCCTCGGCGTCGATCTCTTCCTTGAGTTCCTTGACCTTGGGGTCGTCCTTGACGTCTTCGACATCCGCAACGACGTTGTCTTCGGGCAGGTTGTCGCCGCGGTCGGTGCCTCCGGTATCGGATTCGGGGTCGCAGAGGCGGAAGAATTTATTCAGGATCATGGTAGTGCTTTCAGGGTGGGTTAACTTTTCGAGGTCGGCAAACGCGAGCGGTTCGCTACCTGCCCATCGGCTGGTGGCTTGGCTGCTGCGATGGCTGCGGTCTGTGCAGCCAGCACCCGGGCGTCGATGCGCTTCTGCTGCAGGTCGCGGTCCTTCATCTGGAGCTCAGCGTCGAGCTTTTCGCGCTCCAGCTGGTGCTCACGCTCAGCCAAGGACATCTTCTGCTGGGCCATGCGCTCATCGATCGACATCTTGTGCTCGGTGGCCTGCGCCTTGACCTGCACCTCTGCCATCTTCGCCTGCGCTCCACCGTCGTCCTGGGGACCATTGACGATCTCCTGAGTCTTGGCCTGGGTCTCGCCGGTCTTGGCCTGCTTGAGCTGTGCGTCGGCGTGCTTCTGGGCAGCTTCGCCTTCGGCCTTGCTGACCTCGGCGGCTTGTCCGCGCTGCTGCAGCTCTTTCATGGCGATGGCCTCGGGGCTGGTCTGGTCGCCCTGCATCTGCTTGATGATGTCTTTCTTGTTCATCAGGCGGCTGGAGTCGACCACCACGCTGTCGGGGATCATGATGCCTGCTTCGCGCATGGCCATGACCTGCTCGAACTGACTGTCCTCGAGGGTCTCGCGGCGCGGCACGGAGGTGACCACCACGTCGTACTCGCCCAGCGTCAGATCGTTGAGAATTTCTTGGTATGGAGACTCTTCCTCGCCGGTCTCAGGCTCAGGGTTGGGCTGGTTAACAGCGAAGGTCTCGCTCTCGCCGGTGGCCTGATCGTGGGTGATCGTCATCAGGCGCTCTTCGGTGTAGAACTCCTGCACGATGTCGAGGATGTTGCGCGCAAGGATGAAGTCTGTGCGTGTCAGGTTGTCCAGTGGCTTGACGAGGTTCGTGCTGCCTGCCTGTTTCTTAGCTTGGATGGCTTTCGCCGCGACGTCCGCACGATCCATTCCCTGCATACTGTCAGAGACACCGGAAATTGTCTTGATAGACTCCTCGGCCTTGTAGCTGATGCGATCAAGACCCTGAGGCACCTGGTTCGGAGAAATCTTTTGTACGTCTTTATCCGGGTCACCGTTGACTTCAATAACAAGTCCTGTCTGGGCACCTTTCTCCTCCAATTCTTCCACGGTCATGTTCGTCAGAGCACCGGCCTTGACCTTGTACCCGCTGTTCGCCGTGGTATTGACCACGTGCAGCTCCTGACTGGTGACCTTGTTGAGCAGCTCCTGCGGGCCCAGCAGGTTCTCGACCAGCCCGAGGGTGTTGCCGTGGCGGAAGTGCGGGAAGTACGGCACCACCGTGAAGTGCTGGTACGGGCTCCAGTCGTCGTGCAGCACGACGCTGTCGGCAATCACGGTCCACTTGATGCGCCGGGTGAGCTTGGGCACGACCTGAAAGCCGTACCGTTCAACGAAAAATGCGATCTTGTTGCGGTCGAAGTCCTCCGGCACCGGGCGCATGTCGCCGGTGGTGGGGGCCAAGAAGAATTTCTGCTTGTCCAGCACCCGGTACTGGCGTTCGATGATGCGCACGTTGCGCATCACGTTCGAATTGTCCTGATCGCCCTCGTACATAGGGAACTGGCTGTACCCGAAGCGGTCCCGGGCCGACTGGATGCTGTCGTAGCCGTACGGGAACGCGCTGTTGTCCCGATTTCTGAGCAGCTCGGCGTCTTTTTCACTGTACAGCACCGCGATGTCGTCGGCGGTAGCCCATTTCGTGGTGAACACCTCGCCCCACTTGTCCGGGTCGTACTCTTCGGCGTCTGGATCGACGATCACGTTCTTGCCGTTGAGCGTCTGTATCTCTACCTCGCCTCTGGCGGCGTCATCAAACTTCAGCCGCACGTCCAGAAAGCCCCGGGAGCCGATGATGCCGTCGGCGAACATGTCCGAGCGCTTCCAGTCGAGCTGATTGTTGTCGCTGATCTGCTTGAACACCTTGCTCAGCACGTCGGCAGTGGCGCTGGGGGCTCCTGAGCGGGGTCTGAAGCTGATTTCGGCCCGGTTGTTGATCTGCTCGCCCAACACGTTGCTGACGGTGGACAGAATCTTGTTGATCGTCAGGACTGGGCGGCGGACTTTCTCCAGCACAGCGCGGTCGCGGGCGTCCCACTGGTCACCGGCGAAGAAGCGCTCGCACTTGTCGGCCTTCTCCATGTAGCGCGTGTGACCGTTGTCTCTCGCCCATGCGTAGCGCTGCCACTGTTTCCATGCGAGCTCTGTGTTAATGGGCATGGGTGACCTCGCTGAGTTCTAAGCTGCCATGAACGAACCGCGCCCGCCCAGATTTAGTTTGTCGCGCCATGATGCGGGGGCTTTCGTTTTAGGTTTCTGGGGAGCCTGGCGACCGAGGGCCATCAGGGCCATCCAGCTCACGCTGTCGACCATGTCGTCGTGGACGCCAGCCGGAAAGCGCAAAAATTCTGTGCGCAGGGCGTCGTACCAGTCGGCTTTGTCGTTGAACGACACCATCCCCTGCTGCATCCGGCCCTGTAGCGGGCGTGCCCGCGCCAGCTTGTCTGTGATGGGCTTGAGCAACTGAACGGAGGGGTACTGTGATCGTTCTCTCATTCTCTTCTTTAATAGAGCTTCGATTGCGCGATAAATCTGCCCGTCCTCAAAGCCGAGCTGCTGGCCCGGAGTGTACCATTTCTTACTTAGATTTAAGATTGCCTCACAGATGAACATCCCGTCCCCGGACTTAAACCTTACCACGTCGACCACGTGCAGCACGTCGTCGTCGTCCTGCAGCCCGACGGTGCCTACCGTGTAGTCGTTGACCTTCTTCTCGCTGATGGCAAAGTCCCACGCGATGAACACGTTACAGCGGGCGAGGTCCGGGACCGGCCCACGGCGGAAGTAGTCCTTCGTGAAGTACGCCCCGTCGTCCGGTACCGGGTTCTGCTGGTACAGGGCTGACCAGAACCTCGGGCTGATCGTGCGCTTGATCTGCTCCAGCTTGGTGAGGTCATAGCGCTCCGGGTGCAGGGCCTCGCCCTTGAGGCGCAGGAGCCTGCCGTCTTCGGGCTTGTCGTAGACGATCAGGTCTGTATCAGTGTCAAGATATTCGTCGCACTCCGCAATTGCGGGGTATTTGACGACGGTGAACTGATCGGCGTCTGGGTCTGCGGCCATGGCATTCTGGAGCCGTCCTGCGAGATCGTCGTCGTGCCACCACGTATTATGGGAGACCACCCCGTTGGCGATGAAGTTCTCGGTGCGCTCGACCTGTAGATCGAAGACCTCTGCTTCTCCTGCAGGGCGGATGCTGGCTATTTCATCCAGCGTGAAGTCGTAGGTACTCTGCCGCGCGAAGTGCCACGGACTCAGTTCCAAGATGTCCGATTCCTGCGTTGCAGTCGTTGCAGAGCAGCCCTCGGACTTTGCCGGTGTCGTGGCAGTGGTCGACGGCGAGCTTATTCTTCCAGTGGTGGGGCTGGTCGGCACCAGGGGGCTTCCACAGATTGCGCACACCCCGCCCTGCTCCAAGGCGAGGCAGTTGTATTCGTCGAGAGTGATGCCGTACCTGTGCTTGAGGTGGGCTTCGCGTCGTGCGGTGGGGTTAACGCTTGGTGGGCGGTGCTTGTCTGCCCACTTTTGTTTGTTGTAGTGTGAGGCGCAGAGACCCCGGCACTTAGCTGGCTCAGCGCAGCCATCTGCTGAACAAGCGACCCCTTTCCATTTCCCCCATTGCCCCTTAAGGCCACGATTCTGTGGGCTGTAGTCAGGCTGCGCGCTCTCACCCATTTGAGTTCTCCGTCGATAGTTGCGAGGAACGGGTGTCTCCCGTTAGCTCTCACTATTTTACCAGAACTCGTCGTGATTTCTAAGATAGAATCACGACCATTAGACCTGATGGCGGCCACCTTCGCTGTTGACAGGTGCCCACGGTCGTAGGTAGCAATGTCTTCCCCGACAAGCAGGGAGTCCAGCCTTGCCTCTACCCCACACGCCAATAAAACTGGTGTATCCCCCGGCATGCATTGCACGACCAGTACGCCGCCGCCTGGTGCCAGCCGGGTGTAGGCAGTCGAGCCGTACCAGTCCCAGAGTTTCTCACGAGTGTCTGCACTGTCTGCCTCCTCTGCGTTCTTAAGCGGGTCGTCGATGATCAGCAGGTGAGCGCCCTTGCCGGTGATACCACCGCCCACGCCCGCCGCGACGTAGCCACCTGCGTGGGTGCGGTTGGCGCTGCGGTCCAAGGCCCACTCTTCTGCGCTCTGGTTGTTCGGGTCAAGCCGGATGTCAAACACCGGGTGAAACACGGGGTCCTGCAGCACCTCCTTGACCTTCTTGCTGAAGGTCATGGCCAGAGACACGTTGTACGAGCAGGCGATGATCTCGTGGCGCGGGTTGCGCCCGAGGTGCCAGGACGGGAATGCGCGGGAACAGAGTTCTGACTTACCTGAGCGCGGGGGCATCAGCAGCATCAGGCGTGGAGAGAGGCCCTTGGCCACGTCGTCACTGAACTTCTCCAGCCTGCGGCAGATGTCCTTGTGGACCCAGCCCGCCAGATACCTCTCGTTGAGCCGCTGCACGAACGGGAGTAGGGAGCGTCGTGAGAGGACCCGGCTGGCTAGCTCGATCTGCTGGAGGCTGGGCTGACTCATAGGGCGGCTCGCCCATCACTCTGATCCGTGAGCAGTTGTGGGCTGGCATGGTTGTGACCCTTCTCAATAAGTTCGAGGAGTTCTGCATCTGACATGGCGGTCAACTTCTGCATCGTCACACTGCCCGTGACGTCCACCTTCATCTTGTGCTCGACCGGGGCCATGTAGCCACACATCTTTGCGACCGCTGTCCACCCGCTGATCATCGTGGCGGGTTCTGCCATGAGTTTGGCCATGTCGATGGCTTCAAGCAGCCCGTCCATCACCTTCTTGCGGGACATCTGGGACTCTGCCTCGTACTTGGCCTCGTACTGGGCCTTGAGTTTGAGGACGTTGGGCATGCGCACGAGGCGGTAACCCATGCCGTCATCTGCAAACCCGGCGTCTAAGCTGGCGCGACCGATGCTGTTGCCTCTGGCCCACGAGTCGACGAAGACTTTCTGTTTGTCGGTGAGTGGTTTGTCGGGGCTGATCTCTGCAGCACCTGCGGCGGAGGACGTGGACTTAAGTGCTTGGCGTGCTCGTGCTACACCACGTGATGGGTCAGCAAGTCGAGCCTTGGTTTTGATCTCTGCCATGGGTGTGCATTCTAACTTAGAGGTTAGATTTGTTTTTGGTAAAAATTTTCTGCTGAAAAATTTAGGGATTTGGCTGCATGAGTCTCCCCTCCCGCTCCGCGAAACAGCCACCCCACTTCGGATTCGCTTCGCTCTCCTCGCGGGAGGGGTCCCACGCTCGCGGAGCGAGCGTCCTGCGTGAGCCTTCGGCAATCACGCCAGTAACAGGACTTCGTCATGACCACATACACAGATACCAATGCAGTCGGCCGCTTCGCAGGCTCGACAACAGCCCACGCCGAGCACTTCGTGCGCGTCGCCGCCTCCTTCGTCGTGCGCGAGACAGGCCGTACCGGCCGAGGCATCGCGGTCGGCTACGCGACCACGAGCGCAATCCGCGCTCAAGAGCGCAACACCCGCGCCGCTTTGCGGCTTGCTGCACAGCAACCGACTGCGTCGATTGCTGTCGAGACAGTGTAGAGAAAAGGGCTTTGCCCTTTTCTCTCCACGCAAACCCAATGGGGCCATGGGGCCACGGGGCTGGGAGCCCCGTCTTGCAGAACTTTTCGGCCGTCCGGCCTTCACCAACCTTTCAGGAGAATTCAAATGACAAACGTCCAAATCGCCGCCATGCTCGCTTCGCTCCAACAACAAATGGCCGCGATCGCGGCAGCTACGCTGCCACCACCGCCAGTCGTCCAGTCACAAGCTGCGCGTGACTGGCTCCCCAACATCAAGGTCGTCGTCGGCAACCTCGACGTTGTCGATGTCTTCAACAACCGCGACGACGCGTTCGCTGCGCGCGCTTCGCTCGCGAAGCTCGACGCGTCGAGCATCTACCGGGTGCTCCCGGAATGCAGGGACGACTCCGGCGTCGCTTGCAGCGTCGTCGTCGTGCGCGCCCGCGAAGCGGTCGCGGCCTAACTCCCAATGAACCCAGCCCTAACGGGCTTGGGCTCATTTAGCTCGGCATGGAGTATGGGGCTCCACGCCAGCGGGGCTGGCGTCTTGCGTCAGCTCTCGGTTTTTTAGTTGCTATCAATTTAGGAGCATAACTATGCTTGAAACAGTCATAGCCTTTGGGCTAATCATCTCGTTATTCGAGTTCGTGATCATCTGCATGATACCCCCCAGAGTACGTCTCCGGGTACTCGGAAATAAGAATTACAAACTTTGTTTCCATGTTGGCATGCTTCTTGCTAACTTCGCCGTGCATTGGGGGACTGCGGTCGGAACAATGAGCGCAACATTGGCCTTTATATGCTCTTTAGGAGTCATTGGAGGGGCCGCCAAGCTCTTCGGATTCATTTCTGAGGGTAGGTACTACACCGTCGGAATAATGCGCTACAGCGCCTCGGAGCTGAAATGAGAACAACTCTCATTGATGCCCTCTATGCCGCCGCAACCATCGCCTGCTTCGCCTTCATTGGCGTACTGCTGGCATGGCGCGGTTAACAGCCTGCGCTTGCGCTCGGCTGTTCTAACTTCCACGCTCGCGGGGCTCGCGTCTTACGTGAGCCTTCGGCGTTTCAAACAATTGGAGATACACATGAACATCCTCATCACCCTTAAAGCAATCGAGGCTTGCGACGACATTAAACGTGCCGACTGCCTCACCGATGGTTACCAAGACGAACTTCACCCATTGCTTCAACAAGCAGTGAATGAAGCTGACAGTGAACTTATTGATTCACGAGGCGGTTGCAACTTCATGAACCATAACGTACTCCGCGATCACGGCTTTCCTGTCCGCTGCGGTGAACGTGACAGCTTCGGCTGGCTCAGTGGAGTTATCCGTACCAAGAAAGGTGACATCGTCTACGGATGATGTCTGAACCGTCTTCAACACTGTGCAGCGTGCTGTGCAGTATGAAG